>Ga0209542_10002782_pt1 | contig 38605 bp, 33 predicted proteins | sample RifCSPhighO2_01_FD_184028 | JGI IMG/M metagenome (GOLD analysis project Ga0209542, IMG submission 184028) | Soil microbial communities from Rifle, Colorado - Rifle CSP2_plank highO2_0.1 (SPAdes) (version 2) | ecosystem: Environmental > Terrestrial > Deep subsurface > Rock core/Sediment ... | reverse complement strand
TATCTTGATCAAATGTCATGAGAAAATCCCCAGCATGTTGACCGATCGATATCGAAATGCTGATCGTCGGACGACCCGACGACTTGGCGAATTCATCAATCAGGCGAACGCGCTCGTCACCGAGGGCCGCAATAACTTTACCAAGTTTCTCAGAGGCCGCGCGCAGATCGCTGTCCTTTACTCGGACATCATCCTTCAACCGCTTTGAATATCCCTCATACACTGTGTCTGCAAGTGCCTTGCCCCTCTGCTCCGCGTACGACCCCTGTTCTTCTGAACTGGCATCTCTGCGACTGACGAGCCCTCTAAGGAAGTTGCGCATACGCGTAAGGAAGGTGATGTCGATTGTATCACGCGCGATATGCGGACTTTGCTCTACATACAGCAACTCACGGCCAGGTCTTACCTTGCCGTCCCGTTTCGTGTCGAATGTGCGACAGGGGGCAAGCCAGGTGGGGAATAGGCTCAATTACACCATATGAGCCTATTAAGCCTTCAGGTACGAAACGGCCTTTCCCTTGCTCCCGACCTGTCGCAGGCGGCCTTCTCTCTCAAGAAGCGATAGGTACCGAGTCGCTGTAGGCTTTGAGACTCGAACGAGTTTTTGGACATCGGCGTTCGTCACTTTCCCGTCGCGGGTCAACTTTTCCATGATCCTGTCGAACTTCTGCCGTTTGCGTGCCTGTATCTTGGCCCGCGCCTTTATCAAAAGCTCCTGCACGATGTTCGGACTGGGCGCCGGCGCGGGCCGCTCGAGACGCTCCTCGCGCGCGCGTTCGGCCGCCGCCACCACTGTCTCTACAGCCTGTACGGGTGGTTCCGGTGCGGGAGTCTCCACGTTCGCCGGCGCCTCCACGTTCACCTGCGCCTCGGACGTCGGCCCTGGTGCTGATACCGGCTCCAGTTCGGCCGGCACACCCACCGCTTCAGCCACCTGTACTTCAGGGACGACCTCTTGCGGCGTCTCCGGAACCGCACTTTCCGCTGGAGCCGACGGCTCGTCTGTCATCATGTTCATTCTACCTGATATAATTGTGTGGATGTACATCTCCGAAACACATCTCAAATCATTTCTTGCCGATGCGGGGTTGGTCTCGCAAAAAGATTTCGACGCGGCGGAGGTAGAGGCGAAGAAGACCGGAAGATCGGTGGGGGACGTCCTCACATCGCGCAACGTTATCGGAGAAGATGAGCTACGCCGCACCCACGCCTATATTCTCGGAATTCCTTTCGTTTCCCTCATCGGCACGAAGATCTCATACGATACGCTCTCGCTCATTCCGGAGCCGGTAGCTCGCAGGAACAACATCATCGTGTATTCCCACAAGGGCGACGAGCTCGAAGTCGCGATGCTCGATACCGACGATCTCGCAGCGATAGATTTCATCAAAAAGAAGACGCACCTGAAGATCCTTCCGCGCCTCACGGACGTGGCCTCGATAAAATTCGCCTTGAAGCAGTACCAACAAGGCCTCAAAGACAACCTCGGCGAGGTCATTCGGCGTGAGACCGAGACTCTGGAGAAGAACATCGACGTGGCAGAGATGGACCTGCGCAAAATGGCCGAGGGAGTGCCGGCGGTGAGAATAGTCGATACGCTTCTGCGACATGCGAACGCGCAAAATGCCTCCGACATCCACATCGAGCCGATGGAAGAAACGCTCCTCATCCGCTACCGCATCGACGGCATTTTGCACGACGCGATGGAGTTGCCGAAATCGGCCGCAGCCGCGATAACGGCGCGCGTGAAGGTATTGGCCAACATGCGCCTCGACGAACACCGCTTGCCGCAGGACGGACGCTTCGGTGCGGAAGCCGGCGGCGAGAAGATATCGTTCCGCGTGTCCGCGCTCCCCACGTACTACGGCGAGAAGATAGTGATGCGACTTCTGCGAGACTCTATTTCCGGGTTCACCATGGAATCCATCGGCTTCCACGGGCTTGCGCTCGAGCGCATGCACGAGGCGGTGCGCGCGACGACCGGCATGATACTCGCGTGCGGTCCCACAGGCGCCGGAAAATCGACGACGCTCTACACGCTCCTCGACATCGTGAACACGCCCAACGTCAACATCTCCACCATCGAAGACCCCATCGAGTATCAGATGAAGCGCATCAACCAGACGCAGGTGCGGCCCGAGATAGGATTCACTTTTGCGAACGGCCTCCGTTCACTCGTGCGCCAAGACCCGGACATCATCATGGTCGGCGAGATACGCGACAAAGAAACAGCCTCGCTCGCCATCAACGCCGCGCTTACCGGGCACCTCGTATTATCTACGTTGCACACCAACTCGGCGGCAGGTGCCATCCCGCGCCTCCTCGACATGGGCGTTGAGCCGTTCCTGCTTGTTTCAACACTTCGCGTCGTCATCGGGCAGCGGCTCGTGCGCGTCTTGACCCCCACGAAGGAAAAATACGAACTCTCGCGCGACGAGCAGGCACAGCTCGAAAAGAACATCGACGCCGGCGCCGTCCTAAAGGCCCTCAAGGACGAGAAGGCTGTACCGGGGGATGCGACCTGGAAGAACGTTTCATTCTTCAAGCCCAAAGAAACGCCGGAGTCCGCGTCTGGATATGCGGGACGCAAAGGAATTTACGAAGTACTGCCGGTGACCTCGACCATAAAAGAACTCGTCATGAAAAACGCGACCGCCGATGACGTCGACAAGCAGGCGCGAAGCGAGGGCATGCTCACGATGAGCGAGGACGGAATTTTCAAAGCGGCGCAAGGTCTGACGACGATAGAAGAAGTGCTCCGCGTGGTGACGGAATAGCCGCCATTGGACGGCATCGATTTGATGATAGTGTTTTGTTATGGGCGAGCGTATTCGAGACTCTTTGCCGTCAGTTCCGCGCGAGAGTCCCGACGAAAGAAAACAAAAGTTAGCGACGTTGGTGGCGCATGCAAAGGAATTCAACGACTTGGAGCAAGAGTCAGGGGCTCGGCAGTCTCTCAAAGTGCCGGAAGACGAAGCCCATAGCGCAGCATTCAAACGACTGCAGACGGAACTTGCGACAGAAATGCCGTTCATCGGCGAGGCTATCGCAAATCCTGCATTGATAGGGGATGCGTTGAAACTTTGTCGCGAACTCGTCGTGTCCATGAAGCTCGGCCCGCACATTGCCGAGCGCATGGCCGACAATGCGATGGCAATCAAGACGCATCTTGAACAATACCCGGAGGAGGTAGGGCCGGTCATGAGCCTGATTCGCGAAGCGTACGACGTTCTCTCCGCCGTACCGGAGAAAGCTGTCGATGCAGCCAAGCTCCGCGACGCGTTCAATTCTGCAGGACCTGCGCTTGAGATCTTATTCAGCGATGCGAATCCCGCCAGTGAAGAGAACGCTGTATACCGCATTCTTTTACTCACCGAACTTTTATCGATGGCGGACGAGAGGAACGCACGATGGATGCGAGAGTCCATCGGCCACCATATCGCGGCGTGTGTCGCCAATAATTTCTACATGCCGGAAGCCACGTCCGCGAACGCTAGAAAACGATTGGAGAAACTCGCGAAAAAACCGAGCACTGAGGATGAATATAAATTGACGAGGGAGTACGTCGAAACTGTGCTGCGCGTGAATAATACAGGCGACAATATACGAGACATACTGAACACTGTGCTTACGGACTTTGGATTACCAAAAGATTTGCATAAGGAGCTGGATATTGAAGCAGAGACGGCAGGCGACCACGTATACAATCAGAGCCTCGTCCGTATGCTCGACCAACTCGAATACATACAGGAGCTGGAGAAATTCGAGCACGGGGCCGTCGGGCAGATGTACGAGCAGTTCGGCATTCGCTGGTTGAGTAGATACCCGAAATGGCAGCTCATCGAACAGTACAAGACTCGTCACCAGCAACTGCCCTACGGCATTCTCGCAGGCGCATCGGCCGATTGGAACCACAAGCACTTCGAAGAGAACGATAGAGAAATCGTCAGAAGCCTTGCGGCTCAACTCAAAGAGCAGGGCATCGCGTTGCGGATAATAGAGTCTGCGAACAAACCCGAATTACAGGCTCGTTTTGCCGCGTTGAACCGCGCATACGGTGAGGGAAAAGCCCGATTCATGCTACTTCGCGCGCATTCTGATAAAACCGGCGTTACTCTCGGCAAAAGAAGTGCGGAAGGGGAATTTCTCGCGAACGACCTGCGCATGGAGGAATCGAGGCCGATTCGAGCCTGCTTTACCGCTGGGGCACCGATAGTGCTCGACGGCTGTTCTATCGGCAGAAAAGGAGGCTTTGCGCAAGTCATGTCCGAAGTATTGGACACGAAAGTGATCGCACCGCCCGGCGTTGAAAGCACACTTGCCGAAATCACGGTGCGACACAGTAAGGGAGCGTTATCTTTCGAAGCATGGTATGAAGCAGAAAAGGGAACCGAGGAAGTTACTCCCCATGAGTATATATCCGGCCGGAAACGGTAGCGTCGATGTCCACCTCGGTCGGTTGACGACTTCTTTGCATATTCCGATACTTAAGAAAACATATGAAGTTTTGGAACGCGAGACGGATACAGCGTACGAAAGAAAAGAAAGAACAGCGAGAAGAGCGCGCGTGGCAACAGCACCTTCTGCAAGAGTTCCGGAAACGCACGTATACCGCGGGAGATGCGCGCAAGAATGCGCGCCTCATGCTGGAAGCGCTCGGCTCCCCGCTTCATCGGCGCATGCTCGCGCGATTGCGCGCGGGCGGCGCCATGTCCGTGTCGCATCTTGCGGAGCCGTTCAACATCATGTTGCCCGACGCGATGCGGCACGTTCATATACTCGAACGAGCCGGCCTCATCGCTACCGAAAAGCGCGGCCGTATCCGTTTTTGCGTCTACAATCCGGAAGCGCCGCGGGAACTTTCCGCGTGGCTAACGACGCATAAGCCGTTCGATCTCGATCTCGATCTCGATTGAGAATCCCACTACCGGGGTCATCACGCCTTGTGGTTTGCAAGTGGGGCATCGAAATGTCTAAACATTGTCAGTCATTCCGAAGTTCCGATACTTAAGAAGTTTTGTTAAGTATTGGAACTGGTCGATGAAGACTTTGACTCGACCTTATTTCCCTCATAGTGTTCTGGTGGCGAATCGTTCTTTCTTATTTGGAACGAGGATTGCCGCAGCGAAACAACAATAGCTAGGAGGCAGCGACGAACGCGTTGTGGAAGACGCTCAGAATTCTTGCAACCATCGTCCTGATATTTGCGATCGTGATTGCGGGACTGGCAGTCGGCGTGGACCAAGGTGCCTTCGTGGCACAACCGAGCTTCGCCCGAAACGCCAACGCAATTTTCTTCCTGGCGGCGTTCGTTACCGTCATCACTGGAATCGGCTTATTGCAGAACTGGGGCCTAGCTTGGTTCATTGCGTGCGTAACAGCTGGCGCCCAGTGGTACGGACAGTTCAAGCTCTCGGGCGGGCGCTTGCAACGAGAAGGTCCGGCACGGATGCGTCGGGCCTTCTAACTTTGTATACATTTTTTCTTTCAGCCGGGTTTTTCTTTGATTGCGCAGGCTATAATTGAGCAATGCGTTTCACCTACACCGCCGAGAAGGTGGGCGGAGAAATTTATACCGGCGTCGCGGAGGCGCACGACCGCTTCGAACTCTATGGAATAGTCAGACGGGAGGGAGGGAAGATAGTCGCGCTTGCGGAAGACGGGGCAGGGAACTGGCTCAATCTCAAGTATTGGAACTCCAAACTTACAACGGTCAAGCAGTACAACAAAATTCTTTTGGCGCGGAACCTCGGCGCGATGCTTAGCGCGGGACTCTCGCTCGCGCGAGCGCTTGCTGTCATGGAGCGGCAGACGAAAAATCCGAAATTGGCGTATGTCATGACGGAGGTCGCGAGCGACGTGAGGCGCGGGGCGACCTTGCACGAGGCGCTCGCAAAATTCCCACACCTCTTCGACAACCTGTTCGTCTCGATGGTGAAAGCGGGCGAAGAAGGGGGAAGTCTCCCCGATTCGCTTTCGGTCGTCTCCGACCAGATGGAGCGCATGTATCAGCTCAAAAAGAAGGTACGCGGCGCTCTCATCTATCCGGCTATCATAGTGATAGCGATAATCGGTATCGGCATCCTCATGATGATCTACGTTGTGCCAACGCTCGCGCAGACGTTCGAGGAGATGAACGCGGAACTTCCTGCTTCGACGCAATTCGTCATCGCCATCAGCAACTTCTTGGTGGAATACACGGTGCTCGCGGTCGGGGGCGGAATAGCCTTCCTTGCGACTCTGTACGCGGCAATGAGAACTCCCGCGGGGAGAAGGGGAGCCGACCTCGTTTTCATCCGCATGCCGCTCATCGGCGCAATGGTCCGCGAGGTGAATGCCGCACGCACGTCGCGCACGCTGGCCTCGCTGCTCTCATCCGGCGTCGACGTCCTCTCTTCCCTAGAAATCACAGGAGAAGTGGTGCAGAACTCGTACTTTCGCGATGTCATAAAGGACGCTGGAAAAAGCGTCGGACGCGGGGAGCCGCTCTCGGCGGCGTTCGTGCGGCGCGAAGACCTATATCCGGCGTTCGTCGGCGAAATGATGGCGGTGGGCGAGGAAACAGGCGCGCTTGCGGAGATGCTCAAGCGGCTCGCGCTGTTTTATGAGGACGAGGTAGACCGGAAGACCAAGGACCTCTCCACCATCGTCGAGCCGTTCCTCATGGTCGCGATCGGGAGCGCCGTCGGCTTCTTCGCGGTATCGATGATAACGCCCATCTACTCGCTGTCGCAGAACATAGGGTGACGCGATGCACGTATGCACTCCCGGAGTACGCATATCACATATGTCTGCGCCTCGCTCGGAAGCGCGAGAGCACGCTCTCGCGCTTCACTCGCTTCGTCTAGCCATAAAATTCTGCTGAATTTTTGCTCCCGCTCGCGCCGTCGCGCTGCGCGAGCCTCCGGAAGCGCATATGCGCATCGCTGGAGAGAGGAGAGGGGGGTCACGCTTCTCGATACGGTCATCGGGAGCGCCTTGATGCTCATCGTGTTCGTCGGGATAGCGGGCGTGTTCCAGCTGTCGGTGGATGTCGTGACGAACAACAGAATTCGCGCGGGCGCTATCGCGCTTTCGAACGAGCGCATGGAATATTTGCGCAGCCTTTCGTACCCGCAGATAGGCGTCATCGGCGGCATTCCGGCAGGCAACGTTCCGCAAGAAGAGACTGTTCTCTACAACAATGTTTCCTACACGCGCCGCACGATGGTTTTCTACAGCGATGACCCGGGCGACGGCCTCGGAGCTGCCGATACGAACAGCGTTATCGCCGACTACAAAACGATACGCGTCGAGATAAATTGGCAATCGCGCCAGGGTGAGCGCGGGCTCACTCTTATCGGCCGCGTCTCGCCCTTCGCTGTAGAGTCTGCCGTCGCGGGGGGAGTCCTCACGATCAACGTGGTCAACGAATCAGCGACGCCGGTTTCGAATGCGCAGGTGGATATCGTGAACACGGCGGTCGTGCCCGCGATAGATATTCGCACCTACTCCAACGTGAACGGGTCCGTGACCTTTATCGGAGCGCCCGCAGCGAGCGATTATCAGATCATCGTTTCAAAGGCAGGGTATGCGACGGCACAAACCTACGCAGTCTCCGCAGAGAATCCAAGTCCAAACCCGGGACACCTTAGCGTCGCGAACAACCAAACGACGTCGGCATCGTTCACGATAGATTACGTCTCGACCAAAACCGTTGAGACGTATATGCAGATACAAGAAGGCTCATGGACCGACACGTTCTCGGACGAGAGCAAGATGGCCACTTCCGCCTCGACGACCGTAAGCGGCGGCGTGGTCCGTCTCACCGGCACGCCGGGTTCGTACGATGCGGAAGGGTCTCTGCAGTCGGTTTCCGTGAGCCCTGCGAGCCTGAACCGATGGAAGACTTTCAGCGCCGCAACGACGACACCTGCTCAAACAGGCATACTCTTCCGCTTTTACGACAATGCCGGCACTACGCTCGTCTCTGAAGGCCAGTTGCCCGGCAATTCCGCCGGTTTCGCGACCTCGACCGTCGACCTCTCCGGGGTTTCCACGTCGACCTATCCGGCTCTCCGCGTGACATCCCTCTTATCGACCTCCGACGCCGGTGTCACGCCGTCCATCGGCAGCTATTCTTTTGTCTACGACTACGGACCGACCCCTTTCCCGAATCTTTCGTTCGGCATGCGGGGCGGAAAAACAATAGGGAACAACCCCACCGTGTACAAGTATGATGAGACGCATTCGAGCGGCGCCTCGTCGGCTATCACGCTGTCCAATGTTGAAGCCGATACCTATACGCTCACGGTCTCGACCTCGACCGGATACCTGCTCGCCGAGAGTTGCGCCCCGCAGCCTGAAATACTTTCCCCGGCCTCGTCACAGACGACGAAGCTCTACGTTCTTCCTGCGAGCAACCACTCGCTTCTCCTCGACGTGCGTTCGAGCGCCGGGACGCTCCTTGAGGGGGCCGCGGTGCAGCTTACGAAAACCGGATACAACACAACAACAACGACGAGCTCGTGCGGTCAGGCGTTTTTTGGGAGCCTTTCCACCGGCGACTATACCGCGACGATAACGAAAAGCGGCTATCAAGAATATTCGACCAACGTGAGCGTGAGCGGCAGCTCGCGCCTCTCCATCGTCCTCAACTCACTATGAAGCATCTGCAACGAACGCGCGGGCTCACCATGATAGAAACCGTGATATGGATCGCCGTCTTTGTCGCTGCGATGCTCGCTATCGTCACCACGCTCATGTATTTCTATCGCACCAATGCCTACGCCATCGAGCAGGCGAGTGCGACAGCCTCCGCGCAGCGCGGGCTTGAGCAGGTGGTGCGCACCATTCGCGAGGGTGCCTACTCAAGCCAGGGCGCGTTTCCCATCATTTCCATTGCCGCGAACGACTTTATTTTATACGCAGACATCGACAGTGATTCCCAGATCGAGCGCGTTCATTACTACTTATCAGGCACGAATTTGATCCGTGGCGTCATTGAGGCGACAGGCAATCCGCCGGATTACACCGGGGCGGAGACCGTCACGACCGTCGCGGACTATGTGCGCAACGCGGCGCAGGGCATCTCTACTTTCAAATACTACGATGAGCTCGGGAGTGAGATAACGAATTACACGAACTGGTCCGCTGTTCGTTTCGTCAAGGTGGCGCTCGCCGTGAACATCAACGTCGCGACGCTCCCCAATCAGCTCACCATCGATTCGTCGGCGGCGATACGCAACCTCATCGGTCATTAACCTATGAAGTGGCACACACGTAACATGCAGGCAGGAGTAACCGTCTTCCTCGTCCTCGGATTCATGGGCGTGTTCGCGATAATTCTCGGCACTCTCTCGAGCTACGTGCTAACGCAAGGAAAATACGGTCGTGCGCTCTACGCGCGCGAGGTCGCGCTCAACGTGGCCGAATCGGGCCTCGAGTACTACCGATGGTTCCTCGCGCACAATCCGACCATCATGAATAACGGTACGGGACTCGTGAGCCCGTATACCTATGCGGTGAACGACCCTGAAGGCGGTTCGATGGGTTCGGCACAGGTAACCGCGACGACGAATCTACAGTGCGGCGCGGTGCAATGGGTAGACCTTGTTTCGAGAGGAGTGGCGGATATCAGTCCGGGATTCCCGCGCACGCTATCGGCCCGTTACATGCGACCATCGATCGCCGAGTACTCCTATGTCGTCAACACCAACGTGTGGGCGGGGGCGAACCGCACCATTCGCGGCCCGTACCACTCCAACGGCGGCGTGCGCATGGATGCGACGCACAACTCCGACGTGACGAGCGCGGCGGCAACGTGGTATTGCAACTCAAGCTACGGCTGCAATCCGACGCAATCGAGCGCTCCCGGCGTCGTCGGGAGCGGGAGCAATCCGGCGCTCTGGACGTATCCCGCTCCTACCATGGCAGACCTTTTCCAGACGGCCGCAAATACCACGTATCAGCTGGATATGAAAGCAAAGGCGGTGGCGCAAGGTGGCATCTACTACGGTCCGGCCTCCGGAAGCGTCAACAATCGCGGCTACCACCTCATCTTTAATCCCGAAGGCACGGTGACAATCAAGCGCGTCTCGCAGACGACCGGGTTCAACAGCTACTCGACCCAGTTTACCTACCAAAACCTCACCAGCGGAGATCGCGTGAGAGAGTACAGCAAGATCAACAACGAAACGACTCTCGGAACGTTCAATATACCCGCATCGTGTTCGCTCATGTTCTTCGAAGACCGCGTGTGGATCGAGGGCACGGTGAACGGAAAAGTCACCGTCGTTTCCGCGACACCTTCCGACTCAAGCACGCGCCCCGATGTGTATTTGAACAACAATATCTATTATGCGTCGTATGACGGAACAGACGGGCTCACCGTCGTTTCCGAACGAAATGTTCTCATCCCGCTCATCGTGCCCAACGTAATGGAAATACACGGCATCTTCATCGCGCAGGCTGGACACTACGGACGCGACCACTTTGATACAAGCGATCTCTCTTCGCAGTACGACCAATACGTGACGAGAAGCCAGCTCACGACCGTCGGCACCGTCGTTTCGAACGGCCGCACGGGCACCTCGTGGACGGACGGCACCGCCTTCCTGACGCGTCTCGACTACTACGACCAGCAGCTCGCGTTCTCGCCCCCACCTTTTACGCCCATAGCATCGACCGACTACCAATTCAATTTGTGGCGCGAGCAGTAGGCGCTCGGCGGCATGCACGCTTCTCGGGCACGGATAATTTTCTGCTGAAAATTTCCTCCCGCTCGCGCCGACGCGCTCCGCGAGTCCCTCGAAGCGCACATGCCGCCTCGCTGAAGTTGGAGATGGGGGATCACGTCGCCTTAGGTCGAAAGATGATACAATCTCGCCATGGTAAAAACGCTCGTTGTGGCGAACTGGAAGATGAATCCGGCGACGCTGCGCGAAGCCGTAAAGCTTTTTGAGGCGACGAGGCGGGCGGCAGAAAAGGCAAAATACTCTTCGGTCGTCGTAGCGCCGCCCGCGATTTTTTTGCGCGAACTTGCCAAGGGCTATCGCGGAGCGAAGATCGCGTTCGCCGTCCAGAACGCTCATTTTGCTCCAGTCGGCGCACATACGGGAGACATCTCGCTTGCGCAGGCGAAGGACGCGCGCTCTCACTATGCCATTATCGGTCACGCCGAGCGGCGGGCGGAGGGCGAAACGGACGATGATGTGAGAAAAAAAGTCGCGGCCGCGCTTGCCCTAAAGATGACCCCGATACTTTGTGTCGGCGAGTCTGCGCGCACCGAGGGCGGAGAACAATTTGATGTCGTAAGGGAGCAACTCCGCGCCGGACTCGAGGGCGTCCCCGCCTCGGGGCTCGGCCGCGTTCTTCTCGTGTATGAACCGCTGTGGACCATCGGCACGAAGACCACGATGGTCCCGCGCGAGATGCACCAAATGGCCATCTTCATGCGCAAGTGTGTCGTCGACACTCATGGCGGCAGCGGCAGAGCTATCAAGATACTGTATGGCGGTTCTGTTGATGAGAAGAATGCCGGAGCCATGCTTAGGGACGGCGACGTGCGCGGATTTCTTGTGGGGCGCGCGAGCGTGAACGCCGTAGAATTCGGGAAATTGTTACAAGCTATCGAAGAAACGTTATGAGCGGAGCGAATTACGATTTCTTCGACCCAGCACCTTTCGCGAAAGGTGCTGGGTGTAAGTTATTTCTAAACTCACGCGCGTTCGTTAAGAAAAACTAACATGAAATGCATCGATCAATTACCCGCTCCCGAACTCAAGGGAAAGCGCGTGCTCGTTCGCAGCGATTTCAACGTGCCCGTTGCGAACGGTGAGGCCGCCGACCTTTTTCGCATCAAGCAGGGATGGGAAACCGTTCGGTATCTTTCCGAACGCGGCGCAAAGGTCATCATCATCTCGCACATCGGACGCGATCCGGAAGCAACGATGGAACCGGTCGCCCGTGCGATGAAAAAGTTCGGACCCGTGGTTTTCATCGCCGACCTTGTGGGGCATGCGGCGCGCGGCGCGGCCGCCGCGATGCACGATGGCGAGATACTGCTCTTGGAAAATCTCCGGCGCGACCCGCGGGAAACCGAAAATGACCCGTCGTTCGCGCAAGAACTCGCCTCGCTCGCGGACATTTATGTCGACGATGCGTTCGCGGCAGCGCACCGCGCGCACGCTTCCATCGTCGGTGTCGCGAAACTGCTTCCCTCATACGCGGGATTCCTCATGTGCAACGAGGTCCATGAGATAGACGCGGCACGCGCGCCCGAACATCCGTCGTTCGCCATCCTTGGCGGCGCCAAGTTCGAGACGAAGGCGCCGCTCATCAGACTTCTCCTGGAGAAATACGACCATGTCTTTATCACAGGCGCCCTTTCGAACGACGTGTTCAGGGCGCGCGGCCTTTCCGTCGGCCGCTCGCTGGTCTCGAAAGAGCTTCCCAGCGATGATATTCTCTCGAATCCGCACTTTCTCGCGCCGATCGACGTGACGGTCGAGACCGAGAGCGGGCACGCGCTGGTGAAAAAGCCCGGTGAAATAACGGCGACGGAACGCATCGTCGACGTGGGACCCGAGACCGTCGCAATGCTTAGCCCCCACATCGCGGCGGCAAAATTCATTCTCTGGAATGGCCCAACTGGCATCTACGAACAAGGCTACATCCATTACACGCAACAGGTCGCCGAGCTTGCCGCGGGGAGCGGTGCGAAGATAGTCATTGGCGGCGGAGACACCATCGCAGCGATAGAGGCATCGGGTGTACCTAAGGAAAAATTGGGGTTCCTGTCGACCGGCGGCGGCGCGATGATGGAGTATCTTTTGAAAGGAACACTTCCCGGTACCGCGGCGCTTGTGTAAAGCTTGATTTTGCATACGCGAGGGTATATCTTCGGCAGTCGGATGCAATCACGCACCGTCAGGAGGTTGGCATGGCTGAATTAATCCACGGAGTGCCGCCGGAATTCCTCTGGCGGTTTGTGAGCTTTAAAAAGGCGATTAAGCTGATCAGGTGTTATGAAAAATTACTCGTGGAGAGTCGGTATCCCGGAGCACGAGTTCGATCCCGTGACATTCTGACACTCCGAGCGAGCACTGGAGAGCTGAATGAAACGCTCTTCAACCTGATCGGGTGGATGCCCGAGGGGAAGATACGCGACCAAGTCGTCCACCTCATGGACGACGTCAGTGAGTTGCTACATAACCTCGATTATCTGCCCGTAGAGTTTGAGATTGGCGGACGCCGGAGAGCCGAAGGAACACTCGTGTCGATTAAATATCACACGAAACATATACGCATCGGGCTGAGGAGTCAGTACTTCTCAGAAGTTCGTTACCACTTCCGCCTGATGCGCATAATCGAGAAGCTCTTATGTACTTAGGGCAAGATGCTCCAAATTCTTCCTAGCCGCCCGCGCGTAACGCAGGGCGGCTAGCTATTTATGGCCGTTCGGATCTTTTCGATGGCAGGCTTGGTATCGCTGCAGGACGACCTAAAAATTGCTATGCCGTGATAGGATTTAGTGGATGAATCCTCCGCATTCACACCTGCTTTTGATCGTTGTCGGCGCTTTTGTCGGCGCGGGAGCCGCGAGCACCGCAGCATTGTGGTTTGCGGGTTTCTTCCCGTCGGCAGAACTCTCCGGATTAGCTCCCTATTGCAACGTCTTGCGTCTTCCGGTCTATGGCACGATCGTCACAGTTCGTCCGCAATCAGAGTCACAAGATCAAATGTCGGCTCCTGACGATGCTGAGCCTACTTCCGCTTGGGACACCACGTTCGCAGTTTCAAGCGAGATCGAGGATTCGCTACGAATGGCCTCCGCAGACCCAAACGTCAAAGCCCTGTTAGTCGATGTCGACTCGGGCGGAGGCGGCGCGGTCGCAGGCATCGAGATCGCGGCGGCTATCAAGAAGTTCGGCAAACCCTCGGCCGCCATCATTCACGAAATGGGCGCTTCTTCCGGCTATCTCGTTGCGGCGGCTGCGGATACCGTTTTCGCTTCCGAGGCCTCCTCGGTCGGCTCTATCGGAACAACATACTCGTATGTGAGCCAGTACGAAAAAAATAAGAAAGAAGGATATACATTCGAGTCGTTGAGCTCGGGGCCATACAAAGATATGTTCAGCGCGGATAAGCCGCTCACCGATGATGAGCGCGCGCTCATCATGCGAGACATAAAGGTAGACCGCGACAACTTCGTGAAGCGCGTTGCCGAGTATCGCGACCAACCCGTGGAAAAAATAGACGCGCTGGCCGACGGCTCAACAATGCTCGGGCAGCAGGCACTCGAGAGCGGCCTCATCGACAGTCTCGGGGGCACCGAAGAAGCTCTTGCGTATCTCGAGCAAGCAATAGGCGAGCCTCCCGTGCTTTGCTATTAAGAGGCTGAGATAGCCACGCGTATTTTCTCTGCGACGGGCTCGGCTTCGTTCTCGGCGTAAGAGCGTTGCGGCATGAGCTTGAGGCCGTCGCCCTTGAAGCGCGGAATGATGTGCAGGTGCGGATGGTCGACGACCTGTCCCGCGTGCTCGCGGTTGTTCATCGCGATGTTGACGCCGTCTGCCTTGAGCGCCTGCTCGATGGCGATCGAGATAACGCGGGCCGCTTCCGCAAGCGTCGCCCAATCTTCTGGAGCGATGTCAAAAATGTTGTGCGAATGTTTTTTGGGTACAACGAGCGTGTGCCCGGCATTGACCGGCCTGATGTCGAGGAACGCGAGCGTATTTTCGTCCTCATACACTTTGTAGGAGGGAAGCTCACCGCGGATTATTTTGCAGAAAATGCAGTCGCTCATGCGGGTAGTATACAATACGACCATGTCAGACTTGGTTAGCACACTTCTTTCGAAACGGGGGATCATTTCTACGGAGGATGTCGATAAGTTCCTCAATCCAGTATATGAACGCGACACACATTCGCCGCTCCTTCTTGAGGGAATGGACCGCGCTGTGGCGCGCGTTCTCTCGGCGATACAAAATGGCGAGCGCATTGCGGTCTATGCCGATTTCGATTGCGACGGCATCCCCGGCGCGGCGCTACTTTCGGATTTTTTTCAAAAGATAGGATACGCGAACTTTGAAGTGTACTTGCCGCATCGCGACCGCGAAGGGTATGGATTCCACACCGAAGCGATAGCAGAGCTCGCCGAGCAAAAAGTCGCACTCATCATCACGGTGGATGTCGGCACCACTGCCGTGGACGCAGTTGCGTTCGCAAAAGCAAAAGGAGTCGATGTCATTGTGACAGACCACCACGAAATTACCGGCGTGCTACCCGATTGCATCGCGGTCATAAACCCAAAGTTAGGCGAATACCCGTTCCGCGACCTGTGCGGCGCGGGAGTTGCGTTCAAGTTGGTTCAGGCAATGCTGGCGGAAGGAAAAAAACGCGGCCTCGTGTCGTTCACAAAGATCCAGGAAGGCTGGGAGAAATGGCTTCTGGATCTCGTCGCGATCGCGACGGTCGCCGACATGGTCCCGCTTCTCGGAGAGAATCGCGTACTCGTGTACTGGGGTTTGCAGGTGTTGCGAAAATCTCCACGGCCGGGAATTCGCGCGCTCTGCACGCGCCTGCGCTTGCGACAATCCGAGCTATCAGAGGACGACATCGGATTCTCTATCGCGCCGCGAGTGAACGCCGCTTCGCGCATGGATGCGCCGGAGCTCGCGTTCAGGCTTCTCATGACGCCCGACCGCAATGAAGCGGATAGGCTCGCAGAGAATCTTGAGGAACTGAACAGCAGGCGAAAGGTGGCTGTCGCGAGCGTGGTCAAAACCGCAAAACGGACCGCGCGGACAAGGTTTCGTTCCGACGAGAAAGTGATAGTCATGGGTTCTCCGGAATGGAAACCCGCGCTCCTCGGTCTCGCAGCCAATTCGATAATGGAAGAACGCGGCGGCGTCGTGTGCTTGTGGGGACGCGATGCACTCGGCCGCATCAAAGGCTCATGCCGTTCCGACGGCTCGCTCTCCGTTGTTGAGCTGTTCTCAAGCGCCAAGGACGCGTTCGTAGAGTTCGGAGGGCACGCCGCTTCAGGCGGCTTTACGGTTTCACACGAGCGCGTGCACACGCTCCATGAGTCTCTCGCGGCCGCCGGAGCCACGCTTGCCACAGTGCCGAGCACACCGGACGCTGCTACACGTGACGCGAGCATCTCTCTTTCCGAACTCAAAGGCACGCTCTTTGAGGAAGTTTCGAAACTTGCGCCTTTCGGCGTCGGCAATCCCAAGCCTGTCTTTTTCATATCGCCGATAGTCGTTTCTTCCGTTCGGAGGTTCGGACGCGACAGCAATCATTCAGAGATAATCGTTTCATGCGAAGATACCGGTTTTTCAATGCGCACATTCGACTTTTTCAGGGCGGCCGACGATTTCACGCACCTTCCGGTGGAGGGGAAGAGCGCGAATATTCTCGCAACGATAGTGCGGGATACATTTCGCGGCGGTATCGCCCTCCGCCTTGTCGATGTGTTAGCATCGAACACACGATGATAGTGATATACACAGATGGGGGAGCAAGAAATAATCGCTAGACCCTCTGGGAAACCCACGGTTTTCCCATTCCTTCCTCCACGGGAAAACAATTGTTTTCCCGACCCCTTTCAAGGCCCCGGATTATTTCGTGATGGTATAGTGGGGACTCGTTATGGCAAACGTCGTGATATATACCGATGGTGGGGCAAGAAATAATCCGGGGCCCGCTGGCGCAGGGGTCGTGATCATCGACGGAAGTAAAAAATTCGAGTTAAAAAAATATCTTGGCAACCAGACGAACAATTGGGCCGAATATGAGGCCGTCGCCCTCGCGCTCACCGAAGCAAAAAAACGCGGCCTCGCTGGGCGGGAGATAGAGGTGCGGATGGATTCAGAGCTCATCCAAAGGCAGCTCACGAACGAATATCAGATAAAAGAAGAGACACTCTGGCCGCAGTACATGAAGGTGCACAACCTCGTCGTCGCTCATTTTCCGAATATCCGTTTTACGCACGTGAGACGTGAACAGAATAGCGAGGCGGACAGACTTGTAAACGAGGCTATTGATGAGGCCCTCGGCCGTAGCCCGGCCACGGGCGAGGTACAATAGCCATATGATCCACGAATACTTCAGAGGGCAGGCGGTCGGATTCTTCCAGTTTCTTCGCGAACAGGGCGTCATGGGACTCGCTCTCGGTTTCATTTTGGGAACGGGGGTGTCGAAAGTCGTGATGTCGTTCTCGAACGATATTATCAATCCTGTCATTGCGATTTTCCTCGGCTCGGAGGGTAGGCTCGAAACTTTTGCTATCGGCTCGCTGAAGATCGGGAATTTTCTTGCGAACGTCGTCGACTTTGCCATCATCGCCGCCGTTGTGTACCTGATATTCAAAATGCTCGGTCTCGATAAACTAGACATGAAGAAACTCTGATGGGTCCAAGCGTCCTGTGGACGATCGTACTCGGGTTTCTCGCCGGCGTTTTTCTCCGCTCGCTCGCGCCGCTCGGACTTTCGCTTGTAGGGCTCGCGGTACTCCTCGGTGTTTCTGTACTTTTTCTCGGCGTCGTTGAGAAGCGAAAGTTACGCACCATCGTTCTCATCATGGTCGCACTGTTCGCCTTTGCGGGAGGCGTTGCAAGAATGAATTCGGCGGTCGTTGTGAGCAATCCTGTGCTCACGCATTACCTCGGCTCGAAAGTAACAATCGAGGGAGTCGTCTTTAGCGAGCCGGATGCGCGCGAAGCAAGCACGCGCATTCCTATTCGCGCAGGTACTTTCATATATGGAAGTGCAACTTCAACGGTAGATGCCGGTGTCCTTGTTATTGCCTCGTCACACACGGGGATTCTCTACGGCGACCGCGTGCGTGCAAAAGGCACTCTGCGTTTACCCGAAGCGTTTGCGGTCGGAACGACCGTCCCGAGCGGAGTCGAGGGAAGACAGTTTAATTATCCTGCGTTCCTCGCCAAAGACGGAATACTGTACGAACTCGCATTCGCTGAAGTGGAAGCGGTCGGAAAAGGTTCATGGAATCCATTGAAGGCAGTATCCATTTTCCTGAAAGAGAAATATCTCGAGGGAATCGCGCTCGCGCTTCCGGAGCCGCACGCAGGACTCGCAGGTGGGATTACGGCGGGCGACAAGCGCGGATTGGGAGAAGAACTTTCGGATACATTTCGCACGGTCGGTCTCACGCACATCATTGTTCTCTCCGGCTACAACATCATGATAGTTGTCTTCGGGCTCGGATGGCTTTTCTCGCGTTTGCGTTTTCCGCGATGGATAGAATTTGTGCTCGGCGTATCTATTGCCGCCTTTTTCGCGCTGATGACAGGCCTCGCTTCCGCCTCGGTGCGCGCCGCGGCGATGGCTTCCATCGCAATGGTGGGGAAGGTGACCAGCCGAATATATATCGCATCGCGTGCTCTCGCGGTCGTCGCCGCTCTCATGGTTCTGCTTAACCCCTACATCCTCGTTTTCGATATCGGGTTCCAGCTCTCAGTCATCGCGACATGGGGACTCATCGCCCTTTCGCCGCTTGTTGCGAGCCGCCTCTCGTTCGTCACCGAACGCTTCGCGCTTCGCGAGATAGCTTCCGCAACTATCGCAACCCAGCTCGCCGTACTCCCACTCCTTCTTTACCAAAGCGGCGCATTTCCGCTCTATGCGCTTCCGGTCAATCTTCTCGTACTCATTGTGGTGCCGTGGGCGATGCTTCTCTCGGCGATAGCCGCCATCTCGGGGCTTCTCCTCGGGCCCCTTGCGCCCATCGTCGCCTTTCCAGCCTACATTTTGCTCGCATACGCTGTAGGTGTTGCACAACTTTTCGCCGCACTCCCGTTCGCCTCGCTCGCCATCCCTGCATTCAGCGCGTGGTGGCTATTTGCCGTATATGCGGGGATGCTACTATTGACGTTGTATGTTAGAGGAAAATAAACTTGATGGACCACCCGAGAAGAGAAAGGATAGACTGAAGCGCCTGCAAGAGAGAATAGAACAAAGCGGGTTTAAAGTTATCGAGGGAGATAAAGATGCTCCGCAAAAAGGCGAAAGCCCCGCCAATTTCAAATACCCTGACGAATTCTTCAAGAAAACTTTCGACCCAAAGGCTCCTGGAATGTTAGACGAAGGCCAGTAAGGGTTTCGGGACTCACTCATTCACCGCCGCGAATCGATTTTCGATAACTCCCCAGTTTAAGTTCTTGAAGAATGCGTCGATATATTTGCCCTTTCCGGTCGCGCCGTAGTCGAGGATAAAGGCGTGTTCCCACACGTCGAGTGCGAGGATGATGGGGAGCGTCGCAAAATGTCCCTGATGCTGTTCGCCGACGAAACCGGCCTGAAATTCCCCGCCCGACTGAACGCCGTCAGTCGTTCGGGCGGGTTTGCCTCGCGGGTCCCAGTAGAGAATCGCCCAGCCGGGGCCGCGCATACTCCCGATAGCCTTGAAGTACTCGACGAAATATCCGCGATACTCATCTTGAAATGCCTGCGCCAAGGTACTGCTTGGAGAGAGCGCAGCCGCACCCCCTTCGAATTGCGTGAAATACAATTCGTGCAGACGCATGCCGTCGAATTCGAACGACTTACGGCGTATCAGTTCTCCGAGCGCGAGCGCGTTATTTCCTGCCCCGAGCGGAGTCGAGGGGTCGGAGTCCTTTGCGTACTCAACTAGTTTTTCGGCGATCGCATTAAAATTTTTCACGTAGCCCTCGTACAGTGCGAGGTGCTGTTTGACCGATTCGTCTGAAATGCCGTCGAGCGAGGGCAGACTAAACTTTTGTGCTTCGTACATGCGCAAATTATAGCATCGGAGTTCATGAAGGTAGAATGACGCGATGCGTCCCGTTAGAAATCACGCCCGCGCTAGCGCGCCCGAAGGGCCTCCGGGGCGGGCTATTTCTAACGCGATGCGCCGTAGCGTGCAGATACAGGGGTTTGTCATTCTATTCCTTTTTCTCACCACCCTCGGCATTTGGTTTGCCGTATTTCGCGAAGACCGGAGCGGTGTTCTCACTGTTTCGTTCCTCGACGTCGGACAAGGCGACGCTATTTTCATCGACGCGCCGTCGGGACGACAAGTATTGATAGATGGGGGGCCTGACAGGAGCGTTTTACGTGAGCTCGGAAAGATATTGCCGTGGTGGGATAGGTCGATAGACGTCGTCATTGCGACGCATCCCGATGCCGACCACATAAGCGGACTCGTCGACGTGCTCCAGCGTTATCGTGTCGAAAATATTTTTCATCCGGGAGTCGAAAAGAACACGGGCCCTGCGGAGTCGATGCTTCTCTCCGTGGCTTCCGAAGGCGCGCAGGAGACTATCGCGCGGCGAGGGCAGATAATCGACCTTGGTTCGACGGGCTCACCACAGGCGGCACGCGCGTATATCGAAATACTTTTTCCCGACAGAGATGTTTCGAGTGTCGAGACGAACACGGCCTCCATCGTGGCGCGTCTTGTGTATGGCGATACTTCGTTCATGCTCACCGGCGATTCTCCGCAGAGTATTGAAGGATATTTGGTCACGCTCGATGGTTCGTCCCTCCATGCGAATGTATTGAAAGCGGGACACCATGGCTCCAAAACTTCCTCCTCGGAGCTTTTTGTCGGATTTGTCGGCCCCGAGTACGTCGTACTCTCGCGCGGCTGCGAGAACCGCTACGGTCATCCTCACGCGGAAGTCGTCGCGCTCTTCAAGCGATTCGAAATTCCCACGCTCGACACGTGCACCGACGGCACAGTGGTCTTCCACTCCGATGGCTTGCGCGTGTGGAGGTAGCGCCTATAGTGCGTGTAGGAAACGGCAGCAGGAGGATTTGCCATGTTGTTGCAACGCAGAAATGGAGACGCGTCACGAGAAAATCAACGCAAACGTGCCGTAGTGCGAACCTCGACAGCCCTGACACGCTCAAGGGCGCACGATAAGCGACGGCGCACCCATGGAATCATGAGTGCGCAGGGCGAACGCATCAAGCAAACCGACGCGAGGGTGTCATGACGAAATTCCTTAACCTGTTCATCCGATTGATGGATGCGCTCGGTCGCGGACTGTCGGGAACGTCAGCGTGCCCGAACTACTATCGGGACCGCGGTTCGCCGCCATCCGAGCAAGACTCATCGTTGCCCGGGCCGCCGAGCGCGGACGACGCCGACAAATGGGCATGGGGCTGAACCATGACCAGAAAATGATGGGGGCCGCCTCTCCGGGCGACCCTCTATCTACACGAGACCTGCTTTCTTCAGCGTGAGAAACGCGCCGCGCTTCTTCATCGTCTTCAGGCCCCTGGCCGAGACGTTAATGGTGATTTTCTTGCCTAGCTCTGGGATGAAAAGAGTCTTTTTTTGCATATTAACCTGCCTGCGGCGAGAGCCGGTGGGATTGAATTTAGTCGCACGCGTGCGGTTCGAATACCCGCCGCCGACTTGGGATTTCTTTCCGGTTATGTCGCATGTGCGTGCCATACAAGGGCGTTATGCTACCATTCGGAGACCCCATATGCAAATAATCTATTTTGTCATTCTTATCTTCTCGATAATCATCCATGAGGTGGCGCATGGCTATGCCGCCGACAAATTGGGAGACCCGACCGCCCGCTATGCCGGTAGGTTGACCCTGAACCCCATCCCGCACATCGACTTTCTCGGCTCGATAGTCCTCCCCATCATCTCGGTACTCTCGCCGGGCGGACTCCTTTTCGGCTGGGCAAAGCCGGTACCGTACAATCCGTACAATCTCACGCGCGCGCCGCGCTGGGGCGAGACGATCGTTGCTACGGCGGGGCCGGGGACGAACTTTGCCCTCGTCGTCATTTTCGCCGTGTTGCTCCGTCTCGCGTCGGACCAGACATTCGGAGCGATATGTTTCATCGGGATTTTGGTGAACCTCTGGCTGGGCCTGCTCAACCTCATTCCCGTCCCGCCACTCGACGGCTCCAAGGTACTTTCGGGCATTTTGCCGAGAGTGCTCGCGCACCAGTATGACCAGTGGCGAGCGCGGATGGAACACAATCCGTTCCTCGGTTTCGGCATCGTGCTCATTCTCATCGTGCTTTTTGGTTCGACCATCGGGGATTTCGTCTACTCGCTCGCGCGGCTAATCGCAGGCGTCTGATCCATATGAGAGAGAATCGCGAGACTTCGAGCGGTTTTCAGCGTCTTCGACAGATGCATCCCGATGATCTGAATCGCGGTGATAGAGTGGCCACTCGCGAGGGGGAGATCTTCCAGGTAGAGTCGATAGTGACACGGGGTAAACGGATACTAGGGTGCCAATTAAATCCTGTTTCGGGTACAGATAAGAATGGATGGGGCGGTAAGATCAATACGGACATTAAATCCCTGCGGTCTTTGGGTCCGGACAGTTCCATCCTCATACGTAAATTGGAGAAGCGGGGCTGACCTGCTATTGCAGGAATACGCAGCGCGTAGTACACTCCCCACGCTCCCTTCGGGAGTTTTTACATGTCCACAATAAATCAACTAGTACGGCGCGGGCGACAGAAGAGGACCTGGCGCACGAAGACCATCGCGCTATCGCGCGGCTTCAACACGCTCAAAAACCGACCCTCCTTCTATCCGGCCCCGTTCAAGCGCGGCGTCTGCACTCGTGTCACGACGAAGACTCCCCGCAAACCGAACTCTGCTATTCGAAAGATAGCGCGTGTCCGCCTCACCAACGGCATGGAAATCACGGCGTATATTCCCGGAGAAGGTCACAACCTTCAGGAACACTCCGTTGTCTTGGTGCGCGGCGGCCGCGTGAAGGACATCGGTCTTCGATACACAATAGTACGTGGCAAGCTCGACACGGGAGGCATCGAGAAGCGCCGTAGAGGGCGGTCTTTGTATGGGGCCAAAAGGCCAAAGCCCGCCAAGTAATAAGTACAAAGTTGAAAGTACAATTTATTTTATTTAGCACTTAGTCCCTAGCACTTAGCACTTATTCAGATATATGCGCCGACCAGTTAAGAACAGAAAACAGCCGCAGCCGGACGAGGTGTACGGTTCTCTCAAGGTCGCGAAACTCATCAACTATGTGATGGAGCGTGGCAAGAAGGACACCGCGCGCAAGATCGTCTACAAAGTCATGGACGAGTTGAAAAAGGAGGGCGACCCTGTCGCCATTCTTGAGGACGCGCTCGAAAAGGCGTCGCCGTCCGTCGAAGTCCGAAGTCGCCGTGTGGGTGGCGCCAACTATCAGGTGCCGCGCGAAGTGAATCCCCAGAGAAAGCTCGCGCTCGGACTTCGCTGGATAGTGGAGGCTGCCGAAGGCACGAAGGGCAAGCCGATGCACGAATCGCTTCTTGCAGAGCTCAAGGCTGCTCACAAAGGAGAGGGCGTGGCTGTCACCAAAAAAGAAACGACTCACAGAATGGCCGAAGCCAACAAGGCATTCGCGCATTTTGCCTGGTAAAAAACGCTCGCGGAGCGGTGTACTCAGAAAACACGCGTAAAATTCTGCTGCTTTTTCTGCTCCTCTCGCCGCCGTCGCGGCTGCGAGGGGCTTTCCTCGCACACCACCCCGCTCGCTTATAGCTGGAGCCAGGGCTTTTGACATTTCCTCTTGAGGCGTAGGATTGCGCCATGGCAGAGGTGAAAATAGGCGGGGGGTGGAAAGAAAAGCTTGCCGATGAGTTCGAACAAGACTATTTTAAAAGCCTTGCTGATTTCGTGCGCAGCGAATACAAAAAGGCGACGGTGTACCCAGCGCCCAAAAATGTTTTTCGCGCGTTCGGTGAGTGCCCGTTCGACGAAGTGAAAGTCGTCATCCTCGGGCAAGACCCATATCACGGTAGGGGACAAGCGAATGGTCTGTGTTTCGCCGTCAGCGCGGGCGTTTCCACGCCGCCTTCACTCCAAAATATTTTCAAAGAGCTCGAATCCGACCTCGGCCGCGAAGTCAGCCACGACGCCGACCTCTCGCGCTGGGCGAAGCAGGGCGTACTTCTTTTGAATGCGACTCTTACAGTCAACGCTGGTAGTCCTGGCTCGCACCAGGGAAAAGGTTGGGAGCAATTTACCGATGCGGCGATAAAAAAGCTGAATGACGAGCGCGAGCATCTCGTCTTCATATTGTGGGGAAACTATGCGAAACAAAAAGGTGCGCACATCGACCGCACCAAACACCTTGTCCTCGAATCGGCGCATCCCTCGCCCTTTTCGGCGAACAACGGCTTTTTTGGAAACAAGCACTTCTCGAAAGCCAACACGTACCTCATTGAGCATGGCCAGAAACCCGTCGAGTGGTAGAGCCTTTGCCCCATCACACGAAGTGACATGGAATGATACGCCGCCGCGACTTCCGATGCTTTTGGTCATCGGGCGCCGATTCGACGATGTGAAATATCTCTGCGTTGCGGCGTGATGTCACTTCGTGTGCGGGGGCTTTGCTTTTTAACAGGATTTCCGCTACATTACTGAGACGCCTTCGGGCGGTTTTTTCTAGAAAATCAATGAGCCGACGCGAAGCGCGGCGAATATGATTTTCAGAACCCAGCACCTTGTTTGTTCATGTACCACGTGTACGTAATCCGCAGTGTGAGAAAAGGCGATCTTTACTTTGGTAGAACCGAGAATCTTGACGAGCGTCTTGCTTCGCACAACGGTGGGCAAGTCACGGCAACGGGTCACGGTCGACCATGGGAGTATGTCTATGTTGAGAGCTATAAAGTGAAGCAAGACGCGGTTAGGCGTGAATTGCAACTCAAGCAGTATGGCAACGCTCGAACGTACGTAAAGAATCGCCTAAAAGACAGCTTGTCGTAAACAAACAAGGTGCTGGGTGTAAGTGTCTTCTAATTCGCTTCGCTCATAAGAATCACTAACATGTCACGAGATTACCCTCTAGAGAAGGTACGAAACTTTGGAATAATCGCGCACATCGACGCCGGGAAGACGACCACGTCCGAGCGCATCCTCTACTACACCGGCATGTCGCACAAGATAGGCGAGGTGCACGAGGGCGACACGGTGACCGACTGGATGGAACAGGAGCGCGAGCGCGGCATCACCATCACCGCCGCCGCCATCACGTGTTTTTGGAATCCTACCTACATGGGCACTGATATCTCGCAAAAAGTCCGTTTCAATATTATTGATACTCCCGGCCACATCGACTTCACTTCCGAAGTGAAGCGCTCGATGCGTGTCTTGGACGGCGCGGTCGTCGTCTTCGACGGCGTCGCGGGCGTCGAACCGCAATCCGAGACCAACTGGCGTTACGCGGAAGAAGCCAATGTGCCGCGCCTGTGCTATATCAACAAGCTCGACCGCACCGGCGCATCTTTTGAGAAATCATACGCAAGCATTCTCGACCGGCTTTCCACGAAGGCGGTTCGCATGCAGATACCGATCGGCGCGGAAGGGGACTTTGCCGGCGTCGTCGATCTTCTCACAATGAAGGCATACAAATTTGAGGGCGAAATGGGAAAAGAAGTCATCTCCTACGACATCCCCGATAATCTTAAAGCCGAGGCAACGAAATATCGTGCGGAGCTCGTGGAGCGAATAGTCGAGAATGACGATGTTGTCATGAGCGACTTTTTGGAGGGAAAAGAAATTCCCCTCGACGTTCTGAAGAAGACTCTTCGTAAGGCTGTTATAGCGAACAAGATCTTTCCCGTTTACACAGGCTCGTCGCTGAAGAACAAGGGTGTGCAATTGGTGCTCGATGGAGTCGTCGATTATCTCCCATCCCCTCTTGAGGTGCCTTCGGCCAAGGGTCACAACACGGATACGGGCGCCGAGGAGACGCGCATTGCCTCCGACGAGGCGCCCTTTGCGGCACTCGTATTCAAGATACAGACAGACCCGTTCGTCGGGCAGCTGTCGTTCTTTCGCGTGTATTCAGGAACGTTTAGCGCCGGTGACACGGTGTATGATTCCGCGAACAACAAGAAAGAGCGCGTTGGTCGCATCGTGCGCTTGCAGGCGGACAAACGCGAGGATGTGAAGATCGTATATGCAGGTGAGATCGCGGCAGCAGTCGGGATGAAGGAGGTCAAGATCGGCCACACGCTCTGCGATGCTGAACATCCGATCGCACTAGAATCCATCGTCTTCCCCGAGCCAGTGGTTTCAATGCGCATCGAACCCAACACCAAAGTAGATCAGGAAAAAATGGGCATGGCGCTCTCGAAACTTTCGGATGAAGACCCGACGTTCCGCATCAAGTCGGATCCCGAAACGGGCGAAACCATCGTTTCCGGCATGGGTGAATTGCACTTGGAGATCATCGTTGATCGTATGAAGCGTGAATTCGGGGTGCAAGCGACGACAGGAAAGCCGCAGGTCGCGTTCCGCGAGACTATTCAGGGCACTGCGGATGTGGAATATAAACACATCAAACAAACGGGTGGCCGCGGTCAGTACGGTCACGTCAAGATCCGCATCAAACCGATGGAGCCGGTAGTTGAGGGAAAGAAGATAAAGAACAATGTCGAGCGCGAAGACCATTTCGAATTCATCAACAACATCAAAGGAGGCGTCATTCCACAAGAATTCATCCAGCCGGTGAAGAAGGGGTTGGTGGAGGCGATGGAGCGCGGTATTCAAGCAGGATTTCCGGTAGTCGATATTTCGGTCGAACTTTACGACGGCTCGTCTCACGACGTGGACTCATCAGAAATTGCGTTCAAACTCGCTGCCATCAACGCAATGCAAGAGGCGATGGCAAAGGCGAAGCCTGTTATTCTTGAGCCGATAATGAAGTTGGAAGTCGTCGTGCCGGAGAAATTCATGGGCGACGTGACGGGCATGATAAACAGCAAGCGCGGCTCTATCGAAGCGATGGGTGAGCGCGGGCAGGCGCGTGTCATCACCGCGAAAGTCCCGCTTTCGGAGATGTTCGGCTTCACCACACAGCTTCGCTCGGCGACCGAAGGCCGCGGCGTCCCGAATCTCGAGTTCTCGCATTACGCTGTGGTGCCTCGAAATGTTCAGGAAGATATAATCGCTTCGCGAAAATAATTCCGCCAAAAATGTCCCCACGCCCCGGCCGCGTCAGACGCGCCTGTGAACAACTGAACATTCGCCCTCCTGCACCGCATATACTGAAGGGGTGAATAAGGGTGTACTCATTGTGGTGGCCGTGGTCGCCCTCGTCCTCATCGTTGCGACGATAGCGTTCTTCGCGCGCGCCACACCAGAGGCATCACTTTCTGCTACCACGACCCCTGCGGACTCCACGGCTCCCGCGACCGCCGCCGACCCTGCCGCACAGACACCACTCGGCATCTCTCCCGAAGCGGCAGCCGCGCTCGCAAAAAGTCGCGGCTTTCAATATCTCGTCTCGTACACCGACCGCGGCTTCGAGCCTTCCACCCTCTCGGTCAAGAAAGGAGAGACCGTCCGCTTCACCAACAACTCCGAAGAAGAGCTCTGGGTCGCAGGCACGGGGGGCGGAGGCGCTCTCGCGTACCCGGGCCAGTCCGATTGCGGCGCAAGCGCCCTCGACACGTGCGTGAGTTTGAAGCGGGGCGACTTCTGGGAGTTCACTTTCGATGCGGTCGGTACGTGGAACTACAAGAACAATTCCAACACGGCGAAGACGGGGAGCGTCACCGTACGATGAAACGGCTTTTTCTCATCGCGCTTCTCGCCCTCGCGCCGCAGGTTGCGCTCGCGGGGACGCAGACCTACTCGACGCCGGGCACGTACACGTTCACAGTTCCGGCGTACGGCACGCTCACTGCCGAAGTGTGGGGCGGCGGCGGCGGAGGGGAGGGCGGAAGCAGCGGGGGCGTGGGGGCCGGTGGGACCGGGGGTACTTCTTCTGTCGATAGTACGGTCTACGCAACTGGCGGCCGCGGAGGAGGCACCGTTCAATTGAACGGGGGTGCGGGTGGTAGCGGATACGGCGGCGATACGAGCACGTCAGGCTCTGCAGGAGTATCGTATTCTCCAGGAGGAAGTGGCCGCGGAGGAGACGGCGCCAATGGCGGTACAGGCGGCGCGGGAGGAACTAACGGCGGCGTTCCAGGCGGTGGCGGTGGAGGAGGCTCTTACTCCTTCCGAGTTCCATCTAGTTATACCCACCTATCCGGCGGCGGAGGTGGAGGCTATGTTGCAAAAACATATTCGGACGGTTCGGAGGGCGCCCCTCAACCCGGCGCGACCATCCCCATAGAAGTAGGGGTTGGTGGTCAGAGCGTTGGGGCACGTACTCGGACTGTGGGTCGTTACACGTATTACTATGGCGCTAGTGGCGCGGGCGCATCCGGCAAAGTTATTGTCACCTGGACCGACTTGCCCGCTCCCACCTGCTCCATCACCGTTGATCAAAATCCCATCACGGCGGGCAACTCGACGACCTTGCGCTGGTCATCCTCATACGCCTCTTCATTCTATATATCCAACGTCGGCTACGTGTCCGGTTCCGGTGCAGCGACCATCGCACCCAACACGACGACGAGCTATTCGGGCACTGTTTCCAACTCGTCGGGAACCGGCACTTGCGGCACAACGCTCACGGTAAACCCCGCCTGTTCCCCCAGCTACGGACAATCCTGCACCTCTTCCGCAAATGCGTGCGGCCAAACGACGACGGGCACGTACTCGTGTAGCGGTGTCTGTTCCGCAACGACACCGGCTAATCCTGCCGGATACGGCAGCGCGTGTACTTCCGCCGCCAACGCGTGCGGCCAGACCAATACCGGCACCATCCAGTGCAACGGCCAGTGCTCAGCGACGAAGCCGCCGAACTCAAACTGCGGCAATCCCACATGCTCTGTCACTTTTGATGCGAACCCCGCGCCGTACGGCATCGGGACCACGATGCGGTGGACATCGGCGAGAGCCGCATCGTTCACCATCCAGAACGTCGGGCCCGTGACGCCCAATGTCGCAGGCTCGGCGCATGTGGCACCTTCATCCTCGACGAGCTATGCCGGCTCCGTCGTCGGACACAATGGCAACACAGTTTCGTGCCCGGCGACACTCAATATTTCCGCACCGGCGAACCCCACCGCTACCATCAGTTCATCTCTTGGTTCAACAGTGAAAATCGGACAATCGAGCACTATCACAGCGACCTTCACAGCCGGAAACGGCGACACCATCCTCAATGACAACATTGATTCGCCGGAAGGCACCGGCCTCGGCGCCACGGCGAATCCAGATGCTACCAAGAACGTCACCTTCACTCCGAGCTCCCCCGGCACCTTCACCTTCTACGCGCGCGCACGCACCGCGTACTACCCGTGGACCACATACGCGCAGACCTCGGTGACCGTCCCACCGCTACCGTCTTGTTCTGTCACGTTCGACCAGAACCCCATCGTGCGAGGCGCGCAAACGATCGTGCGCTGGTCGTCGAGCAACTCTATATCTTTCATACTCCAGACCATCGGCCCCGTCACGCCCAACCAATCGGGAAGCGTGACGGTCGCGCCGCAATCCACCACCAACTACTCGGGGAGCGCCTCGGGTGCCGGCGGCAGCGCCTCCTGCCCCGCCACGCTCACGGTGCAGTGCACTCCGTCGACCACCTACTCATGCTCGGGCCAGACCATTCTAAGGACCGACACTGCCGCCTCGTGCAGTACCACGATATCCAACACAACGACGTGCACCGCGCCCGCCTTTTGCTCTGCCGGTTCGTCCGTTTGTCTGTATCCCGAGGTGCAATATGCGCCGGATGGGCACCTCACCGCGCGGCCGGCCATCGTCCCGACTGACGTGCCGTCCCATGTGACTTGGGACGTGGCAAATGTCACGAGTTGTACGGTGACCGGAAGCAACGGCGACACGTGGACGGTAGCGGGCACCGCCGGGAACGGCTGGACAAGTGCCAGTCCACCGGGCGGCGAGACGACGAGTCCCATCACGGAGCAGACGATCTACACGCTCACCTGCACTGGTCTCGACGGTTCGCGCCCTGCTTCCGAGAGCGCGATAGTGAACGTCCTGCCGATATTTCAGGAGTTGTAGCAGGGCCTTGTACGCGCGCTGCCACATAGCAGAGAATTTTCTCCACCCTTCCATCTCGACAGCGTCGGGAGGCGTGTCATGCTGTGGGTATTATCACAAGGCTTATTCTCTATGCTTAAAAAAATCACATTCGCAGGTCTCGGCATCGCACTACTCGCTTCTCCTCTCCTCGCCTCGGCCGATACCGCGAGCGAGCTGCGGGCAAAGATCGAGAGCCTTCTCGCGCAGGTTAGACAGTTGCAGGCGCAGATCGACAAGATCGTGGGTCAAGGGACGACCAGCTCCGCGAGCGAAAGCTCCGGCACCCTGCCTGCAGATACCTTCGTATGTCCTTCGCTCAAACGTGTCCTCAAGTACGGTGCAAGCGGCGATGATGTGACACAACTCCAGCAATACTTGAAACAACAGGGTGTGTTCACGGGAAATGCAACTGGATTTTTCGGCCCCGCGACGGAAGCTGCCATACGGCAACTGCAGGCGCAAAACGGCATCGTCTCTTCCGGCAACGTCGGCACGACAGGTTGGGGAGCTGTGGGTCCCACCACTCGTGCATGGATCGTGCACTGGTGCAGGGGGGGCAACAAAAATTTCTCCGCATCGCCGACCTCCGGCACGGCTCCGCTTGCGGTCACATTCCGGACAACGACGAGTCCTTCAACAAACAACGGCACGTACACGGTTGAATTCGGAGATGGCACGACAGGAGAGATCAAGTCCGATCCGAATGCACCGAGGGGAATATGCATTGAGGGCGCCGGCGGCCCGTGCAATGGCTACAACAGTTTGGTCACCACTCACACCTACACGGCAAACGGCACGTATGTTGCGAAGCTTATGTACCAAGAGCCGTTCGTCTGCAACGCGCCGCCGGGCGCTGCGTGTATGCAGGTAGTGGCCGCACCTAAACAGGTCGGCGTCGTCATCATTCGTGTCGGCACGCAGACGAACAACGCAACATTCTCCGCCTCACCGACATCGGGTACCGCACCGCTCAACGTTGCGTTCTCAACACGTATACCGCAGGAAAAGACCGACGGTACATATACCGTCGATTTTGGAGACGGGACAAGCGGACAAGTGAATGTCGCATGGCTAGGCATGCCTTGCGCGCAGGATGGTCCGTGTTACCGAGGAGTTGGCTCTGTTTCGTACACCTACACCACGAACGGCGCGTACACCGCAAAACTCATCTACCAGCCGCCCGCGCCGCCGTGCAACGCGCCGCCGGGCGCGGCGTGCACGATGGTACTGCCGCCCTCGCAAGTTATCGGCACCGTGACAATAACGGTCGACGGCACAGTAGTTGCTGGTGCCCCCTCCATAACCGGTCTTGATGGTCCCGCATCGCTCGCTGTCGGAGAGCAGGGCACGTGGACCGTGCACGCGTCCGTCCCACCCAATGCCGACCAGAACATCCGCTACTCGGTGGTGTGGGGCGACGAAGCGCGCGACGCGTTCGCAGGGATTACGAGCCTCGCTTCAGCCAACAACCTCCAGACCTCTGCATCGTTCACGCACGTGTATGGGTCGGCCGGGACGTACATACCAAGGTTCACCGCTTCCAACAGCGCGGGAGGCGCATCGGCGAGCGCAAGTGTTGTCGTGGGAAAGGACACGACTCCGTTGAATTGTCCGCAATACATGCCACCGCTGTGCAGCTCAAACGAAACCCTCGTCGGAGGTGGGTACGGCTCGGACGGATGCCAACTGGCTCCACGATGTGTGTCGAACACAACGACTTCCGGCACCTTCACCGCTACGCCGAAAGAAGGCGCGATGCCGCTCATGGTTACCTTCACGGGCGTGGGCAACAGTGTTTCCTTCGGAGACGGCGGGCCGACATACGTTGCGGCCGGAACCGCGAACATCGGCACCATGACGCACGTGTATCTGAATGGAGGCGACTACACGGCGACGAGCGATGGAAGGTCCGTGCGTGTCAGCGTGACCTACGGCAAGCTGGGCTCATTTGCGGATCGAGGCGCTCCCCAGTTGTGTGTCTACAACGACCGCACGTATCAGCTCGGCGCGTCGGTCGACGTACCTACTCGTTCGTGCAGTTTCGACAGGACATTTACCGGCGCTACTGCCTGCACGGGGGCGATAGCGCAGGTGCAGACGGGAACGACTTTCATCCAGAGGTACACGTGCAAGAACGGTCAGTGGACGGGTTCCAATGGGATCGGAGTCGAAGGCCAGCTGGTGAGTGCGACGTCGTGTACGGTCTCTGACGGGACGGTAATTGCAAATGGCCAGATTATCGTACAAGGGTTCGGCGCGATAGCCTTCGACCAGTACAACACGTACGGCAAAAGGTTCATGACGACGAAATGCCAGAACGGCACGCTCTTCTCGTGCGATGCATCGGGTGCAAACTGCACGCAGGCACAAGCTTCGGATCCGAATGCAAATCTCGCGAGCGCACTGATGGCAATAGAATCGGCACTGAAAGCGATCATTGCAAAGCTCGGACAATAAATCCAGTTCGATCTGCGCGATCGTTTCTCCTGAAAAGAAAAAACGAGATACACTATCCGTATGGCAAAGCGTTGGTACATCATCCTTGTAGGTGCGATAGGGGTGGCCGCTCTCATCGTCGGAGCGCTCGTACTCGTCAGAAATATTTCGCCCGCAACACCCTCAGAAACACTGCGTGTCGTTCCGCCGATCGAAGACCGTATCACAACACTTGATACTCTGGGTGAGACAGGTGCCAATGCTTCGACCTCCGTGCAGGCCCCGGAGGAGAAGCTACAAACTCTCGAGGCGTTATCTGCACAACAGACGTCATCGCAAAGTGCGGCAGACTCGCCGACAGCCGCGTCTCCGTCAGCAGCTCCAGCTCCGGACACGTCCGCAAAATTGGATGTCTTGCGATCGATGCGCGGGCAGTGAGGTGTGAATAATACGGTGCCCACATACAACAAGATGCTACGATACTCACACATGCGCCGCATTCTTCTCGCTTCGTGTACCACGCTCGCCCTCCTTTCACCGGTCGCTGTTTTCGCATGGACCGGCCCTACGGCTCCCCCGCCCAATGGCAACGTCCCAGCTCCCGTCAATGTCGGTTCAAGTGATCAGGTGAAGAATGCGGGGCTCGGTGTCAATTACCTTGCGGTCTTCGGCAATATTCTTCTTTCGGGCATCGGCAACTATCTCAACTTCGGCTCGACCTCCGGTACATCGGGATACGGCATCCGCGATAGTGCCGGTACGCTTGAGTTCAAGAATTCGGGCGGGTCATGGGGCTCGCTCCAGAGCATCGTGTACAACCTCGGCGGCGGCATATGGGTCTCCTCGGGCAACAATATCCGCAACAGCAACTCCGGAAACGTCGGCATCGGAACGGCGAGCCCGGGATACAAACTGGACGTGAACGGCCAGACGAATGCCACGTCGTACTGCATCTCGGGAACCAACTGCATCACGAGTTGGCCCTCTAATACCGGACCTCAGGGCCCCGCCGGTCCGGCAGGACCGCAAGGCCCCGCGGGTCCTGCAGGAGCGACGGGAGCCACAGGCAACACGGGATCCGCCGGCGCGACTGGAGCAGCGGGGCCGCAGGGACCTGCGGGCGCGACAGGTGCAACCGGTGCAACGGGGCCTGCCGGGCCCACAGGTCCCGCGGGTTTTGCCGGTTCAGGCACTGCCGGCAGAATCCCGCGCTTCACGGCAGCAACGACACTCGGCGATTCTTCCATCTCGAGCGACGGTTCAAGTGCGACGGCCAACGGCAATTTCTATACCACGGGCGGCATCTATGACGGCTCGACGGGTTTGTGGACGAGCCAATTGCGCTTGAGTCAGCAACTGGGGGCTACGTATGCGGTGGTGACGAACGGGTGTGGGGGGAGTCCATCTGATAGTGGACAACTGGGCTGCGGTACGTTTGCAAGCGGCGCCGGCGCCGGTGCGGCCTCCTCGGTCGTGACGTGTCCCGACGGGTCTGTGATGGTGGGCTTCGACCCCATCGCTTCGGTCAACTACATCATCAATGGATCCAGCTACGGGCTTTCCAATACCGCCTATTGCCGGCAGATACTCCACTAATAATGTATATGTTTGATTTCAACAAAAATATATTGCTTATTCCCTCGATACTGCTCCTTCTTGCCGCAGTGATTTTTGCATGGGCGGTCACGGCGCAACGCGCGCCGCAATCGGGAAGCTCCGCACAAAATGCGCCGTCCGTACAAGTGCAAGCGCGACCGCAATTACCCGCGGGCACGCCGAATCCGTCGGACTCACTGCCCCAGCTCGGCGCTGCGGCGGTCACCGGAAAAATAACGGCGGTAGAAGCTGACGCGGTCACCATCCAAGCCGGAGTACTCGGCGGGCAAGCGGCACCGTCCGCGACATTCAAAATCGATGCGAAGACGGTGATATACGCGCGGGGAGCATCAAAAGATGCGGCTGCGTATAAAAAAGAGATGAACGACTTCTTGGCCAAGCTCGTGTATGCCGACCCCGATTCTCCGGGCGTGTATCTTGCTCCCGAGCCGTATGAACGCATTGCGCTCCGGCTCACAGGCTTGAAGACGGGAGACCTCGTCGCTGTTACACCGCTCCCCGCCGACCAAAAGACTGCCGCGGCGATATTCGTTGCCGCGCAGTTGTGAAGACGTACATGCTGAAGCTTGCCGGGTACCAGTGGGGAATGGTCATTGTCCTCACATCGTGCATTGCGCTCGCGGCGACCCTATCCAGCCCCCATATCACTCTCTCGCAACAAAATGGCGCGACGGTCATCACCGGCTATGCATGGAGCGACACCATCGGATGGATAGACCTCAATTGCGCCAACACGAATTCGTGCGGAGCCCACAACTTCGGGTTCTCGATCGCCCAGAACGGCGATGTATCGGGCTACGCGTGGAGCGAAACAATAGGCTGGGTATCGGCGAACTCGAGCGACCTTACCGGCTGTCCGTCGGGTGCGTGCAGAGCGAAGATCGCCGGGAATAATCTCCAGGGGTGGCTCAAAGCGCTTGCTGGAGGCGGCAGCCAGAGCGGCGGTTGGGACGGTTGGATCAGCCTTAAGGGGTCGGGGTACGGCCCGACCGTAACGGGCGGCAATTTTTCCGGCTACGCATGGGGCTCGGACGTGGTCGGGTGGGTGGATTGGGCGCAAGCACATAGCACGTTCGGACAGTGCGCGGTCTCGTACTCATGTTCCGGACAAACCATTCGAGAGACCGACACCTCCTGCAATGTAACAAGCATCACCACCTGCATTGCACCTGCCTTCTGTTCCGCCGGCTCATCGGTCTGCCTCTATCCGCCGCCTTCCTTCATCCCGTCCGATGATGACTTCACGGGCCACCTGCAGGTCATCCCTTCCATGGTGCGCGAGGGCGATACCGCGACCGTGTACTGGAACGTCGCCGACGTGCAGTCGTGCACCGTCAAAGGAGACGTTATCGATACGACGGGCTGGTCCGCCACAAGCGGGAGCGAAGAGACGAGCGAGATCCTCTCGCGCACCACCTACACGCTCGACTGCATCGCGCTCGATGGCACGCACTTGATTGAGACTGCGGACGTAAAAATAGTTCCGAGGTTCGAAGAGCAGTGACCGCGCACGTGTTTTGTTTTTCTTATCCCCAAAACGCAAGAAACCGCTATGGACAAACGCAAAAAACGTGTAAGTATTGAAACATTATTCGGGGGTTAGGTTTGTCTGACTTCGGGTGCGCCAGCTCTCTCTTCTGGCCCTCCTAGGGGCCATTTTTATTTTGTAAATATGAAAAGAAAGAAGAATACCAACGGTTCGCTCTCTCTCGACCTGAAGAGGTTCGAGATCGCAGCTCTTATCACATTACTATTGCTCCTCGTCTCACCGCTGTTCACCTCGGCCCAGACCGTTGACGAGCTGCAGGCACAGATACAGGCGCTTCTCGCACGCGTGGCCGCACTTCAAGGTCAGATGGTCGGCACATCGACTCCCACACAACCCCCACACCCCGGTGATTCCGACGACTACCCAACCCCAACTTCTATACCCTCGTGCCCAAATCTATCTATTACCATGCAACGCGGCTCGCGCGACGCGACGAGCGGCGGACAGGTAACTGAACTTCAGGTCTTTTTGGCGAACCACTTCGACCTCGATGAGGAAGATGTCGTTTCCGGCTATTTCGGAAAACTAACTCAACAATTCGTCACGAAGTTCCAGCACAAGTACGGACTTCCCGCCTTCGGCATCGCCGGCTCACTTACCCGTGCGAAGATCGCGAGCGTGTGCGGAGGGGGGCCGGTGGTGATACCACAGCTGCCGACGTGCATGGTCCAAGCCCTGCGCACGGCGTGTCCAACAGGCCAGCACTACGAGTCGGCCGGTCCCGATACTATCGACTCCAACGGATGCCGGTTCGCTAATTTGAAGTGCGTTTCGGATTCAACGTCCACCGCAACGTTCTCCGCCTCGCCGACGTACGGTGCGGCACCGCTCGCCGTACAATTTACGGCGACGAATCTTGATACGGCGTCGAACACCTACACCCTCGACTACGGGGATGGCTCGCAAATATCTATCGGCGGCTGCGGTAACAACGCGCCTTGCTTCAACTATCACAAGGGGAGTCACACGTATACTTCCGCAGGCACCTACACCGCGACGCTCACCAAGCAGCCGACGTACTCATGTCCTCCCGGCGGCTACTGTCCGATGCTGTATCCGGCCCCTGTTACCGTCGGCACCGCGACAATCACCGTCGTCGACAATACTACGAACGGTCCCAAGCTCGTCCCACAGTCGGATACTGCGGGTGATATCGGGGCACCGGTAACGATTATCGGTATGGGGTTCACGCCTGGAAATACCAACAACGTCTACTTCGGTAGTCCGTCCGCTACCGGCCGGATGCTTGCCGGAGCGAATCTGGCACCGACAAATATCGGTGGTAATTTCCAAACCCTCTTCTTCACCGTTCCAATCTCTATCCCAGTAGGTACACACCCTGTTAGTGTTACAAATTCAAACGGTTCGAGCGGCACCAACGACACCAACGGCAATCCCGTCACATACAATGTCACGGTCTCTTCTCCAAAGATATCGTCCATATCTCCCTCTCCTGCCCCTGTCGGATCGACCATAACGATTAGCGGAAAGGGATTTGACCAACAACTCGTAAACGTGGACATCTTGTCCCCGAGCGGCCAAGAGATGCAGGTGTCGGGAGCAACACCAACTGATAACGGTACGCAAGTATCGATTGTTCTCAATGCTGCCACGGTGCCCACGGGACAGTACTTGGTGAGCGTGCGCAACGTAGGACCGGGCACTCCTTTCGGAGGAGTCGCCTCGCGCGCAGCACCTCTCACGGTTACCGGCAGTGAAACGCGGCCGACCAGCATTACGGTCGTCTCTCCGAACGGAGGCGGATACTACTCCAAGGGCGAGCCGATGCACGTACAGTGGACGACCACGAATATCCGGTTCGATAGCCAGATGCTCATTCGTTTGCGCAGCGTGGGGTCGGGCCAGGAATACAACTTGACGACGACCCTGAACGACGGCTTTGAGCGGGTGGACCTTTCCTCGATTCCGACAGGCTCATACACCCTGGAAATAAAGACGGCGGTAAACGGCCAAAGCTATCTCGACGCGAGCGATTCGTACTTCAAAATAGTCGAATCGACTCCGTTGGTCAGTATCACCGTCGACGGACAAACAACGCTCACCGTACAGGACGGAACGTACTATACGCTTGCATGGTCATCAAAAAATGTTACCTCGTGCACTATGTACTACGCGCGCTCGAATGGGGTAGAGCCCGTAACCAGCTCCAACTCGGTTGTCGCAAATACAAGTGATCAAACGAGGATGAGCGCCATCGTTGCGTACACACTAACCTGCCAAAGCGCAAGCGGGCCGGTTTCTCAAACAGCAACCGTATTCAAGACGGCCTCGCAAAACCCTACTTTCTCCGCATGGCCGAATTCAGGCACAGCACCGCTCACTTCCCATCTGACCATAAGCGGGGCGTCTTCGGCGTCCGGTTACTCGGTCAACTTCGGCGATGGTTCGAGTGACTACAACTGGAAGGCCGACACCGAGACGGCCAATACCTACTTCATGTCTCACACGTTCCAGACTGCAGGCACGTACACGGCTGCTCTCATGTATCAGCCGCCGTCGGTTCCGTGCAGTGCTCCACCGGGCGCGGCATGCATGATGGTTATGCCGACACCTGTTCAGGTCGGCACCGCGACGATTACTGTTGCCGCACAGAATTGCGACGCAGTCAGCGGCTGCTCCTACAAGGTGGACCCGTCGACGTATCCGACCCAAGGAGTGGGTGGAACAAGCGCCTCATCCGGGGCGAACGCAAATCTCGCGAGCGCACTCTCGGCACTTGAGTCAGCGCTCAACGAACTTATTAGAATGTTTAGCACTCTATGAGCTTCACCCACGACGATTACGTCAGAGCAATACTCCGCCTCGAGGCGGAGTTTCTCTTTATATAGACTATTGACCGCACATTCGCGCCTCTGCGCTCAGCGCTTCCTACATTCGCTCTGCTGAGCTCAGTATTTCCTCGTTCTCACTCGGTCATCGCTCAACGCTCGGTCGCTGCATAAGTTCAGATACATTTGGCACTCGGGTAACGCCTGAGAAATGAGGCAAATATACGTCCTGGACACGGTGCGGGGGGCGCGCCGGTTGTACAACGACGCGGTACGCTGGCACCATATGGCGAC
>Ga0209542_10002781_pt1 | contig 38633 bp, 43 predicted proteins | sample RifCSPhighO2_01_FD_184028 | JGI IMG/M metagenome (GOLD analysis project Ga0209542, IMG submission 184028) | Soil microbial communities from Rifle, Colorado - Rifle CSP2_plank highO2_0.1 (SPAdes) (version 2) | ecosystem: Environmental > Terrestrial > Deep subsurface > Rock core/Sediment ... | reverse complement strand
TGGGTTAAGGTTAGGATGCTGGTTTGGTTTAGAGGTGAGGTTTAGGGTTTCTGACTTATCACCTAACCCCCTCACCATACCGGCTTCTTTACCTTTACCCCTTAACTCTAAATCGACAGGACCCGCCTTTTTCGATCTGTCCAAGTGAACCGCAACCCGAAACCCGTCAAACTTTGGCTCTGCCGCAAATTCCGGCCCCAGCCTTTTTATTGCTTCTTCTGCCGAAGGCAGTCTTTCCGCCAAAGCGGGTCTTACCGGTTTGCCGACAACCAAATGGACGTTTTTGATACCGGCCTCTCCTTTTTTGAAAAATTCCTCTGCTACATACCCCAAATCGCTTGTCTTATTGTAAGCGGACTCAAGGACAGGCCTAAGAGACTTGTCGCCTTTTTTGGCCAAAGACAAAGCATCCAAAACCGTCGGGTCGCCGATTCCAAGTCTCAAAGTCCCCAAAGGAATATTGACAACATGCTTGATGGATATCGAATCGAGCCGAGTCAATAAACTGGCAAGCGTTGATACCTTTTTCTCCACAGTGCCCGCCCCTGTGAACTCCGCAATCTTTCGTAGTTCTCCAAAAACCTCGGCGACTGTTAAAGCGGTAGTCGTTCGTCGATTAGCATTAGTCGCCAATTGCGCCGCAGCTAGTCCGAAATTACCTTTTTTTCGATACAACTTGACAACCTCATCTTTAGCCTTGCTGTAAGCTCGACCCACTGCTTGCGCAATTGTCATCTCCGCCATGCCGATTTCCGTCGGTTCAAAAAACGGCGCGACTCTGCCCTGAATCAGATAGCAGATTTTTCCAATTTCATCCGCCTTTGCTTCCTTAAAAAGCTTCGACAAAATATCAACCAGCTCCAATCTCTTGGAAGTTGCTTCCAGTTTTTCAAAATAAGAAGCAAGTTGGCTAAATCTCATACTTCCCCCCATACTTTCCAGAAATGGCCGTTTCTAATATCAACTAATGGTTTTTTACCATTCTCACCACTCAAAGTTTTTATTTGATACTTAGTGTTATTCGAGAAAAAAAAGATTTTATATTTTGTCAAATAGGATGCCATAAACCGCTCCAATTCCTGCGGTGTCCTATATTTTTTCTCATATTCCTCATCTAAATCTTTTATTTTTTTGATAATAACGTCTTCAACTAAAGTCGGAGGTACTTCTTCGAAAAACTCTCGGGATTTGAGGAGCAACCATGCACCTGTTTCTGCACTAACCAACATCATCGGAACGTGTCTTTGACTCACAATAAACTCAGCAACATCTTCTGGTGAAGGTAAATTAAGATGAGCTAATTTTGGATGGGTATGAACCTCCATCAGAGCAAAATCACCTATTTCTTTTGGAAATAATTGTTCTCCGCTCGGATAAACCTGATCTCTGGTCCCAAAGTGAACATCACTAAATAAATAAGTTCCGCCCCTTACGCCAATATAGAGTTCTCGCTCGCGTCCATCTCTAAAAGTGCCCCTAGTAATTTGGGCTATCTGACTCAAAATAGAAGCTTCCAGACGAAAACTATCATGAATTTCGTGCCAGCCAGGATATCCTTCATCAACCAATTTAAAACCCCAAAGAAATCTTCTAACCTCTGGGCCTTGAATACCACCATTTAGAAGTTTATTTACTCTGTCTAAATTCTGGCTAAGTTCTACCTTAAATTCGGGGGACTCGATTACTTCCATGTTTGCAATTTTTGTCATTTCAAAATATAAACAGCACCTTTGGTGCTGCCTTTCTTCTTAATTAACCTCTTTTTCTGCAAATCCTTGAGATCACGAAGAATTGTATCATCGGAAAAGGAAGGCAACAAACTTCGCCACGCGCGATTGTTGATTGAACCGTAGGTTTCAATATACTCAACCAGCTTCATCTGCCGTTCGGATAAAGTAATTTGTCCTGTTCTGCCTTTAAGACGTGAGTCCAGTGATAATTTTTGAACCCTGTCCTTAACCCTCGCCAACTCCTCCGCCAAACCTTCGCAAAAATACTCAAGCCAGGCTGTTAAATTGCGGTCGGAAAGACTTGCGGCTTTTTGGTTGGAAACTTCTTGTAAAGTTTCATAATAACGCTTTGCATTCCTGTCAAAATACTCCTCAATCGAGAAAAACTTTTTAATATCGTACCCTCTGGCAAACAGAACCATGGTTGCCAAAGCCCTCGCCGTGCGGCCGTTGCCGTCGACAAATGGATGGATATAGGCCAAAACGTAGTGAGTAATTCCAGCCGTCAAAACCGGATGGATTGACTCGGACTCGCCGGAATTAAGCCATGCAAAAAAATCTTTGGTAAGCTTCGGGACTTCCTGTGCGATTGGTGGTTTAAAGCTCACTTTGCCGGTTTTCGAGTTTTTAACAACAACCTGCGTTTTTCGATATTTTCCTGCCTGTGTAATCGACAGTATCTTATCAACCGTCAATTTGTGAATTTGATGCAAATCTTTCTCAAATATTTGAAATACTCGACCCTTTCTTGCTTCACTGTTTCGAAACAGTGAAGCAGATATGGTAACCTTTCTATCGAGATATTTCAAGACATTTCTGTAATTTATTATCTCCTGAATATCGCGGTCTTTGGCTGCAATTTCTTTGCCTTCCAAAACATCTTTGACTTCACCCGAATCAAGTGGGTTACCTTCAATGTGGGTTCCGTGATGGACAGTGCGGATAATCGCCTCCTGACGAAATTTAGCCTCATATGCAGGTACCAATGGCGCATTTTCAATTATCTCCTTGGACGCCTCAATCTTGCCAATGTCTCTGAGAATTTTATTTGTAATGATGAACTTAGGAGAAAACATGTTTGCACCTCGAAGCTCTAGTTTGTAGAGCGGAGTGGTGCGTTAATTATGCGGTAAATTAAACCTTTAGTCAAATAAATCAACATTTCATGCTATAGGATTGACACTGGTCATCTGAATATAATAGAATTCTCCGTTGTGACACCCGAAACATTTGGATATACCCCTCCCGAAACTGAATCAGAAAAAAGAACTCTAGGCCAAATAATCCGTGGACTGAGAGAATTTTATGGGTATACTCAAGCAAGGATAGCTAGCGGCGCTAATATCTCCCAAGGATATTTTTCGCAAATAGAGTTGGATGATCCGTTGGCCCATCATCCTGGTTATCAACAATGGATCGGGCTAGCTAAAGCTTTGGGAGTAGGAATCAATTTTGATCTTGACCAACAAGAACAGAGGGCTTTCATCTTACCCCAAGCTCTCCAAATATACAGTGCCCTGTATCGGGATGAACTAAGAATAATGATTGGAACTTTAAGGGAAAAATTCAACATCGGGCCGGAAGATTCCCCAATAACATATATCGATTATTCCCCTAGTTACAAACAAATTGGGGCCAGAATCCTTGATCTTCGGCATAATCATCCAGATCATCTAACTCAATTGGAAGTCGGTTTGCGATCAGGAACTTCACAGCCGTATATCTCTCAAATAGAAAGAAGTCTGTATGGTACAAGAAATCCATCAATGACAAACCTTAGGGCAATTGCTAACGCACTAGATATCGATATTTATGACCTTCTGGAAATAAAAGAAGTTGAGTATCCACCAGGAGTTGCTTATCTTAACCGATTTTTTAGAAGCAATGAAGTTCCTGTATCCTCCAAAGTAGCATTAGTCAAATTGGTGGAAAAGATGGAAGCAGTGCCAAAGACATCTTCATCATCATAATCTCTATTACAAACTTATTATCCTTGCCTTTTTTAAAAGCTGTTTTGGCACGGAATCAACCTCTGCGGCGGTGACGATTGTCTGCTGTTTGGAAACTGTCGAAAGAACGGCTTTGCGGTGATTCCAGTCCAGTTCCGAAAAAATATCGTCAAGCGCCAAAATCGGGCGGGATTTTATTTTTAAACTTACAAATTCAAGTTCGGCTAGCTTTAAGGAAAGAACCGCCATTCGCTGTTCACCGCGCGAACCAAAGTATGCCAAGTCATGCCCTTTGTACATAAACCTAAAATCGTCCCTGTGCGGGCCGGAAAGAGTAATCCCTGCCGCAATATCCCTTTCTCTATTTCTCAAAAGTTTTTCGCGATTTAGTTCACTCTGTTTGAAAATAAATGAAAGATCAGGCATCGGCGCCGTCCACATTTTATCGTTCGAGCGCAGTCGAGAACTATTACTTCTCGACTCGCTCCGCTCACTCGAAGAATACAAAGCATTCCCGCCTTCAACGAAATTCAAAAACTCAAAAAACTCAGCTCTTTTTTTGGAAACAATTGCGCCGTGTTCCAAAAGTCTTAAGTCCCAAAAATCCAGTTCCGCTTTTTTGGATTTTCCCTCCATGATTCTTATAAGAAGCTTATTTCTTCTGGCAATTATCTTTTGATAGGCGCCGATATTCCGCCAGTAGTCTTTATCAACCTGACAAAGCAGACTGTCCAAATGATGTCTTCGGAAGGACGGCGTTCCGGCAATCAATTCCAGATCCGCAGGTTCAAAAACAACAACGGTGCAAAATGAGGCAAAATCCGCATACCTTTTTTTTATAGAATTTACAAAATAGGCCTTTTTTACAAACCGCACGTCCAAAACCTGCATATTTACGGTTAATTTGTTTTTAACAGTAACGTCGGCAACTTCCCCTTCAATTTTGGCCTCGTATTTTCCGAATTTCACCAAATCCAAATCCGTTTCAACTTTGGCGGAGCGAACACCGGATAAAAGGAGCGCAGATTCTAAAATATTTGTTTTGCCTGAACCGTTTGGCCCGACGATCACTGTTAATTTTGGATCAAAGTCAATTTTTTTTTGTGAGAAATTGCGGAAATTTTTAAGACTTAAACTTAGAAGTTCCATCTTTTGCCAACATATCCGATTACAGCGGACACCGCCAAAAAGCTCAAACCCCCGAAAATCAGAATGTTAACGTAGCCTGCAAAAAGCTCGATTGCGGCAGCAAGCGGTGAGGCAATACTGGCAAAAAAAGCAGCCAAAACTATGTTCGCCCCAAAAACCGTCCCCAAATAATTATGGGCGACTCTTTGCTGGAGAGCAGTACGGGAGGCAATCATTATAAGAATCGCGCCGAATCCGGCAAAAGCAAGAAAAATAACCGAAGGAAAAAGCAGATAGATACCCTTCACTAAACCGGTGTTTATAACTATACCCAAAAGTGAGGCCCAAAAACCCAAGGCGCCCAGTCCCAAAGCAATTAAAAAACTTTTTCTAATCTTAGGATTATGGACAAACAATGCCCCGAAAAGAACACCAACAGCAATCGCCGGAAAGATAAACATCGGACTTTTTTCAATAGATAGATTGACAACCTCATCAAAATAACCAGGACCAATGGTACCTCCGAAGGCCACCACCCCCTGGATCGCCGCAAATGCCAAAAAGAAAAACCAGGTGATTTTGGCTGAGAAAATATACATGAAGGCTTTTGCAATATCGGCGATTTTGTCGGCTAGTGTCATTCCGTCAGGCTTTCTGGGCAAAAGCTTTGGCAGTGACATTGGAATAATAATTGCCGAAATCAAAAAAATCTCGCAAATAACTAAAGTAGCAACGTGGCCAAACAAAAACAAAGACACCGAACCGAAAAAAAGGCCCGCAAGCTGTCCTCCAGCCAAAGTAAAGATAAAGACGGAATTGGCAAGTGAAAGCTGGGATTTTCTAACAATCTGGGCGCTGGCTGCCGAAATTGCCGGGAAAAAGAAGGTGTTACCCGCAAAGTATAGAAACGAGAGAAAAATGGAGAAAAAAACTTTATCCAAGGTTAAAAGTATCACAACTACAACAACGGCAATTGTGGAATTGGCCCAAATTATGAGTTTTTTGCGGTCAACTAAATCCGCTGCAAGTCCGGCGGCCGCCATTAAGATGAGGCTTGGAATAGTAAGCGAAAGTATGATACCGGAAACTGAGAAGTTGCTTCCGGTTTTCAAAAAAACCGAAGAAATCAAAGAGATCATCAAAAAGCCGGAGGCAATTTGCCCGAAAAGCAAAGTTAGGGTCAAAAGAAAAAAATTGCGCCATCTGGCAATTTCGGTGAAAAGTTCTGATAAGGAAAGCATGATTACAACTTCTGGCAGTTCGGCCTGCCCGTCACTTGCCTACGGCGAAAGGCGTTGGCAGGCGGGACAAAAATGTGCGCTTCTGCCGTCCATTTTTTGGCGTACGATGGGCGTTTTGCAGCGCGCACAGGGTTTACCTGTCATATGATAAGCCTTGGCAAACGAAAGATAAAGGCCTTTCTCTCCGCCGGAATCTACATAAGCATTTGCCGAAGACCCGCCTTTTGCAATCGCCAGCTTCAAACTTTGGCGAATCCCGTCGTACAAAGCTCTGATCTCCGCCTGCGAAAGGCTGGCAACGCTTCGCTTTGGGTGAATTTTTGCTCTCCAAAGCGCCTCATCAGAATAAATATTGCCAATTCCTGCAACGAATTTCTGATCCATGAGCAGTTTTTTGATCCGAGCCTGTCCTTTCTTTACTAATCGTTCACAAAACTCTCCATAACTCATAACTTGCGGGTCCGGTCCAAGCTCCGCGCCAATTGCTTCTTTGACTTTCGACTCTTCACCTGCGACTATTTTTACCCAGCCGAACTTGCGGATATCGTTAAAATACAAATGGCCACCGTTTGTAAATGCAAATGTTACCCTTGTTGTTTTATTGGGAACGGCTAGATTCAAGGGTGGAATCGGATGCCCTCCGGCAATTCTGGTCTTTTGGTCCTGATAAATCAGCTGGCCGGTTAACTTTAAATGAATCAAGATTCTAATTGCCTTTGATACTTTTGGTACCTTTGATACATTTGATACTTTTATGGAAACTATCTTCCCAATCCTCTCAACCTTCTCGACTTTTCCCCCCTTCAAATCTTTAACCGAGAAACCGTTCCAGAAAAATTTCTTCGGCCAGTCGTATTCAACAGATTCCAAAACCAACCCTTTGAGCTTTTTGTCAAGCTGATTAACAATAACAGTGACCTCGGGAAGTTCCGGCATATCTGAAAAATTTTAGCAGAAAATAAATTATATTGATAACGTCAGTTGAAGATAACTCTAGCCACTACTTTCTCTTACGAGCTTATCCAGAGTTACGGAGTCTGAAGCCATCCACTTATCTGCAGCATCAGATATATCACTTGCTTCATGAGTATTTATTGCCGTGGGACGAAAATCACTTAGATGTCTTATAGCAGGAGAAGAACTGGGTCTTATGTAATCTCGCGGGGTGATTGTTCCTGTCTCGAGACGAACGGCCATATATTTCCACTTAACACCCGCCAAAATTCCAATGTCAAGAGCTGTAATTTGTCCCAAAAAGCGTTTCAATATATAATTTGAGCCTCATGAAGAAGCCAAGAAGTGCCGGTAAATTAAAAAATAAAATCATCTGGGCGCTTGTGATATTAATTGTGGCCGTAATAATTACTCCTTGGGGCCGTGCTTTTTACAAAACGCTCATAATTCTGCCTGAATTCATCCCAAACTCCCCCATAAAAACCGCCAATTTTCTAACCAAAAAGCCAATTATCAAAGAAGTCCAGTTTCAATCATACGAAAGAACAATCGATGCCGACCTCTGGATGCCAAAAACCCCCGGCAAACATCCGGCCGCAGTTTTGCATCTGGGCGTGGACATCGACAGAAAAGATGAAAGAGCCCAAAAACTGGCCAATGCCTTTTCAAGATCTGGCATTGCGATTTTGGTCCCCAACATTCCTTCGCTTTCATCAAGAAGAATTTTGAAAGAAGGAAAAGAAGACTTAATTTCCTCTTTCCAATATTTAAATTCTCAAGCAGGCATTAAACAAAACGGGATTGGATTCGTCGGCTTCTGTGCATCCGGCACCCTCGTACTACTAGCCGCGCAAGACCCGAGAATTTCAGACCACACCCAGTTCGTAGTCACAATTAATCCTTATTTTGACCTCTCTTCTCTTTACAAAAGTCTAACCACTAGGCAAATCGAAGATAACGGGCATACTTTTACCTGGCAGCCGGACCCTAAAACAGTCGAAATCTATAACCGCGAAACAATAAATCTTTTGGGAAACAAAGGGGATATAGAAATCCTGCAAAAATATCTCGTATCGCCAGACTCAGAACTTTTAAAAAGCGGCAATTTTCAACCCTTAAGTGAAAAAGAAATAAATACCTTCTCAAAAGAAGGCAGATTCACCTATGATCTATTGACCAATAAAGACCCGAACAAAGTTTCCTATTATTTAGAAAATGTAAACACAGGCCAAAAAAATTTCCTGAAAGACACTTCACCGTCTACAAATATCGGAAATCTCAAAGCAAAAATCTACATCCTTTCCGACAAAAACAATATTTATATTCCTTATACCGAAGCCGAAGCGTTGCATTTGGCTTTGGCAAACAAGGATCACTCTTTTTCTGAAACAAAACTTATCCCTGCCGGCAATCTGGCCAATAATTTACCGCTTAAGGAATCGTTGGTGGAATTTTTAAAGATTTACAAATTTATTTGGAGTATATTATCGCAAATTTCCTAAGGACACTCACCCCTGTTTTTTGCCCTGAGCAAAGATTGATACATGTCTAATCTGCCGTATCCGTAAGTACTGTCCCAGCCGGACGCGCCCAAATCGGCGGCACCGTTAACAAGATCAAGATATGGAGAAGAACTGCAGCTTTTGAGAACAGATACAACTCCTGTTACAAATGGCGTGGCAAAAGACGTGTGTGATCCCCAAAAATACCCACTCAGGCCATTCCTCTTGAGAACATAAATATCCTTTCCGGGGGCAGCGATTTGAATTTTCTGATATACTTGCCCGTTTTTTACGTTACCAGTACATCCTGATGCAAATCCTTCGTATCTATTCGTTGCAACAACTGAAATAACCCCCGGATATGCAGCCGGAAATCCCATAAAACAATTGGTTGTCGTACTGTTGTTCACTGCAGCAACAACATAAACCCCTTTACTAATCGCATAATTTACGGCATTTCTTAAACTGGCAACATCCTCATTAAAACCCTGACTTAGATTAATTACTTTTACACGCCCGTTATAACCATCAACTGCCTCGTAAATTCCCTCTGCCGTAAGACCCTTTTCTCCTTGACCGTTAGACCATACAACTTTAATTGCTAAAAGACGCGCATACCAATCAATTCCAGCAATGTCATAAATACTATCAGTTTTTGCTCCGATTATTGATGCTACGGCAGTTCCGTGAGAAACATCGCTGTCATCTATGGGATCATTCGGTGATTCCCATGGGTTAGTAAAATCGAATCCCTTCACTACTTTTCCGCCGGCTCCATCGTTATTCAGACCAAGGTCACGATGCCTGTAATCAATTCCGGAATCCAAAACCGCAACATAGTTAGACGACGTTCCCCTTTTAATATTCCAAGCTTCCTTGGCACGAATTTTAAGCAGTCCCCATTGGGAAGACAGGCAATAATAATAATCATTTGGCCAACACGTATAGCCATCGCTCCACCCGCCACCTGATCCTTCAAGAACCCGGACAATATAATTTTTCTCGGCATATTCGATATTCGGATTATTCTCAAGACTTGCCAAAATTTCTTCCCTTTGGGCAGAATCTACCTGTAAAAGCGTTAATTTAGACCTTGGCAGCTCGCGGACGATTTTGGCGTTATAACCATTGGCTAAACTGAGTTTTATTTCCTGAGAAACATCATCTTTGAATCTGACCTCGATTTCATCTTCGTAAAATAGCCCTGTCGGATCTAATTGGAATGTCCTTGCCGGATACACAATCTGTAACAATGATTGATCAGATTGCGCAGAAGACGTACTTTCTTCAGAAGATGCCGATGGGCTTGCCAAATTTAATTCTGCAGAGCCGGTTGCAATAAGTGTCAAATTGGATGCTAAGAATAAATTAATCAGAACTTTCTTATAATTCTTAAATTTTTTAAATTTTAGTAAAGAAATCTTCATTTAATTTCCTCTGTTCTCGGGCTGCTGAGGACAGACTTTTAAATCATTCGGAGCAGTTTCTATTGGTAGAAAATTACCGTTCGCATCATAACTTAACGTTATAGAATAAATTGAGGCAGGATTCCTAGAATCAGTTGCTCTCAAAAAAAATCTTGGGGATCTGTCTTGTTGAAATTCCCAGCCGTCCTCCGTATTTCTCTCCCCTAAGGGCTTATCTGGTGTAAGGGCATTTTCCGATTCAGGATCAAGACAATCGAGTTCACGCGGAATATACTCATTAACATCTTCTCTAAAATCCATGATAGAATAAGGACCTAGAATTTCATAAGATTCAACTTGAAACTGATCACCTGTTTGCTGACCCCTAATTGTAATCAAGCGACCATTAAATTTGTCTACCAGTAACTTATTTATTAAATTTGCTCGTTGTTCAGCATCCAGTTTAGCTAATTCTTCGTCCGTTTTGCCGGACATTTTTTTCAATTCCTGATCGGTCAGCTGTGACAGAACATCACCCTTAAGCGAAAATTGTTTTTCATTTTCATCAGCAAGAATATACCTAGGAGGGCAATCTTCGTAATAGATCTTGGGATCAGTAATAAGAGTACAATCCCCCTGTGCACCTAATAATCCCGTCACCACACCTTCTTCTGCTGTCGGCTGTGATTCGGGAGTTGAAGTGGGTGTTTCTTGATTTCTAGCTTCTCGGCATGCTGCCGCAAGGGTAATAAACAGTAAAGGAGCGGCTGCCTTGAGAAATCGTGAGGCGTGTTTTTTATACTCCCAGGAATTCTGGAGATGTTTTTCTTGTACTTGCGGCTCCGTAACAACTGGAGCGTATTCCGCTGGGCAAGAACCTAACTCTACCCTTTCAGTCATGCGGCGAGATTATAATCCTATAGAATTTAATTTGTCAAGGAAACCGCTAAATCTTCTTCTCCTATTTTCAAATCTTCCCTGCCAAAAACTGCAGCCAGAGGGTTGAATTTTTTGCCCTTTGACGTTTGCTTTTTTTGAGAAGTACAAAACCTGATTCTTTTAACAAATCCAGAACCTCTTTTTCCGAAAAGAACGAGAAAAACCGCCTGACTTTTTTCCCAAAACGTTCGTCTACAACTTCACCTTCCCCTTTCCCTTCTTTAAGCGCCAGATATAAAATCCCCCCGTTTTTCAGAATTTTATTGATTGATTTTAAAACCTTTGGAACTAAATTTTTAGGAATATGAAGAAGAGATGCCCGTACATAAACTCCATCAAATGAACCCCTTGCAAACCCCATTTTTGTCATATCACCGACTGCAAACTTTGCTTGGGGAACCCGCTTTTTGGCCTCACTGACCATTTTTGGGGAAAGATCCATGCCGACAACCTCAAGGCCGCGGTCGAAAAGCTCTTTTGACTGAACTCCGCTTCCGCAGCCGCAATCCAAAACCCTTCCGCCGTTTTTTTTAACCAACTCGGCAAATTCCTCAAGCTCTTTTTGTCCCCAATCGTGAAGCGTAAAATCCGCTCCCCAAAACTGGGCCAGCTCATCATAAACGTGCCTTAGCTGCAATTTAATTTTGGCAAAAATCACTTAACTTTGCTTTTAACAAACGTCAAAATCTCGCGCTTGAAGCGTTCTTTGGAGAATTTTTGGGCGTGTTTTTGGATAAATTTGGGGTCGAAGTACCCTTTTTCCTCAAGATCGGTGAAGTTATTTATGGCTAAAGTTAGGGAACCAGTTGTCGCCGGGTCGAAATAAACCCCGGTGCACTTGCCATTGCCGCCCTTTGACCAGTCTATAACCGACTCCAATACTCCGCCTTGGGCGAGGACAATAACCGGTTTGCCTGCCGCCATTGCCTCGACCGGCACAATTCCGAAATCTTCATACTCGGCCGGAAAAATCACCGCCCGGCAGTTTTGATAGAGTTTTACCAGCCCTTTATCATCAACCCCACCTAAAAACTCGACAGTCGAGCGTTTAGCGTTAGTCGTTAGTCGTTTGGCAAGAGCCTTTAGGTTCTCCATTTCCGGGCCTGTTCCTACAACCTTAAGCGGTAATCCCAACTTTGCGCAAACCTCAACTGCCAAATCCACTCTTTTGGCAGAAACCAGACGCGAAACGACAAGGAAATATTTGCCAGAAACTTCGAACTTCGACCTTCGAACTTCGAACTTCTTCGTGTCTACCGGCGGGTAAATAACAGTTGAATCACGACGGTAAAATTTTTTGATTCTTGCTGCGACCTCGCGAGAATTGGCGATAAAATAATCCACCCTTTGGGCGGCCTCAAAATCATAAACCCGCATAAAATGGTTAACTAAAAGCGCGTAAGTTTTTACTAAAAATCCCCTTTGTTTTTTGGCAGTCGGATAGCCGTAAAGGTAGCGCGGCGGCGTGTGACAGTAACAGATCTCTAAAGTTTTGCGTTTTGCATTTTGCGTTTTGCGTTCGACGACTCCCTTCGTCACATACCAGCTCGAGGAAGTAATGACCAAATCGTATTGACTGAAGTCAAAGCTATTCCAAATCAACGGTGCCAAAAACCGTAAGGGGCTGTGTAAGTATGATGCGAAAAACGGCACATTTTGCGCCCAGGAAGCGATAATTTTTTTGCTTTTGAATCTTTTATTCGAAGAAAAGCTTTTCGTGTCAACGAAACGCTTATATGCGGGCGATCCCTTTATATAAAATGCGGTATAAATCGGGGCTTTTGGAAATATCTCGCAAAGAGCTTCTAACACACGTTCAGCGCCACCGTATTCGTTAAGATAATCGTGAACTAAAGCCACTCTCATTCGGCCCCCCTGCCCCGTAGACACGCTCTTGCGACGCGAGGACGAAGACCTCGGAAGCAAGCAAGTGTTCTTCGGGGACCAAACTCATTTAAATAATCATGAACCAGTGCTATTTTCATCAGGACAAACTACTCGATAAAATTCCTGATTAGCAATTTCTGTCAATTCATCTTTCAATCCCTCACTAATTTCTGTATTTCCTGTTATTGCAAAAAAAACAGTCAAGTGCTGAACAACGAAACTTTCTCTAATACTTTCTTCTACTTGCGGGTAATTCTCATTAGGAATAAAGGAATCCACATAAGGTATTGGCACGTAGAGACGCAATTTTTTGCAGGGAAGCGATAAATCGCAATTTAGAGTATGTAGAAAAACCTGCATTTTCTCCCGTTCATCAATATAATCAGGTTGATCCCTTAAATAACCCAAGCCTTTTCTCCAAACTTCATGACATGTTAATGGGCGCCGTGCTCTAGTTTCCAAATGTGGTAATGATCCTCTTTGTTCCAACATATTTTTTTTAAATCAACTCCAGCTGGTTTTGGTTGTTACTGTCATTCTTTCCCTTTGCTACTTTTGTCCCATTTGTCACTTCTGCTCCGGGTAATTTTGCAACAATCGACCTGAATCCCAGCTCCTCGAATTCGTGTCTGACTTTTTCCCAATCAGGATCAAATCTAAGCTCAGAAAGCTGAAAGCTGATTGCGACCTTTCGGTCGAGTTCCACCAAGCTCTTCGCGGCAAGGGCTACATCTTTTCCTGCTTTGAGTTTGGATCTTAAGGGTTCGGGGATTTCTGCAAGTTTTTTGAAAAGATTTTCCAATGTGTGATATTTCTGAAGGAGCGATGAAGCTGTCTTTGGACCTATGCCGGAGATTCCCGGCACATTGTCCGAGGGGTCACCTGTCAAAGACTTATAATCGACCATCTGGTGCGGTTCCAGTCCAAATTTTTCTTTGACCTCGCGTGCACCGTAAAGTGTTGTCTCGTTCTGATTCCAACCGGGCATCTGGACTTTGATATTGCCGTCAACCAGCTGAAGGACGTCACGATCACCGGAAAGAATTATTACGCTTAACGCAGAACGCTTAACGCTTAACGCTTCTTTTTTCTGCGTTTTGCGTTTTGCGTTTTGCGTTTTGCGCAACGCTTGCGCAGCGAGTGTTGCCAGTAAATCATCCGCCTCAAAGCCTTCTTTTTCAAAATACTTGATTCCGTAAGCGTCCAGGACTTTTTTAACTTTGGGCAGTTGGGGATAAAGATCGGGCGGCGGGGAAATTCTTTGGGCTTTATATTTTTCAAATTCAATGTGGCGAAAAGTCGGAGCCTGAGTATCGAATGCACACGCCACAAAACGAGAAGAGACCTCGTCTATGGCTTTTTTAAGCATGTTGGAAAAGCCGAAAACGGCGTTTGTGGACTCGCCTTCCTTGTTTGTTAAATGCGGAACAGCATGATACGCCCGATGGAAAAGATTATTCCCGTCGATTAAAAGAAGTGTGGATTTTTTAGAGACCGACAAATGCGTTCCTCTCCAGTCTTTTGACAATTTCTAAACAAGCCTCAATTCCTCGAGCGCTTTGGAGTGTTTCTCTTGGCCATTTAGAAATTTCCCGTCCACCATACCTCCAACTATCCGCCCAACAATTGACCATGATTCGATCAAGATCGTCATGAACGAAAAACTCACCGCTACCATATGTAAAAGGATGTTGATGTACTAAAGAACGTAACCCTTCAATAGAGGTCTTGCTGTTAATATCCTCCGAGAGTCTTTTTGGATAGAAACCGAATTCTACACCGATTGACGATTCGTGTTGATATCTGTTCCTGCGTCGATCACTGAGAACAAGCGCATAAACATTTTTGCGATTTTCGGCAAGGAGAGCTTTTTTTATATTGGCACTCAGTGTAATCTCTCCAGGTGGAAAACTCGAATAACGCTCCCACGTATCAACTTCAACATTTCTATATTCTCTAGCGATTTCTGCTCCTCTTTCGTCAACTAACCACGATTGAACAGAATCGTAAAGCCTCCTAACAAAAACTTTTGGTGTATATAACCTAGTCTCTTTTTCAGAGACAGCGCTTTTCCTCTCAGCCATGGCCAAATTCTACCATAAAGAGGAAAAAGCTAATTAAGCCTGGGCTACTTTGGGAGTTTTGCGAAGAGTTGCGGTTTTTGGTGCTGACTTTAGCTTTGTTTCCCCGTCAATGCTAATCGGCTTGCCCACAAGCTGTTCAAACTCGTCACGGTCCAAAGTTTCTTTCTCAAGTAAAGTTTCTGCAACTTTATCCAGCTTTGCCCTGTTTTTAGATAAGGTTTCTTTTGCCTTTTTGTAGCCTTCATCGATAATTTTGGCAATTTCGCGGTCTATTTTGGCTGCCAATTCCGGCGAAACCTGGGTACCTTCCCCACCCATTACCGGCCAAATGCCAAATTGCGGCCGCGGCGAAAAAATGGTCGGGCCCAGATCGCTCATGCCAAACTGGGTGACCATCTCGCGGGCTATTGTCGAGGCAATTTCAAGGTCGGAAGAAGCCCCGGTTGTAAACTCCCCAAAAACCATATCTTCTGCGGCCCTTCCCCCAAGAAGCGTTGCGATTTGTTCCAAGAGTCTTTTTTTGGTTTCCGTGTACCTGTCAACAGAAGGCGGAACCAAAGTATGGCCGCCTGTTAAACCCCGCGCCACAATTGAAATCCGATGAACCGGGTCAACATGGGGCATAAGGTGAGCAACAATGGCATGACCTGCCTCGTGATAGGCAGTCATTTTGCGCTCCTCCACAGTCTGCATTCTCTTTCTTTGCGGTCCCAGTTTCACCTTAGTTGCCGCTTCTTCTATATCGATACTGTCAATTTCTTTTTTGGCTCCGCGGGCTGCCAGAATTGCCGCTTCATTTAACATATTCGCAAGATCGGCTCCGGAAAAGCCGACTGTTCTTCTTGCAATCCTTTCATCATCAACATCTTTTGAAAACGGCTTGCCTTTCTTGTGAATCTGGATGATGGCTTTTCTGCCTTCGATATCCGGAAGATCCAAAGTTACTCTACGGTCAAATCTGCCGGGTCGTGTTAAGGCAGGATCTAAAAGATCAGGTCTGTTGGTTGCGGCCATTACCATGACATTATCGTTGGGGGTGAAACCGTCCATCTCAACCAAAATCTGGTTTAAGGTCTGCTCCCTTTCATCATGACCGCCCGAAAATCCAAGACCGCGCATTCTGCCGATTGATTCAATTTCGTCAACAAAAATAATTGCAGGTGCCGCTTTTTTGGCCTGGCCAAAAAGATCACGGACGCGCGCCGCGCCGACTCCGACCAGCATTTCCATGAATTCCGAACCGGCAACCGAGAAAAATGGCACACCGGCCTCGCCTGCCACGGCCCGGGCCAAAAGCGTTTTACCAGTTCCTGCCGGCCCGACCAGAAGTGCACCCTTGGGAGTCCGTGCACCAATCGCCCGGTATTTTTCCGGATGCTTCAAAAAGTCTACAACCTCCTGAAGTTCCTGTTTGGCCTCGTCAACGCCGGCAACGTCTTTGAATGTGACCTTAGACATATCGCGGGTAAACTGTCTTGCGCGCGATTGGCCGAATGAAAAAATGCTGGAGGCACCTTCCCTGGCCTGCCTGAAGATAAAAAAGAAAAATGCGGCAATCAAAATAAGCGGCAGAAAGGTCGTCAAAATGGTCACCCAAACCTGGGAAAACGTGCGGTCTTTAACGGTTATTGTCGTTTGGGTTGGATCAACTTTTGCAGCCTCAAGTGCCGCAAAAAAAGACTGGCCTTCTTCCTTTCTGGCAATATACTGACCGTTGTCTTTTAAATCTACGTTAAGTTTGTCGCCGTCAATCTCAATTTTTTCAACGCGGTCGGCTTTGATGTCGGAAATTACCTCAGAAATGGGTTTTTCCTGGGCAAATCTTCCAGCTGGATTTGTCGTTAACGTTAAAAAGGCAAACAGCAAGACCCCTAAAATCGCGTAGATGACAAAACCCCGCCACGAAGATTTCTTACCGATTTTGGGCATCTGCATCTTTGGAATCGCGCCTTTAGGAATCGGGCCGATTCCGGATTCTTTTTTCCCTTCCGGTTTTGGCTGATTTGATTTCTGCGATTTCTTCGCCATATTTGGACACCAATGATATCACCTGAAAACTTAAATTGCTAGGAGAATTTAGAAAAAATTAAGAACCATTAATCATCCCGAGTCTCTGAGCATGCTGATTTAATGCTGGTACGCGCCTGACAATGTGATCAGAGGGTAATATTCCTTTATTCAATAATTCCATCCCTTTCTTGATAAACTCTGCCTCAGAAACCTTTTTGGGATCCGCTATCAAAAGGTCTCCAGGAAACCCTAAAATACGGTTTGCACTTACCACCGCTATACGGGAAGCAGAATCAGGGTTATCAACAAGAACCAAAATATCCAATCCCCTACGTGAACTTTGATTCACCGATACAGTAACAACAAACATCTCCTCTTCCCTAGCTGGATCAACCTCTCTGTAATTATTTCCCCCATTAGATCGAAGCCTTCGACACTCTTCAGGAACCATCAATGCTCTTACGGGAGAACCTCGATCATCTGTGACATTTATAAAGAGTCGAGCACGGCGATACATTTCGGGTATCCGTGATAAATCTTGAGTGGCTGCTATTTCTCCAGGGCTTATATCTAAAGAACCGTTATCCGGAAAACGAAGGAATCGATGTCTAGACGGCTGATAACCTAGACTTTTAGCTACGTCACGATAGGGCTTGCTATGATCTCTATATACCTCTACCATACTGTGAAAATTGTAGTGATGTTACGAAAGGATTGTCAATAAAGGAAAATCACAAAGTAGTTTAAGAATAACCGATTTTCATTGCCCGTCTGACATCGGAAAGGGTTTTTTGCGCCTCGGCTCTGGCTTTTTCTGTGCCTTCCTTCAAGATTTTCTCAACCAAGCCCGTCTGACTCTCAAACTCCCTTCTGACTTCGTGAATAGGTTCCAAGAACCTCTCCAACACCTCAACAAGATAAACTTTTACCTCAACATCCTTAACCTTCCCCTTTATATATCTTTCCTTATATTCTTCTATTTTCTTCGGATCACCATGTTCGGCAAAAGCATCAAGATAAACAAAAACCGGATTGTCTTCTACTTTGCCGGGTTCGTTGCCATGAATTCTTTTAGGGTCTGTAAACATTGCCATTACTTTCTTTTTGACCTCTTCCTTCGAATCCGAAAGATTAATTACGTTGCCGGCGGTTTTTGACATCTTGGCCTTGCCGTCTGTTCCCGGCAATGTGCCGATATCCTCCGGGATCAGAGCAACCGGCAATGAAAAGACATCCTCATACGTATTATTAAACCGGCCGGCAATTTCGCGGGTTATTTCGATATGCGATTCCTGATCGCGGCCAACAGGCACCAAATCCGCCTTAACCATCAAAATATCCGCCGCCTGCAAAACCGGATAGCCCAAGAGTCCATATGAGGGAATTTGAATATGGGCATCGCGCATTACGTCTTTTAAAGTCGGCATGCGGTTTAGGCGCGGAACAGAAACCAGATTGCCGAAAATTACGGCCAGTTCCGCAACTTCCGGAATTTGCGACTGCAGATAAATTGTCGCCTTTTTGGGGTCGATACCAACGGATAAATAATCCAGAATCAAGTCGCGGATATTTTTTTTAAGATCGCCGGTCTTTTCCGGCGCAGTCGTTAAAGTATGCAAATCGGCAATGATAAAGAAACATTCATACTCGTTTTGCAGCCGTAGCCTGTTTTTAAGCGAGCCGACATAATGGCCAAGGTGTAACTTACCGGTCGGCCTGTCGCCTGTTAAAATTCGTTTTTTCACTGAATTCATTATAGCTCAGTAATCTGTTTCTTTTAATTTCTGAATCTTTCTCATTGTCAGCTCAAGAAAGATTAACAACCTCGTATTCGCCGATAGCATTTAAAAGATCTTTAAAATCCATCTCTAATTCTTTTGTTAAATCTCCGGACCCCATATTGACTTGTTTTAAATTCATTGCGTTTTCGTCAATATAAATAGGAATATCAAGCAATATCGGGCATACGGCTCCAACCGAAACACCGGCTACTTTTTGGACTTCATCGGCTCTCGCAAGTTCGCTCTTTCCGCCAAAAATCCGCCTGACTTTTTTAAAATCAACGCGATCTTTCCCCTTCAAAACAAGCGCAAAATATTTGTCTTTAAATTCCAGGCCCTCCTTGACAGTTGACGTTATGATCAATGTTTTCAAAATCTGGTCTGGGTTTACCCCAACCTTAATTACGTCCTCTACTTTGTAAACTTCGCCTCCGAGATCGGAAACTTTATATTTGATTTTATTTTTTTGGAGATATTGCCGTATTTGGGAAAGATTGGCCACTAAATGAAAGGTATCACAAGTATCAGATGTTTCAAAAGTATCAAAGGTAAAAAAAAGACCCACAATTTGTGAGTCAATACTTAGCAATCCCTGCTGCCTTACTGCCAACCCTTTTACCTCAAAAGAGCATTGCGTATCTTAAAATTATTATGACATGGACATCAAAAGAAATCAAGCTTGGCAGACTTAAGTTTCAAGTGACAATATTTTGCGCCTGGCAAATAAAATATCTTTATTTATCCTTGCGACCAATGCGTCTTTATCTTTAAAATTTGCCACCTTGCGGATAAAATCATAGATTTCTATATCCGCACGTTTCAAGTCACCTATCATGTCATCGAATTCAAACAAGTGAGCCTCCAGTGATCTGTCTTCTTCTCCAAACACCGGCCTTGGACCAAAATGCAAGACGCCCCAATAAGGTTTGGTAAAAATAACCCGGCAGACGTATATCCCTTCTTTTAGGCCATGAGCCGAGCTCGGATCAAAATTGACAGTGGGGACTTTGATTTTCTTTCCGCGGCCGGCCCCTTTGATAACGCGAGCTTTGATAATTTTTTTAGAGGGTAAAATCCTTTTCATTTGCGCGAGAAGTTCGACATCACAGCAAGCATTTTTAAGGCTGCAAGCGCCGCTTCCCTGCCTTTGTTTTGGTTATTATTACCAGTTCTTTTTTTGGCCTGGGCCAGATTATATACCGGGATAACTTCAAAAATTATGGGCACGTTGTATTTTAAGGCCACATCCATACAGCCTCGGGCACACTCATTGGCCACGATTTCAAAGTGGTATGTGTCGCCTTTGATCACCACACCCAAGGCAATAATAATATCGGCTTTTTTGGTCTTCGCGATATTTTGGGCAACAATTGGGATTTCCAATGAGCCCGGAACCTGAAATTGCAGTATCTGGTCTTTCTTTATACCGCTTTTAAGAAGAGTTGCCAGGCAATGATTTTCCAAACTTTCGGTAAAATCTGCATTAAACTGCGCGCGGACAATGGCAATTTTTGCCTTTGAAAGAACCGCCTTTGGGATTTCTATTTTTTCAGTGTGTTTTTTTAACATTTTTAACTAATTTTTCTAAGTATTTGGCTAAGATATCTACCTCGATATTCACTTTATCACCGGTTTTCAACTGCTTAAGCATTGTATTTTCCCATGTGTACGGAATTATTCCAACCGTAAACTGATTACCTTTGGTGCCAATAACCGTTAGGGAAATGCCATTGACTGCAATCGACCCTTTTTCGGCAATATATTTGGTCAGGGGTCCTGGGACTACGAAAGTCATAAGACGACTGTTGCCTTGTTTTTTGACAGAGACCAGTTTTGCTGTGCCGTCTATATGCCCCTGAACGATATGGCCTTCGAACCTTTCATTTGCACCCATTGCAACCTCCAGATTTACAAAATCACCCTTTTTTAAATCTGAAAAAGAAGTTCTCTTGATACTTTCCGGCATTAAATCCACGTCAAACTTTCTGCCGCCCGGAGAGTTTTTTAATGTAAGACAAACCCCGTTTATGGCGACACTTGAACCTTTTCTCAGGCTTTTTACAAATGAGGTAGGTGCAGAAAAAGCAAATTTGGCGCCTTCAACGCTTTCAACCTTGCCTAAGTGGGAAATAATGCCTGTGAACATAAATGTGGCTACGGCAGGAATCGAACTCATCGAGCCTGAGGCTCTCAGAGCCGAAGGCCTGCGACTGTTGTGGCAGGGCTGGGATATACACCTTCGGTGTAGTATAGCTTTGCTATAAACGAACCCAGGACCTTGGCTTTCAAATTTGCAGAGCAAATTTCGTGCAACTTATCAGCCTTCGCAAATTAAATAAGTGGCGGTGGCAGGAATTGAACCTGCGACCTAAGCTTTATGAGGGCTCCGCTCTGCCACTGAGCTACACCGCCGTTAATTTGCAAATCTGATTTTTTGCCTTTGGCAAAATGGTTGCCACGCTCTAACTCTTCGAGCCTGAGGCTCTCAGAGCCGATGGCCAACTGAGCTACCCTGCCGTGAACAGTATTCTATCAAAACAATCTTAACAAAAAAAGACTCGGCCACATGGACCGAGTCATCTAGTAGCCCTCAAATTTCTTATTTCGAACCAAATTATAGACGAGTTTGTGGCTGTTCTCAAGGACTGGAAGATAATTTTTGACTCAAACCCTGTGGCTAAAATTATAGTTTAGGTTGGAATTTTACTAAAATCAGTCCGTGAGTATTGGCTCATGTCTTTCCGAGTTAGGATCTCGGCAGTACGAATATAGCCTTGGAAAAACTTCGCCTGCCGTGTTTTTCCGCCTCTACTTTTTTCGGATTGTACTTCTTGGATAAATCTTTTAATTGCATCCTTCATTTGATTAGTAAATTCGGGAATAAATACTCCAAAGACATTCATTTTTGCGGTATTGCTTATATACCAACCAATGATTTTATTTCCCTTTTTAACCCATTTAGGGTGATGTGAGTGCATTAACCCATGCCGAAATACTTCATAGTGAACGCCGTGTTCAGGTGGAAGTATATTGAATTTTCGCATGAATCTTGCGACGTACTCGCTTTCCTTACGTTTCCTGTAAGAGTTTTTACCCCAGTACAAATGGGATAAATATGTCAATTCCGCGAATAAGAATCTTAATCCGGCATAAAATCCAGTGTTGCTTCCAGAAAGCAAATGTTTCATCTCCCTATCTATGGATTCGTAAATTTCGTGTTCGAGATAGTGTACTATCAAATCATGATCGACAGCTTTTTGGTATTCCTTGTAAGAAACCTTTCGCCAAGTTTCCGGAGCGCTGTAATATCCAATAATGTTTTTCGCCATAGTTTAGCTTCGAGACATTCTATAATATTCGGATAGTGACATGAACACACATATATTGATAACCGGCATTCCCGGTACAGGGAAAACTACTTTGGGTGATTATCTTCGTGATAAGCAGAGCTTCGAGCACGTAAATCTGGAGATAAAAAACGAGATCGAGTTATTTTCCGCAAATCCTAGCGTTTATATTGGAAATCTTTTAAAAAAACCCAAGGTCGTCGTTACTTGGGGATTTTTGCCATACCATCAAGCAAAGTTTGTAAGACAATTTAAAGAGAAAGGTTTCACCTTATTCTGGTTTGATGGGGATCGTGTTTCGGCACACAGAGAATTTATTAAAAGGGGAACTGTTGACGAACAATACTTTTTTCTTCAGATGTGGAATATAACTTCTTCAAAAGTGGTTGAATTTATCAGCCCAATAATTGTGAATCCATTTGATGATGGAGGTAATTTCATAGACTTAAAGGATATTGCGGAGCATGTCTTGGAAAAACCGGAGGTCTAGTTAGATTTTTCTAGATTTTGTAAAGTTTGCCTGTTTCTGCTTTAACTATGGCTATCAAAACTTATTTGCATATAAACTTTCTACCACTTTTGCATATTGGCTGATTTCGTCAATTGCCCTTTCTTGAGATTTATTAGATAAAAAGTGTAAATCAGCTAAGAGTCTGTAAATAAGCTTAAAACTTAACTTAATTCTGCGACCTTTGATCTTTTGACTATAACTGTTCCGAAGACGTTTGTGTACCAATTTAATAGTATTATCGAATTCAGGACCTTTCCACCTTCTTAATACTCCCTTAATACCGATAAAGATTAAGGATAAAAGTAAACTTACATCCCTTCTCAAGGTGTTCGATTCTTTTGCATCCTTATCCAAAATCCATTCACCTCGCCTGAAAACATCCTTGCCATACAAGAGTTTGGCTTGAGGCTTAATAACAGTATTTGAAGATTTGGAAATATAATAATCAATCTGAAACAAACCAAATTTTGTCTTGTGGATAATCAAAGTTGCACTACCGCCCGGCGGACTCCAGCTTTTGGATTGGTGCTTCACTAAAACTGGGGCAATTTTTTTAAAGACATTATTCTGATTTTTAACTACCGACTCAATTTTCTCGTCTGCAAAGGCGAACCAAATATCCAAATCGCTAAATTCGTCTTTGTAGGTCGTCGCACCCGAACCAAATTGGTAAATTGCGATAGGTTTAAGCCTGCCAAATACCTCAATAATTTTATTTAATAATTCTTCCCTACCACGAGTTCTTGCTTCCTTAAACTCATCTAAGTTCATTGAAACTTTTTTGAAATGTCCTCTATTTGCCTTCTTCGAATAATAAGTTTTGGGTCGGAACTGGCAATTTGTCTGGCTATATCTAAGTGTTTTCTTGCATCTTCTGGTTCGTCATTTCTCAAAAGATCGGCCAGTTTCATATGAAGACCAGATTCCCAAACATGAACCAAAAACGGATCAACCTCTGGTGCACCCTTCTGAATCTCCCCAAGACCATCAAAGATAGTTTTCTTGCCTTCATCTTTTTGATCATTACGATATAGAGCTTCGCCGAGGTGATAACGATAGTCACCCTTTTCGGAAAGACTTCCTTGGTAAGTCTCCAGTGCCTTCTGATACCAGTTGATAGCGCCTGCAAAATCTTCAAAAATCATAGCTATTTCTCCTAACCTGAAATAACAGGAGCTTAATTTTTCTGCGATGTTTTTACTTTGGGCCACTTCAAGACTCGCGTCCGCTTCTTTTTGTGCAATAGTTGCAAAAGCAGTATCCTTTGTTAGGAAATAAAAATGCTTAAAAGTTAGAACTCTGCTTTGAAGGGCTTCACAAATTCCCAGGTAATCTCCCTCTTCTTGGTACAAGACAATTGCTTGGTCAAGTTCTTTCAAAGCGTCCAAATGCTTATCACTTTCCCTTAATTCTTCTGCTTGCCTATGGTGTTCTTTTGCACTCAGTTTTTGTTCGTTCATACTAACTACCAACTATTTTCTTTCCCAAAACAATTGCCTGCCTAGGGTCATGAATAACAATCCAACTTATGTGTTTCATAGAACCAAAAGCTGCCCCTAGAGCTCTTCTTTTTAGATTTCTTCTCAAAATGTTGCCTTCAATTGTCACCTGCCTATTATAGTTTCTGTCGCGCCTTGAATCCCAGTTAAGTTTATGAGCTGAATTATAGAGAGAATCAATAGCAGCATTATCCTCACCAAGTTTTTCCGAAACTCTTGCAAGCTCCATTGTGGCTGCCGCTTGAGTACCCAAGTCGCTATCTCTTTCTGAAAGTGCCACGACTTTGGAATAAATGAGTTTTGCAAGCTGCCAATATTCAGGCGTTTCATGCCTTTCATACATTCTTCCAAATTCTCTAAGTTTAACTTTAGACCAATCGATTTCTTCACCGGAGACCGTTTTTGCAAGTTGCTTGGCAAGAATATGAAATCGTCCTTCTCTTCTAATAGACTCTCTTGCTTCGTCAAGTAGTCGTTGCCTCGTTTCTGAATCAGCTGTGTCTTGGGCAAGCGAATTTATCGCTGATAATTCTTTGAACGCTGCATCAACATATGCTAGAGCTAATTTTTCTTCAACTTCTTTTTGCTCTTCTTGAGGTAAACTTTTTATTCTTTTCAAATCTGTTAATATTGCTTCTTCCGACCATAGGTCTTTTGCTTTTTGGGCAGCTTCTTGGGGTTTGCCAAAAACTCTTTCATGCTCCACTTCTTCAAGATTTTTAACTGCTGCCTCAACTATACGATCTTTTTTGGGTTTGCCAATGACTTTTCCTTCCGTTAATAATCTATCTATTTCTGCTAAGTCGAGATCTCCATGCTCATGCTCTTTAGGGTGAAAACGAGAACCCATTACTTTTTCCATTTCTGGTGTTGGGCTCCAAGGTGGATTAAAAATAGGCGAGTCACCGTGCCATTCTTCTATATTGGCGTTAAAAGTAACCACTCTATTTCTAGTTAGGTGAAGTTGAGTATTAAGGTAAACTCGATCTACGTATTTTTGGTTATAAAAAATAGCAACTTCATCGCTCTCCGAATTACCCCAAATAAGAACTCTATGATGTCCCCGTAAATCTTGGCTATCGGGAACGTCCAGATAGATAACTTCTTTTGGTAATTCTTTTCCCCATGTTGATGGTTCACCAAATCTCCTTATGAAATCCTGGGCTTTATTAAAAATTGATCTGACCAATTCTGCTTCACTTTGAGTAAGCTCAGGCTCTCTAACACCAGATTCTTTAAATACCCCTTCTTGAGACATATTGATTTCAGTATGCATGTTTCACTTCAAAATGACAATTAATTTTCGCAATATTCAGAGGGGAATTGTACTAAATCGTGGCTAAACTAGCAAACTATGGGGTGACCTTTGCCGATTCTGCGAGTTGTTCTAATGCCTCAGTACGGGATTAAATCTTTGACCTTCACTCTCAGGGTTGTAGCAATCTTATTCAGAGCTTTAAGTGTTGGCCTCTTTTGGCCTATTTCAATGTAGCCGATATAGGTAGTACTAAAACCTGTCTTTTCTGCGAGCTGTTCCTGTGTCAATCCCGCTTCCTTTCGAGCCTTCTGGACATTTCTCCCAAGCTTGATATCTTTCTTGGTTATCATGAGCTAAGGCTAGCAAGAAATAAACAGGAGGTTTATAATCTAATGGTTTATAAATGGTCACGAAACAAGTTTGACAATTTATAAACTGTAAGTTTAATATTTGGGCGACATATTTTCTATGCAATGGACAAAGTAATCAAAGCAAGTGCTGGCTTAGGTATTCTATTAGTAAGTTCTGCTGTCTTTTACTATTTCGTGTTTTACCTTCCAAGAACTAATGAGGAAAGACAACAAAGGTTATTGGAAACCCAAATCACAGATGAACAGGGGTCGGATCTGAAAAATCAGAAGAAGTGCCGGGAGGCAGGCGAAAAGCTGTATAAAAAGCAACTTGAGACAGCTTCTGTTTCTAGCGCCTTAGTTTCAACACCTCAATATAAATTCAGCAAAAGACTTAACACTTGTTTATATTATGGCGGTGAGAGAAAGGGTGATTATGGAGAAAAGTGGATTATTGATGCTTATCAGATTTCGGAGCCACCGGTGGCCAACACTCCAAAGCTTGCATGGCTTTTAGAAAGTCCCAGTTCTTCGGAGACAGATGAGAGCAAACAAGCGAGACGAGAAAAGTTTCAGGCAGAGGTGAATAGATTATTTAGCAATTAGGTTTTGGTGTGGTTTTTAAGCTGTTGAAGTGTGCATGTTAGCTACGAGGCCTTTCTTCTCTTGTGCGTGGCATTGGCGCACGATTCCTCAACGGCTGGGCATTTTGTTTTATTAGGGAAATAGACCAGAGTTTCCTATCACAGCTTTCAAATCGTCTTTAGTGCGGTCACTTTCGAGAGTGTAAGCCAGAGGGATCCTTTTAGTCTAACAGCGTACCTATCAAATAGGGTTAAACTGTATCTTGTTTCGCCTTTTATACCTTGTGCGACGCATTTTTGTGGCTAAATGCCAATTAGTACCTTAGAAATGATCCTGTAGTATAGATTTTAAGAGGTAGATTTATGTGGCTTTTTGGTTTTAAGTCTAACGTTTCCCTTATTATACAAGGACTTGTTCAATTCTTTTAGGGTCGGGTCAGAAGGCCCGGGGTACCCCTTAGAGAAGGTGGTCATGGTGTGAGGCTTCTCTCTCTGGTCCAAACATAGTTCCAGCTATTTAAGGAATCCCTTAACCCCAGAAAATTTTTGGGAAATTTTGTGAAAGTTCAACTGCAAGACCCTTGCACTAAGTGAACTTACAATTAGAGATATAATAGAATTTGGAATATGAAAACTAAACCAAGCTCTCTCCAGAAGCGTGCTGTGGACAATGTCTTGAGCGGTAACTTTAAGTCGGTCGCAGAGGCCATGCGAGAAGCTGGTTATTCAGGGACTACTAGTTACAGGCCATCTGAGAAACTTGCCAAGTCAAAGGGTGTGCAGGCTTACTTGAAGCAGCTTGGTGACAAGGCTATTCAAAAGTTTGGGATGAGTTTGGAGGATAGGGTTTTAGAAGTTTACCTTGAAGGGTTGGATGCGCAGAAACCTTATGGAAAGAATGCCGAGTTGTTTCCGGATCACATGACCAGACTCCAATTTGCAAACAGTTTTGCTTCTTTCTTTGGGTGGCAAAAAGACCAAACTCGGGAAGGCAAAGTACAACAACAGTTTAATTTCTTTAACACTACCTCTGAGGAAGAACGGAATGCCTTCAATAAGAAATTTAATGACTTCCTGAACAAGTACTACTCGACCTAACACTCCAAATAATAGTTGTTATGCTTTTGTTCTGTCTTGACAAGCCAATCATTCTATTTTACTATTAAATTAGACCAATAAGGTCATAGAGCCCAAGGAGGCCGAAAGTCATTTAGACTGCGGCCTTTTTTAGTGGCACTATGACAACAAATCAAAACAAAATATCCTCCACCTCCCTTATAAATCTTTCGGATATAAATCTCGTTAGCTACTTAATCCATAAAGGTTTCCAAGTTAAATCCACACAACAAAACGGGCGCTATGTTGAGTTTCTGTTTGACCCACAGGTTGAAGCACAGGCTAATGCTTGGCAATTTTCTCCAACCGAGGGAATGAAGCTAATCCAGGGATTCTTACTCGAGAAAGACAAGTTATTGGGCTTTCTCAAAACAAAGCAGAACAAAGGAGTCAGCTATGGATTGGATTAGAGAAGTAAGACGATTTCAACACTTCAGATGCCCACAACGAACTCCCACGGATAAAGAAAAGGGAATTGAACTTATTTATAAATTCGACCTAATTTCTATTCCCGATTGGAAAGCGAGATTATCCTCAGCCTACTGGTCTGATACCGCCCTCATTGCTCCGCGCAAAGTTTTTATGGCCGAACGCAGCTTGAAAGACCTCATCTTTTCCGGAGGTTATCAATGATTATTTCAATCGGGGAGGCACGACAATTGATGGGCAAAGCAGGAAGTAGAAAATACACAGATTCTGAAATTGAAGAGTTAGTTCACGTCCTAAGCGCAATAGCTAATCTTGCAATTGATTCTTATATAGAAAAGAGACAGAAAGAAAGCAGAAAGCAAATAAAACCACAATTGAAAGGAGGTGATTTGTGTGGTTAAAGGAGTTTTTAAAGTAAAAGAGCCTGAAGTACCGGAGCCGATTCCAGTTGGCATGTACCCGGCAAAATTCGTTAGCTGGGAGGCAAAAAGTGGTGAGTATGGCGACTACATTCGTTTGGAGTTTGAAATAACGGATGGAGAATATGCTGAAACTAAGCGCTCACTCATTGCGAGCTCAAAACTAACAAGAGGTAAAACGCAGGAGACGACTTCAAAGCTGCTGCGCTCCCTTACTGGATTATTGGGCAGGGAACCCGAAACTGACGAAGAGGTTTCTTTGGATGATCTGCTCGAGAAAGAATGTCAAATCCTTATTGAGGATAGGCCCGGGGACGAAGAAGGCTGGCAGGATATTACAAAAGTTATGCCAGCCGTAGAAGCTAAAAAGACTAAGAGTTAAGTCATTTAACTCTGATTCGCTAGGCGTATGCGCTTTAAGTATGCGCCTAGTAATGAGGGCTAAATGAAAGATAACACAAATAAGTCGTCAGATCAAAATTTTGAAACTTGGGCTGAAGAAATTTTCAGACAGTTCCCCGAACTATTGAAGCCTGCTGAAATTGCGCTTAGCGTTATCTGTCAGCTGAAGATTCAGGACATTAAAAATCCCTTCGCCTTAGTCTTTGTTGACGTTCCAAGTAGTGGTAAGACCATTACCTTAAATATGTTTGCAGGCTTAGCGGAGTTGGTTTACACTACAGACAACTTCACCCCCGCCTCATTTGTGTCACACGCTGCTAATGTCCCCAAGAAGAAACTTCATGAAGTTGATCTTTTACCCAAAATAAAAGGTAAGGTCTTGATAGTTCGGGACCTTGCAACAATCTTTGGAGAACGCGAAGAAGATCTTCTAAAAAATCTTGGAGTTTTAACCCGGGTTTTGGATGGTGAAGGCTTGGAACTTGATAGCGGAATTCATGGCAAGCGTGGTTACAAGGGCGACTACTGCTTCATGCTTCTGGCCGGTTCAACTCCAATACCACCAAGGGTCTGGAAAATGTCAGGCAACCTTGGTTCAAGGTTATTCTTTAGCCAGATTAGAAGCCCAGAGAAAGCAGAAGGTGAACTAGCAAGCCAATTAGTTAAGTCTCCATGGTTAGAGAAACAGGGGCTATGCCAAGAGGCAACAGAAGACTTTCTGAAAAAATTATGGGAAAAATATCCTGAAGGCATTATATGGCAAAAATCGAATGATCCCGTCAATCTTCTAAGAATAATCAGCCGATGCGCAAAACTGCTTTCTCGGCTAAGGGGAACGATTAACGTTTGGCACGAAAAATGGGCTGACGAGCAAAAGGAAGTTTATACATATACTGAACCTATTATTGAAAAACCGGATAGGATAAACCAATTATTTTATAACTTGGCTCGAGGTCACGCTTTGGCTCAAGGCAGAATCCAAATTGGCGAGTCTGATCTATCAATCGTAATAGACGTCACCCTTGATAGTGCTCCTAGAACCAGAACCAATCTATTCAGACTGCTGATCGTCAATAAAGGCGAATTGCTTACTAATCAGGTTATGGCGACTTTAGGCTGCTCTCATACTACTGCACACCGAGAAATGGAGGCTTTAAAAATCCTTGGGTTAGTAGAACTAGACGAGGGTCATGGAATGACTGGTCAAGAGAAAAACATGACCCTCAAACCTGAATTTGAATGGTTCTTATCAGACGAATGTAAAAAACTACTCAACACAGTGTCAAAAATGCGTGCAGCTGCAACTAAATTTGACACTGTGTTGGTTAAATCACTTGATCTACAAGATTTACCACCAAGTTTGCAGGAATATACGAGTGACAACTTAATAGAAAGTTTTGAGGAGGCTGAATCAAAAGGTGAAGTATGATAGTTTCGACATTGAGATATATTTATGATTATGTCTATAATGAAAATGTAGCCAGTAACTTTCCGGTTTTTTGATGGCCGTCTTGGACAGAACCGGAAGGCTCTGGCTACACCAAGGCGGCCATTGTAATGACGAACGCAATAATATATATACGGGTTTCAGATCCAAGCCAAATTGATAACATCAGCTTTCAAGTTCAGCGTGAAGCCTGCGAAAAATATGCCAAAGAGCAAGAGTGGAAAATAATCAAAGAGTTTAAAGAAGAAGGCGAATCTGCAAAGCTGGCTGACAGAACCAAGTTAAAGGAACTAATTGAGTATTGCAGAGTTAACAAAGGTAAAATCCAAGTTTGTCTCGTTTATAAAATTGATCGTTTCGCCAGAAACCAAGTAGACCACTATGCTATAAAAGCAAGACTTCTTGAGTATGGTATAAGCCTGCGATCGGCCACAGAACCGGTTGATGATACTCCAATTGGCAAAGTGATTGAAGGATTGTTTGCGGCTGTAGCGCAACTTGATAATGACATTAAGTCCCAACGAGTCAAAGCGGCTATGAAAAATTGGGTCTTAAACGGCCGGTGGGTATGGGGGGCAAAGTTTGGCTATTTGAATAAAAAGGACGCTACAGACCATGCAATAAACCCAATTGACTCTATCAAAGGCCCGATTGTGACTGAATTATTTGAGAAATTCTCGACAGGTCTTTATACATACAATAATTTAGCGGACGAACTTGATAAGAGAGGTATTAAAGGTAAATTGGGTGGGAAGATCCATCCCCAGAACATTGAAAGGATTCTAACGGATAAATTTTACATTGGTATTATTGAACTTTACGGAGAAGAAGTTAAAGGTCTATTCCACGAACCATTAACTGATGAGACCACCTACTATAAATGCCAAGCAGTTATTGCCAAGCGTTCCAATAACACCAACAAGCCAAGACATACTGAAAATGAGGATTTCTTTTTAAGAGGATTATTATTGTGTCCAGATTGTGGCAAGAAGATGACAGCTGCTTGGTGCGCGGGCAGAAGCAATAAACACCCTTATTACTACTGCAAGCAAAATGGTTGCCCACTTAAAAGCAAGTCTTACAAGCGCAAAGATATTGAAGACGACTTTCTCAATCTCTTAACCATGATTAAACCCAAAGATGAATCGTTAAGTCTCTTTAAAGAAGTGTTTTTGAGATTTTACGAGAAGCGCCTAAATGAACTAGAGGGTGATTCACTTAGGATTAAAGCTGAACTTGAAAATCTCGAGAAGGAGAAGAAAAGAATTATCGAAATGGGCAAAAAGAATCAGCTAACCGAGGAGGAGTACAACGAAGAAATCTCCCAAGTGAGAGACAAGATAGCACTAGCAAACCTTAACTTAAATGAGAGTAAGACGGATATTAGTGAAGTGGAGCTATGTCTTAACTATGGCCAAAACTTTATTCGAACCGCTGCATTAGTGTGGTTTGACGCTCCACCTTTGTGGAAAATCAAGTATCAGACCATGATTTTTCCAAATGGCGTGAAGTATGCTTTTGACGAGATTTCGAACCATGATTTAGCCCTCCCCTTTAGGCTAAATAGGCAATTTGAAGAGTCAAAAAATGATAGTGTAGCGGGGGCGGGAGTCGAACCCACTTCTGGAGATTATGAGCCTCCCGAGATACCGTTTCTCTACCCCGCGTCGGTTCGGAAATTCTATCAAAAAATGCCTATCCGGTCAACTTTTGAAGAATAGATCTTTCCACTTTTGCCAGTTAGGTCTTGTGTCCTCTTTGCCGGATTCCTGAGTCTGGCTATCTGATTCCTGGGGAATTACCACAATCGCTTCGCCTTCTTTAACCAAACCTAACTTATCGCGAATTTCTTTTTCGGCAAATTCGCCAGACTCCTTATATTTAAGTTCATTTTTTAAGGCTTCATTTTCTTTGCGCAATTCCAGAAGTCTGTCCTCCGCCTCCTGCACCTTTTGCGAGGTTTGCGAAAAAGAGTGGATACGTTTGGCACTGTTTACAGCCAGAATCACGCCTACAAGCATAGCCATAAAAAGAATTAAGTTTCGGGTCATGAAATCAAGCTCATAAGGTTATAATATCGTATATCTCATTATAAACCTTCAAGGGCCGAATTGAACCTAAATTATCTCTTGACAAAGCCCATAGCATAGGATTATACTTATTTTTAATCTGCTTGCCCCGAAAAATCACCTGCACCAAAGTCTAACTTGGTTGTCGAGTTTGACTCGACACCGAAAATGTAAATGAAGAAATTGAGAGAAGCGCATAAGGATTTTATTGAGCATCTAAGGAGCAAAAAAAGAACAACCTCAACCGTACTTGCCTACGGCAAAGATATCGAGCAGCTCATTGAATTTCTGGAAGAGCTCAAAAAGGCCCACGTCACCGAAGTCAAAGCCGAGGACATCCGAAGCTTTTTGGCCAAACTGCAAAACAAAGGCTACACCCCAAAATCACTTTCCAGAAAACTGAATTCCACAAAAACATTCTTCCGTTTTCTTAAAGTTCAGGAACTTATAACCGACGACCCGGCAAGTTTGGTTGACCACCCTAAATTCGACACCAAACCGCCACGGATCCTTTCCCCTATTGAATACAGGGCGCTAAGGGATGCGGCAAGGGACGATGCCAGAATCGCCGCAATTATCGAAATTCTTTTGCAGACCGGAATAAGGATTGGTGAGCTTGCAAACATCAGGACAGATGACGTATTTGTTTCCCAAAACGGCAAAGAAGGTAATCTCTTTATCAGGCCCCAGGAAAACAGGTCGGAAAGAACCGTGCCCATGAATAAAGCCGCAGAAACCGCCTTAAAAAGATATCTGGAATTAAGACCAAAAACCCCCAACAAAGCGCTTTTCGTGACCAAAACCGGTAGGCCCCTCTTGGTTCGAAACATCAGGACGGCAATCGACAGGTATTACAGAAAAGCAGGAATCGCCGGAGCCAAAGTCAATGATCTTCGGCACACATGGGTCGCCCACCATTTATCGTCCGGAGCATCTTTGGTTTTAATTTCCAAAGTCGCCGGCCACAAGAGGCTTTCAACAACCGAACGCTACCTTGCTTTAATCCAACAGCCCCCGGGTGAGGAAAAAGTGAAATTAGAGGAACTCTAATTTTATCCTGAGCTTGTCGAAGGATTAAACTCGAAGAGTTGTAATTGACACCAACCCTCTCTTCTGCTTAACTGGATTTTGATGCCAGAAGAAGCTTCCGAAACAACCCCAACTCTAACAGTAGAACGCCCGATTAACCCTGTCACAATGCAAGGACTTGGAATCTCTCCCCAAGATATCGAAGGTTACTGGGAAAGGCAAAATTCCGCGCAACACGAAGCTTTCCAAAACGGAGCGAAAACCTATAATTTGCTCAGGGAATCCGATGCTGCTGTCACTTATCTAAAACTAAATGAGCAAGCCACGATCCCCTTGGAGGCACCCGCCCACAATCCCGATGATTACGTCCAAATGGTAGCAGATCTAATGCAAAAAGAAGAACATCAAAGCAAAGGTGGAGAGATCAGGGCTCACCTTCAGGGACTTGCCCTTGAAGCTCCTAGAGATAGAAACTATCGATTAATGGCTAAAGTTATTAATTTAATAGTGAATGGCGACTTGGTGCAGGATACCAAACTTTCAGGCAAGCTCAAAGAAAAATTCAGTACTGTTTTTGGAAAAGAAGCTCCTAAAGAATTAGTTGCGCTAGGTTACGCCATTGATGACGCCAAAGAAAGTCACCCGACTCCGACAGTTACCCCAACTCCTTCTCCGACATCAGAGAGTACAGCCGGGACAGTTTTAAGACCTATCACCCCTCCAGGCATTCAAAATTAACCTTTAGTTTTTCTCCAAAAACTGAAAATTACGTCGGCCAGAAGCAAAATAATCATCGGGGCAATTAAGGCGCGCCAGAACCAGGAAACGTAAAAAATAGCTACAATCCCGGCAATCGCCGCCAAGACAAAAATAATTTTTAGAAGTATCTGCACTTTATGGGTTGACCTAAAATTTGGTTTTTGCTAGTATACTGCCCAAGGACACTCTGGGCAACCGGAGCGTCTTTTTTAGAACAAAAAATATGGATTACAAGTCCATATTTTTTTAGTAGAATGAGTATCGAATCTGCTGTAAATACTGCGGATGTAATAGTTGCGCAAGAAATAAAAATGCAAACTGCTTTTTTGGAAAAACAGCTTAGCGGAAATGAACCTGCTCGCTGTGTGGATGGCAGACCGGCCACAAATTCCGAACAAGGACCTCAAATGCTTGGCGGTTCTCTCCTTCCAATTGTTCTTGCAGCCATTTACAACAACTCTGAAATAGACAGCGAAACCATTGCAGACGGACTCGCAAAACTTCAGTCTGCCGGATTTAGACCAGGCGTACATCGCGGATCACATCGACACGAAGATGCCAGTGATTGCGGATTTGCGGACAGATTAACAGAAATCATAGAAACCGCAAAACAAAGGCGGGAACTTATCACCAGCCGAATGCTTCAAATATATGAAGCAAACAAAGAGAAATTTGAGGCATTGAACCTGCCCCATATTAACGAATTATTAAATCAAGTCTTTGAAAAAATCGAAACATATTCTTCTGATAAAATCGGAATAACGGGAGAGACGCTTGTTAAGTCTGCTGAGGATAACGATGCTATCTGTGAAACAGTCGAGGGAAACCATGCCGAACAAGTTGCCTTTGTTAATCTGAAGCCCAACACAACGTTGGATACTGCTGCTTTGAATCAGCAAGGTGATCAGGCATTTAACCTTGATGCATGGGCTTTACAAAAGCAAGCAAAGACACTCGGTGTTCCCGATGAATTTTCTATTCCCGCTTCTCTAACTCTATATTCAGCCACTGAGATCGTACTTGTTGAGGATAAGGGGAAACCGGCACTTGCTGTTGAGATTCGCAACTAGTCGCTTATAATAATTACATGCAAGAGGTACATGTCGCACTTTCTGCCGAAAAATTATTTTCAATAGGGCCTTTTCCGGTCACCAACTCAATTCTTACCACCTGGATCGTTACCTTATTATTAATAGCTTTTACCTTTTTCGCGACCAAAAAAATCCAAGCCGTTCCGGGGTTTTTGCAAAATATTGCAGAATCGATGGTGGAAGCATTTCAGGATCTGGTTTCTTCGGTTGCAGGCGAAAAAACCAAGGTTTTTCTGCCTATTGTCACAACTTTCTTTTTCTTTATAATTGTCGGTAATTATTTTGGGCTTTTGCCCGGTGTCGGTTCTGTTGGATTTTTCGAAACTCCGCCAGCGGGCGGAGACGGCCAGAAAGTTTTTGTTCCCTTTTTCAGATCTATTAATTCCGACTTAAACACAACCCTTGCGCTTGCCCTTGTTTCGGTTTTTGCAACCCATTATCTTTCTATAAAATATCTGGGCCTTGGCGGATACTTGGGCAAATTCTTTAGTCTTAACCCAATTTTTTTGTTTGTCGGGCTTTTAGAAATTATCTCCGAAATAACCAAACTGTTTTCTCTTTCTTTCAGGCTTTTTGGCAATGTCTTTGCCGGCGAAGTTTTACTAACGACAGCATCCACTAAACTTTTTGCCTATATTGTTCCCATCCCCTTTTACTTTCTGGAACTCTTGGTCGGCTTTGTTCAGGCCCTGATTTTTGCTATGCTGACACTCGTCTTTATGGTCATATTGACCCAGAAGTCGGCTCATTGAAAGTAAATAACTTAATTTAATTTGAATCTGGCTTTGCCAGTTCAAATTTTTCCTCTTAGGGAAAGAGGAATATTAAGGGGAAAACCGTTCAGGTTGTCCCCTTAAAGTGAATTTTATGGTAATCTTGACACAGAAAAATGCGCACTGAGGAGGTGATTTTTTCTTGGAAATAGTTTTGGCAAAGGGTGCCGCAATTGCAATCGGCGGAATAGGGCCAGCGCTGGCAATCGGACTCATCGGTTTTAAAGCAATGGAGGCAATCGGCAGGAATCCGGAAGCGCAGGGAAAGGTTTTGCCGGCGATGTTAATCGGCATGGCCTTTGCAGAAGCAATTGCAATTTATGCGCTAATTTTAGCCTTCACAGGCTAGGCACTATATCAGCAAACCTTCAATTATCGTATTTAAGAAAAAATTTATGGAAGGTTTCTGATATTTTTCAAAACCTTTTATTTATTAAAATTTAAGGAAGGTTTTAAAAAATGGAATTTTTGAAAGATTTTGGAATACAGCCAACGCTACTTGTAGCGCAGATTGTTAACTTTCTGATAATTCTTTTTCTTTTGAAAAAGTTTTTTTACAAACCGATCATAAAATTACTCGATGACAGGAAGAAAAAGATTGAGGAAAGCCTTAAAAATGCCGCACTTATCGAAGAGCGCCTTAAGCAAACGGAGGAGAAATCAGCGCAAATTATCGAGGAAGCAAGAAGGAATTCCCAGAATCTGATCGCAGAATCCAAAAAAGAGGCTGACCGGATTTTGGCGCAAGCCGCAATTGAAGCCAGAAAAAGCACCGAGCAGGCAATTTTGGATGCTCAAACCCAAATAAATCTGCAAAAGGTGGATATGAAAAAAGAGCTGGAAAAAGAAACTTTATCTCTGGTTGTTACGGTTGTAAATAAGGTTTTGGGCAGAACTATAAATCCCAAAGAAAAACAAACTCTGACATCAAAAGCGGCGTCAGAAATCGGAAGACAGATCCAGTGAAAGGCAAAAAAATCAAAGATTTGGCAAAGGTGATGTATAAAAAAAGCCTCAAAGACGGCATTGTTAACCCGGCCGGCGTCTCTGCAGTTTTGAAGGAAACAATATCGCAGAAACCGCAGAATCTTAAAAACATTCTTAAATTCTACAAACATCTAATTGAGGCAAAAATCGCCCAAGAAGAATTGATTGTTGAAACCGCCCAAAAAACCAAAGAAATCGAAAAAATGGAAAAAGAATTGCTTTCAAAAACCGGGGCAAGACGCATAAAGTATAAAATCAATCCCAAGATGATCTTCGGTTTAAAAATAACTCACGGAGATTTTGTTTACGATGCATCACTGGACTCAAAGCTAAAACAATTAACAGCAGGCGATTGATATGAGTGTTGTTGAAGAAATCCAAAATCAGATTGACCGCACGAAACTGTCTTCCCTTGCCAAAAACGTCGGCAGGATTTCCCAAATCTCAGACGGAGTAGCCAAAGTCTGGGGACTTTCTGCAGTTTCTGCATCGGAAATCATTTCTTTCCCGCATAATATTAAGGGTCTTGCCCTGAACCTGGAAGAGGATTCTGTCGGCGTCATTGTCTTTGGAGACTGGACCAAACTAAAAGAAGGCGATACGGCAGAAACTACCGATAAAATTCTCGAAGTGCCGGTTGGCGATGCTTTAATCGGCCGGGTCGTTGATGCCTTAGGAAAACCCATTGACGGCAAAGGTGCGATAAATACCAAAACCACCTATCCCACGGAAAAAATTGCGCCTGGTGTTGTTTTCCGAGAATCGGTCAATACCCCCCTGCAGACAGGCTTAAAGGCAATCGACTCAATGATACCTATCGGCCGCGGCCAGCGGGAGTTAATAATCGGCGATCGGGGCTTGGGTAAAACGGCAATCTGCACAGATACCATCATCAACCAAAAGGGCCAGAACGTAATCTGCATTTACGTTGCCATCGGCCAGAAAACCTCCAAAATCGCCAAAGTTGTGGACACCTTAAATAAATACAGAGCCATGGACCACACCATTGTGGTTGCCGCCTCAGCTGCCGATTCGGCAACTATGCAGTATGTCGCGCCCTATGCCGGCTGCGCGATTGGTGAATACTTTATGGATCAGGGCAAAGATGCACTGGTTATTTACGATGATCTTTCCAAACATGCCTGGGCATACAGGCAAATTTCCCTGCTTTTGGGAAGGCCATCCGGACGGGAAGCATACCCTGGAGATATTTTTTACCTTCATTCAAGGCTTTTGGAGCGTGCGGCCAAGATGGCCGCAGAATACGGCGGCGGTTCTTTAACGGCCCTTCCGATTATTGAAACTCAGGCGGGCGACCTTTCCGCCTACATCCCTACAAATGTAATTTCAATAACTGACGGCCAAATATATCTGGAGAGTGATCTTTTCAATGCAGGCATTAGGCCTGCCGTCAACCCCGGCCTTTCGGTCTCGCGTGTCGGCGGAGCGGCTCAGACTAAAATGATGAAGAAAGTCGCAGGATCGCTGCGGTTGGACCTTGCCCAGTACCGTGAATTGGCAACTTTTGCCCAGTTTGGTTCGGATTTGGATGAAGCGACTCAAAAACGGCTGGAGAGGGGCAAACGTATAGTCGAAGTCTTAAAACAGCCCCAATACAAACCAATGGATGTAACATCGCAAGTTGTTATCCTCTGGGCTGTCAACAACGGCTATCTGGACAGTATTGCACTTTCGGAAATCTCAGCGGTTGAGGAAAAAATTCTGACCTTACTTTCCACCAACAAAAAACTCAAGGAACATCTGGATAAAAATAAAGAAATCGACGATATTGCCGAAAAGGAGTTGGAGAAAATGCTCAAAAGTTTGACCGCGAGGGGTGACACGACTGGAAGGGTTCCCGACAGCGCGCAGTCTCAAGTCGATAACTCTAAGTCAGTGCGGGTTAAGAAAAAGACGAGCACTGGCGGGAAGGAAAGTCGGGGCAGGACCCC
>Ga0209542_10002779_pt1 | contig 38635 bp, 44 predicted proteins | sample RifCSPhighO2_01_FD_184028 | JGI IMG/M metagenome (GOLD analysis project Ga0209542, IMG submission 184028) | Soil microbial communities from Rifle, Colorado - Rifle CSP2_plank highO2_0.1 (SPAdes) (version 2) | ecosystem: Environmental > Terrestrial > Deep subsurface > Rock core/Sediment ... | reverse complement strand
CAGGAATCAATCCTGGATACCGGGTTCAAGCAGCCGAAACTTAAAGGAAAAATTTATACTTTCCTAAGGGGTTTAATTGACGGCGGATTGGCTGTTCCTTACAGCGGCGAAAGCATCTTCCCCAGCAATGATAAAATTCAAGGAGAACATTTAAAAGATAATGTTAAAACCCAGTTTATGCAAGTTAAAAGGGCAATTAATGGTTAAAAATGGCTGACAACATAATTATTGAGGATAAAAAGGTAATTCAAGGAATTGAGTCTGTTCCTGAACTTAAAGGAGAATGGAAACCAGTAACTGAATTAGGCCGGGTGGTTAAGGGAGGCAAAATTACCGATATCGAGGAAATTTTCAATAATAATTTTAAGATCAAGGAAGCAGAAATTGTTAACGTTTTAATTCCTGGCTTAGAAGAAGATTTATTGTTAATCGGGCAAGCTAAAGGTAAATTTGGCGGCGGGCAGAGGAGAATCTTCCGGCAGACTCAGAAAAAAACTAGAGAAGGAAATCGAATCCAATTTATGACTTGTGCTGTAGTAGGCAATCGCGATGGTTATGTCGGTGTGGGCACTGGCAAAAGCAAAGAGACAGTTCCTGCCCGCGATAAAGCCAAGAGAAAAGCTCGGTTAAATCTAATTAAAATTAGGCGGGGAGCGGGCAGCTGGGAATCCGATTCTATGGAACCAACCTCGATACCTGTTGCCGTTACCGGAAAATGCGGATCAGTTCGCTTGACCTTAATGCCTGCGCCTAGAGGAACGGGGTTATGCATTGAAAAGGAATGCGCTAAAGTCTTAGCTTTGGCGGGGATAAAAGATATCTGGAGCAAAACCGAAGGGCAGACTGGAACCAAACTGAATTTAATTGAAGCCTTAGTTGACGCTTTAAAGAAATTGTCTCAAACAAAAATCCGCTCTGAAGATAAAGCCAAAGTTGGGTTTGTCGAAGGCAAATTAAAGGCTGAGGCCGCAGAAGCTATTGAAAAAATAACCGAAGTTAGGGTCGAACCATGACCGAGCAAAATAAATTCAGTAAGTCTCCTGCAAAATTAGCCGTAGTCTTAGTTAGGGGAATGGTCAGTATGACAAAAAGCATGAAAGACACTTTGGAAATGTTGAAGCTAACCCATAAAAATCGCTGCGTAGTTGTAAACAACACCCCGCCAATGGTGGGTATGATGGCTAAAGTTAAGGATTTTGTTACCTGGGGGGAAATTTCTGAAGAAACCTATCGGGAGTTAGTGGAAAAGCGCGGGATAAAATATCCTGGCGAAACTACCGATTCAAAGAAAAAATATAGTTATAAAACGATTGAATTTAAAGGCCGGAATTATTTGCCTTATTTCAAGTTAAATCCTCCGCTGAAAGGCTTTGGCCGGAAAGGAATCAAAGTGGCATTTAGAGCCGGCGGCGGCCTAGGCTATCGAGCTGATAAGATGGATGACTTAATTAGGAGGATGGTTTAAATGAGTAATAATACCTCTGAACGGGGTAATAATACTTTTCACGAATATGCACAGCACTTTTTACAGGAGAGTATACGAGATTTGCTGTCTTTAAAATATTTAGCAGGTACACTAAGTTCAAATGATTATAATAAATGATTATAATAATAGGATAGTTTTTAAAACGAAAGCTGTGGAACAAATGTTAGATAACGATCCTTTTAATGGAATTTATGTAGTAGTCCAAAATGGCAAAAAGATTCCAATGAATAGAAGTATGTTTGATAGCAATGGAGATTATCTCCCTCAAAAATAAATTTAATAACTAAATTCAATAACTAAATTCAATAAATAAAATGGTAACTAACCGTAGAAAGAAAGTAGTCAAGTATCGGGCTCACACTTCCCATGGCTGTGGGCATCATAAGAAGCGCAGAGGCAAAGGCAGCCGTGGCGGCAAAGGAAGAGCTGGATCGGGGAAACGGGCCGGGCATAAGCGCCATGGCATTGTTCTTGGCCAGAGGGGATTTCTTCCCAGAAGATCAGCTAAGCCAATAAACGCTATTAATATTGGTTATTTTACAGAAGAACGATTGAATAAATTAGTTGGAGAAGGCCAAGCGGTTAAGAAAACGGACCAGTATCTTGTAAATTTAAAGAAAATTGGTTTCGATAAATTATTAAGCGCTGGAACTATTAATAATAAAATTATTTTTACTGCTGCTTATTGCAGCCAGAAAACAGCAGAAAAGGTAGCCGCAGCTGGCGGCAAAGTAGAATTATCGGAAGTTAAATCCGAAGTTAAATCAGAAGCCAAACTAAATTCAGAAGAACATTCTGAAGAACCATAACATGAGTCTATTTGAAGGCATCCTTTCGCATCTCCCGGAGGTTAAAGGACCATTACAGAAGAAGTTGCCATTTAAGGAGAAGCTTAAATGGACTTTAATAATTCTAGTTATTTTTTATGTAATGGGCTTGATCCCTTTATTTGGCCTGGGAGAAAATTCCTTGCAGCAGTTTGAATTCTTATCCATTATTCTGGGAGCGTCGTTTGGATCAATGATCAGTTTAGGAATTGGGCCAATCGTTACGGCTTCGATAGTTCTGCAATTGCTTTCAGGAACAGGTATTTTAAAGCTAGATTTAACTACTTCGGAAGGCAAGAAGAAATTTCAGGGATTGCAGAAGCTAATGGCTATCTGTTTTGTTTTATTTGAAGCCTCTATTTATGTGCTGATGGGCGGCCTGGCTCCTTCTCAGCTTATTGCCGGAACTCCGTTATATATCCAATTGCAGTGGCTATTAATATTGCAGCTGATTATCGGCGGGCTTTTGATCATGTTTATGGATGAAGTTATTTCCAAGTGGGGTTTTGGCTCGGGAATTTCCTTGTTTATCGTAGCCGGTGTGGCCCAGCAGATTTTCATTAGGGCTTTCAATTATATCCGGCCGGAAGGCTCGCAGATTGCCAGCGGGGCGATCCCGGCGTTGTTCCAGTCTTTAGCTCTAGGAGATGTAACTACGGCCGGTTTGCAGATTGCAGCGATAGCCTCGACCATCGCCGTCTTTTTAATTGCTGTTTATGGGCAGGCCATGAAGGTGGAAATTCCTTTGTCCTTTGGCCGGGTAAGAGGATATGGCATGAGATGGCCGTTAAACTTTTTTTATACCTCTAACATCCCGGTAATTTTAGTAGCGGCATTGATGGCCAACATTCAATTATTTGGCAGCTTGTTTGAGCGCTGGGGAGTTCCGATTTTGGGAACATTCTCTAATGGAACGCCAGTCAGCGGCTTTGCTTATTGGATTCAGGCTCCCAATCTGCTGCAGAGCATCATTCAGGGAAGCTTTAGCGGAGCGATGATCGGGCAGGCTCTGATTTATATCTTGATTTTCATGATTGGCTCGGTAGTTTTCAGCATTTTTTGGATGCAGACGGCAAATATGGATGCGAAAAGCCAGGCTAAGCAGATTTTAAACTCCGGGCTGCAAATTCCCGGTTTCCGAAGAGATGAGCGGGTATTAGAAAAAATACTGAGCCGGTATATCTGGTCATTAACCATTGTTGGAGGAGCAGCCATCGGTTTGCTGGCGGCTTTAGCTGACTTAACCGGAGCCTTATCGCAGGGAACGGGAATTTTACTGGCAGTAATGATCATTTACAAATTATATGAAGAAATCGCCAAACAGCATATGATGGATATGCATCCAGCGATGCGAAAATTTATGGAATGATGAATCTAGATCGCTATTTTTAATTACATCTAAAGTATCTCTCTATTTCCTTTGTACTAGAAAACTTATTTTTTTTTATTAAATTACACTTATTTTTCAAGTGATTAAGTTGCTTAATGGCCATCTTTTAATCTTCTTATTCTAAAATCTAATAATAATCCAATGATACTAAAAAACAGAGTGATTACTAAGGGGAGTTCACTCCTCCTAGTTTCCCCCAAAGTTAGTAAAAGAGTGGATACTTAAGAATTTTACTTTAGAGAACTTTGAAAAAGAGGGATTTTGCTGATTTTTTTAGATATTTATAACAAAATCCCCGCCATTTCATAGTCTCTTAGAGAATGTTTTGATAAAAAAAACTAATTATTCAAAGTTCTCTTAACAAAAAAGAAGTTTTTTATAGTTAGATTTTAATTACATAATTAGTGGTTACTCTATTACATAAAATATTAAAAAGAACTGCGAAAATAAAGTTATGGAAAAAGATAAGGTATTCAATAATCATTATTACTTTATTATTAATATTCGGATGCCTGCTGGTGGATGAAACTACTGTGGCCAAAGCCAAGGATACGCAATTTTGGTGTCAGGGTCGCTTGAGATTCGAGTTGCCTAAATCTATCAACCTTGTACATCGTGATCAAAGTATTTTTAACATTCAGATTAAGACCATTCCCATTCCAGTCGATAGTAATAGCACTCTGGTATGGGATAAGCGGCTTAGTGAGATTCGTGGGATGTCGCTACCTGATGATGTTGTTGATCTCAATGTGCGCACACTAACTATCAAAGATGATAATGCTGTGTTTTATCAGACTACTAAAAGGAGAGTTACACTTGAAGTACAGAAACCATATAAGGACCATGTGTTGTCGGTAGTCCTAGAAGATAGTATCGGGTTTGAATCTGATATGGTTCATTCCCTTGAACTGATCATTCAAGATTATCAACCATTCATATCAGAATCTGTTCAAGATGCACGAGGCTTCTGTCTAGGTAACGGCGAATTAGTAACCATTGCTAGTCGAAACGAACTGACGCGAACGGTCTTCGATTTAAGAACTTTTAAACTTGAATTATCCATTGACACACAGACAGTTGGTGGACGAAAAGACACTTCTCCGATGGAGGCACTAGCTATGCTAAAAGATGAGGCGCCCGACGGTATAGACCTCACTGTAAAAACACGCAAGGTGGCTGGTCTTAGAGGTAAAGAAGGAAAATTATTAATGAATGGGGACTCGACATTGATGTATCTTTGGTACTTTCCTGGTGAAGGTTATAGTAATCACAAACCACAGATTGAAATTCGTCTGATTGCTCCAGAAACGGCACGGGAGGAAGCGGATGTCATCTGGAAGACATTGCTTTCATCCCTTATCACTTATCCAGTGCCTGAAGAGATACGTATACTAAACGAATGATATAAATAGTGATTTTACCACTGGTCTTAAGCGAACCGCAGTGAGCGTGACCAGTGGCGTAGTTTAATACTGTAGTTCATTTTCTTCTTAATGAAGTTAACCCAAAACAAAAAAATACCATCCGAGCCCTGCTCGTACAGAGCTGATGGTCTAAACACAACCCGTGGAAAGTTATGATTAACTTCTAATTAAACATTTCTGATAGCTTTAGCTATCAATTTCAAAAAATAAAAAAGGTGATTCTTATGAAATTAAATCCAACTAGATACAGCTCTGCTGTTGGCGAAGTGTGGGTTATGATGACTTTTAAAACCCGCTACTGCCATAATGTTTTTGATAAGAAAGTCATTCGTGAGTATACGAATGCAGTGCTGACGGAAGCACTGCAACATTACGAGATACGCTGGCGCAAAAAAGCTTTTGATAGCAATCATGTACACATCAATTTGTGTATGGGCATTTACAGCAAGCCAGAAATTGCCAAGAAACTTAAAGGTTTTACAGCCACTAAGATTTTCAAAGAATTCTGGTGGCTCAAAAGCTGGCTTTTTCGAAGTGGCGGCTTTTGGAGTCCAGTTACTGATGGTCGGTCTGGCGATATGAACTTCTATGATCGTTATTTAAGCACACAAAAATATGGAATGCCGGATCAAGTTAAGCTCAGCACATTTCTCTAAGCGAGTGCCCCGAGCCCGCAGGCGAAGCATGCCACCAGTGTATAGTTCCACTGGTGGTGGGCATTCGCTTTTGACACTTCTGTCTAAGAAAGAGAAATGAAATTTTTCTTATTTTAAAGTATCATGGTTATAAAGTATCCAATACTTTTAAACTGGAGAAAATTCTCTTTTAATTTTCTGGTTAAATTCTCTAACCATCCAGGTTTAGAACTCTTTTAGTTTCAGTTTCAATTTTTTTCTGAAAATCAGCAACGCTTTCCCCTTCTTTTCGATGGATGTTTAAAGAAGATAATAATGATTTGGTGAGAAACAATTCTCTTTCCAAAGAAAACAGCTTAATTTGCTGGGCATGCTCCCTGATAATTTGTTCTTCCATCACTTCCGGATTAGAGTTGGCTACTTTAATTTCCCTAAATTCTTCGGAGTATAATTTGTTGGTATTCTTCATGATAAAGTAAGCTCCCCGGGCATATAATTGTTTAATTATCTCATTAAAGGGTATCTCGGAAACTTTTCCCGCATTTAGTTTTCCCTTTAATCTAATTGTAATAATGGAATCATCAATTTTTTTAGCTGAGCTTTCTTTAATCAATTCTGATTCAATTTGTTGCGGCGATAAATGATCCCCGTCTAAAACCAGGGCCAGGCGTGATTTGATTTCGATAGGCTTCCACTGAATAGTTTGTTGGCTGTTTTCAATAGTTTGTTGGCTGTTTTCTAAAGTAATAAGATAATATCCCCCATTTCCGTATTGTTCCATCTCGGCAAAATTGTTGGGAAACAACGCTCCCGGATAGGCCATCAGGCCCATTCCAGGAATATCTTTTATCGTAGGATGATGGATGTGTCCTCCGGCATAATAATTAAATCCTTTGGGAAAGAAAGAGGCCGGTTGCGATTCCATCATCTCTAAATGTTTTGGGACCAACTCCGTAACGGTAGTATGAAACATAAAGATTTTATATCCCGGTTCTTGTTCAAGAGAATCTCTGCTTAAATTTTCATAATATGTTTTGTCTAGCAGTCCTCTTCGGCCAAGGATCCCGGTAATTTTAGTGCCGGTTTTTGGATCAACTGTAAATTGCAATTCCAATTCTTTCGTTTCCGGATTGATCTGGCCTTTGCAGACATTGATTACCAGCCCGGCTTTCTCCAGAACTTCAATCATGGTTTTGCCGCTTGGCGAGAAGTCGTGCGATCCAGCGATTACATAGACAGGGATATTCTTAATTTGGAATTCCCTTAATTTTTCTGTTACTAACTTTAGCGTATCAATAGGCGGTAAAGAGGTATTAAAAATGTCTCCGGAAAATAAAATAAAATCAACCCGATTTATGATGCAATCGTTCATAGCCTGGAGAAAAGATTTAGTGGAAAGTTCCCGCATTTTTTCTTCCCGCCAGGAGCCTAAATGCAAGTCCGCCAGATGCGCGTATTTCATGAGTTCGTTTGGTTTAAGAGTTGTATATAAAAATTTGTAGAATGTAGATATGATATTAAAAAATAAAAGCTCCCCCTCCCATAATCCCGGTTAAAGAGATCCAGAAAGGGGAGTGTGTTATGGCAACACTAGATTAAATCAAGAAATATATAAAGTTAATGGTGAAGATTTATAAAGAATTCTGGCAGTATTTAATCTGAGAGTATTTAATTTAGAATAATCGAATATAAGATTTGGTGGAGTGTGCTATGGCGAAAAGTGGTAGTTTAGCTCTATTAGTTTCTTCTGTGGCTGGCCTGAATCTCGCTTGCGCTCCCTTGCAGGTTAATAAAAAAAATTCTCCTCATCCTCCGCCGGGGGTTAATGTTGTGGAAGTTGTTGCCGAAGCAACTCCGCCAATTCCACCTTTGCCAATTTCTCCCTCGCCAATTTCTCCTTTAGTTAAATTTGATGAATTAACTGAAGCGGCGGCAACTTCAACTGTTTCTAATTATGATAAAAATGATCGTTCTGTTGATAAAGCCATTCGTGACGAAGTAATGGCGGCAGTGCAAAAAGTAAGCGTGAATTTTACCAGAAGGGCGCCGTCCTATGAGAATACCCAATCTACAAATATCGGCTCGGCAATTATCCTGTCCGGCCGGGATGGAACCCGTTATGCCCTCACTGCCAATCATGTCATCCCCTTTAATGAAGATCTCTGCGACGATTGGCGTTCTGCTTATAGTTTAACTGTTGGCGCTAAAAAAGGCCGGGTGGTCTTTAGAGACTGCGATCGGGATTTAACCATAATTAAGTTAGAAGATTCAACTTTGCCTGTTTATAATAACTGCCTGGGGATGGAAGTAATGCCTGGCGATTATATTTTAGGAGCCGCGTATGGTTTTGCCGGACCCCGGGCTTTTTTTGATGGCAAGGTTCGAGCGGCAGTAACTCCAGATAATCCTTGGGTTCATTTTAATGGCAGCGCGGTCAGCGGAGAATCTGGCGGGCCATTGTTTGCCATCGAAAATAAGCATCTGCAGCTAGTTGGCATAACTGCCTTTAAAATTTTAGATAAAGGCGACAGTGTTGGCACTGGCGGAGCAGTTGGGGCTAAGAATATTGCGGAAGTTTTGAAGAATTATTCCGAGAACGGCCGGCGGCCGCTGGAACATTATGTTACCGGCAAATGCGCCAGATAAATTATAATGAAATTCGCAAGAAATTGAACAAAATGGGAGGTGGTGAAGATGGTGAAAAAAAAGGAAAGCGCGACTTTGGAAGCAGCGATTAATTCAGAAGAGAAAAAGCTTCAGGAAATTTTGCAGGGGTCAAATTTAAATGACCGAAATTATCGGGACTTGCTGAATTGCCTGCAAGGGCCACAAAATGGCTCGCTGACTTCTCCAATAATTCACCAGATGCCCAGCAAACATACCCGCTTTTTAATTATTGGCGATCTGCACATGAATGCCCGCGCAGAAGATGGCGGTTATGGATGCGATTTTAACCGGTTTAAAAGAGTTCTTCACCTGGCTAAGGAGGAAGGAGCAGAATTTATTGTGCAAAGCGGTGATGTTACTGATGGTGAAAATATGCGCCATCATCAGAAATATGGGCTGGTTGTGCAGGGAGTAAACAGAGTTACTGAATTTTGCGTAAATGAATGGCCTGATTTGGGGATACCTACTTTTTTCATTGGCGGCAATCACGATGAAACGTACCTTAACTGGATGGACGTTGATATTTGCGAGCTTATTGCTGGCAGAAGGCTAGATTTGCATTACCTGGGCATGAATGAAGGAAATGTGCCTCTTCAGGCGAATTATCGGAAAATGCTATTAAAAGCAAGTGCTCCGCAGGAGCATGCTAAATTGACTAAGAAAATGATGGCTGAAACTGGCCCAACGTGGATTCGCATCCGGCACCCGTCCAAAGGCAGCGCTAAAGGGCGTTCTTATCAGCCGCAGCAGCACGTGGAAGCTCTGGAAGGCAGTTTAAAGCCGCATGTTTTAGTAATTGGGCATTATCATAAAATGGATTACTTGTTTAAGAGAAATGTTCATATTTTTCAGGCAGGAACGATGGAGAAGCAAAGCGGCTGGATGAGAACAAAAGATCTGCATGCTCATTTAGGCGGAATTTTAGTCGATGCATATTATAGTGAAAAAGGGTCGATTGCCTTGCTTCATCATCAGCAGCTGGAATACGCAATAAACGGCCGGGAAGATTATGGCGTATTGCGGGGTGATAGAGCATGACTGAATCCAAGAAAAAACAGAAATTAGAACAAAAAGTTTTGAGGTTAGCTGCGGAAAAGCGCTTAACTCCTTCAGAATTGCGCAATATTGTTGATGCGGCCAAACATCCGTCTTCCTATCCTGTTAAAGATTTATCTGAATATGTTGTTAATAACCGCTTAACAATTGGCTTAATTTCCGACACCTGCCTTAACAGCAAATACGCTAGATTGGACATCCTTCATACAGTCTACGATCTGTTTAAAAAATTTAAAGTGTCTTACGTGCTTCACTGCGGCAACATTACAGAAGGGTATGCTAAAGGAGCAACTCATGTAGAGCATATTTTATGCCAGGATTATGATGGCATGCTGGATTACATTGGCCAGGCGTATCCTAAAATCGGCGTTCCCACCTATTTTATTGGCGGGCGCAATGAGCGCAGTTTTTTTAAGCGATTGGAAAAAGTCGTCGCTGATGACGGCTCTATTTGGATGGAAAAGACTAATGTCTGCATGGATCTGGATTCGTTAAGAGAAGATTTAAATTTCCTTGGCTGGCATAATGCTAAAGTGCGCATTGCCCCCAAAACAACCTTGGCTTTGGTCAGTCCTAAAAACGGAAGCCGAAAGCCTTATACCATCTCCCACCCGATTCAGAAAATTATTGAAAGTTATGGCGGCGGAGAAAAGCCGGATATCCAGGTAGTTGGATACTATAACCAGCGGTGGAGCGGCATTCATCTGGGCGTAAATGCGATCATGATTGGAACCACCCAGAACCAGCCGCCGGAAAATTATTCTGATGCTGAACCATCACATAACTTAGGCGCATTATTGCTTCAATTGACTTTTAAAAATGGCAGTCTGGCGGAAAATGGGATCAAGGAAATTGATGTTCCGTTCTATGATTAAGGATAGAACGGCTCTTTTTTTATTTTTTGAAAAGCTAAATAAACAATAGAATTAAATGACAACTTAATCTTAGATTTTAATGACCGCGAAAAATGCCAGCAAAATTTTAAATGAAAAGCTGCTTTTAGAAATAAAGCTACTTTTAGAAATAAAGCTGCTTAAGATTTCTTAGACCTATGCTTTTTGCTAGGTAAATATCTCAATTCGAGAAAGAAGTAAAAACGATTATACAAAAAATTCTGGATGGACTAAAATTATTCACTTCAGGACACAAAAAAGCCCGATGAGGTTATTCATCCATTGGCTAAAGCTAATGGCTTTCTGACTTTTTTTTTGTAATTATATTTTTTTCACTTTTCCAATTGATCCATCCACGTGGTTATTACTTGAAAACTTTTCTCAATTTGTTTCTTGTCGGTAAGATTAACTCCGGCTTCCTGCAGAAGTTCTAGAGGCGGTTTGGTGTTTCCTGCCCTCATTAAGTTGATAATTTTAGGCGCGTATTCTTTTCCTTTATCTTGGTTGTTTTGATATAACTGCATGGCGGCTAACTGGCCAAAACAGTAATTAAACCAATAAAATGGCGATTCAAAGACATCTCGAATCATCCAATCGTACCGGCTGTCTGGATGAAAGGCTACTGAATTATTAAACAACTTATTCTGCTGCTGCGCATAAATAGCAGAAATTTCCTCAATTGAAGATTCACCTCGTTCAAAGGCAGCGTGAATTTGTTTTTCAAATTCTGTGATTTGTATGGCTCTGAAATTGTATAGCCAGCTGTTTAGGACAGCGCAATCAAAGATGGCTTTTCTGTGTTCTAATGGCGATGTCTCTACCAGAACGTCCAGAGCCAGCATTTCTGAAAAAGTAGAGATAGTTTCGCAGATTAAATCATTTCCTTCAAATAAGCTCGGCCAGTTTCTTCGGGCTATCCAGAAATGGGCAGCATGTCCCAATTCGTGGGCTAAAATAACATAATCATCAATAGTATCAAGATAATTAACTTGAACATAAGGCAAAACCTCCGGGGCTACAGCCATGCTGAGAGCATTCTGAGAAGATAAAGATAAGGGAATTGTTCTTAGGTGGTTCTCATCAATAACTCTTTTAGCGCTTTCAGCGAATTCCGAAGAAAGATTATCAAAAGCTAAAATAATTTTTTCTAGCGACTGGTTCAGGGGAATATTTTGAGGATGTTCATGCGCAACATAAATAAGATCGCATGATTCTAAAGATTCCGCACCAAGAATTTTAGCTTTGTGTTTAAAATATCTTTCGTAGACTTTAAGTTGTTCTGAGCTGATAGCTAGTATAGTATTAATTATATCACAGCTTAACTCTAATTGACTGCATCTTTCTTCAAAGATTGAAGAATATCCTGATGCTCTGGCTCGTTCAGTATTGCTTTTACAACTATTTTTCAAGTTGGCAAATAGTTCATTGGCTGATTGGCGAAGCCCGCTGTAAAGAGTTTCTTCTGCTGTTTTTCTTTCTTCCCTGGTTCCTGTAACTAATTTTTTGCGAATATCATCATAGCTGTATTCTAAAACCTGCGAAGTATTTGGAGGCGCGAACTGAAAGCGCAGATGCGACATTATTCGCTGATAATCTTCAGTTAATTCTGCTTTTTGAGCTGAACATTCCGAAAAGTCTGCGGACTCGTCTTCTGTCAGTTCTTTCCTGCTTCGCCTCGTTTCCAATAAATATTCCAATCCAGGAACAGCTGTCTTTAATCTTTGATAATTTTTTTCGTCAAGGCCTTTGAGCTTGCCTTCAATTTTCCATCCTCTAATCCATTTTTCTGTATTATCAGAGATTTCTTCTACCGCTACAATCAATTTGTCGGCCTTTTTTCTTTCTTCTTTTCGATCAGGTGAAGGCGAAACAGCCAGCCTTAGATCGGTAAAGACATTTATCCTGCAGGCCGCATCATACAACTCCTGCTCTAAAACTAAAATTTCAGCAAATTTCTTTCGGCTGACGCTCGGCTTAATAGCCTTAAACAACCGGTGGTAATTCCCAATCTTTTTTCTGATCTGAGAATACCATTGGCCTAATGAATAGCCGTCAAGAATATCATCTAAATTCCAATCTCGGGCATCATCGGGCATTTACGGTTCACTGCGCATTTTTTTGGCTCTTTTGGCTTCTTCCCTGAATTTTTGCTTTAATTGTTTTAGATTTACTAAGTTTTGAAATGGATCAAGCACCTGCTCAGTAAAATAAGATTTATCTTCTTTAGTTAAATCTCTTTTAATTAAATCTCCTTTAGTTAAATCTCTTTTAATTAAATCTCCTTTAGTTAAATCTCCTTTAATTAAATCTCCTTTAGTTAAATTTTGGCAGGAGTCATGATATTCCAGGTTTCGCGATTTTACTCTGGAACACTCTGTTGCCGCTTCCGCTCCATCTCTGGCCAGATAGCAGAATTTCATGAATTCAGTGGAAGTCTTATGAGAATAAATATATTCAAATTCCAATATTTTTGCTGCCGGAGAATTAATTTTTCCTTCAATAACAAATCCCTGCGTTTCAGAATCAGCATCAAGCTCATAATCGGACCGGACAATTTCTACTGATTTAAGTTTAGCGGCCGGCAGTTTTAATTCGGTTTTCCACAACCTAGCATAATTGCCTGGATTAAGCAGCATCTCTTTGGTAAAAATAAATTCCTGTTGCGGAAGAGAAGCCATCAATCCCTCTAATTCCAGCATGGCTGTCCGATAAGCGGATAATTTTCTCGCTCCGGCTTTGGAATGGTAAGCCTCTTTAACTATATAATCCTGGCATTCGTCAGTGAACTGCAATTTTTTACCGTACATTTCCAGGGCTCTTTGGGCATTTAAAACTGGAGATTTGCTGCCCTGAAGCAAAATCCAGCGCAGTTCAGCTTGGGTTAGTTTCTCTAAAGGAACCAGAACCGGCAGCCGTCCGCATAATTCTGGAAGCAGGCCGTAAGTTTCCAGATCTTCAGCAGTGATCGAACTGTAAGTAAATTCATTGTTCTTCTGCAGTTGGCTGCCAAAACCAAGCTGGCTGCCCTTTCTCTGTTTAACTATTTGCTCAATTCCGGAAAAAACTCCGCCGGTGATGATTAGTATCTTGGAGGGATTTATGGTAACTCTGGTTTCGCCGCCTTTTCTTCCTCCCCGTTTTAGGGCCAGCGCAACTGGATACCCGTCCAGAATTTTTAACAGTTCTTCCTGCACTCCGCGGCCGCTGACATCTTTTTGCTCTGCTGATTCAGAATAAATTTTTAACTTGTCAATTTCATCAATGTAAATGATGCCCTTCTCTACTGCGGCAATTTCCTCCTCTAAATCGCTGAACTCCGGGCTGAACAGCCCCTTAATGATGCTGTCTACGTCTTCGCCAACATATCCGGCTTCAGTAAGAGAAGTTACATCGGTTCGGCAGTATCTGCGGCCGGCAACTTTGGCGACTCTTTCCGCCAGCTGCGTTTTTCCCGAGCCGCTGGGCCCGATCAGTAAAATATTTTCTCGAAGATAGCTGCTGTTAGGGTCTAAACTGGCGTTAAGATGGTGCGCGGCAGCGGCGCTGACAATCCTGACGGCTCGTTCCTGTCCAACATAATCTTCTCGAATCTGATGTTCAATTTCCCAAGCTGTCGCCGGGCGGCTGGGAATCTGCAGGTTGGACAGATCATCTAATTCTTTCTGGAAGGAAGTTCTAGAACCGGCCATAACTAGCAGTTAAAGGGAAGGCAAGTATATAATAATTATTATCGTCTGAGCTGTAAAGTAAACATCACCTAACTCTCCAAAGTTAGAGCTAGAACAAATAAATCCTCATTCGGCATCAAGATCATCGAAATGTTTATAAAATAACTGGCTTTTTGGCTGGTATACCAATGAGTTGGTACAAATCAACGAGGTAAACTCTTCTTGAATTTATCTCACCATAAAATTAAATGAGGTCGCTAAAATGACTGATCAAGCTAAAATATTAGAAATTGTAGAAGTGGCCAGAACTACCGGCAAAATCCGAAAAGGAGCCAATGAAACTACTAAAGCTATCGAAAAAGGCGAAGCTAAATTAGTAGTTTATGCTGCCGATGTCAGCCCCAGAGAGATAATTATGCATTTGCCTCTGCTGTGCAAGGACAAGAATGTTCTTTGCGTGGAAGTGTCCAAGAAGGAAGATTTGGGCGCGGCCGCTGGATTGGCGGTAGGCACTGCTGCCGTGGCTGTAGTGAATGAAGGAGAAGCCAAAGCTGCTTTGCAAAGAATATAAGTAGAATATAAGCAATATAAGTAGAATATAAGCCGAAAAATGATCGAAAAAAACCAATCGCCAAAACAGCCGCAGCAAAAAGCAGGAGAGGAAATTAAAGCTGAAGGCGTTGTTGATTTCACTCGTGGAATTCCTGCCGAGGTGAAAGAAATTGTGGCTCGGGCGGGTGCTCGCGGCGAATTAACTCAGGTTATTTGCCAGATTTTAGATGGCCGCGACAAGGGCAAGACCATCAGAAGAAATGTTAAAGGTCCGGTTCAGGCAGGGGATATGTTAATGTTATTAGAAACGGAAATTGAAGCCCAAAGATTGGGCGGCGGAAGATTTGGCGGGGGAGCTAAGAAAAAATGAGTTTAAAAAAAGGATTATTAAGCCGTTTGCCGATGTACGATGAAACGGCCGAGGATGGTAAATTAGAAGTTCGGGTAATAAGATTGCCTAAAGTATTATCTAAAAAAACCAGGCTTGGCTCCTATTTAACCAGAGCTATAACTCAACCACAAGATCTGATTGACCTGCCGGTGGTGGAAGTAGCGGAGGTTCATACTGTTGAGGATAAAACTATTGCTTATATTGCCGGCTTGATGAAAGATTCGAAGAAAGAAGAGTATTCTGGCTTGATGAAAAACCCAAAGGAAGAAGAGTATTCTCCAGATGACCTGTTTTTGGTTTATTCGTCAATAGCTATACCTGTCAAACCAAAATTGTCTTTTATTCTCCGTGAGGATCAACAGTTTCTTAATTTAAAAGATATAACCGATTATAATCTAGTTGTAAAATCATAGGTAAATAACATATGGCCAAATGCACGTTTTGCGGACAGCAAATTGAAAGAGGAACTGGAAAAATGTTTGTTTATGTCAGCGGCAAAATTGCTTATTTCTGTTCTAATAAATGCGAGAAAAATCTGCATAAATTAAAGCGAAAGCCCCTGCAAACCAGGTGGACGCAGGCTTACCGGGCTGAACATGGCAAAAAAGATAAAGGCAACTGACCATGATTGAGCGTTCTCTTGTCTTAATTAAGCCGGATGGCGTGCAGCGGGCTTTGCTGGGGAAAATTATTTCCAGATTTGAAGATGTCGGGTTAAAGATTATTGGCATGAAAATGATGCAGATTGATGAAGCATTTGCCAAAAAACATTATTTTGATGTAGCCCAACGGAGGGGCGAAGCTGTGCTGCAAAGAATGCTGAAAGTTTTAACTGAAGGGCCGGTAGTGGCGATGGTTTTGGAAGGGCTGCATGCGCCGGAAATCGTTAGAAAGATGGTTGGCGCTACCGAGCCCAGAACGGCAGCTCCAGGAACCATTAGAGGAGATTTTGCCATGCATTCCTTTGAGCACACTGACAGAGAACAAAGAGGCGTTAAAAATACTGTGCATGCTTCAGGCAATGCCCAGGAAGCTGAAATCGAGATCGCTCTGTGGTTTAAAAAGAACGAATTATATAATTATAAAAATGTGCATGAAGCGCATACGTTTTAAAAATGGCTGATCCGAAAGATAATCCCAAAAGTCCAAAATTGGTTAAAAAAGAAACGGCCGTGGGGCCGGTTTATGTTAATGAACAGCCATCACTAAATAAATTGGTAAATGATGGGGTAAATTTAGATCCCCCGCCAGTGGAAGGGATGAAACTTCTTTCAAATGTCTGGAAAGATTATATCAGGAGCAGAAAAATAGCGCCAGAGGTAGCACTAGATTTTAGGAGGAAAATTGAAATGGAACATAAAAAACCAACTTTAAGAGCAAGACTGTTTCCTACGGTTAAGGATTTGATTGGATATAATAGTAGTATAGATGAAATTACTTTTTTTAGAAGTTGGGCTAGAAATATAATCGTAACTGGGTTATTAGCTTATGGCGGATGCCAGGCTATTGGAAATAATATTGAATATTCTCAGGGAATCAGAACCGGAATGATTAATAAGATTTCTGAGAAAGGCTTGTTTTGGAAAACTTATGAAGGGCAAATGGCTCTCGAAGGCATTGTTAGCGGCAAGAACTCTGTAGGCGCTAATGTTTGGGATTTTAGTTTAGACAGGCAGGCAAGGCAAGGGGAAAATCCTAAAGAACTGGCAGAACAGATTAGAGAATATTTGGAAACCGGGACTAAAGTAAAAGTAACTTACAAAGAGCCATTGGCTACCTGGCCCTGGCGGAGCGGAACTGATTATCTGGTTCAGAAAGTTGAACCAATTAAAGAGAAATAAAGAAATGGCGGCAATAACAATTAAAATAACTGCATCTAATTTAAACTTGGCTTTATTCACTACAATTTTATTGAGGTAAAAGGCAATGACTGAACGAATGGTTGACCGGGTGATGCGGATCACGCAAAAGCCTAAATGTATCAGGAATATTTGCACCAGCGCTCACATTCACCATGGAAAAACCGCTTTTACCGACAACCTCTTAGCCGCTGCCGGTATGATGTCTTCCAAAGCTGCCGGTGATTTAGAAGAGGGAATGGCTACTTGGCAGCATGCTGATGAACAGGAACGGTTAATGACTGTAGATGCCGCCAATGTTTCCATGGTTCACGAATTTAATGGTGAAGAGTATTTAATCAATCTCATTGACACTCCTGGCCACGTAGATTTTGGCGGGAATGTTACCCGAGCCATGCGGGCTATTGATGGCACGGTAGTGTTAATCTGCGCTGTGGAGGGGGTAATGCCGCAGACTGAAACAGTAGTCAGGCAGGCGCTTCGGGAGCGCGTAAAACCGGTTTTATTTATCAATAAAGTTGACCGGCTGGTTAAGGAATTAAAATTTACTCCTGAACAAATCTCCCAGCGTATTTTGGCGTTAGTAACACAATTTAATAATATGGTGGAAAGCATCGCCGAACCAGCTTATAAGCAGATATGGAAAGTTAACGTTCAAGATGGCGGAGTAGCTTTTGGCAGCGCTAGAGAAAACTGGGCTTTGTCTTTTCTCTTCATGCAGAAAAAGAGCATTAAGTTTTCGGATATCCTGAGGATTTACGAAATGGAAGAGCAGGAGCGGAAAGACTGGGTCTGGAAAAATGCTCCCTTGCATGAAGTCATTTTAGATATGGTTATCAGGCATCATCCCGATCCAGCGACGGCTCAGGTTTACCGGATTCCTAAAATGTGGCATGGCGACCCAGAATCGCAGCTAGGGAAAGATTTAGTAGCTTGCAATCCCGAGGGCAAGCTGGCTTTTGTGATCACTAGAATTGTTATTGACCCGCGTTCCGGGAAAGATATTTCTGCCGGCCGATTGTTCAGCGGGACGATCAGAAGCGGTATGGAAGTGTATTTGAATGATGCCAAGCAAAAGCAAAGAATCCAGAATGTTTACATTTATAACGGAATAAAACCAGAGATAATTGAATCTTTGCCGGCCGGGAACGTGCTGGCGATATCTGGAGTGGTAGGCTTTGCCGGCGAAACTGTAACTATGGAACCAGAGCATCCCTTTGAGGAATTAAAGCATATCTTTGAGCCGGTTATCACCAAGGCTATTGAACCAAAAAAGCCCGGCGATCTGCCTAAATTGATTGAAGTTCTGCGTAAAGTTTCTCGTGAAGATCCTTCCATTAAGATAAAAATTAATGAAGAAACCGGGCAGAATTTGATCAGCGGGATGGGCGAGCTGCATCTGGAAATTATTGAAAACAGAATTATTACCGAGAAAGGCGTGGAAGTTAAAACCTCTCCGCCGATAGTAGTTTACCGGGAAGCGATCACGAAACCCAGTCTGGAAGTAGAAGGCAAAACGCCCAACAAACACAACAAATTGTACTTTAAAGTAGCTCCTTTAGATCCAAAAATTGCCGAAGGAATCAAAGCCGGAAGGCTTCCTAACGGAAGAATTAAGCGCAAAGATGAACAAGTAATAAGTTTCCTGCGCGAAGAATGCGATTGGGATGCCAAACGCGCTGGAATGGTTAAGGCTATTTATGAAGGAAATGTCTTCTTGGATGAAACCAGGGGAATAGTTCAAATTCATGAGATCATGGAAATGGTTCTGGACATGTTTGAAGCGGTAATGCAGGAAGGCCCTTTAGCCCGCGAGCCCTGTGTAAATGTCATGGTCAGCTTGACAGACTGCACTCTGCATGAAGATGCCATTCATCGCGGCCCGGCGCAAATGTATCCGGCAGTTCGCGAAGGCATCCGCGGCGCCATGATGCAGGCCGGTCCGGTAATGTTTGAGCCGCTGCAAGTTATGAGGATAGAAATACCTCCCGATTATGTTGGAGCGATATCCAAATTAGTTTCATCCAAGCGCGGACAACTGCTGGACTTAACTCAGGAAGACAGCCTTAATATCATCAAGGCCAGGCTTCCGGTAGCCGAGTTGATTGGCTGGAGTTCTGACCTGCGTTCAGCGACTGAAGGAAGGGGAAACAGCTCTTTAATTGACCAGATGTTTGAGCGGCTGCCTCATGAATTGCAGGAGAAAGTCCGGCAGCAGATAGTTCAAAGGAAAGGATTAAGCGAAGCTTCATTGGGAGCTTAAATACCGCACCGGCATGCGGATCGAGAATTTGTAAAAGATTTTTTGGATTATCATCTTGCTGGTGATGGTGATAGTTCTAACTGGAGCGAATTTTACCGGATGCAAGAATGGTTGCTGCTGATGCGGGCCTAGTTAATTCTGTGGTTGGCGGTAGAATTATAGCTTGCGATACTTGTATAACTGAATTGCTGTGTTGCATAAATAGTCAGTGCACAATAATCACATAGGCTCTTTTTTCAATATACTTCTTTGGAGTATCTAATTTTCCAGATGTTCCAAATTTTGTTACAACTTTTTCGTACACTACTTCCACTTTTTCTTTTAAAATAAAGTCTCCCTCTTTTAATGATGAATCAACAGTATAAACATCAACCAAGTTAACATCTTCAACTCTTCCAGCAAAACCAAGACTTTCTAAGTGACGCTTTCTAACAGTAGCCCTAGTATCTGGGATTATAGATGAAACTTCAATTCTATGAGCCATAAACAATCAGAAAAGTAGCAAAATTATAAATTTGACTATTTTTTAGCAGAATATTAAGAAATTACTCTTTTAAGTCCACATGATAATAGTCTCGCCTTGCTCCTGATTTAATTAACAAACTTTTGATGAACTACGGTGCCAACTACATCCCCGGCAAATAAAAAACTCCGCTCACCATCAAAGGTTCGCTACGCATAACAGGCGAAACCGTCTCACAATTACCAAAAGTGTATACTGGCGAGAGCATCGAACTATTAATTTTGAAAAAGAGAACTAGCTTTTTGGCAATTAATTTAGTTTTCCCTAAAAACCAATAAGATTCAAAAATTCTGGACTAGAACCTTTGTATTGCTAATTATCTAAGAACGTCGCGTTGCTGTTAAACGAGGGTGAGGAGCGAAGCGACGAAAGCGCAGCGTCCCCAAGCGACCAAAGGGAGCGCAGAGTTTTCTTTGAGTTACAGTAAATCCTGCGTTAGCAGACTAGAATTTAAGGGGCACTAACATTTACAGTTATCACATTGATCGAGGGTAAAAACATTTTCAGTTTAGATTTTCGTTAAGGGGCTCTCTCGTCAAAACATTTCTGGAAGATAGGTAAATTTGTATTCTTGTGTGTATTGCATGAATTCATAATCTCTAATAATGTCTCCAAACTTTAATCGTAATTCTTGAACATGAGCGTAAAATTCTTCATTTGTTTTAACTTGAAATTCTGCCTCTAAATCTGCTCCGCCTACTAATTCCGTCATATGGACAGTGTTGGGATGTTGATGGATATAATTAACAATACTTTTCTTTTTTTCAGGAGTGAGATTTTGTAAAGTGAGATGAAGTTTAAAGTAGGTGTATCCCAACTTGTGAACGTTCAGAAATGGCTTAAATCCGATGATGATGCCATTCTTAATTAGATTTTTCAGACGATAACGAACCACCATTTCTGTTGTTTTAATGTCTCTGGCTATATCAATAGTTTTCATTCTGGCATTTTTGAGTATCGTTTTGAGAATTTTATAATCGGTTTCGTCTATTATTTCTATCTGATATTGTTTTTGAGGATCAAACCCCATGAGGATTGGTTTAGACGTTTTTTGTTTTTTGTTGAGAAGATAATCTCTGTGATAACTCCATTCTCTTGTAACGATAGAAACGTCATACCTCTCAATAAATGAACTGTATTTTAGTAGGAATTCATTGATTAAATCACGATACTCGTAAACATTCTTTACAAAAATGCCCGTGTTTAAATCCCAGATGCCCTCAACTTTAGAAATCCAACTGGCTTGTTCTTTCAAATAATCAATAATCTCTTTTTCTTTCTCTAATGTTAGATTTTGAAATTTGAAGAAGGTTCTGTACCAATCATAACCTAATTTCATTGAGTTGAGGAGTGTCATAAAGTAATTGATATGGCCGTTTTCAACAAGTTTGTTGATCCTGTACCTAACAGAATCCCGCGTTAAGCCGACTTTTTTGGCAATTTCTGTGTCAGATTGTCTAGCATTGAGGTCAAGCTCATATATTATTTTCCGGTCTTTGAGGTCTAAATTATCAGCCATAACCACATATGTGATATTATTCTTTATATATTTATCGTTTCTGTGTAATATCTGAAAGAAAGTTTCATTAACATATTACACTAATTAGAGGTTGGTGATTCAAATGCTAGACTATAAACCTGAAAAAATTGTACACCTCAATGCAGAGGTAACTAGAGCTTGCAATCTCCGATGCGATTATTGTTTCAATGATTCGGGGGTAATGATGCCCAGTGAATTAAAGCTTGGCGAATGGAAGCAAGCAATAGATGTTACTCGGAAATACGGAGCTGAAAGTGCGTTGTTTACTGGCGGCGAAGTCATGGCAAGGAAAGACTCTCCAGAGATAATCGGCTACGCTTTGGGACAAGGATTACTAACCAGCATCTTGAGTAACGGCCTAAAACTAAATGACCAATATAAAGATATGCTTCAAGAATTAGAGCGAGTTCAGATCAGTCTTGATAGTGCAAGTCCATACTCACATGACGTGAGACGTGGAGAAGGCTCATGGAAGGTTGCTCGGCAAGCAATTGATTATATCCGAGGTCTTGATGTGCCTGTTGAAATTAGCACAACTATTTCAGCAGATAGGCTTGATGAATTAGAAGGATTAGCTGGAATTGCATACTTAACTGGCTCAAGTCTGTTAGTTAGACCAATGCAATCAATAGGACGAGCGCTTGGAACAGCAAAGCAAGATGTAAACTCTGCAATTGCCGAAAAAAAGCAGAGACTTGAAGATAAGTTTGGAGACATCTTTGTTGAAGATTTTGCACGTTACGTTCCTGTTTTAGGAGCAAACCATGATGAAAGAATGCTGCCAGAAGGTTTTGTAACGGTTCTTCCAGATGGAAAAATCAGAGGAACAAGACAAAGCATTTTCGAGTTAGAAAAAGCTGCTTAATTTTTTCTTTTTTATATTATGGAAATCCGAGATAAAGTTGCATTAGTTACCGGCTCTACAGGAGGAATTGGAAGGGCGATTGGAGAGAAACTGTGTAGGTTAGGCTCTGTTGTCTATTTTAATTCTCATAATTCTAGAGATGAAGGCATTAAACTTCAAGCAGAATTTCAACAAGATGGATTAAAGGCGTTTTATGTTGAATGTGATGTTTCTTCTGAGGAAGAAGTTAGAAACATATTTGAGGTTATTAAGAATGAGCAAGGGCGATTAGATATTTTTATTAATAATGCAAGTATCTATCGCAAAGACGAGCCAGATTATGAGAATTATTCTGAAATTCACAAAGTTAATGGTTACGGATATTTTTTATGTAGTCTTTTAGCTTCGCAAATGATGGAGGCAGGAAAGATTGTTAACATATCTTCAATTTATGGAATAAATCCAGATCAAGACTCAATTTTGGCTAGTGGAGTAAAAGCTGAAGTTGAAGCATATACAAAAGCATTTGCAAAAAAGCTTAAAGGGAGAATTGAAGTTAATTCTGTCGCTCCCGGATATACAGAAACTCCATTATTAAAAGCAAGTTTATCTCAAGATTTTATTGATAATGTTGTTAGTAAAATTCCCATTGGTAGATTGGTTAAACCTGATGAAATTGCAGAAGCAGTTATTTCATTAATACAGAATGATGGAATTACTGGTCAGACTATCGTAGTAGATGGTGGTTATACATTGTAGAGAGAGCCCCAATCTTAGTTTTTTACATCCTAGTTTTTGCCCTCTTAGAATTTAAGAAGTCCATTTGTTAGTGCCCCGTTCTTACTATCTTAACTCAAAGAAAATTTTGTTTAACTACTTTTTATTGAAGGTAATCTTCGATTCAGTATCTAAGCTTCGTTTCAGCGTAACAAAACAAGCCACAAACATTTATAAATAAGCAGCCATAACCAGCTTTAAACCGATAAAACTACCACATGCGCAGGAAAGCATGATTTGTAGGAGGTTATTAATGAATAAAGAACAAATTAAGCAGGCTTTGGAAGAAGTCAAAAAACAGCCTAAACGAAAATTCCCTCAATCTTACGATTTAATTATTAATCTAAAAAATCTGGTTCTAAAAACTGCTCCGGTAGACTTTTTTGCCACCCTGCATTATTCCAAAGGCAAGAAGGTAAAAATAGCCGCTTTTGTAGACCAGCAGCTGGCAGATCACGCCGGTAAAAAATGCGATCTGATTATCCGGGAAAGCGAATTTTTTAAATATAAAGATCCCAAGCTGCAAAAAAAGCTCGCAGAAGAATTTGATTATTTTATTGCCCAGGCTAATTTAATGCCCAAAGTTGCAGCTGAATTCGGCAAAGTGCTGGGAACAAGAGGCAAAATGCCCAATCCCAAGCTGGGATGCGTTGTGCCGCCTAATGCCAACATTGAGCCCTTGGTTAAAAAATTGAATTCCACTTTAAGGCTAACGGCTAAAAAAGGCCTTAATCTGCAATGCGTGGTGGGAAAAGAAAGCCAGGCTGATGAAGAAATCATTGACAATATTTTCACAATCTACCAGACGGCTGCCAAAAACCTGCCCAATGAAATACAAAATATCAAAAACGTATCCTTAAAATCCACCATGGGTAAACCGGTGAAGGTCTAATGGCCAGCGAAGAAAAAAAGTTATTTGTGCAAGAGTTGACTAAATCCATTAGAGATTACCCGTTGGTGGGAATTGTAAACCTGCAAAGCCTGCCGGCGCAGCAATTGCAGAAAATGCGGGCTTTGCTGTTAAAAAATGAGATTAAATTAGTTATGGCCCGAAAAAAACTGCTGGAATTAGCCCTTCAGGAATCAGGCAAAGAAAATATCCAGCAATTAAAAGACAAAATTAAAGGCATGCCCGCCCTATTATTCAGCAAAAGCAATCCTTTTGCTCTCTATAAAATTATTCAAAAGAATAAATCTCCCGCTTCAGCCAAGGTCGGGCAAGCTGCGCCTAGAGATATTATCGTTAAAGCCGGGCCAACCAATTTTGCCCCCGGACCAATAATTTCAGAACTGGCTGCCGTGGGCATTAAAACTAAAGTAGAAGCGGGCAAGTTGGCAATAATCAGCGATGCCGTCATTGTCAAGGAAGGAGAACCCATTTCCGCAAAAGTAGCTGAAACATTAAAGAGGTTAGACATCAAGCCCATGGAAGTAGGGTTAAGTCTAGTTGCCGCTTGGGAAAACGGCTTAGTATTTGAAGCTCAGCAATTGCACATTGATGAAGCCGAATACTTGGACAAAATTACTGCGGCGGCTCAATGGGCGATGAATTTGGCTATGGAAGCGGCTTATGCTACTGCCGAGACTATCGAAGGGCTGCTGCAAAAGGCCTTTAGAGAAGCTAAAGCTTTGGCCTTGGAACAAAATATGATTATTGATCTAACGGCTGAAGAAGTAATTGGCAAAGTGGAACGGCAAGCCGCAGCGTTAATGGGGACAGTAATGGGGACAGCCCAGCTGCCGGAGAAGAAAGCAAATACTAATGATAATAATCTTAACAACCCAGAAAATGACGAACCTAAAGAAGAGGTTAAATCTAACCTGCCCATTAGCAGCAGTAGCGAATATTTTGACAATGCTGCCAATCCTGAAGACCGGGAGCTGAAATCCAACACTGCTGAAAAAGCCAAAGAATCAACGGATCGGCCGCCAGCTGCCTCTAAGGAGACCCCTGAATTTCCCACAGCTCAGGATTTGATCAAAGAAACTCTTAAGAAAAAATTTGATAAAGATAACGCCACTATCAGGGCTGAAAGAATAACCGCCCAACAGCTGTCAGCAGAGAAATTAGTAGAAGAAGAGTTGAAAATCGCTGAACAGGAGCAAGCCGAAAAAAAAGTTAAAAATAAAAAAGATGCTTCAATAAAAGAGGCGGAAGAGTTGTATCAAAAATTAAAGAAAACAGGTACGCTTAGGAAATAACACTAAACTTAGACGGAGGAGATTTTAATGGAATACATATACACTGCAATGTTGCTTCATAAAGCAGGAAAAAAAATTACCGAAGATGCTGTTAAAGCAATTTTAAAGGCTGCTGGAGTTTCTGCCGACGACGCTCGCGTCAAAGCTCTAGTGGCCGCGCTGGAAGGCGTGGACATTAATGAAGCTGTAAAGAAAGCAGCAATAACCGCCGCGCCAGCAGCTGTTGCTTCAGCCGGCAGTTCTGCGCCTGCGCAAGAAGCCAAAAAAGAAGAAAAATCTAAAGAGGACGATAAGAAAGCTGAAGAATCGGCTGCTGCTGGTTTGGGAGCTCTCTTTGGATAGAAATGTTTTTTTTTCTTTTTTTATTGTTCATAAAGTATGAACTAGAGAAAAATTTTTCATTTTTCTCGTTTTCAGTCAACAACAAAAGGGATTAAATTATGAGCGAGTCAGGTTCTAACGGCGGCAATTTAAAAGAGTCTTTTGAAAAATTTAACTCTCTTCGGGAGCTGGAAAAAAACTTGTTCCAGCAGCTTCAGGCTATTAGGGCTAAAATCAGGCAGTTAGTATCTAAAGTCCAATCTTTGCGCTCGGAGAGAGAGACCTTAACCTCTGAAGTTAAAGCCCTAAAACAACAGCGCGATGTTTTTAACGAGGCAGTTAAGGAAAAGAGCCAAAGCAGGAAAGAGGCAGAAGAAAAGAACAAAGGGGCGTCAGATACCGAATACCAAAATCCGCGATCAATTAAAGTCCTGATTGACCGGCTGGAAAGGAAAATTGAAACAGAAGCCATGCCGTTTACTAAAGAACTGGGATTAAGAAAAAAAATTAAGGAGCTAAAGAATAGATATAGCCAATTAGCAGAGAAATATAAACTAACTCAGGAATTAAGAAAAGCCGCTGCTGAATTTAGAGAAAACAAACAGCAGGCTCAGGACGTTCATCAGGAAGTTCAGGAAAAAGCCCAATTCTCGCAAGCCAAGTACGAAGAATTAAATAAGCTGTATGATGAATTAAAAGCGCTAAGAAAAGAGGAAAAAGACAAATCGCAGGAACAGGCCAAATTTAAAGCCGAGCTTAACGAATTAAGAAAACACATTGATGAATTAAAGAAAAAAGAAAAAGCCGGCGAAAAAGAAAGCCGGGAAAGAAATAGCCAAAGCTTTAAAGAGAAGGTAAGGCAAAAAACCGAAGAAGTGGAAGAGAAAATAAAAGCCAGAAAAAAACTGCGGATGGAAGATATTTTGGCTTTTCAGGCTGGAAATAACTGAGAATCATGGGCCTAGAGCGGATTCTCGTTTGGTGTTGGGGGCTGCTTTTGCAGAATATGCGGCAGGGTATGCTCAAACGTTTATTTGACAACTAGTTGACATTCAAACTCCCATCATTTCCCTCAACTCTTCGGAAGGCTTCCAAGGCGGATCAAAAGTTATGTCAATGTCCACCTGGCCAGCTCCGCGTTTTTTGATCTCCGATTTAATCTCTTCCACCATTTGCGGGCCATAGGGGCACATAGGAGAGGTAAAGGTTAGTTTCACATAGACTTCATTATTTTTTTTTATTTGGATATCATAAATCAAGCCTAAAGTCCAGATATCAATGCCAATTTCAGGGTCGTGGTAAGTTTTACAGGCCTCAATTACTTGTTCTTTGGTAATCATTTTAATACCTTGGACAGACCAGTCCAATACTTCTTAAGTTCAATACTTCTTAGGTTCATTTTAAAGCCTCTACTAATTGCTGCGCGGAATCATACCAAAAGAGGTTAGGCCGCAGTTTCTGGGGAAACATAATTTCATAATCCGCCCGACTCTGCGGTCGAGGCATTAGGATATCTGGGGAAGTATGAATGAGATATCCCCTCTTCAATCCACTGCTAATGGTTTCAGCAACACAGCAAGAGGCATGCCAGCCGCCGATAATCAGTTCTCTGGTATCAATGGCGCATCTCAGGTGGTAGTCCAAACTTACCAGGGTAATTCTTCCTTCACGTTCATATAAACTTCCATCGTGGTCTGTAGAGATAAAGCCATTACTTCCATACTTGCCAATAACTAAATCAGTAGCAGGATTAGCCAACTGTTCCAGCTTAGGAATCAACTGTTCTAACTTAGAAAAAGTCTGGCCAAGACCCTTGTCCAGCAATTCTAGAAAAACTACAGACCGATTTTCCGGAGCTATAGCTTCAATTACCAAACACTGGGCTGCTACTGCCGAATCACAAGCTGCTTTATTTTGTAGGCCTGGGCCTCCTTCCTGCATGTCCACGATTACAATTCCATATTTTGTTTTAGTTTTTTTGCCGGTTTTCATTCTATAGTTAGTATAATAGGTTTTAGTTACCTGAATTAATAAGTTTAGCAAACCCGTCCTGTTCAATTTGCTTGGCCAGCTCTTTCCCGCCCTGCTTAATTATTTTGCCGTCATGAATAATGCTAACCAAATCCGGCTGCAAAAACTCTAAAAACTTATGGTAATGAGTTATCAGCAAGAGGGCCAGATTCGTTTTAGCCTTAATTTTTTGGATGCATTCAACAACTAATTTAAGGGCATCAACGTCTAATCCCGAATCAGTTTCATCCAATAAAGCATATTTGGGCTCCAGCAAAGATAATTGCAGCATCTCGGCGCGTTTCTTTTCCCCGCCGGAAAAACCGGCATTAAGGTCGCGCCTGGAAAAAGATGGATCCATTCCCAGCTCCTTCATCTTTTTCTGCAATATTGCATGAAATTCCACTACTGAATATTTAGTTCCTTCTTCACGCAGATTATTAACCGCAGTTCTTAAGAAAGCCGGCAAGCTCAGCCCGGAAATTTCAGACGGATACTGAAAGGACAAAAATAATCCTTCTTTGGCCCGAAGGTTAGCTTTGGCAGCAGTAATATTTTTGCCATTTAGAATTATTGACCCGGAAGTAATTTTATATTTGGGATGGCCCATAATAGCATTAGCTAAGGTGGATTTGCCGGAGCCATTCGGGCCGATTAAGGCATGAATTTTTCCGGCAGGCAAAGTTAAGTTAATTCCCCGGATAATTTCTTTTCCCTCGACATTTACATGCAAATCAATTAGTTCTAATTTATTCATTTTAAATGTCACGTCATTTAATAACGAGACGACATGCGCTTACTGCGTAAGCTTAGTCGTCAAATACGTTATCTTGTTTATTCATTTTGTAGCTATTGCCCTATTTTTAGGGCTCCCTGCAATGCTCTTAAAGACAATAGAGCGCATTTAATTCTAGCAGGGCTGATGGGGATGCCCAGCAGATCCAAGATTTTCTGCTCGCTGATTTGTTCCGCTTCTTCTAAGGATAATCCCCCTAACTGATCGCTAAGCAGGGAAATAGAAGCCTGGCTGATAACACAACCTTGGCCATTCCATTTAATATCATCTATTCTGCCTTCTTCAATTTGTAGAAATATTTCTACTGTATCTCCGCAAAATTGATTAACTTCTTTATTTGCCAGAGTTGCCGCAGGCAAATAGCCTTTATTATGCGGATGCTGATAATGGTCTAATACATTTTCTTTATAAATTTCCTGCTCTTCAGTAAGTTCAGAAGAGGCGATTAGTCCAGAAGAGGTGATTTCAGGGCGATCAACAGCAACTAGATTTGACAGGGCCTGGATTAACTGATCAGCATCAGAGGGGTCATTGTAAAAATAAAAAGAAGCCCGGATAGCGCCGTTTAAATTAAATTTATTCAACAACGGCTGGGCGCAGTGATGGCCGGCTCTTACAGCAATGTTCTGGCGGTCTAATAATTCGCCAGCATCGTGAGGATGGATCCCTTCTAGAGTAAAGGAAAAAATCGGGCCGCGCTGTCCAGAAGCATCAGGGCCGAACAGCTTTAATCCAGGAATGGATTTTAATTTTTCTAAAACCCTCTGCGTCAGCTGGCGATGGTATTGTTCAATATTAACCATGCCTAATGATTGCAGATAGTTTATTGCCGCAGCCAATCCCACTGCTTCAGCAATGGGCGGAGTGCCGGCCTCAAATTTTTCAGGAAGATCCGCCCAGGAGGATTTTTCTAAAGCAACCTCTTTAATCATTCCTCCGCCATATTGATAGGGATCCAGTTGTTCCAATAAATTTTTTTTCCCATATAGCACGCCGATGCCCGTTGGCCCGCATAATTTATGTCCGGAAAAAACCAGAAAGTCGCAATCCAGATCCTTAACGTTAATTGGCAGATGAGCCGCAGATTGAGCTGCATCGGCGATTAAAACTGCGCCAACGGAATGGGCTAACTCAGCCAGCTCTTTAATTGGATTAACCGCGCCCAGAACATTAGACATTTGGACTACCGAAACCAGCTTAGTTTTGGAAGTAATCATCTCCTTAGCTTTAGTAAAATCTAACCTAAATTGCTCATTAACTGGTATAAATTTTATTGCCAAACCTTTTTCTTGAGCTAAAACCTGCCAGGGAACAAGATTGCTGTGGTGTTCCATTTCAGTTAAAACCAATTCATCGCCAGCCGCTAAATTTTTAGATAAAACGGCCGCTAAAAAATTTAATGATTCGGTTGTTCCTTTAGTAAAGATAATTTCTTCTGGCTCTGCGCCAATAAAATTAGCAACTGTTTTTCGAGCGTCTTCGTAAGCCAAAGTCGCCTTCTGCGATAAGGTATATATTCCTCGATGAATATTGGCATTAGTGTGTTCATAAAAATTGCCGATAGCCTTAATCACTGCTTCCGGCTTCTGCGCAGTAGCACTATTATCTAAGTAAATTAACCCAGGATTGTTTCTAAAGATCGGAAAATCATTCTTATTCATTTAAATCATTCTTATCCATTTTAATGCTGCCATAATTATTTAAAACACCTAAACAGTCAATGGCCTTCAATCTCTAATTCAATCAGCTTGTTTAATTCTACGGCATATTCTAAAGGCAGGGCTTTGGTTAACGGGCCAACAAATCCAGAAACGATCATCTTTACAGCTTGATCTTCAGTTAAGCCGCGGCTCATTAGATAAAAAATCTCTTCTTCGCCAATTTTGCCAACGGTGGCTTCATGGGCAGCTTCCACATCGGAATTTTTTATTTCTAGTTTAGGAAGGGCATCCGACCGTGATTCCTTGTCTAACAACAGGCCGTTGCATTTCATATACGTTTTGCAGTTAGCGGCATCTTTGGCAACATGAATTAACCCGCGATAGGTAGAAATGCCTCCGTCTTTGGAAATGCTTTTAGAATCAATCACTGAAGAAGTATTGGATGCCACATGAATAACTTTGCTGCCCGTGTCATGATGCTGCCCCTTGCCGGCAAAGGCAATGCCGATACTCTCGCTGGAAGCTTTTTCTCCGACTAATACTGAACTAGGATAAAGCATAGTTACCGCGCTGCCAATATTGCCATTAAGCCATTTCATTTTAGCGTTCTCGTGAACAATAGCCCGCTTGGTGTTTAAGTTATAGACATTCCGGCTCCAATTTTCAATGGAAGAATAAGTCATCTTGGCATTTTTCATCACAAACACTTCCACACAGCCGGCATGTAAAGATTTGTCGCTATATCTAGGGCTAGAACAACCTTCAATATAATGCAACTCGGCTCCTTCATCAACAATGATCAAAGTATGTTCAAATTGGCCGCCTTTTTTAGCATTCATTCTAAAATAAGCCTGCAGAGGCAGTTCAACTTTAACAGACTTAGGGACATAAATAAACGTGCCTCCGCTCCATACGGCGCTATGCAGCATGACTAGTTTATGGTCATTAATTGGCACGCAGGAAGTCATAAAATATTTTTTGACCATATCAGGATATTTTTGCGCTGCGGCATCCATGTTTTCAAAAATAACTCCTTTGTCTTTCAAGGTCTTCTCAATATTGTGGTAAATTACACTCGAATCATATTGAGCGCCAACTCCGGCCAGAACGGTCTTTTCTGCTTCAGGAATTCCCAGTTTATCAAATGTTTTCTTAATTTCTTCTGGAACTTTTTCCCAGGACTGCGCTTCTTCGGCATCCGGATCAACAAAATAAATTATTTTGTTAAAGTCCAATTCTTTAAGCGAAGGGCCCCAGGCTGGCAGAGGCGCCTTTTTAAACAGTTCTAGAGAGCGCAGCCGCTTATCCAGCATCCACTTCGGCTCTTTCTTAGTTGCAGAAATTAACCGGACTACTTCCTCAGTAAGGCCGGGCTTAGCCACTATTCTAGGCCGATGATGGTCATGATGATCATATAAATCCCGATTAATAGCGATTGTTTCCGCCATGTTCACATACACACCTTTAGTTCACAACTATCGCAGGGAAGCTCTGTAGGAATAATTTGTTTATGCAGATCGCATAATACTCCTGAATTTTTTACCAAATTAGTTAAAGCCATAACTTCTGAAAAAAACAGGTTGTGATCTGCGGCAATTTTTTCTACAGAAGAGTTAATTTTGGAATCAAATCTTGCGCCTAAAAAATCATCATTAGCGCGTTTTTCTTTTTTATACTGAGAGATAGCCGCTTCAGTAAGATTCATGATTTTAGCTACATCCTTCTGCAGCATTCCTTTGCCTATTAAACCCAGAGCCAAGCGCTTTCTAATTGCCGGCAACAGGTACCAAACTTCCATTTCCTGGGGAAAGATCAGTTTCATATTGTTGATTAAGACCACGGCCAACGTATTAATGATCTCTTGTCTAAAGCCAGTTAACTATAGTTAATTTATAAAGGTTATGGAAGAAATTTACAATCTCTGCGCTTGGCAAAGCCTTAATTAAGATCCAAATCCCAGGAATAGATTTTTCCCAAAAGATTTTCCCAAGGAAGAATATCAATAAAATAAGGAGTTCTCCCTCCAGTTTCATTTAAAGTTTCAACTAATAACCAATCATCTACCACATAGGCCTTTCTAATCTGGGGAGAATAGCGATAATGCAATCCGGCAATGGCTGCCAGCCGGACTCTGGGCGCTGGATCAATGATCGAGGTAAGAACCAGCCGGCTTAATCTGCGATGTTCTAAACCTGTTTTCTCCAATACTTCTTCAAGATTATATTTTTGGCGCGAAGACATTTTATTTGTTTATACTTGCTTAAAACTTGGGGAATATCCTCTTATTAGCCGATTAGGAATTTATTAATTGCGATGATGTATAGTGAGTTTCCATTAAAATTGAATATTTTTATAAACTAATAATAAACGAACTAGATATAACATTCTGTTCGATTATTAAGGGATTTCAGTATAGCAAATGTATTAAATATTCATGCCATTCTCTACGCCAAAAATCGCCCAGAGTTGATTTTGAGCTTCTTTTATTCCAATAGTTCTTTCAATTGCGCGGCTGAAATCTTTCGCACACTTACTTGAGTTAACCCTAACATTTTTGTTTTAACGAGCCGATGGAGCCCATCTAATATTTCCCACCTGCCCTTTTCGTTCTTTGCAATGTCAATAGGAAATTTTAAGTTGGAGTTCTTTATTCTGTTATATTGGTATAAGTATTTTCTTTTATTATTCAGTACTTGATTGGGGGTTATTGCATATTTTTTTTTGCCATGCTTCCAGAAAGGAATATCAAACTGCCAATCCAGTTTAGAAAGCGACATTTTAGTTATTGGAACATCAAGAGCCCATACTTTTTCATTAGCTGGCACGCGGCTGAAACAATTATCTGCAAGTATTTTTGGCAATGATTTATCCAACATGCGATTATGATGATTAATCTGCTTTAAATTTTTATCGTTTACCAGTAACGTGATTACCCAACTTCAAATTGCAACTAGCAACTATTTATCTTCAGCGTAGAAAGGCGATATTTTTCACATTTTTTGCGCTAAAGCCCAAAACTCAATACTTACCTAAAATCACCAGACTTAATACTGCAAAAAAAGAACTTAATTAGCATCTAAATCAAAAGAATGGGGGACTGCTGGCTGATTTTGATAAGTCTGGGGAAGGTCAGCAACATAGACCGTGTATAACTTTCCTAAGTTATCGGTTATCCCAGCATAAATCTTTTGATCCCGCGCATAAATTTTACGAAGAAAATTCTCCATATTCTTGTTAATTTCAGTAATAACCATCTCCCGAATATCATCGGCAGGGTCTAAAAGAGCCATAAATAATAAACTCCTGAAGGTTTTAAAATGCTCAGGTGTATCATCCATTAAATCTTCCAGGGAGATTAGATCTGATTTTGCCAAATAATTAAATTAAAGGAACTGCCTTATATTAAATATTAGAATATAGAGTATTAATTTTTAGTAAGGGATAAGTTATATGGGGCCAGTTATATTATTCTCAGAGCAAGATAAAGCTGGCTTGTCAAGAGCGCCAGGATGATTGGAATCAATGATTTCTGGCTATTTTTGCCTAAACTTAATCCCTTTTTCCTAAAACATTGCTTTTAGAAATAATGCCCTGCAATTGGCCCTTCTCCATAACTAATACCGTAGAAGAATCACGCAACAATTCCAATACCGTTCTTAATCCGGCAGCCGGAGAAATCATCGGAGGAGCATCGGCCATCACATCAATTACTTTTAAATGAGCAATTCGGCCTAAAGAAGAGATCGTTTTTTCCAAAATAGCATTTTCAGTAACTAACCCGCATACCAAAGAATGCTCCAGAACTGGTATTTGGGAAATATTATGTTTTTTCATCAATTTAATCACCTGCTCCAATGAATCTTGTTTGCTTACGGTAATTACTTTTTTAGTCATTACTTCCCCGGCTTTAATCTCCAGTTTATTTTGATGCTGTTCTAATACCTGAAACAAATTTATCGCCTTAGAATAACTTGGTTCTACCGTTCCAGATTCAATTTTGGCAATTAAACTCTGCGACACTCCCGATTCCCCGGCTTTAGTCTCCAGTTTATTTTGATGCTGTTCTAATACCTGAAACAAATTTATCGCCTTAGAATAACTTGGTTCTACCGTTCCAGATTCAATTTTGGCAATTAAACTCTGCGACACTCCCGATTCCCGGGCTAAATCTTTCTGGGCCAGATTATATTTTTTCCTCAATCTTCTAATATCCGAAAGCAAACGCATCATCAATATCAGGATTGAAGTTGATTAATAAAGCTTATGCTAAAATATTCCTATCTGAATAATTCATTCAAAAAAATTTATGAATTCCAGCTTAATACTTAAACGTTAAAGGCATGGAAATTATTGATTTATTAAATAAAGAAAACAGGCAGGATTTAATTAGAAAGAGCTTAGAGCATCCCCGAGTTTCGATGAGGCGATGCAATGCGCCAACTATCGCCGCGCTTATTGATAATGTTATTTATGCTGTTGGAGAAGCGCTGAAGGAAATACCAGCCAATCATTCTCTTTATGCTGCTTATGCCGCATTGCAAGTCGAATATCCATTGCATTTTACATCTAAAACCGAGAAGTATTGGAACTAATAGCAAATCTCGTTAATAATGGAACTTCCCGAGATTTACTATAAGGAGGATAACTATGGCCAACAAACAGAATTTTTTATTTACCAGCGAAAGTGTTACTGCCGGCCATCCGGACAAAATCTGCGACCAGATTGCCGATGGAATATTAGATGCTGTTTTAGCCCAGGATTCACACGGGCGAGTAGCTATCGAATGCTTAACTAAAACCGGTTTTATAGTTATTGCCGGCGAAGTTACCACGACTGCCCAAGTAGATTTTCAGGAAGTGGCTAGAAAGACCATTGCCAATATTGGCTATGATAATACCGAACTAGGGCTGGATGGAAAAACCTGCGGAATTCTGCTGGCTGTTTCCAAACAATCGCCGGACATTGCTCGGGGTGTTAATGAAGGAATTGAAAAAGAGCAAGGCGCCGGAGACCAGGGATTAATGTTTGGTTATGCTACTAATGAAACACCTGAATACATGCCCCTGCCAATCATTCTGGCTAATAAATTAACTAAACGGCTGGCTGAAGTAAGAAAATACAAAGAATTACTATACTTAAGGCCGGACGGAAAATCGCAGGTTACCGTTGAATATGAAAACGGCCTTCCTAAACGAGTAGATACAGTGGTTATTTCCACCCAGCATTCACCGGCCGTGGATTATGAAACATTAAAACAGGAAGTTATGGAAAAAGTCGTCAAGCCGATTTGCCTGGATTATTTAGATGACCAAACTAAATTTTTTATTAACCCTACCGGCCAGTTTGTTATCGGCGGGCCAGTGGCCGATGCCGGAGTAACTGGAAGAAAAATTATCGTTGACACTTACGGAGGATTTTCCCGCCATGGCGGAGGAGCGTTCAGCGGCAAGGATCCCAGCAAAGTAGACCGCTCAGCAGCTTACTATTGCCGGTACGTGGCCAAAAATATTGTAGCGGCTGGTTTAGCCGAACGCTGCGAGATTCAGGTTTCTTATGCCATTGGAATAGCTAAGCCGGTGAGCATCTTAGTTGAAACCTTTGGCACCAACATTATTCCTGAAGAAGAGATTGTTAGCCTAGTAAGAAAACATTTTGACTTTCGGCCTAAAGAAATTATTAGGCAGTTGGATTTGCTAAAGCCAATTTACCAGAAAACCGCTGCTTACGGACATTTTGGCCGACCAGAATTTTCCTGGGAAAAATTGGATCGTGCTGAAATTTTAAAGAAAGATTCCAGTTTAGCGCCGGTGATTGAAAAAATTGAACCTAAGAAATAAGATCAATTGCGCCTAAATTATTTTTTTATAAAATTCTTTCCTGCCAATTGAATTGAGAAATTCTATTTTCTTTTTCTCATTGAGAAAGTCATCATCAACGTGAATAAACCATCCAATGTTCATAAAAATAACCCTTTTCAAAAAGTCATACAAATAATTTTTCTTAATTTCAGTTAATTTCCTATAATTTTCTTATTCTCCACACGATAATTATTAATCTGAGCAAAAGAAAGGTTATTGTTTCTAATGGAACGCGGCCAGAATCTTTTTTGGCATATACTTTCAAATAAAAATTATATTTTATCCGTCAATTCGCATCCAGATTAAATAGATGCGCTGTAACCGGCTGTCCGGGAATATATTGTTTAGGCAAATCATTAATATAAAAAGTATACAGCCGCTGCTCACGATCTCTAAGGCAGGCATAAATTTTCCCCTCTTCAGCATAAGCGCGGCGCAGAATATTCTGATAGGTTTCATTAAATGTTTCTATGCATTTTATCCTAAAAACAATATCCGGATGAAGAACCGCCGCCGTGATTAAGGTTTTAATCAATTCCAGATCTGAGCTTTCTCCGAGTAATTCATCCAAAGTATACACATTCGCTGATGCCAATAATGATTGCAAGTGAAAGCTATTATTTGAATGTAGGTTATATTAAGTATAGAGAACTTTGAAAAATAGAGATTTTGTTAATTTTTTGATCTGTTACTGACAAAATCTCGACTATTTCACAGTCTCTTAGAGAATTTTGTCGATAAAAATGAATTATTCAAAATTCTCTATAGATTAATTAAGCATAGATTAAGATCACTACTTGTCAACGTTTTCTATAACAGAAGAATCTATTTATAGTATCTCCGAATAAGAATTCTTAACTGAAAAGTGCTCAGAAAAATCAATGAACAGAGCCATTAATCTTCCTGAGCATCATAACCAAAATATTTAGTAAAACAGTATTAGCTAAATGCTTTTCGAAAATGTGTCCAGAAATAAGGGCGCTTTTAATGAGTTTACTCTTGTCGTTGCTGAGCAACGATCATATTTAGAGAGTAAAACTAAACATGCAGATGCAATTCATTGGCATCTGCAGAGAATTTACTTAGAGGATATACAGGAATATCTCAAAACGTTCTTTGATTTAGTCTTAAAACGGTTAAAACACTTCAATATGCGCGGGATTACCGTTGCTTTTGATGAAACTTATTTGCCGTATTACGGCCAGAAATGGTCAATGTGGATATATGGGTACAATAATAAATTAAAAGGAGCAACTGGAAGTTACAAATTCATGGTTTGCAGCATAGTTTTAGGTAAACGGCATTTAGTTTTGTATATGCTTCCAATGAAACGCGGTGATGAAGCATATGAATTTCTGGAACAAATGCTTTCTCGCATTCAAAAATATCTTAATGTTAAGCTTGTTCTATGTGATAGAGGTTTCTTCTCTGAAAGAGTTGTCTCAACTCTTGAAGAGCATGACCTGAAATATGTCATCCTCACACCAAAGAACAAAAAAATTAAGAGATACATGAAGGCAAAAGAACTTCAAGTAACTGATTTCCTGAAAGGAAATTATGAAAAATCAACTCATTACACGCAGGTTAACTATATTTTTGCTTACAGCCTTTTAGGTCATGATTGGGCATTTACGACAAATTGTCGTATGAATGTTCTTGCTTTAATCATGACCTATAAAGGCAGATGGGGTATAGAAACAACCTTCCGTGTAATGGATTTAGCAGATATTAAATCTAAATCAACAGAGATAGTAACAAGAACTTTCATGTTCTTGGTTTCAATCGTATTATACAATCTCTGGTTGGAATTTAAAGAGAAAAAACCAGTTACATTTGAAATATTTTTAGATTATCTTGCTTTAGCAAGCAAATCCAAAAAACAAATTGTTGAAGAATGGGAGGAAGCAAGCTTATTTGTGAAAGGATTCTCTCCTCGGACAGAAATTGCTTTTTCTTGAAATAATGTTCTAAGATTCGCAAGCTCAGGGTTAGTGCCAACTCGCTCTTTGGCTAAAGCGTGTGCTGTGCGGCGCCTTCCCGTAAGGAACCTCCCCTTCCACAAGTAATCTCGCAACGGGATTCTATCGCTCGCAATAGGCACTAACCCGCACTTAGAAAATTATTACTATGATTCATTCGGAGATACTGTCGCTACCGAAATATTTTTAAATAACTATCCAATTTAAGCTAACACTTATGTCCAAATCTGAAGTAAAAATAACATGGCAGACCAAAGCAGTACGCTAACGTGGGGATCCAGGCTAGCAGCTGTGGCCATAGTGGCGGATGTTCTGGCCTTCTCTCTACACCAAATGGTATTCGTGGCGCTCTACGTCGATCTAGCGAGGTGGTATCTGCCGGTAGCGATTGTAATGTTGCCCATTTTGGCTTTGACCGGGCTGTCCTGTGGTGCGTACGACTTGGTGCGGAACCGGCGTTGGCTCGGTCTGGCTATGGGGTTGATGAATGTTATTGCTTTCTTCGTCGCTCTTCCTCTTTTCATCTATCTTTTTGGTCCAAAGTAGGGTTTCTGAGGTACCACCGGGTGCTGGTCTGGAGCTGTTATGAGCAGAGGGCGTGGCTTCCTGTCGACCTTCCTGGGTTTGGTTGTATCATATTGCTCAATGCCCTCCGATCCACCTGTAGCGTGGGAGGCACGGCCAGAACTGCCGAGTAGCGGCAAGCTGGTTGGCGAGTTCCATCTTCTAGAAGTTGGAGATGGAGCTATCTCCGGAACTTACTCGGTCAACGAGACTATGGTGACTTTCGTTGTGCGAAACGGTGCTTCCAACGTTTCAGCGATCGCCGAATTTCGATTTCCGTAAGGCTCACTTCGCACCGTCATTCAAGATCGTGATAGTGGAATAATCGCTTAAAGAGGAGAATGTGCCAATGGCATATTCTTCTTTATAGGTTCGAAAGAACCTCTCTACCTTGCCATTGGTTTGCGGCCTGTTCACTCTTGCTAAGCAATGCCTTATTCCAAGAATA
>Ga0209542_10002778_pt1 | contig 38640 bp, 31 predicted proteins | sample RifCSPhighO2_01_FD_184028 | JGI IMG/M metagenome (GOLD analysis project Ga0209542, IMG submission 184028) | Soil microbial communities from Rifle, Colorado - Rifle CSP2_plank highO2_0.1 (SPAdes) (version 2) | ecosystem: Environmental > Terrestrial > Deep subsurface > Rock core/Sediment ... | reverse complement strand
TCGTGCTATTGCCACAAAGTGCACATTTACGTTTATGGAGAGAACGTTCATTCCGCCAAGCAAGGCGCCTAATTAAGCGGCACTCCGGGCAAAAAGTCGGCGGGGGAACTTTGATTTTTTCATAAAACCCAAAATCATCCGGTTCGATGGTAAAATCTGCTTTACAATTCTGACACACCACATTTTTAGGTTCATAGCTCATAGTTTTACAATTTCCTGCCCCGTACCAAGCTCTGCTTTGGTTCGGGGTGGCATATTCGGTTTTCGGCTTGATATTCCTGGTTCATTTTGATTATGTTTTTTCTGTTGACAAATACTAACTGGTTGGTATATAATAAAAGGACAAATGGCTTCGGCCCGACCCTGCTTCGGCAGGGGTATAAACATAAAGAAAAACTCAAGGAATAAGCGCCTTGAGTTTTTCTTTTACTAACTTAAAATCTTTACTAGGTATCTTCGCGATAATGTGGCTAAATCTTTTCGCATCCATCAATCTAATTTGAGATAGTATAACTGCGCTTGGTTTATTCAAAACAGTTATCTGAGCATAGAAAATATTGTTCTTCTTGGTATGCGTTAAGGGCAAAACCCAGCAAATATCTTGATTAAATTTCCTAATAATCAAAACTGGGCGTAAGTAGTCGTCGCCTTTACCGTCTTGTTCATAACCAATATTCAGCCCTAAATGAGTATACCAAACCTCACCTTCATGAAAATAAGGACGATTTTCTATCTGGTCGATTTTTGATTTCCTTTTATGCCAATTAGTAAAATCTTTCATGGTCTGGTTAATTAAATTATAACATTAATATACTTCTTGCTGATAACATTTCTCGCAGTAAATAATCTCCGGTCGGTCGGGAGCGTAACTTGTTTCAAATTCCTCACGGCAAGGTTTAACCTTGCTGTGAAAGTGGTTTTCTTTACCGCACATGCAGGTCCTGTGCCAGAGTTTGAAGGGATTTTCTAATTTTAACCTTACGGAATTTCGGCAATAAAAACACTTTCTGGGAATGGGAATTGAGTGCTTTTTGTAAAAATTGAGCTCGTTTTGAACGATTTTATAATTTCTGCGACATTCTATGCATGCCAATACTTCGTTTAGAATAGAATCAGAAACGTCAACGATTGAATCCGGAATTTGCTCGGATCGTAGTGTCTCCTTCCCTTCGGTTTTTTGCAATTTACCCCACCATTTATATCCTTGCTTTTTCGCTTCTTCTTCTGTCAGAGGAAAATAATCTTGAGCCATTGTTTCGTCATACCCAAAATGAGACATCGCACTCGGAAAAAATTCACCATACTCCCCCGTTTTCTTCATATGTTCAATTAGTTTGTCGCGCAATTTAAAATATTCTTCCTTAGTGTATTCTTTATTTAAAATGGAGTATTGTCCATGCTTAATTCCCGAACAGCCAAAAAGATGCTTGGAGGAATGGCAATTTTCGGTATAAGTAATTTCCTGACTTTTTAAGGAGTAAATAGCAAACAGGACCTGAAAATCATGATCAGCGGTAAGGGCTTCATAACATTCTGAGCTTTTCCCGGCTGGCGCGAGGTCGTAGCTATCTTTAATTTCATTTCCGCGCCAAAGAAAATGCATGTCTTCACAATTTAGTGCCATGAAGGCATTTTTAGTATTTTTACAATTATATAATCCGTCACCGGTCGAGTTAACGCAGTTTCTAATGTTGGCAAATCTTCTTATTTGCTTTGAAAGAAATTCAGTGAAATCTTTTTTTGCCTGTTCTTGACCCGAATAAGTATCTAGTTTGTAGCTTTTTATTATTTTATTGTATTCTTCTTTTGTATATTGTTTGTTAAAAATGCAGTATTTTTTTTCACGCAAATTTACACACATAAAGCAATTCGAGCATCCTTTGCAGTCATAACAAAAAAGGCAATCTGTAAGCCCAGTGGAATAATAACAACTGCGGCAGTTATAGCAGTGTTCTAAAAATATACCGTCATATATAATTTGCGAATAATTATAAAGATCCAGGGAGTCGCAAATATCACGAGTTTCTGGACCGGCAACTGAATAAGAATACATGCAGTCCTCACTATACCAAGACATAGAAGTCATATAGCAATTCCTGGCGAAAGTTACATTTTGGGTATACTCACAATTTAAACTCCCCACTCCATCATCATTAATGAGGGAAAGTAATGGGACTTTATCTTGAAGTTCCCGGAATTGTTCAAAAAATGGTCTGGAGAAATCAATATTCTTCCCGTATTTTTTCGGGTCCCATTTATCGCTCCACCAGCATTTATTGCAATACACGGTAAGCGGCTTTTCACTATGGTAAAGAGAAATAATATTTTTACCGCACAAATCGCAGGTTCTATTATAAAAACTTAAGTCGTTACGCCAGGCCAAACGCCTCTGCAGCCGGCACTCCGGACAAAAGGTCGGCGGCGGGACGGAAATCTTTTCATAAAACCCAAAATCATCTGGCTCGATAGTGAAATCCTTTTTACAGTTAACGCATATTCGATTTTGTGATTTGTACTCCATAAATTCACTTTATTCTCTACCCCTACCCTTCCTCCCCCTACATAGGGGGAGGTGCTGAAAGCGGAGAGGGTAGGGTGGGTTATTTTTCCACCTCCACAAATTTCAGCTCAAAAATATTCACCGGGCTTGTGAGCAAGGCCTTTGTGAAGGCATCTCGGGGGTCGGAAATTATTGTTTGCACCACGCCTACTACATACGGCGTAATGCCCGGCAGGACCACAGTAGCTCCACGCTCGAGAGTGAAATCCCGCGACACAATCATTTCAAAGTTTCCCCCGCCCCGCCCAGTGATCGTGGTGAAGACATCGCGGCCTTCAATTACCACTTCGGTCTTCTCCCCGGGGTTCGAGAATAAAATTACTTTGGCAGAACTTGGGCCAACTTCACTCACTCTGCCAATGGGGATATTGCCGAGCGCAAAAACCAAATCCCCGGCACTCGCACCTTGATTATTCCCTGCATCAATAATTAAAGTGTCGTAAGGGCTCTGATTAGGTTTGGCTAATATTGCGGAAACAATAAAGTCCGCTTTAGCATTCTTCCTCCCCAAAACATCTTTCAATTTATTATTCTCATCTAACAAGGCATTATAATTTGCCATTTTGGCATCTTTTTCACTTAATTTTAACTTTAAATCCTCATTTTCTTTTGTTAAGGAATTTTTGGAGGCAAAGTAGGCAGAGATGTTACTAAATGTATTGCCCACGTTATTGCCTGCCACTAAAACGGGCCTGAAGATGGCCCCGGAAATATATGAGAGCCCCTTGAAAATTCCTGCTCGAAAATAAAACAAAACAAATAATAATACAACCACAATCGTTATATTTATTATTTTTTTATTTTTTACTTTTCTATCTTGGAGGTAGCTCATCTTGGTTTCGGATCAAAACATCCCGATATGCAGGCAGGTCATCTAAAATTATTCCCGCGCCGCGCGCCACGGAAGAAAGCGGGTCATCCACCACATAGACCGGAATTTTGAGAACCCTCTGCAGGAGCTGGTCCAGCCCCGGCAGAAGCGCTCCGCCCCCGGTGAGGGTTATGCCACGGTGCATAATGTCGGAGAGTATTTCCGGCGGAGTGGTCTCTAACATGTCTTTTACTCCATCTACCAGCTCTCGGATGGACAATGTTATTGCTTCTCGGACATCTGAATCAGTTACTACCACCTGACGCGGCAAACCGGTCAACAGATCGCGCCCGTGAACCTCTGTTTCCATATACTCCCCCGGCAGAACCGAGCCGATTGCGATCTTTACCATTTCCGCCGTGCGCTCGCCGATTAAAATTTTAAATTCATCGCGCATATAAGAGATGATGTCATTGTTGAGTCGATCTCCCGCAATTTTCAAATTTTTTGATTTGACGATCCCGCCCAAAGAGATAACCGCGATATCGGTGGTCCCGCCGCCGATGTCAATGATCATCGAACCCACTGGCTCCCGAATCGGAAGCCGAATGCCGATGGCGGCCGCCATTGGCTCCTCTACCAAAAAAACTTCTCGCGCCCCGGCGGAGCGAGCTGCATCATAGACCGCTCGCGTTTCCACATTGGTTGTGCCGGACGGCACACCCACTACTACCCGCGGTTTGCCAAATTTTTTTGAAATTTTATCCGCCTTGCCAATAAGATACGAGAGCATTTCCTCTGTCACTTCAAAGTCGGAGATAACTCCATCCACTAAGGGCCGGATAGCCCTAATGTGCCCCGGGGTGCGGCCGAGCATTTCTTTCGCCTGCATCCCGACGGCTAGTACTTGGTTGGTTTTGATATTTACTGCCACTACGGACGGCTCGTTGATGACAATGCCGTGCCCTTTCAAATAAACCAGGGTATTGGAAGTACCCAGGTCGATGCCGATATCATTGGAAATTAATTTGTAGAATCTTTCAAACATGTTTTTATTAATTCTTCGAGAGTTATTATTTTCCCTTTTTCTTCAGTGCGTTTTTTTATTTCTATGCCGCCTTCTTTTAAACTTCTGGATGAAACTACGGCCCTCTGTGGAATGCCAAGCAAGTCGGAATCGGCAAACTTTTCGCCGGCGGAAACTTCAGCCCTGTCGTCGAATAAAACTTCAATACCGTGTTTGATCAAAGTTTCATAAATTTTATCCGCCTCTTTGGCAATTTCCGCTTCCTCGCCTAGAGCTAGAAGGTGCACGGCAAAAGGAGCAATGGAATCGGGCCAAATTATGCCCTTCTCGTCCGCTAGGGCCTCCACCACGGCGCCCATTAGCCGCCCTAGGCCAATTCCATAGCAACCCATTAAAACCACGTGTTTTGCGCCTTTTTGGTCGGTAAAGGAGAGATCAAATGGTTTGGAATATTTTGTTTTAAGGTCAAAAATATTGCCTACTTCAATGGCCCTTTTTTCAACCAATTTTTCTTTTTTAAAATGGAGTTGCGCCAAAACCTCGTCGGTCAAAACCTCCTTGTTGAGCGCGATATTGCTCGCTTCATCGACGTAAATAGTATCCTCGCCGGTAGGAGCAAGGGTCTGGAATTCATGCGAATACTTCGAGAAAGTTCCGCCGGAAGCAAAGGTGAGGTAAGTAATGTGTCCGATGCCTGTGCGAGTGAAGATAGTTTTGTAGACATCTTTCATCTTTTCGTAAAACTTCTCAAAATCATCTTCGGAGGTATGGAAGGAATACATGTCCTTCATCATAAATTCTCGCCCGCGCAAAATTCCGGACCGCGGACGAAGTTCCATGCGAAATTTGTTTTGGATTTGATAGACGGCTGCGGGCAGGTCTTTGTAGGAACTTATATAGTTCTTCAAAATGGGAACAACTATTTCTTCATGCGTGGGGCCGAGAGCGGACTCGCGACCAGAGGCATCCGTAACTTTATATAAAACGTCCAGGTCATTCCAGCGACCGGTTTTCTCCCAATTTTCCTTCGGTTGCAGAGTGGACATAAAAATCTCTTGCCCGCCGACTTGGTTCATCTCTTCCCGGATAATATTTTCAATTTTTTTAAGTACCCGGAGACCTAGCGGCAAATAACTGTAAACCCCAGCCATTTCCTTGTGAATATAGCCGCCACGCACTAAAAATTCGGCATTTTTAGAGACCTCGTCGGTGGGAGCTTCCTTCTTGGTTTTGGTGAAAAGATGTGATTGTTTCATCAGTCCATCTTACCCGAAAAAACCCTTTTGGTCAAAAGAGATAAGGGGCCTGCCTACCGGCAGGCAGGTTGCTAAGAGTCGAAGTTTCTGCTAACATAGTTCCATGCAGAAAATGAAAAATGACGCAAAAGGGGCCGACACCCGCCTGAATGAAATTCATTTCGGGCAGGCCCTGATAGAAGAAATGTTCAGAGCCGGAGTGCATTATGGCTATTCGAAAACACGAAGACATCCCTCGGTCTCTTCTTTTATTTACGCCACCAAAAACAAAGGGGACATTATCGATCTCGAGAAAACATCGCAGATGCTGGGTGGAGCGATGGAATTTGTAAAAGGTCTGGGCGCCAAAGGAAAAACTATTCTTTTGGTTGGCACCAAGCCGGAGGCGCAAGCCGCCATCAAGAGCGGAGCAGAGACCTTGGGCATGCCCCATGTCACCGAACGCTGGATTGGCGGAACTATTTCTAATTTCGGAGAAATTAAAAGCCGGATCAACGAGCTTGAAAATTACCGTAAAGAATCCCGCGAAGGAGGCCTGGAGAAATATACTAAAAAAGAGAGAGTGGTTATGGCAAAAAAAATGGAGAAACTGGTGAAATATTATGGTGGCCTGGTCGGTTTGAAGAAAATCCCCGACGCCCTCTATATTGTAGATGCGCGCAGTGAACATATTGCCCTGACCGAGGCAATTGGGGGCGGTGTTCCGGTGGTAGCCCTAGTTAATTCGGATTCGAACATAAAGGATATCGCCTACCCGATACTGGGAAATGATGCGTCGGTGCCATCAATCAATTTGTTTACTGCTTTAATTGTTGGAGCATACAAAGAGGGCTTAGCCACACTAGCAGTCCCAAACCCCACTTCAGAGAAGAAAGAAGCATAGACCAAAGAAATGTCGCCCAACATTACAACCGAACAAGTGAAGGAGCTTAGAGATGCGACCGGCATCTCGGTAATGCAGTGCCGGCGCGCGCTTGAAGAAGCCGGGGGTAACAGAGAGAAGGCGCTCGCGATACTGAAGAAGACAAGCGCCGAAATTGCCCAAAAGAAGGCCAGCCGCGAGCTTGGTGCCGGTTATATCGAGGCCTACACGCATGGCGAAGGCAGGATCGGGGCAATGATTGAACTTATGTGCGAGACCGATTTTGTGGCAAAAAATGAAGTTTTTAGAGCTCTAGCGAAAGAAATTGCTATGCAAGTAGCCGCTACTTCCCCGGAGAACGAACAGACGCTTCTCGAGAGCCCTTTCATTAAAAATCCGGAGCAGACAGTAGCCGGACTGATTGAAGAAGCCGTGCAAAAAATCGGCGAGAGGATAAAAATAGGAAACTTTACTCGGTTTGAAATCCCGCAAAAATAATTTATGCTTATCTTTTATATTTTATTTTTTCTCTCGCTTGTATCTATCATCTTTATGGTCAGCCGCAAGCTCTCTTTAGTGAAAGAAGGGCAGGTTCTCCCGCAGAACGAGACGCATCCCTTTATACCGGATTTGCTGAAAATAAAGGAAGGGGCCATGGCCAAAGTAAAGAAACTCGAACACTTAATATTAGTAGCGATTGTTCGGTTTTATGTGCGATCTCTCAATTTCTGCAAAAACAAATATCTCGCTTTTCGAAGAAAACTAACCGAAACAAAAAACAAAAATGGCAATGGCGGGGAAACACCGCCGGGAGAAGTGTCTAAATTCTTAAAAATGATTTCGGACTACAAGCAAAAAATACGAGAAATCAAGCATCGGATCCACGAGGAGGAAAACAAGTAATAAATGTGCTAGTGTGAAGTATCGCCCCGATCGCCTGCTCGTTTCACTCGCAACGGCGATTCCTGCTTTACAGGACTGGGGCAAAAGCAAAGCAGTTTACTTTTGCCGGCATAGCTCAGTTGGTAGAGCGCCACTTTTGTAAAGTGGATGTCCGGGGTTCGAACCCTCGTGCCGGCTCTTTTTGAAAAAACTCAAAGGAAACAGAATATAGAACTAATTTTTTTCCTGAAGCTTAAAAGATTCTTTCACCCGGGACTCCAGATCTTCTACACTATAAAAGCCGGTCAGCACATCGTCATCGATGACGAGTGCCGGGAGCAGAGTGTCCTTGATTTTATATATCTGAAGCATGGCTCGGACGGCGGAAAGATCGATGCTGTAATCAAAAGAATATACTCGCAGTTCCGGATATTTATCGCGCAGGGCGGAGAGCACTATCCCCTGTTTCTCGCACAAAGAACAATTCTCCGCTGTCGTATAGAAGTAGAGAATAAAAGCGGATTTTACTTTGCATTGAGCAGAAATTTTCTTCATTAACAGATAATCCTTGATCTGCAGAAGAGAATAATATTTTTTAAGATACGTGACCTCCGTCGTGACGCCTAGGTTTTTTTCCCCCCATTCTAGTTTGTCACCGAGTTCGTCGAGCTCGTCAGAGAGAACTGACCCGGATACATTTTTGCAGGAACTTTCCTGTAGTAGTGCAAATTGCGTCTCGGAAGAGAGTATACTGATCGCGATATTGTCCTGAATAGATTTTATTTGATCAATTTTCTGATCGCCAAAATAATTACTGATGAAGCCCGCGGTAAAAAATAAGCTGACAGTAATCAGAAAGACGAGCAAGTATTTTTTCCAGTCAATCATTTTCTTTATAACTTTACAAACTTTATAACTTTCAACTTCGCTCTAGCGCCAGGAAGGCCGGCGGGAAATAATCGTATCATAAATTGCCGAGAGCAGCCAAAACGGAGCAATGATGCTGAAAACGGGAAAGAAATAAAGAACACTCAGGGAAAAGGTCCACTTGCCTTCTGCCATTTTTCTGCCGAAGGTAATGGAAAAAATTATCAGCAAATATACCAAGAGCACGAGAAAGGTAAAGGACTGGGCGTTGATGAAGAAGGGGTCAAAATTGGAAGATATCGCAGGGAAATTCCACCCGACCGTGTTTATGACAAGAATTTTCGTGGAGAGGAAATGGAAAAGATTATAGACAATTCTCCCGAAAAGATAATTAACCGAAAAAATTGAAATTATCCCGGTTGGCAAGGTGAAAAGAGCAAAGTTTCCGTATTTTTTTCTAAACAACACGTCACGATAATCCAGGGTATTGTTAATAAAACCGTAAATCCAACGTAGCCGTTGCCGGTAAAGTTTTCCGATGGAAGAAGGCGTAGCAGTGTAAACATAAGCATCGTTACAGTGCTCTATCCTGTAGCGGTTTTTCTGCATGCGATAAGCAATTTCCATATCCTCGGTGTTGTGACCGTGTCGGTAAGGGCCTAAATCCTCAAAAACCTTCCTGCGAAAAATTGTTAGCGGTCCGGGGGTCACGTTGATCGCCCCCAAGAACCCGAGCATTTTCTTAAAATAAACTCCCATGAAATATTCGACTTTTTGCGCATTTTGCAGAAAATTTTTGGGGTTATAAACCGTAACCGAGGGGGCTATCGCCATCACCGTCGGATCCCCTTCAAAGTAGCTCATGATGCGCGATAAGGACTCCGGATCCACTAAAGTGTCGGCGTCCAGACAGCCGAAAAATTCCGTCTCCAAATGCGCTAGCCCTAAGTTGAGTGCAGTATATTTACCACCGTTTTCTTTACGAAAAATTTGAATATTCGGGTATTTGGCAAATTTATTGAGGATTGCCCAAGTACTATCAGTAGAACCATCGTCGATAAGAAAAATTTGAAGCTTATCTTGCGGGTAATTTAAATTGAGGAGCGACTGCACTGTTCGATAGACCGTTCTCTCCTCATTCCAGCACGGCACTACGACAGTAACAGCCGGATAGTTTGCAAGTTTTATCTTACCTTTACGGACAATTATCTTTTTTCGGTTTTCAAGAAAAGTAACAAAAAAGAATACCTGGGCGTAGACAGACAACAGCAAAAACGTATAAAATATTAGATTGGAAACTGACGGCATACTTGTCTTTTGATTGTAGCATTGAAATGAGAAAAAGCAAAACGCCCAGCTCCACTTCTACAAAAAGTGGGGCTAGGCGGTATTTGCGTCTTACTCTTAAGTTACGTACTCCCTCCAGTCGTCGGAGCTGTGCCGCAAGTAGCGCAATTGCAATTCTTGCACATGCCACACTTGCAATGAAAAATTTTCATTACTGCAGCAACACCTACCAAAAGGTAAACGATGCCTTCAAGCGTTGGCATGGAACTGAAAATCAGGTGAACCACGTTCCAGTCGGCACCGCCTCCGGCGAGCCAGCCCAGACCTACCAAACCCCAGTTGATGCCCCCGATGACCAGGAGCCACTTCGCAATCTTATATAGTGCGTGCATATTGATTTAATTAAGATAATAAATTATGATTAATGCATTGATTATAGCACAAGATAAATATGGAAGAACAAACAACTGATGTGCAAAACCCGATTCCCCCAAATAACCCACTGAATCAAAGCCAGATTGCGGGAGCTATTATTGTAGCGGGCCTCGTTATAGCTGGGGCAATAATACTCAAAGGAGGTTCTGCGCCAGAAGCTCAAATTCCTGTTCCGGATAATGTGGATAACTCGCTCCTAGCCCCGGTGACCGCGGAGGATTATATGATGGGCAACGCAAACGCAAAAGTGGTCTTGATAGAGTATGCGGATTTTCAATGCCCATTTTGTGGAAGATTTTTTACAGATACGGAAGGGGTATTGCGGGAGAAATATATCAACACCGGAAAAATAAAATTTGTCTACCGAGATTTCGCTTTCCTGGGACCGGAGTCAATTGGGGCCGCCGAGGCGGCGCGCTGCGCAGGTGAGCAGGGAAAATTTTGGGAGTACCACGACTATCTTTACACGCATCAAAACGGCGAAAACAGGGGGGCCTTCGCAGACGCTAATTTAAAGTCATTTGCCCAAATTCTTGATCTAAATACATCTGCTTTCAGTCAATGTCTGGACTCCGGAAAATACACTAAGGCGGTAAACGATTCCACAGCCGCTGGCAAGGCGGCCAGAGTAAATGGCACCCCAAAAGGATTTATCTTAAAGAATGGAGAAATTGTCTCCACTATTGACGGCGCTCGGCCGACTGCGGAAGTAACCGCCAAACTCGACGCCGCACTGAAATAAATTTTTCTTTACGTATACGTAAACTATGTAGTTTAGTATGTAATTATTGTCCCGTAAGATAATCCTTAAGGGCCTTGCCTTCGATGTAAAATTCAGCGCTGCCTTCCGGGGAGCGAATAATAACTTTTACAGAACGAGGCTCGCCGTTTGCAGGAGAGATTTCCACCTTTTCAACCGTAGCAGTTTTATTTTTTATGGCCTGAATCGTTTTATCATCTTGGGCCGCTTTTAGATCGCGAATAGAACCACGTTTGCTCGTAAATGGGTGGAAGTCATAGAGCATATTATAGTTTGGCCTCTCTCTGCCTTCCGGCGGATTAAAAAACTTTGCAATAAAATCCAGAGCCCTGGCTCTGTGCTCTTCCGTTCCATCTCTCCAGGTTATTGCATCAGATATATTTTCCATAATTATATTATACGCTAGTCAAAATAATTCTTCAGCCGAGAGATTTTGTCATGCTGGCGCAGTTTATCGTGAACTTTAGCTTCGATTTGACGGATACGCTCGCGGGTGACGCCGAATTCCTCCCCTACCCGCTCGAGAGTGTGCTGAATACCGTCGTTTAGCCCATAACGCATCTCGAGAATTTTGCGCTCTTTGGGATTGAGCTCGTTTAATACTTCCCGGATCTGGTCCGAGAGGATTCGCCGGGATGATTCTTGATCCGGGCGTAAGATTTTATCGTCCGGAATGAAGTTCTCCAGCGTCGATTTATCGTCGTCATCCCCCACCGGCTGCTCCAGCGAGACTGTTTCTTGAGAAATATTTTCAATAGTATGAATTTTTTCAACCGGGATGCCCATCTCGGTAGCTATCTCTTCCGCTAAGGGCTCGCGGCCCAAGTCCTGGCTTAGTCGGCGGTGAGTTTGCTTATATTTCGAAATCGTCTCCACCATATGAACTGGTATGCGGATAGTTCTCGACTGGTCGGCTAGGGCGCGGGTTATGGACTGACGGATCCACCAAGTGGCGTAAGTAGAGAACTTAAATCCTTTGTTCCAATCGAATTTTTCCACCGCCTTGAACAGGCCCAAATTCCCTTCCTGGATCAAGTCGAGTAAGGTTAGATTCGCGCTTCGTCCTACGTATTTTTTGGCAATGGAAACAACCAAACGAAGATTGGCCCGGGCCAATAAGTTCTTGGCTTCCAAGTCGCCCTTCTCTATTCGTTTGGCTAATTCTTTTTCATCGCTCGCATGAATAAGCGGGTACTGCCCTATTTCTTTGAGATACATCTGAATGGAATCATAGATGCCGGATTTGTTTAAGTCCTTGTCCGTTGGCTCGATATCGAGATTGAGTAGGTTGCCTCCTTCGAGCACATCGATCCCCGCCACCGCTAGCTTTTCATACAGTTCGTCCAAAAATAAAATGTTGTTCTCGATATCTGGAAAAGTTTTCAGAATTTCATCATAAGTGATAAACCGTCTTTTGCGCCCTTTTTCGATCAGCACAGCGGATAGGCGATCAAGAGTTTCTCTTTTTTTATCTGTTATCTTGCCCCTCTTTGCCATCCCAAAAGATCGTGCTTTTTTTATTTTTTTGACAGTTTTTCTTTTTATTCGTCGTTGGGATTTTATTTTTCCGTGCCTTTTTTTGTTTTTCGTTTTATGCTTCATTTTATTTTTGCAGGCGGTTATTTTTAATATTTTGGATGGCCTCATTGATTTCTTTTATTTTTTTTAAAATTTCCGGCGTTTTCGCGGTTTGCTTTCCCTCCTCCGTCAGATAGAGTTCCCGCATGCTTTGCGCCAATTCTTCTTTTAGGTATTCTTCTTTCAAATTAAGGAGCATCTCCGCCACATCTTTTTCGAGATTTTTCCCGCCTTCATAAAAAACTTCGGCCTCAAAAATCAAATCTCCTTTGCTATCCTTATATTTTTCTATTACTTCCCCTAATGTCTTTTCTAATTCTTTATCCTTTCTCCAAAAAGCAATGCCCGCCAATTTACGTTCAATATAATCCTTTCGGAATTTTTGTACTTCTTTTTTCAAATCTTTTTCCCCACCCGACTGAACGGCGTTAGTCGTTCGGGCGGGAACTTTTTTCAAATCTTCTCCCAAGGCGGATTCCGGAATACCAGAGAGGGTGCTTATTTTCCTCAAGAAGTGGCTTTTCTCTATGGCGCTCTCGAGGGCATGAACAAAGGGTAAAATTTTATCTTTGATTTCGCGCCCCAATTTACGCGAGTCCTTGCCTGAAGTTTGTATTACGCTCTCGAGGAGGAACTCGATGATATGTTTAGAGCTTTTAATAGTTTCTTTCCATTTCAGAATTCCTTGTTTTGCTATTAAATCTGCCGGATCCACACCTTCGGGAATGGAAACCACTTTTACATCCATGCCGAGGGCTAAAGCAATTTTCCCAGCCCGCCTTGATGCATTAAGCCCCGCCTCATCTCCATCGAAAGCAAGAACAATGTTCTCTGAAAGACGTCGGATGAGACCCAGATTGCTTACAACATTATCTTTGGTTTCGGTGGAATCGGAAAGGGCGGTTCCGGAAGTTGCTACCGTATTTCGATAACCGGCCTGGTGCGACAAAATGAGGTCCATCTGTCCTTCGACTAAAATAGAGAAATTATTTTTACGAATGGATTCCTTCGCGCGGTCGAGTCCGTAGAGCACTGCGGATTTTTTGAAAATGGGGGTTTCCGGGCTATTGATGTATTTTCCGCTCTTTCCGTCATCCTTGAAAATCCTTCCCGAAAAAGCGATAACCCGCCCGCTGGAATCGGAAATCGGAAACATTATTCGTCCCCGAAATCGGTCGTAGAAACCCTTTTCAGATTTTATTGCGAGTCCCGCTTTTTCTATTTCAATATCACTGAAACCTTTTTGTTTCAAATAGTTGTAAAGCTCTCGCCAGTCATCTTTTGCAAATCCTATTTTAAAATCTTTTATCGTTTCTTCTTTCAGTCCCCGGGATTTAAGATAGACCAATACTTCCTTGCCCAAATTCCCCACGAAAAAATCAGTCGCTACTTCATGCGCTTGGTAGAGCCGTTCTTTTTCGTCTTCTTTTTTCTTGTCATAAGTATAGGCAGGCAGAGACACGCCGGCCCGATTGGCAAGCATCTTGAGCGCCCCCTTAAAATCCAGCCCTTCGAATTCTTCCACGAAAGTGAAAATGTCGCCGGAGGCCCCGCAGCCGAAGCAGTAATAGCTCTCCCGAGACGGAGAGACGAAAAATGATGGCGTCTTTTCATTATGGAACGGGCAACGAGCCTTCAGGTTGACCCCTGAACGCTCGAGCTTGATATATGAAGAGACAACATCTTCAATTGTTAGTCTCTCCTTAATTTTGTCGACGGGAGAGTTCATGATTATTTTGTAAATTTGAAGGTGGAAAGAATTGTGTCCGCTAATTCATAAGTGCCGGTTCCAAGGACCATATAACCATTACCACTTTTATTAAAGGTATACAGCACCATCTTTTCTCCTTTATACTCACCTCCTATTTCCTGAAATATCTCTTTGTTGGCATTAACTCCATCTATTGTGACTGTAGTTTTTGACACTGTTTCTGTCCCCCCAAACCCTAACCCTGGGTGATTTATCGATACTGAAAAGTTAAATATCTGCCTATCTCGTTTGTCTGCAAGATGTAAAGAAAACCAATTAAAAAGTTCGTTGTTTGGGTCTTCAGGACGTAAATCAAAATTTCTTTGGTCAGACTCTTCTGTTATTTGTAAGGTGTCTGGGTATTTAAACTCGAACCCATATTCGTTATTTGTGTATGTTTTCCAATTAGCTGTTTTGTCAGTACTTGTTTGAGTATTTTGAATCGGTATTTGCGGCTCGACAATAGGCCCTGATTTTTTAGAAAGAGTAAAGTATGCTCCAACAGCAACTAGAATAACTACGGCTCCAACTAAAACTAGATTCGCGAAACCTTCTTGATTTTTTTTCATGTTACTATAAAATTAATACTTTTACTCTAATGTTCTAACGAACTTTAGAACTTAATTCTAGCACAATTAATCAATAAACTTCTGCTTGATAACATTTCTCGCAATACACAATCTCCGGCCTCTCCGGCGCATAGCTGGTTTCAAATTCAATATCACATTTTCCTTGGTGGTTTGAATGCTTTTTGTCGCACATACAATTTCGGTGCCAAAATTTATTCGGGTTTCTGTTTAAAACTCTTTGGTAATGTCTGCAATTCGGACATAAATGTGGAAGGGGTATGTTTTTTGATTTGTAAAACTTATATTCGGTTTCTGTAATTCTAAAAGCAGTTGTGCATTGTTCTTTGCATTTACCTTCGTGTTCACAACCAATAATTTCTTTTAAAATATCTTCTCGTGCGTCCTTAATATTATCTGGTATTTTTTTAGGTTCAATCGTAATTTTGTAATTTCTATCTTTTTCTTCTTTCCAACTATATCCGCGAGCCAGAGCTTCTTCTTTAGTCAGCGGAAAAAATTCTTGAGCAGAAGTTTCATTATAATCAAATTGAGCGATTTCGGTCGGATAAAAATCTCCGAAGACATAGGTGCGTCCCTTCTTGTCAACATAGGGCATATCATTCATATGTTTTACAACCCTCGGCAGCAGTTCTTCGTATTCTTCTTTGGTATATTTTTTATTTAAAATACAGTAGCTTTGATTTCGTAAGCTAATACAACCGAAAAGATTGCTGTTGTTGTTATAACAATAGGCGGCATACCTCATTTGCCTCCCCTCGATAGAATTAATGCCGCCTATAATATCATAGGTGTTTTTTCCAGAGCATAGTGACTCATAGACAAGCTCATTATTTTCACCAAACTGTGTAAAATCGTAGCAATCTTTGTTGTTTTTAACAATGAGCCACATACAATATTTACAATGCTCGGCGCCGGTAACAATAAAAGAATTTTTAGTGTATTTGGAGTTAAAAACATAATCTCCGCTTGATTCTAAATTCTGAACTCCGTGCATGTATTTATTGGGAAATTTGAGCCAGAATTTTTTTGCCTCCTCTTTTATTTGCTGTACTGCTGCATAGGACTCTAGATCGAATTCCTCTAGTTTTTTTAGATAATCTTCTCTGTTATACTTTTCATTAAAAATGCAATATTGCTGCCCGCGCAAGTTAACGCACCCAAAACAATTGGAGCATCCGACAAGATTTTTCGAAAACCAAATATCATGAGAACTTTCACAATCCACGGAATAATAGATCTGATAACATTTAACGCAGTTCAAACTTTCATAAGCTAGTTCTGTGGTCTCGGCCATCGTCACATCCACGCAGTCCGTGCAATGCTCCATTTCCTCGCCATACATGCATCTCTCGTCATAATCAGAATTAAAAATGTAATAACAATTTTTCAAATAATGATTCATATTTGTAAAATTGGTATTAACAAGCGTGTTGTATAGAGTTATCAGATTGAACTGCGGAACTTTTCTTAGGAGCTCTCCCCACTGTTCGAAAAATGGCTTAGAGAAATCATAATCCTGTCCGTAATCCGTGGGATCCCATTTGTCGCCCCACCAACATTCCCCGCAATAATTAACTATACCTTTGTCCGGATCAAATCTGGAAACGGTATCCTTGCCGCAAAGCTGACATGGACGTTTGTAAAGAGTTCTTTCGTTGCGAAAGGCCAAACGTCTTTGTAAGCGACAATCGGGACACCAAGTCGGCGGCGGGACGGCGATTTTTTCGTAAAAACCGAAATCATCCGGCGCGATGGTGAAATTCTTCTTACAGTTTTGACACGCCACGTTTTTAGATTTATACTCCATGACTTTATTCTAATGTTTTAACCTCGTCTGCCGGCAAGCAGGGAACTTTAGAACTTATTTTATTCCTCTTTGGAAACAACTTGCTTGCCCACAAATCCGGTTCCCGCCGGGATCAGGCGGCCGATGATAACATTTTCCTTCAGTCCCCGAAGATTGTCCACTCCGCCCTTGATGGCGTTTTCGATGAGGATGCGGTTGGTATTTTGGAAGGACGCCGCCGAGAGCCAGCTTTTGGTGCGAAGCGAAACCTCGGTGATGCCGAGCACTACCGTCTCCGCCTTGGCTTCTTTGCCGTCCTGCTTGGCCACGCGCATATTTTCTTCGATAAAGGCGGTATTCTCCACAATATCACCAATAGAGAAATTGGTCTCGCCGGCATCTTTGATTTTTCTGCGAGAAAACATTTGACGGATAATAATTTCGGTATGCTTTCTGGAAATGGAGGCGCTTTGCAATTCGTAAACTTTGTTAATTTCCTCAATAATATAATTTTCAACCACTTCCTTTCCGCCGAACTTAAAGATGCTAGTGATATCCGCCGAACCATCGGTCAAAAGCTGCCCCGCTTTTACTCTCTCCCCCGCCTTCACCATCGGCATTCGGCGAAATGGCACGACATACTCAATTTCATTCGGTTTACCGTCTAACTTTGTGTCCGAAAGAACTTTGATTATTTTTTCCTTTCCTTCGGTCGGTGTAGCTGCATCTCGATCTGTGATAGAAATAATTTCGCCTTCGGTTTCGGAAATTACAGCCGAATTTTTAGGCATTCTGCGCTCAAATATTTCTTCAACCCGAGGCAACCCAGTCGTGATGTCTGTACCCGCCACTCCACCGGAGTGAAAGGTGCGGAGTGTCAGCTGTGTCCCCGGCTCGCCGATTGCTTGAGCGGCGATGATGCCTACCGCCTCGCCTTGTTTGACAAGATGATTGCGTCCCAAATCCAGACCATAACACTCCACACAAATACCGTGTACCGTGCGGCAGGTTAAGGGTGAGCGCACAAAGACCTCGGTAAAACCAGCTTTTTCAATATTATTCGCCTCTTCCTTCGTCACCAAAAATCCCTTTTTATAGGCGACTTTTCCGTCCTTGCCTACCAGATCCCCGGCTAAGACCCGCCCACGAATATTTTTCGAAAGCGGAATTTCAATTCCAGAAATATTTTCTTTTGTTACCATTTTCCCTTCTTTCGTGCCGCAATTCTCTTCAGTAATCACCACATCTTGCGCCACATCTACCAACCTTCTCGTCAGATATCCGGCCTTGGCGGTATTGAGCGCCGTATCGGAGGCCCCTTTTCGCGCCCCGTGCGTTGTCACGAAGTATTCGATCGGCGAGAGTCCTTCATGATAGGAAGGGATAATCGGAAATTCAAGTGTCTTGCCTTGGTTGTTTTGGATCAGTCCCTTCATACCTATCATTTGAACTAAGGACGTCATTGTGCCTCGAGCACCCGAGGTGAACAAGTCATAAGTAGAACCGTTTTTATCTAGTGATTGGGGTAAAACTTTTTCCAGATCTTTTTTGGCCTGTGTCCAGATTTCGATAATCTTTTGGTAACGCTCGGGAAGCGAAAGCAAACCCTCTTTCCATTCTGCGATGACTTGTTCTTCTAACTTTTTGCCTCGAGCTATGATTTTTGGTTTTTCGGCGGGAACACTTACATTGTCGAGGCCCCAGGTTGTACCGGAAATCGTTCCATACTTGAAGCCGAACTCCTTAATTTTATCTAAGATTGGAGGGGTGTGTTCAATGCCGTACGACATGATTAGTTCGTCAACTAGGGCCGACATTCTCTTTTGGTTCATCTCATCATTTACGAAGGCAAAGTCGTTGGGCAGAATACTATTGAACAGAAGCCGCCCGACGGACGTTTCGAAGATGCTCTCCTTGAATTTTTTATACTTAGACGTGTCTGTGGCGAGTACTTTTATCTTGGCTCGAAGCGAAACAATGTCATACTCGTAAGCGGTAATGGCAGTATTCGGGTTGGGAAAATATCTCCCTTCTCCCAATTCATTGTCGGAGGATTTCGTCATCCAATAGGCACCCAAAACCATATCCATTCGAGGGTTCACGATCGGTTCGCCGTTTTGCGGCTTGAGCAGGTTTTTGTTAGAGGCCATCAGCTCTTTGGCTTCTATTTGCGCTTCTTCGAGCAGCGGTACATACACTGCCATTTGGTCTCCGTCGAAGTCCGCGTTGAAGGCCTGGCAGACCAGTGGATGCACTTGGATAGCGTTACCCTCAATCAAAATGGGATTAAAGGCCTGAATACCCAGGCGATGCAGGGTCGGCGCGCGATTTAAGAGCACATATTTTCCTTCGATGACTTCTTCGAGCATTGCCCAAACCTCGCTGGTTCTTTCTTCGATTAATTTGTTTGCGCCACGAATATTGAAAGCAAGTTCGGCCTGGAGAATCTTGGAGATGACGAAGGGACGAAAGAGCTCGAGTGCCATGTGTTTAGGCAACCCGCATTGATTGAGTTTCAGTTGCGGACCAACCACAATCACCGAACGACCAGAGTAATCCACGCGTTTTCCAAGCAAGTTCTGGCGAAAGAGTCCTTGTTTTGATTTCAAATTGTCGGAGAGCGACTTGAGCGGGCGCTTTTGGGACTGGCTCATAGCCGCACTGTCATTTTGTTTGGCGATCGAATTATCAATCAGAGCATCAACTGCCTCCTGGATGATTCTTTTTTCGTTGCGGAGAATTACATCTGGCGCATTTATTTCTTTGAGCTTTTTTAACCGATTATTGCGATTGATGACCCGGCGATACAGGTCGTTTAGGTCCGAGGTCGCGTGTCGGCCGCCATCGAGCGCCACCATCGGTCGGAGCACCGGAGGAATAACCGGAATAACGGTCAGGAACATCCACTCCGGCCGGATGCCAGCATAGGTCATAGCGCGGATGAGAGAAAGCCGCTTTTGGAGTTTTTCGCGCTCCACCGCGCTCGCTTTAGTAAGCATCGCCTCGGTTAGGACTTTTAATTTGTCCAGGTCGAGATTTTTGAAGATAGAATAAATGGCCTCCGCGCCGATATTGGCTTCAAAGCACGTGCCGTATTTGAGAGAGTAGTGATGAAAAGAAATTTCATTTAGCACTTTACCTTCATAAATTTCTCCTATTTCCTTCTTGGTGCTAGAAAGCAGTTCTTTCAGTTTCTCCCGCGTTATATCGTCCGAGACATTTTTTATTTTTGATTTGTATTCCTTGTCCAAATTAGCAATAATGCTGGCTTTTTCATCTTCATGAACTTTGGTAATGATGTAGCCAGCGAAATAAATTACCTTTTCCAAATCGGACACGGAGATATTGAGGAGAATACTCATGCGCGAAGGCACGCCGCGCAGAAACCAAATATGGGAAACCGGGGTAGAGAGTTCGATATGCCCCATCCTCTCTCGGCGCACGATGGAACGCGTCACTTCTACGCCGCACTTCTCGCAGATAATATCTTTGTATCGAATCCGGCGATATTTGCCGCAGTAACATTCATAATCCTTCTCCGGTCCGAAGATTTTTTCATCAAACAAACCTCCTCTTTCACTCCTGCCTGTGCGATAATTGATCGTCTCCGGCTTGGTCACCTCCCCGTAGGACCACTCTCTTATCTGCTCTGGAGAAGCCAAGCGAAGAGTGATGTGGTCAAATTCAGTTATGTTTAAAGTTTTCATAGGTTTTGTTAATTGCTAATTTTCTTCTAATTCTTTAACTGAGTATTTTTTCAGATTTACATCCAGCGCGAGCCCTCGCAAGTAATTGAGCAGAACGTTAAAAGACGCCGGCGAGTTGGGCGAGCGGATCTTTTCATTTTTGATGATCGAATCGAAAGTCGCTGAACGGCCCAGAATGTCATCGGATTTGATGGTGAGCATTTCACGTAAAGTATAAGCGGCACCGTAACCCTCGAGCGCCCAGACCTCCATTTCTCCGAAGCGCTGCCCTCCCCCCTGAGCTTTTCCGCCGAGCGGCTGTTGAGTAATCAGGGAATAAGGTCCGATGGAGCGCATATGGATTTTGTCCTCTACCATATGGTGAAGTTTGAGCATATACATATGGCCTACGGCCACATCTTGTTCGAATGCCTCCCCAGTGCGTCCATCAAAAAGTTTCATTTTTCCGCTCTCAGGAAGCCCGGCTTTTTTTAACTCTTCTTTGATTTCATCATGTTTCGCCCCTAAAAACGGCGGAACGATCGCTTGGTAACCCAGAGTATTGGCGGCCATGCCGAGATGAATTTCCAAAATTTGTCCTAAATTCATACGGGAAGGCACGCCCAAGGGTGAGAGAATAATGTCGATTGGCGTGCCGTCGGCCATATAAGGCATGTCCTCCTCCGGAAGAATGGTGGAAATGACGCCTTTGTTTCCATGCCGTCCCGAGAGTTTATCCCCGACAGAGATATTGCGGATCTGGGCGACTTCAATGACAATTTTTTTGATGATACCCGCCTCGAGGGTGTGCCCCAGGTCGCGGGAAAATATTTTTACTCCGATGATGCGTCCGCGTTTGCCGTGTTCCATGCGAAGGGATGTATCTTTCACGTCGCGCGCTTTCTCGGCAAAAATGGAGCGGAGCAGTCGCTCTTCCGGCGTGAGCTCGGTCTCTCCTTTCGGGGTAATCTTGCCCACTAAAATATCGTTCTCACGAACTTCTGCGCCGATGCGGACAATGCCGTCTTCGTCCAGATCTTTGAGTTTCAGTTCTCCGACATTTGGGATATCGCGAGTGGTGATTTCAGGTCCGAGCTTGGTATCGCGGACAGTGCAAATAAATTCTTCAACATAGACGGAGGTGAATTTACTTCCCTTGACCAACCGTTCGGATACGATAATCGCGTCTTCGTAAGTCGAACCGGACCAAGAGAGAAAGGCAACCAAAATATTCTGCCCGAGAGCTATCTGTCCGCCCACGGTGCTGGTCGTATCGGCTAAGATCTCCCCCTTCTTTACCTTATCACCGACACTTACGGCCGCGCGTTGGTGAAAGACCGAAAAATTATTGTTTCTCAAAAAGTTAACCAGCGGGTATGTTTTTTCCCTGCCCGCCGGACGGGCAGGCGAAGAAGACTTACTGCTCCCCTTGACGATTATTTTTTTTGCATCTAAATAGGAGACGACGCCATCTTCCTCCGCCAGAACCAACCGGCCAGAGTCACGAGAACCCAGATCTTCCAGCCCCGTCGCCACCAGTGGTGCTTCGGGCAACACGCAAGGAACTGCCTGCTTCTGCATGTTCGATCCCATCAGGGCGCGATTGGCATCGTTATGTTCCAGAAATGGGATGAGAGAGGTAGCAATGGAAAAGGCCTGGTTGGCGGCCACGTCGATAAAATCAATCTCGTTGCGGGAAACCGTGCCTGGCTCCGTTTTGACCCGAGCTTCTACTTTTTCTTCAGTTATTTTGCCCTCTTCGTCGTAAGGAATACCGGCATGGGCAATATTGTATTTCTCTTCTTCTAGGGCATTGAGATACACAATTTCGCCGGTAATCTTGCCGTTCTTGACCCGAACATAGGGCGTTTCGATGATACCGAATTCATTTATTTTTGCATAAGTGGAAAGATGAAGTATCAAACCAATATTTGGTCCTTCCGGAGTGTGAATCGGGCAAACTCGTCCGTAGTGGGATGGGTGGACGTCGCGTACTTCAAGTCCTGCTCGCTCGCGAGTCAGACCCCCGGGGCCCAAAGCAGAGAGAGTTCGCAAATGTTCTATTTCGTAGAGGACGTTCTCCTGCGCCATGAATTGGGAAAGCTGATTGGTAGTGAAAAATTCTTTAATGCGCGCCTGGAGCGGCCTCTGGTTGATGATCTGGATCGGCATGGCCGTCTGCACATCGATGATGGACATGCGATCCTGAATATTTCTCTTGATCTGCATCATACCGGTGCGGATTTTTTGCTGCAGAATCTCACCGACGAAGCGCACGCGTCTTTGGCCGAGATGGTCGATATCGTCTGATTTTGCTCCGGAAGTGTTATTGAGGACGATAATGTGATTGATTACCGTGAGTAGGTCCTCTTTGGAAATAGTGCGACGCGCAAGCTCGGCTTCATCCATGCCCTTAGTGAAACGTTGATTAAAACGAAATCGGCCAACCGGAGAGAGATCGTACCGCTCGGCGGTGAAGAGAGAATGAACAAACTCTTTGGCGTTTTCGGCAGTGGCCATATCACCGTCGCGTAAGCGTTTGTATATTTCGATGTAAGCATCATTGAGTGATTTGAGTCCGTCTTTAGCCAGACATGCCTTGATCGCTTCGACACCTTCTGGATTTTTGGCAAAGGCCTTGAGAATCATCTCATTCGTCTCGTAGCCCATAGCACGAAGAAGGGCGGTGGCCGGAAATTTTCTTTTTTTGTCGATGCGGATGTAAATCGCGCCGTCGGCCTCGGATTCTATCTCAATCCACACGCCGCGAGCGGGAATTATTTTTGCTCCAAAATATTTTTTTCCTTTATTTTCCGATTCAGTAAAAAAGACGCCAAAAGATCGAGCCAGTTGCGGAACGATCACGCGCTCCACGCCGTTGATGATGAAAGTTCCATGTGGAGTCATCAAAGGCAGATCCGACATAAAAATTTCCTGCTCCTTGACAGTGCCCAAAATCTTGTTGGTCAGCTTGACACGTACTTTAAGCGCTCCCTGGTAAGAGAGTTTGTTTATTTTGGTCTCATTTTCATTGGTTTTGGATTCACCTAAGGAGAAAGAAGTAAACTCGAGTTGAAACTTTTTTCCGGAGTAGTCCCCGATCGGAGAAAATTCCTTAAATACCTCCTTGATGCCAACTTCCACTAGCCATTTGAAGGACTTGGTTTGGGCTTCTATCAAATTAGGAAACGGCGCTAAGGGCTTCTTATATCTACTGAAATACTTCTTGGGGCGAGTTAATTGAGATGACATAAAAACAAAAAAACCTCAAAAGGTTAATTAATAAGGAGAAAACGTCATTACTCAATCGTTCTAGCTAGTATACTTGCTTTCAACTTTTTGTCAAACCTTTTTTCCATGCCTCTATCTTCCCGTGGTGGCCGGAGAGCAAAACTTTTGGAACTTTATAACTTTTCCCTTTATAAATTAATTTCTCCGGGCGAGTGTAGACCTCGCTTGAGGACACGCGCTCCTCCTCGAGCGATTCGTATTTGCCGAGAACGCCCGGAATCTGGCGGGAAATACAGTCGATTAAAACCATCGCCGGCAGCTCGCCACCTGTTAGCACATAGTCCCCTATTGAGATATCATCAACCACGTAACCCGTAGCACGTAACACTTTTTTAACTCGCGCATCGATGCCCTCATATCGGCCGGATATTAAAATAATATCGGTATATTTTTTTGCAGAATTTTTTGCATATCCTGTGGTAAATTTTTTGCCCGTTGGGGAAAAAATGATTATTTTTGTTTTCTTTTTGTTTTTGAGTTTGATTTTAGAGAATGCCTTCAGAAACGGCTCGGGTTGCAGTACCATCCCCGGCCCCCCGCCATACGGCCGGCCATCCACCCGCCCCTTGGGCTTGCAGAAGTCCATAGGGTTATAAAATTTTATTTTGATTTTTTTCGCTTTCACCGCGCGCCCAATAATGGACTCTCTCAGATAAGAGTCGAACATCTCCGGAAAAATTGTAATGACGTGAAAATTCAATTAGATGCCTTTTAGGTCCTCCATGGCTTCGTCCACTGTCTTTAAAGACGGGGAAGATGGCCGGCGCTCTTCCGTGCGCTGATACCCTTCGGGCCGCAAGCTACCTTCCGGCTCATTGATCTTGAGGTTCACCCGAGCGTTGTTCTTCATGCCGATGATGCGAAGAAGAGTGCGGATGGCTTTGGCGGTGTTGCCCATGCGTCCGATTATTTTACCCATGTCCGCCGGGTTGACGGTAAGTGTTATAAGCACCCCCATTTCGTCGACAGTGCGATCAATCTTCACATCATTGGGATTATCTACTAAGGCCTTGACTACATATTCCAAAAATACTTTGTCTGCGTCTTGCATAATATCTTATCTTTTAAATCTTCTAATCTCTTTACAGAGTGGCAGTATACGACATGACTGCTTATATAATTATACTTCACCCCGCCATGGCGGGGCAAGTTATTTCTTCGCTTTCAACTCTTTGCGCTTCTGGGTTGGCTTTTTCTTTGGAAGAACATTGATTTTCTTACCTGTTATCACATTCTGCGTTATCAGGAAATTATGCATGGTGCCGGAGAGCTTGGCGCCCTTACCTATCCAGTGTTTGATCCGCTCCCCGTCAAAATTAGCCAGTCCGGCTTTGGGATTATACGTTCCTAAAATCTCGAGAAATTTCCCGCTCTTGGTAGAGTTCTTGGAATCAGTCAAAACCGCCCGGAAAGCCGGGTCGTTCTTGCGTCCTATTCTCTGCAATCTCACTTTTAGCATCCAATGAGTTTAGCACAGAAATTTTTAAAAGCAATATGCTTTTTATGCTATATTAAGACAAATGACGAAAACAAACGGAAGGACAAGTAGGTTGCAGGGAGTTATCTCTATCTCTTCCAAAGGCACTGGCTATGTGGCAATCGGGGGCGATAAGAATAAAGGGCAAGATCCAGAAATTGATTTCAAGCACTTGAACACCGCGCTCCATGGCGATATGGTTGAGATAATCCTCCACCCAAAAGGGAAAAATCGGCAAACGGCTGAAGTTTCTAAAATAATAACCCGCGCCAAAATGGGCTTTGCTGGAATTCTAGAGAAGGAAAATGGTTTATTTTTCTTAAAACCAGATGATACTAAAATGTATACGGATATAATAGTTCCGGAATCAGCCTTAGCGGGGGCAGTGAGTGGGCAAAAAGTTTTTGTGAAAATTGTTTCCTGGAAAGATCCACGCAAGGTGCCGGAAGGAATAGTTGAAAAAGTTTTGGGCGCTCCGGGTGATAACAACGCCGAAATGGAAGCGATAGCCATGGAAAAGGGTTTTGCGGCAACTCTTCCGGATGAAGTGGAAAAAGAAGCGCATCGTATTAAAATGCATGGCCTAAAAGAAGCTGATTATGCCGGACGGCGCGATTTTAGAAAAATTTTAACTTTTACGATTGACCCGGACACTGCGAAGGATTTCGACGATGCAATATCATTTAAGCAAATAGAAAAAGAGTCGTATGAAATCGGCATTCACATAGCCGATGTGTCGCACTATGTAAAGATAGGAAGCGCCACAGATATGGAGGCGTGCGAACGCGGCACTTCGGTATATCTGGTAGACCGCACCATCCCGATGCTTCCGGAAGTTTTGTCCAATGACCTTTGCAGTTTGATGCCTTATAGGGACCGGCTCACCATGAGCGCGGTTTTTATTTTAGACAAGAATGCGCATGTTAAAAGCTCGTGGTTTGGTAAAACGATAATTCATTCGCAGAAAAGGTTTACTTACGAAGAAGCGGAAGTCGCTTTATCGGCGACCCGCCGAAGAGGCGGGAATCACGAAGGCCGTTTTGAAAAGGCGTTAAGTATCTTAAATAATTTAGCCAAGAAATTAACCAAAGAGAGGTTCAGTAGGGGTGCGATATCACTTGATCAGGAAGAAGTAAAATTTGTTTTAGATTCCAAAGGTGTACCAATAAAAGTCATAAAGAAAGAACGTGGTGATTCAAATAGATTGATCGAAGAATTCATGCTCCTGGCCAACAAAAGGGTGGCCGAAATTATAACGCCGAAAAAGAATAAGGGTGTGTCTATTTATCGTGTACACGACCTACCCAGCAAAGAAAAAATGGTGGACTTAGCGTTTTTTCTTCGTAGTTTGGGGCACAAGATTACGCTACGCGACGGGTTAATTCCAACTTATGAAATAAATAAACTTCTTGAGAGCTTGGAGGGGAAAAACGAGAAGGACACAGTACACCGAGCCGTAATTCGCTCCATGGCCAAAGCGATTTATTCCACTGTAAACATCGGGCACTATGGCCTGGCTTTTGAATATTACACTCACTTCACTTCTCCGATCCGCCGCTATCCGGACATCATCGTGCACCGACTTTTAGATGACTATTTAAAAGGCAGAAAGGTGAGCGAAGATAAAGTTCATGTTTTTGAAGCAATGTCCCGCCTGGCGTCGGACCAAGAGAAACGCGCCGCCGATGCCGAAAGGGCTTCTATAAAATACAAACAGGTGGAGTATATGTCGCACCGGCTGGGAAAAATTTTTAACGGAGTAGTGAGCGGGATAACTGAGTGGGGTATGTATGTGGAAGAGATAGAGACAAAGTGCGAGGGTTTAGTACGAGTACGCGACATGGAAGATGATTTTTATATTTATAATGAGAAAAAACTGGAACTTCTGGGACAAAGAGGGAAAAAGAGATACCGCCTGGGTGACCGTGTTAAAATAAAAGTGCGTTCGGTTGATTTGGAGAAAAAAACAATAGATTATATTTTGGTATGAATTTTTCAGGCGGAAAAATCAGATGGGGATTTTTGGTGATACTTGGCATTATTGTCTCGGTCTCTTTTGCCTCATTCTCGTTAAGGAATGCAATCCATGACACCGTAGCCCAGAGCGCAAACGTGGGAAATGCGAGCCCTGTTGCCCAGGCAGACACCGGGCCAAAATATTTTTATTTCAACAAGATCTCTGGAGCCATACCAAAAGTAACCGCCTCGGCATACTTGGTGGGCGATTTGGATACGGGAGAAATAATTCTAACCAAAAATCAAAATCAGAAATTCCCCACGGCCTCGGTTTCCAAGCTGATGACCGCTTTGGTGGCTGACGAGATAAATGGGGGTGATGAGGTAGCACAAGTAACTAAAAGAGCACTGGCTACTTACGGAGAAAATGGGGGATTCCGTTTGGGTGAGAAGATGAAAGTAAGTGATCTTTTTTATCCCTTGCTTCTGGAATCCAGCAATGATGCTGCGGAAATATTGGCAGAGCATTTTGATAGGGAGGCCTTTGTGAAGAAGATGAATCAGGAAGCCGCAATTTTACAGTTATCCGAAACATCTTATGAGGACCCCAGCGGACTCTCTCCTAAAAATCAATCCACCGCCTATGATTTGTTTAAACTGGCGGGCTTTATTCATAAAGAAAAACATGAGCTACTAGATATTACAACTTTAAGAAGTTATTCGAATAAAAAACATAATTGGTCAAGCAACAATCAATTCTTGGGCGATTCGGGATACCTGGGGGGCAAAAGCGGCTTTACCGATCCGGCGAAAGAGACGGCCGTTTCGTTGTTCTCCGTGCCCATTGGAGAAAATGGCAATCGTTCTATCGCGATAACCCTCCTCGGAAGCAAGGATCGTTATAAGGATGTTGAGAATCTTTTAAAATTTGTAAAGAAAAATATTTATTATGGGGGCGTCGCCGGCGCCAATACCGCCTGGATTAAACAAAAGGACGGCATTCCTGAAATTAAGGATCCGGACTTTGTCACACTTTCCTTTCTGGGAGACATAATGCTTGATCGCGGGGTGAAAAGTTCCGTGCTGAAAAATTTCGGCGGGGATTACTCGGCACTATTTGAAAAAATGGGGGTGTTAAAAAAATCCGACATTGTGTTCGCCAATTTGGAAGGTCCCGCCTCGGATAAGGGCAGCGACCGAGGTAATTTGTATTCCTTTGAGATGGACCCATCGGTAGTGCCAGCGCTTAAAGGTGCCGGGATAAGCATTCTTTCCGTTGCTAATAATCACATCGGCGACTTTGGCCATGAGGCCTTCATAGACACTCTCGCGCGCCTCAAAGAAAATGAAATACAATATACGGGTGGCGGGATAAATCGCGCCGAAGCAGAGACGCCGGCAGTTATTGAAAAATACGGAATGAAAATTGGTTTCCTTGGATTTACCGATAAGGGGCCAGAGTGGTTGCGAGCCAAAGATGATCAGACCGGACTCCTATCGGTAAATGATCCGCGTTTTGACGAAATAATTGTAAACGCTTCAAAACAAGTGGATTATCTTATAGTGTCATTCCACTTCGGTGAAGAGTATGAGAAGAAACACAACAATAGACAAGAGAAATTGGCTCACGAAGCGATAGATGACGGTGCGAAAATAATCATCGGCACTCATCCCCACGTGATGGAAGATACGGAAGTGTATAGCTCAAAAGATTGCACTCAAAGTTCGTGCGTGGGCTACATCGCTTATTCCCTCGGCAACTTTATTTTCGACCAGATATTTAGCGCTGATACCATGAAAGGCATGTTTCTTAACATCAAACTCTACCGCGACGGCAGTATGGCAGTTACCAAAAACACCGTCCGCCTAAACGATGTCTTCCAGCCGGACACCGTTGTGCCGGGTAAGGAAGAGAAAATTAAATTCCCAGAAGTAAAATCTGGCGCATTGCTTCTGTAGTAAAAGTTTATACGTATATGTATACGTATATTCCGCCAAAGGCGGATCAGCCTTGGGCTGAAAATAAAATATACTATTTTGCAATAACGACGGCTTCTTCGAAGCGGACCGAAAGGAGTTTAGAGGCGGAATCTGGGCCGATGGTGACACCGTAGAGCATGCCAGCGCGTGACATCGTCTCGCGGTTATGCGTTACCACGATGAGCTGGGAGTGTTTGGAAAGTTTTTCCAGCATATCACCGTATTTGCGTGAATTTGCCTCGTCCAGTGCCGCATCGGTCTCGTCGAGGACCAAAAACGGCGGTGGGTTAACTTGCGACATAGCAAAGAGGAGCGCAATGGAGGTAAGCGAGCGTTCGCCACCGGAGAGTGCCTGGAGTTCCTTCACTTTTTTATGCGGCAGCGAAACTTTTATCTCTATCCCCTTCTCCGACGGAGCATCCTCTTCTTCTTTTTCTTCAACTTCACCCTCTTCATCGAAGATGGGTTCTTGCCTCTTGCGTTCCTCTAAAATATTGAGAGAAGCTGTCCCACCACCGAAAAGTATCGAGAAAAATTCTGCAAACTCTTTATTGATTTTTTTAACTCCGGCCTCGAAGTCCTGGTCGACTTTTTCTTTCAGGCCGGAGATAATTTCCTCCAGGTTGGTCACGCTCTTCTCTAAATCTCCCATTTCCTTGGCGAGAAAGGCATCGCGCTCGGAGACCTCCCTGAATTCCTTCAGGATCTCGCCGCCACCGCCGGCGCCCGCGTCTTCTAATTTTATTTTTAGGCGTTCGATTTTCTTCCGCGTTTCCACTTGATTGGCTTCCTCAATCTTGCCTTCAATCTGGAATTCTTTATAGGAGACAATGGCTTCGCCGATGAGCGCCTGGCCTTCCCGGATCTCATTTTGAAACAATTCTTCGCCTTTGGAGACATTGGCTTCCCTCATTTGCAGAAGTTCCAGAGCCGAAGAGAGCTCTTGTTGCCTTACTTTTAGGGAGAATTTTTCTTTCTCCTTGTCTCTTAAGGACTCCATTTCTCGATTGATAGCGAGCTTTAGTGCCTCGACCGCCTTGGAGAGTTTGAGCTCCCCTTCTTCAATTTTTTTTATCTCATCGGCAATTTCTTTTTGGTTCTTTTTTAGCGCTTCCAGAGAGAACATATCACCCTGCCGCTCTTCTTTTTTGTTGAACTTGTCTAGAATTAATTTTATCTGCTGCAAAATGGTTCTGATCTCCCCAATATTCTCTTTCCCCATCGCCGCATCAATGGAATTATTTATTTCATCCAGAATACTCTTCACTTCCTCCCGTGAAAGGATGAGGGCCTTCGGCTCTTGGCTTTGCCGTTCTTCTTCAATTTCAATCATACCCTCGATTCGCCCGAGCTTATGTCCCATCTCATTTTTGAGTTTGCGGGTTTCGTTAATTTTCTCTTCCGTGCTTCGCAGTTCGGCTATCTTTTCTCCGCCTACCTTAGAATTATCCTCCGGAATATCGGAGAGTTGGGCAGAAATTTTTTTATTCTCCGAGGTAAGTTTTTCCTTTTCGGTTGAAAGAATTTTTTTCTCGTTTTCTAGGTAAACACTCTCTTTTTTCAGATATTCCCGGTAGAGGGTCGCGAGCTCGGTCTGCATTTCCTTCGCCTTTTCCAGTTTCTCCATCTGTTTTTTCAAAAAATTAAGATGGGGAGCGTTCTCCCGCCTGAGCATGGACACTTCTTTCATATTCGCCTCCGTCTTCTCGAGCTTGCGAAGAGAATCTCGGATCCTGTATTGATAAATTTTAAGACCCAAGGCGTCCTCTACCATCTCCCGGCGCTCCTTCGGATTAGCAGAGAGGATTCGGTCCGCCTCACCTTGAGAAATTATATGATGACCAGAGGAGCCGATATTGACGGAGGCCAGAAGATTATTGATATCCCGCAGGCGCACTTCCGAACCGTTTAAAATATACTTGTTCAACCCATCCGGATAGACCTCGCGAGAGAGGGAGACGGTGTCAAAATTCAAATTCACCGGTTCGCCGGCATCATTGGAGAGTTTGAAGGCCTTGTTCTGATTATCAAAATAAATAGTGACTGACGCGCGGCTCCCTTTAGGAAGTTTCTGCGAGCCCTTAAAAATCAGATCGGCTCCGAGCTTGCCGCGCATGGATTTCATGGACTGCTCGCCTAAAACGAAGCGGATTGCTTCCACTACATTTGATTTGCCGGAACCGTTCGGCCCCACCACGCAAACTATCGGATGCGAGAACTCTAAAACTGTTTTCTTAGAAAAAGATTTGAAACCATTAAGTTCAAGGGTTTTGAGCCGCATGTTTATACTTATTCCAGCCAATTTTTCACTTTTAATGCCGTTTCGGCCGCTTTTTGCTCCGCTTCTTGTTTCGACTTGCCTTTCCCTTCCGCGATTCGAATGGAACCGAAGAAAATACCAACGGTAAAATGCTTGTCGTGATCGGGGCCGGACTCGGAGAGAACTCGATAGGCCGGCGTAACTCCCGCATGTTCTTGCGCCTTTTCCTGCACCAATGATTTGGCGTCGCGCCATAGTTTATTTTTTACAATTTCATCTGTTTTTGGCAGAAGCGATTGGGCGATAAATTTACTGACTACCACATAGCCCTGATCTAAATAAAGCGCTCCTACGTAGGCCTCATAAGTATTGGCCAGAATGAACTGTCGCGCTTTGCCATTGTCTTTGGACTCCCCTTTTGATAAAAGCAGATAATCATTCATGCCGATTGATGCGGCAATTTCGGAAATAATGACTGCATTAACGAGCGCGCTCCGTACTGCTGTCAGCTCGCCTTCTGCATAGCTCGGATATTTTTTGTATAAAAAATCAGTAACGATGAGCTCCAAGACCGCATCGCCCAAGAATTCTAGCCGTTCATTGTGGGAGAGCGAGGCAGCCGGATTTTCATTAATATAGGAGCGGTGAATAAATGCCTGCTTGAGCAAGTTTTTATCTTTGAAAATTATTTTTGTCTTTTTCTCAAAATCTGAAAAGTTAATCATGTTATTTACTAATTATCTCTATCGCTTTGGCGATAAGTGGAATAATGTCGTTGTAGATATGAAGATCGGGGATTTCCTTTAGACGGAACCAGCGCGCATCATCGAGCCCGCCGGAAACTTCCAAGGTGAGCTTTTGGTAATCACTTTCCGCTAAAAAATAGGTGACTTTTTTCAAAATTTTTCCTTTCTCCGGATGCGACGCGACATATTGGTTTTCTCCCAACCTTGCTTTTATCTTAATATTTATGCCTATTTCCTCCTTTATTTCCCTTATAGTTGCTTCTTCTTCTTCTCCCTTTTCAATACTTCCTTTCGAGAGAGTCCAATAGCCGAAAACATCATGCACTAAAGCAAAATAAATATCTTTGCCGCTCCTAGCATAGACAACTGCTCCCCCTTTCTTTTCCACCGGCAACTTGCTCATATCTACGGGTTCATCATTCTTTTTTTCCTTTTTCTTTTTACTGACTTCATCCTTGCCCGGCTCGCCGATTTCTTTATACACGGCACCGAGCACGCCATTGACGAATTTTCCCGAATTCTCTCCGCCGAAAGTTTTGGCGAGTTCAATGGCCTCATTGATGGCCACTTTGGGCGGCACCTGTGTGCGATCGCCGAAGAGAAGCTCGCAGAGGCCGATACGCAGAATATTACGGTCGATAACTGAAATTTTGTCGATTGGCCAGTCCGGAGCCGCTTTAACAATAATCTCATCCACGATTTCTTTTTTATTGAAAATCAGATCCAGAAGTGAAAAAACGAAAGTGTCTTCTTCCATGCCCGGCGCGAATTCTTTCAGGTTGCGCGCGAGAATTGTTCGCACTTTTTCCGGGAACTGCGCGCCAATTTTGCCTTGTAAGAGAAAATCCCATTCAAAGAGCGTCTGAAGCACTATGGATCTGGAAAGGTGCCGATTCGCCATCCCGTTAGAGGCAGGTCGCGGTCCGTATAAGTTTAGACCTACCTAAATTATATTTAATAATAAAATGTGCAATCTCATTCATAACTAATTCTAAAAACGCGACCGCGGCCTCTAACGGAATTATTTCGCCGCTGCCTTTTTTGCCTTCTCTTTCTTCTGCTTTCTCTCCGCTTTTCTCACTAAATCTAACACCTTCCTCCCGCGATAAAAACCACATTTAAGGCAGACCGTGTGGCCGATTTTGGGCTCCTTGCAATTTTCGCAAAACACAAAACTGGCAGCCAAAAGAGCGTGGTGCGAGCGCCGATTTTTCGTATGCGATTTTGTACTCCTCATTCGGACAACCATGTTGTGCCTATACTAGCACAACAGAGCTGATTTGCAAATAATAATGTGGTAATATAAGGTTCTATGACCGATACGGATAAACTCAATAATTTAAGGCATTCCTTGGCGCATCTCCTGGCCGCCGCAGTAATGGAGCTTTATCCTGATACCAAGCGGACTATCGGACCCTCGATAGATAATGGTTTTTACTTTGATTTTGAATTTTCAAAGCCCATTTCCGACGAGGATTTGCCAAAAATCGAAAAGGTAATGCGCAAAATTTTGCCGACTTGGAAAAAATTTGAAAAACACGAACTGACGGCAGATGAGGCAAAAAAAGAATACCCGGGCAATCCTTATAAACGCGAGCTGATAGACGAATTTACAAAAGACGGGCAGAAAGTGACTTTCTATAAGTCAGGTGACTATTGGGATCTCTGCAAGGGCAGACATGTGGAAAATTTAAAAGAAATTTCCTCCGACGCTTTTAAGCTTGACCGCATTGCCGGCGCCTACTGGCGCGGAGATGAAAAAAATAAAATGCTGACCCGCATTTACGGACTTGCATTCGAAACGAAGAAAGATTTAGATGCTTACATCGCGCAACGCGAGGAAGCTAAGAAAAGAGATCATCGAAAACTCGGACGCGAATTAGATCTGTTTGTTTTTTCTGAGTTAGTTGGAGTCGGTATGCCACTTTTTACACCAAAAGGAAATATTATCCGTGAACAAATTATCGGCTTTTCTCGTGAGCTTAATAATGAGCTCGGTTTCGGTGAAGTTCATACGCCGAACATAAACAAGGCAGAATTATTTAAAATCTCAGGACATTACGACAAATATAAAGAGGACATGCTTTCAGTTAGTTCTCAATATGTGTCCGATGAAATGTTTTTAAAACCCATGAATTGCCCTCAACATACACAAATTTTTGCATCCTCGCCTCGAAGTTACCGTGATTTACCAATAAGATATTCTGATTTCGCTGTCCTATATAGAGATGAAAAACCAGGAGAATTATCTGGACTAATAAGGTTGCGTTCATTTTCTCAGGACGATGGCCATATATTTTGCCGTGAAGATCAAGTAAAAGATGAAATAAGTAATGTTCTATCAGCCATCGAGAAAGCACTCAAAGCATACAAAATTGAATACTGGATGCGTTTGTCATTGCGAGACCCGAATAAAAAAGAAAAATATCTAGGTGATGATTCCGTCTGGAAAAAATCTCAAACTATGATGCGAGATTTGTTAAAAGAAAAAAATATAAAAAACAAAGAAGTAGAAGGTGAAGCCGCCTTCTATGGACCAAAAATAGATATTATGGCGGTAGATGCTATAGGCCGCGAATGGCAGATATCAACAATCCAGCTTGATTTCAACCAGCCAAAACGATTTGAATTAGAATATACGGATAAAGATGGCGGTAAAAAAATTCCCGTGATGATACACCGTGCGCTCATTGGTTCACCGGATAGATTTTTAGGAATTCTTATAGAACACTATGCCGGCGCCTTCCCGCTCTGGCTCGCACCGGTGCAAGTGAAAGTGATTCCGGTGCGCACACAGCACAATAAATACGCGAAAAAAGTTTTTGAGTTATTAAATGAAAATAATATTCGCGTCGAGCTCGATGATAGTGATGAAAATCTGGGCAAAAAAGTTCGTGATGCTAAGAATAACAAACTCCCATACTGGATAGTTATTGGTGATAAAGAAGTCGAAGCCGACAAAATTACCCTAGAGTCCCGTGACACCGGCCAACTAGATCAAATGTCAAAAGAAAAATTGGTCAAAAAACTTTTGGAGGAAATAAAAAACAAGAAATAATGTTTACTTAGATGACGGCCGTTAGTATAGTAAACATAGTATTAATTTCTTCTTTAGAAAGATCAGAGTTTTTTAAGTGTTCCAAACAAACTTATTTCAAAAATCTCCACAAATTCAAGAATTTTCAATTTCTCTAGGTCCCGAATAAATTGCTCAGGAATTTTAACTTTTCCTATCCATACGCTTTGATGCACCATATTAAATCCGAGATTTTTTATAACTGCCCGGAGCCAATTGCGTTTTCTACGAAGTTTTTCCGGGATATCAAAACTTATAATAACTGTTGTTTTTTGGCTCTCCTTCTGGTAATGCCTTCCAGGTAATCTGTTTTTTAATTCCTTTAGTTTTAATTCCCCCTTACGAGAAATTTTTAATTTAACAGTCCCAGCACCAGTTTCTTCTATAAGTCCATCGTGTTTCATTTGAGATATAAATAATTGCAGGCGCCTTTTTCTTTCTTGAATTTTTTTTAGATTGTCTTTTCTGGACTGAGACGCTCTACGTATTTTATTATATTCATAGTCAATTTTACCCATTGAGGCGCCATAGCCACTTGTTAGCACAGCTTCAAAGAAATCCATTTGGGTAGTGATTCCCTCTTGTAGTATTTCTAGCGCCTTCAATAAAATTTGTCCTCTCATATTTTATAGTTTACCACACTGACGGCCGTCAGTGAAGTAAACAATTGCACGGGTTGATTAGATTTATATTGTAATAACCGTGCCCGTGCCAACTTTAATAAAATTTTCTGTATACACTTTTTTAAATTGCTTTTCGGCCTTAGGTCCTGTGCAGTGACAGGGAGCAACTTTTCCAACACCTAGCTTAATAAATTGCTTTACTGCTTTGCCTGAAATCCAAAACCAGGACTTGTAAAAATGAAACCCGCCCAAAACAAGATGAATTTTCTTGCCCGGGAATTTTTCCTTGGTTTTATTTAAGATTTCCACAATACCCGGATGGGCGCAACCTGTAACCACAACTAGGCCATTGGGTGTATCGAGAATAAGTGATTGTTCGTGTATTTCTTTTGAGTCGTAACTGCCTGCTAATGGGAGTAAGAAAATATTGGCGGAAACTTTAGAAAATAATTTAACCATATTAATATTGGACGATTTGGGAATTTTTTGAACTAGTTTTTCCGAAAAAAAATCAGGTAAGAATATTTGCGCGTTTGATGTCTTGCTTAAGACTTCATCAAATCCTGCAAGATGGTCTAAATGTTTATGAGAAAATACAATATGAGTAATTGTCTGAAGATTAATGTTGAGTTTTTCTATATTACCAAAAAATGCATCTCTATTTCCACCTGTATCAAAAAGAATTTTTTTATCTTGAAACTCTACTAGACAAGAAAAACCAAAACCATCTGATAATTTTTCATTATCTTTATTGTTGTCAAAAATAATAGTTATTTTAGACATGCCATCAAGGAACTAGATATCAATTTCTGCCAATTTGGCGTTGGATTGGATGAAGGATTTGCGCGGAGGAACTTCGGAGCCCATGAGGATGTCGAAGATTTTGTTAGCTTCCTCGGCGTCCTCTATGTCTACCCGCTTGAGCACGCGATTTTTCGGATCCATGGTGGTCTCCCAGAGTTCTTCCGGATTCATTTCCCCGAGTCCTTTGAAGCGCTGAATGTGAATCCTAGCGTTTTGCGTGGAGCGTGGAGCGTTTAGTTTTTGAGATTCTTCTACTTCCTCCACGCTATCCGCTTCACGCTCTTCTATTTCTCGTATCTCGCTCACATCAGCACCTTTGCCCACTAATTTTGTTCTTTCTTCATCAGTATAGGCGTAAAGAATTTCTTTGCCTTTTTTTATTTTGTAAAGCGGCGGCTGCGCGATGTAAATGTAGCCGGCCTCAATAATATTTTTAAAGTAGCGGTAGAAAAGTGTGAGTAATAGTGTGCGGATGTGCGATCCGTCCACGTCCGCATCGGTGGCAATAATTATTTTATGATAGCGAATTTTTTCTAAATCAAAAGTGTCCCCGATGGAAGTCCCAAGTGCGATGACAAGCGACTTCACTTCCTTCGAAGCGAGCATTTTATCTATACGCGCGCGTTCAACGTTTAGAATTTTCCCGCGCAGTGGTAATATCGCCTGGGTCCGACGGTCGCGGCCTTGCTTGGCCGAACCGCCTGCAGAGTCCCCCTCTACCAGGAAGAGCTCGGACTCCGATGCATCTTTACTCTGGCAGTCCGCGAGCTTGCCAGGCAGTGTCATGCCTTCGAGCGCGCCTTTGCGCAGGACGGAATCCTTGGCCGCCTTGGCAGCTTTTCTGGCCTTGAGGGCTAAAATTGACTTATTTATAATGGTGCGTGCGTCATCCGGGTCCTCCTCGAGGAATGCCGCAAAGGCCTCGCCAAAGACGGTAGCTACCGCGCCCTGCGCCTCGACAGACCCCAGTTTCGCCTTGGTTTGTCCTTCGAATTGGATCTCGCGGAGTTTGACAGAAATGACGGCCGTGAGTCCCTCTAACACATCCTCCCCAGTGAATCCGCCTTCGGACTCTTTCATTAGTTCATTTTTTTTACAGTAAGTATTTAAGGTCCTTGTGAGTGCTGTCTTAAAGCCGGTTACGTGCGTACCGCCTTCCGCCGTGTAAATATTGTTCGCGAATGGAAAAATACGGTCAACGATATCGTCCACATATTGAAGCGCAACTTCCACTCCTACGCCGTCTTGTTCCTTGTCTACATAAAAAATATTATTCTGAACTGGTTTTTGAAATTTGTTGTAATATTTTACGAGCGAAATTAGCCCGCCTTCAAAGTAAAAAGATACGGAAGGCAGTTCTAGCCCAAGATCTCGGAAATAGAAAACGTCCGACTCGTCCAATCCCTTACTATTGTTCCACTCCCGCGCGTCAATGATCAAAATTTTCATTTTCTTTACCAGATATGCCTGCTGGCGGATGTGATTGGTAATCGTCTCCCAGCTCCATTTTATCTCTTTAAATATTTCGGGGTCTGGTTCAAAAACAACTATGGTGCCATGAAGTTTGGAAGGGGCGACCTTGGCAACCTTGCTTTTCTTTTTGCCTTTAGAATATTCCTGGACGTGCTGCCCGCCGTCGCGGTGTACTACCGCTCGGCAATAAATGGAGAGCGCGTTGACCACCGAGGCGCCTACGCCGTGAAGTCCTCCCGAGACCTTGTAGGCACTTTTTTCTCCGCCGAATTTCCCTCCGGCATGAAGTGTAGTCATAACTGTTTCCAGCGCGGAGACCTTTGTTTTCTTATGAATGTCTACCGGCACGCCTCGGCCGTTGTCGGCCACCCGCACGCGATTGCCCGGCAGTAGCACTACTTCAATATCGTCACAGAATCCGCCCATCGCTTCGTCGCGAGAATTGTCAAAAATCTCCCATACCAGGTGGTGGAGCCCCTCGGGGCCAGTGGTGCCGATATACATCCCGGGCCGGCGCCTGACGGGCTCCAGGCCCTCTAAAACGGAGATATCGGAGGCATCATAAGACCCCCCTGTTTTTGTGTCCTTTTTATCATCTGCCATATAAGTACATTATAGCAAAATAGCCAGTAAAATGCTACACTAAATTTATGGCAGACATCGTAATAACCTCCCCCGAGGAAGATAAATTAAAGAAAGAATTGGAAGCCAAAAATGACGTATATTCCATGCGCTTGAAGCGCTACCTCGCTATGCCTGATTTGTCCCGCACGCCCGGCAGTCCGCTTGCCGAGATTGTGGCTCGTGCTTCGAAAGT
>Ga0209542_10002776_pt1 | contig 38642 bp, 26 predicted proteins | sample RifCSPhighO2_01_FD_184028 | JGI IMG/M metagenome (GOLD analysis project Ga0209542, IMG submission 184028) | Soil microbial communities from Rifle, Colorado - Rifle CSP2_plank highO2_0.1 (SPAdes) (version 2) | ecosystem: Environmental > Terrestrial > Deep subsurface > Rock core/Sediment ... | reverse complement strand
AGCTTTAGCGTTGGCCTTAACAGGGTTGTATTCTCCGTTGGTGCTGTTGTGGAGAATTTCATAGGAGACAGTGCTTTTGCCTCTGCCTAATGCTTTGGCAATTGATCGCAAGGAATACTTTTTATCCAGCAAGATTTTAATTTCTAAACGCTCTGTCCGACACAAATCTTTGACCTTTTTCATATCACAATTCTATTACCAAGTGTCCTAACTGAGAACGGAATGGGGGAACTAAGTCGAATTTATATCTGTAGGGTAATTCTAAGACGTTATGATTGGTAAATAGTACCGCGGAATTTCTTTTTTTTATTAGCATAATAGATTTCCAGGATATGTCATTTCCGATACAAATGTCAGGTCGGTACTTATTGTAGAGCTCATTTATAATTGTGTTTTCTCCGCACGAAGCGTCTAGTATAGATTTAGGGGCGCCTTCTATCAAATCGAAAATAGCACTCTCAATTTTTCGAGACGATATATTTCCAATACGCTTTATTACATGCCTATGCAATACATACGGCAAAGAATATTTTTTGGCGCTATCAATTTCCTCAAAAGGAGGCTGACATGCTTTGTCGCTGAGATGTTTATGCACGAGGGAAAGAATTTTGTCATTTTGGTATGCTATTTTCTCCGAACTACTGCACGTAAAATACGCTTGAATGTTCTTCGGGTATGCTTTTACGTCTTCTCGACTTAACGCCATGAGAGCAATTCCGAAATGAGAAACTTTGTCGTAACCGCACTTAAATATATTTTTTAGTATTGCAACAGGAGCGACTTCATCAAGGCTGAGACCTGTTTCATTTAGGGCAATGCGATTTATTGCCTCCTCAATACTTTCTCGATCGTTTACATAGCCCCCTGGCAATTCCCAGCCTATTGCCTTGTTAAAATCTCTAATTAAAAGTATTTCTTTTTTTGGATTATATATAGCAATTACAACAAAATAATGCGTTCTTTTGCACAATTCCATGAATTTGCTGGAAACACTTTCTTCGTGCTCAAACTCCGGTAACGCATATATTTTCTTATATGTCGCTAGCTCATCTTCACTCATGTCGGTTATTTGTTATTTAAGGCGCGCTACACATATTAAAATTTTAAAACCGTAGTAATTATGGGGTATGTTTCTAAATGTTGTCAATGTATAACAACATTTAAATACAGCCGCGCTCGAGTGTAAAGTTTTCGAATTTGGAACAAGATCTCCTAATCTGAAGTGGTATAATCAAAAAAAATACCTATAATTTTAAGTGACGAGGATAACGAAAAAAAATTGCCCAAAAAACAGGCTGGAACAGCTGTGTTGTTTTTAAATACTAAGGGAGAGTTACTTATTATTAAGCCAAATTATAAAAGTGGGTGGCTGGTTCCCGGGGGCGCTGCAGACGATGACGAGTCCCCTCTTCGTTGTGCTACTGCCCAAAATTACCGCAGTAAGCCAAATTGCAATCGAGTATGTGCTGATTTCCATATTTGATAACACAATAGCACAAAAATGTGTTGTTATGAATTTTGTAACGAATGTATGTTGAACATAAAAAAGATGCCGAAACTCTCCGTGTAATTCTACAGGCTTTCTATCTACTGCGGGACATCCCTTACTGCAGGTCTATAAGGACTTTTTTCCGTTAAGCTAAATGATGGAAACTAAAATAATCGAAATGATTGCTTGAATGAGTTAAGCATCATTGTTGCTTCGTCAATATGTATTACTTGGGACGGGCCGATTTGCGCGGCGAAAGTGTACAGTTTTCCATCACGAATCACGTGCACGAATCTCCAAATATTTGGGTAATCGAGGTTGTTGCTCTGGTAGGTCACAGTCTCTTCAAGAGCCGTTTCGTTTGCAACAGTTACTGTCGCACGAGAAATGGTTTTCTCAAAAATGGGATAATCGATTAAATTATAATCGAAATAAAGATTATCGGTGGACAGAGTGGTGGTTGCTGTAACAAAAAAAGTTGCCGATGCGGTGCCGCCGTCTTTTGTAAACCACAACCAAAAAATTGCATCACTTTTTCGAGCGGCCACTTCCCTGTTATCGATTCTCAGTGATTTATTTTTTGATGGCAAACTAAACTTGAATTCCAGTGAGGTGTTGTAATAAGTCAATTCGTCATTTATGAATGCAATGATGTCATCGGATGCTGCATTCTTGCTAATATCCAATCCTCCGCCACTGATTAGCATTGAAGTGGTTGCTCCGGAGCTGTAGGAATATGGCATGTCATTGGGAATCCCCTGTGCGGGTATTTCTGTGACTATGCTATGAATTGTGTCTGAGAGATTCGGCGCATTATCGTAGGGGTAGCTCTGAGACTCGTGCTCTGAACCCGGCGGTAGAAATCCAATAGAGTTTGGTGAACTGGAAATTACTGTAGGCACGGTTGGAATTGGAAGTAGTACACTACTGTTTCGCAGGTCGCGAACGCTCCAAATAGCGAAAACGCTTGCCCCTAGGGCGACCATAGATAAAGCTGTTGTTAATAAACGAAGTAGGTCGTTTTTCATGTTAAGAATTTACTATTAATAAATTTGCCACGTCCCTTTCTACCGGCAGGTTATTGCCTTGGCGTGTTTCGAGGTAGTGGACAGTAGAAACGGGGCGCGGGAATTATCCACACTTTCAATAAATCCTAGAATTTTTTACGCACAAATTTACAAAATTATCATCAAGTAATTCCCCTAGTCGCCTGCAACTAAAATCAATTGCAAACTGATTGGGTCTTTGATATTCGGTGTCCGGCAAGATAAAGGAGTGTTATTTCGATACTCATTAAAGACCTCCCATCTCTAGGTCATTACTTGATCCATGTCATGCTTTGAACTAATTCGTCCAGTACGTAAAAGTTTAATGGGTCGCCATACATGGCGATGCTAAGATGGCTATCGGGTACCGATGGAAGTAGAATACTATATGAATAAATCTTTTCTCCACCAATAAGTGTGACTTCAGTTGTGGTAGAAGGTTGCCCCCTTACTTCCATTGGTATTTCTTTTCTTGACTTCTCTGGATATTCGTCCGAACTTCCATAATCACTATTTGATACTATCCCAGCTTCAATCTTATTCCATCCTTTCGCGAAAACGCTGCCAGAAGCATTTGATTCGTCATAGTTAAATAGTTGAAATGTTCCGTATCCTAGGTGATTGTCCCCTACGTGCCATTCTTTTGGATAAGTAAAAGTGAACCCAAACTTGTTGTTTGTATACACATTCAGCACTTCGTCATTGGAGGAAATTTTTCCCAAATACTCGTCCAAATTTAATTCAGTCTTCGTATTATCCGGTGCAGTATCATTTTGGCTGTTTAACTTTAAAATAACGACAAACAAACTTGCGATTATGCCAACGATAAATATCGTAACAATTGTGAGACGTATTTTTTTGTTATTTTGTTCTTGCATGTACATTAAATATAATATTACTTAATTGGAAATAAATAGCCAACTCCTAGGAGCTGGCTGTTTTTTTGAATCGAGAAAATTTTCTATTTAATCACGTTTGAAGACGGATAGAAAATCGGTGTAGAAGGACTCAAGGAATTTAGCTTGTAATCCTTAATCAGGCGTCCCTCAATACTTAGCTGATTAAGTTGCGGATCTGTGCCTTCGCCGGAAGCCGTTCCTTGAAAGTATGCGGTCACATGAAGATGTGTAGCAGTACTGATACCGGTGTTTCCCATAATGCCAAGTTTTTGGCCCTGAATGACTATTTGACCCTTGGTAACTAGAGGAGGGCTTTTGAAGTGGCTGTACACTGTCTGGAAGCCACTTGATGTGTCGTTGTCACAGCCATGATCAATTTTGACATGATAGCCATTTGGATGTCCCGGATCATTACCAACGAAATATACTTTGCCGCCTTCCATAGCCAATACGGGGGCGTCAGTTTCTGGATACATTGGACCGATTCCGCTTGCTTGAACGCTCCAAGGCGAAAAATCGAGCGAGTAGTATGTTGTTCCCTTATGGAACGGGTCATCTATACCGTCGTTCGCTTTACCGCCTGCTTCGACCGTCAACTTCCACGCCTTCCCACCGGGTAAGGGCATCTTGAAGTCGAGATCGTATATGACATGCAACTTCGGCCGAAGGGTTACGGACGAAGAATCAGACGAATAGAACTCGTCATACCGATTGTCATTGGCAGCAGGGGTTAACAACAAGCCGTAATTTAAAGATGGCGCCAATCGCCAGTAATTTACAGACGAAGTAATGTCAATTCCATACCACCCGGATCCAATCGATGGACCGTAATACCTACCCAGATAGTAGCCCGCAAGATTAGCGTGATCCCAGGGTGCTTCACTCCACCTAGTTTTGAGTAACCACATGTTTATGTCAGTTGGACGAGTTGTATTGAAGTGGTAAAGCCAGAGCTCCGCACGCTTGAACGAGCCGGGCACAGTTTGAGTTGCCCCGTCAAACTTAATGAGCGAGTTGTAGTAATCGCCCCATCCGCCAACGCGCAAAATGCCGTTGTTTACTCCCTGCTTGTTGTAATAACTGCCGAACCATTTGTCTACGCCCTCGGGACCAGGTTGTAGAACCATTTTGTCTTCGACTGCCCGACTAACCGCTACTCCACAAAGGAGAGCGCCGATCACTGCAATATACTTTTGATACATAAAGTACCCACTCCGTCTAGCGACCTTTCGGCCACAATATTCTGCTTTTCAAAGAACTAATCGACACAATATCGACAGCTCTGAGCACAATTTTATTCCGTTCCATACTGTTGTCAATTGTTGACAACAGTATTAAACACTCTTTACACCGTGTAAAGAGAACTTATGAAAATACGGGCGGCTTTTCAATAATTTTCAGAATTTCAAATGCCTTTCTGAGAGCAAGTTGAGTATTGTCGGACAATTTGCATGTAGATAACTGATCCTCACTTATCCATTTATAGTTCTGATGTTCATGGCTAATTTTTACATTTGTACCGGAAATTGGTTTGACTAGGTAATTTATCTGCGTTGTGTCGCGCACCTCGTCCCCCTTTTTTACAGCGTAATCAAAAACATAAACAGGCATAACTGGCTCTACTGATAACCTCGTTTCTTCCAGTACTTCCCTCTTCAATGCATCAATCGATGGCTCCATTGATTCCCGCTTACCACTCGGTAGCTCCCAAAGGCCCGGCAATATCGCCTCGTCATTACGTCTTTGCAATATGAGCACCTTATTATCGCTGTAGACAATTCCTGCCATCACAATTTTTTGCACAATCTTAGTATTATCCATGTTTGATTTTTTTTTACTTTAACGCCGGAAGTTTATGCTCCTACAAATTTGACGCTCTAATTTTACTCCGGAGTTTGGTATTACACGCCAATACAGAATAAATTCTTGATTTTGTAAACATTTGTTGGTATACTGTGGCAACAGTAATAAATGGCAGCTGTATTTCGTAATAAATATATGCATATAAAATGACAAAAGAAACTCATACAAAACTTCAAAAATTTGGCCTTTCCGACAAGGAAGCGGATATCTATCTTGCCTTGCTTCAACTCGGCACGGCCGCCGCAAGCGACATTGCAAAAAGTGGCGGTGTTAACAGAAGCACTGCGTACGTTGTACTCGAATCTTTGGCAAAAAAGGGTCTTGCATCAATATCTGTCCGTGAGGGAGTGCGCCATTACTCTGCCTCTTCCCCCGAAAGGCTTGTGAACCGCGCTGAGCAGTCTGCCAAAGAATATTCGGAACTTGCAAAACTCGGACGTCAGATGCTGACCGAATTGCAAAACGTCGGCAAATCCTCGCTCGGCAAATCTACAGTTAGGGTTTTTGACGGCACGGAGGGTATTAAGGCTGTGTACGAAGATATTTCGACTTCAAAAGACGACGTGACTTCGTATACGGCGGAGGATGTTATGAATGACACCTTGGGAGTCAGTTTGAGTGAATTTCGGAGCAAAATATTACAGAAAGGCCTAGGGCTAAAAATAATTGCCAATGATACGCCGGCCGCTCGGGAAATATTATCGGAAAATAAATCTTCTGCTTTGCAATATTCATTGATATCGGGCGGCAATTACGGTTCTGAACTCGTGCTCTACGGCAATAAAGTCGCATTTATGTCTCCGCGCGAAAAAATATCATATGTGATCGATAGTGAGGAATTTTCGAAAGCGATTAAAATATTACTCGACTCTACCCTTATGAGAGCGCACAAATGGGAAGTCAAAGCTGAACCACAACCAAAAGACTCGGCACGCCAAAAAGAGCGGGTATTGGCGAAATCCGAAAAAAGATTTTTCCGGATTTAGACTTTCGCCCTCAATCGGGATTTTATCTCAAGTATATACCGCAATAATTTGGCGGATGATTAGTTCGTCGGCTGTGATGTATTTTCCTCTAAAATCAAACCAAACTTTTAGAAAATCATCACGCCTCAGCTTTCGTACCCCGCCAATTTCCGGATCTTGGAGATGAACATATTCGTCGTCCAGGCCAGTTACAACGGAATAATGGCCGTCGGCAATCGCCGCTTCATCATAATCGGTTCTGCCCCTCGTAAACCAATCCACAATCACGGGCACACCCCTCTCGAGCCACATTTGAATGTCGTTAAACGACGCGCCGTCTTTTACAAAAACTTTAAATCCCAGCCGTTCTGCCACTTTTTTTATAGACACTGCATCAACACCGACTTCCGGTACTACGCCAATAATGTCCGCAAGTTCTTTTTCGGTTTGGTTGACGCCATAATAATCGAGAACAATTTTAAGAGAAGCCGGACCGCACATATCGGCGTGCAGGGTTTCCTGAAAAGCAGTCACATTAAGCATTAGTGGCTTCACAAAATTTTAAATTAAGTTCTAATCTTTTGAGCCAGCAACTCCAACTTGGCGTCATCTGCCCGCTTATAGTCGTGGGAGGATATGTAGCCCTCGTATTTGTCAAAAAATTTGTCTACATTTGATTTGATCGGTTGCCACTCCCCTACTTTTTCTGTGCCGTGCATCGGAAACAATTTGGCGTGCAAGTGGTCAACTCCAAAACCCTCCAAAATCATACCAGTTCTGCCGACGTCGGGTAATTTTTCATCGATCAACTTGCCGACCTTCTTCGCGGCAAGCACCAATCCCGACAAAATATCGTCTTTGTTATCAAAAGCGTAGCTTGGATTATGTTCTTTTGTAATTACGACTGAAAAACCATCTGTATTCGGAAAAATTGAAAGAAAAGCAAGATGTTTTTCGTCCTCCCAAATCTTATGACTCGGCGCTCCCCCACTCGCAATTTTGCAAAAAATACAATCTTTCATTTGGCAATTTTTGAAAACAATAAAACATCCAAAATTTTGCCGGATTTGCGGACGTAGTTTCGGAGAAGACCTTCCTTGCGGAATCCGTTTTTCAAAAGCACTTTGGCCGAGCCTTTGTTCCACAAATACACATGCGCATCCAGACGTTTTAGTTTCAAAGATTTAAACGCCCACTTTGACACCATACCTACTGCATCAGACATTATTCCCCTACCCCAGTAATGTTTTCCAAGCCAATAACCGAAAGTGCCCTTATACGTTTTTTTGTCAGAATTTAGATGCAAAGAAACTACTCCCACAGCCAATCCATCAATTTCTATCACATAGGAAATATGTCCTTCCTTATTGCTTTTCCGCAAGCGAATGAATGCCTTCGCGTCTTTAAACGAATATGGATACGGAAAACTATCGGACATATTCATAGCCACCAGCTTTTCGTTTGCGTTTTTAGTGATAGATGTAGCGTCGGAGTCTCGAAGTGGGCGTAAAGCGAATTTGGAGCTTTTTAAGGTTGGCAATTTCATATAATTATTATGGATATTACTTTTTATGCTAACTAGTGGAATTAGTCTTTTTTTATATTAACAAATATTTGTTGAAGCACAACACGGCGGGAATTTAAGAATATTTATATATATATTTAGCAAAATCGTTTTAAGCGCATATTCGCACATTCGTACGAATTAGCCTATCGACAGTGATGTATTTAAATTTAAAGCTGTTGATAACTTACGACAATGGTGACGATAGTGGTGACAATAGTCTGACTGTCGTCACGATTGTCGGAAATCTGGAAACAAAAAATCCCAGAGCGCGAGAGGCACTTTGGGATCTTGTACTTGGCGCGCTGTGCGCCACGTTTTTAGTCTCCAGCCAAAACTTGAAGTTTCGATTGGACGCCCGCATCAGCGGGCAAGACTCTGAAAAATCGAGCAGTTACACCCTTTTCGATCGACACCTGGAAGGTGGCGACTCCCCTATTGTCTGCCGTAACTACCGACTGCTTTCCGACATGCGAGAGGCTTGTCAACTCGTAAGTCACTGTGTCGCTCGACACTATGACGTAAGGTTGACCGGGTATGAGCCCGCGCTCTGCGACCTCAAGCCAGCCGCTTCCCATCTTTTTGACATCGACGGGACTTGCCGTGATTGGCCTCCACTCTCCGGAAGGTATGGAAAACTCATCTCCCACAGTACGTGCTTCGTCGTACCAAAGGACGACGTACTGTTTAACATCAGTTCCAATAGTGAAGTGTTCAGGCATTAGCCACCAGCCTGAAAGCTCATCTCCACCAATATGGAAGCGATTATCTCCGAAGAGATCGACGAGCCAGCAACTCTCAGGCGCTCCATTTCTGGAGATTGAGCTCACAGTCGCAGGACTGCCATCTCGGATGAAGTCAAACCGACTTTCGACCCAGCGAACTTCTTCCGCACCGGGGAGAGAGAGCCACGAACCGTTGATTATCGTGTCTCCAACTCCAGTGTCAAAAAAGAAAATGCCGGGAGGGGGCAGAGCGATAGCGTGCTCGGGGTACGTCCACACACCGTCAGGACCTTTCGTAAACTGAAAAGTCTGGAGAGTGTGGTAAACACGAGCGTGTCGAGGCAGTACCAATACGGAACCGCCACCCTGGGCGTCTACCCATAGATGGTACAATTTGCCTTCTTCCGGCAACTCGTAGACGGAGGCCAGGCCTCCATTATTCAAACACACCTCGGTCAGCAATCTCCTAGCCACAAACTCAATTGCTTGGTAGAGGTCATCCTTAATGAATGGGTAATCCCTTTTCGGATTATCGTAGTTGCGGGTTATGCCGTCACTCCCCGCCATAACATTATCGTAGGGAGCTCTCTGACCATGCTTCCATAACGTGACGCTAACCCCCTCGATATTTTCCCGGATGTACTTCTCCACCGCTTCGCTACCGAATGGCAGCGTTTTTACCCGTTGGGCGTAAGCATTGTAAATGCCTGCCACAACGAGGACTATGACCGCAAAGAGAGTTTTCATGCTCTCCTCCTTTCGTGTTGTGGTGGGCTATTCGCCCAACCGTTTTTACTAGCATTTCAATGCACAACTATCGGAATTGTACCATTTGTCAATCCAAAAGTCAACATTACACATGTTGATATCGACAAAGTCAAATTCCGGACACCACCCTAGAGGCTAAATCACAATACTGAAAATTTAATGAAGATACGCCAGGACTTCGTCAAAATTCCTTGAATCCGGGAGTTTTGGTTTCAACGACCACGGCGACATTGACTCTTCGCTCCGCGTCACCCGAGCCAATTTCTTCGGCCAAAAGGGTGAAGATATAAACGCCTGGCGGAATCAATTGTTCGCTGTCAGCGGAAGAGACCGAGAACTTCACGGAGTAACCATTTTCTTTGATAATATCGAAAATGTTATTGACGGGGTTTCCGTCTATGCGCATCTGGAACTTATTTAATTCCGCAGTCGTAAGATTAACACCCGTTGACGCGCGAACAGCCTTCTCCAAACTTAATCGAATATTTTTATCAAAGCAATCATTTGGCGTAATGGTAATGGTGCTTTCGGAAGACACCGGGAGACCAGAAACACCTTCCACTTGACGCACCCTTACACTCTCTGGGTTAGCGCTCAAAGTAAAGTTTGGATCACACACATTTAAGATGCAAGGAGTCGAATCTTTCGATTTATAATCTATTGGAAAACTACAATGATCCGGATCAGTGGCGCAGTCAAGCGGATCCGCGGCTGTGACTCTCATCGTCATACTATAATCATGCGGTTCGGTATATGTTCTCGTAAAAGTTTCCGGGCTAACTATGTTTGGCGGAATCGAGCCGGATCCTGTCAGAGCGCCAAGCTCGTCTGTTTCAACCCATGTAAGTGAAGTAAAAGAGCCTGTTGAACCATTAAATATCGAAGTCCAATTAACGTTTGTCGGCGTGCCAGAAGTAATAGTAACCGTACTTGGTGAAGCGGAACAATTGACGTTTAGCGGGTCGCATTTTGATGCCCGGTGATCCATACTTGGTGATTGCCTGGTATATGTTCCTACCTTTGAAACAACGTAGTACGAATACCACTCATTGGCAGTTAGCCCAAAATCTCTAAACCTATAAAAAAGAATCCCAGGCGTGGCGGTCGGCGTGCCGGCAGTGCCAAGAACATTCGCGACTTTGACTGAATCTCTGTAGACATCAAAGCTGTCTATGCCTTCGGGCGATGTCCACCTGACGAGGGTCTTTCCTACCCCGGCCTCGGAACAAGCAAGATACGTGGCCGACTGGAGTACTGGCGGAGGAATTGTGCAGGTGGTCGAGCAACTTGCAGTGTCGTTATGAGGTGGGTTTTGACTGTCCCACACAGTTAAAGTTCCCGTAATTGTTGAATTCGCTTCCCTACACACAGGCGAAGTTACATTACGCAAATTCGACGAAGCCACATCCCTCCACGTGTATGAAAGCGGTGCAATGCCTCCTGAAGCGGTACCGTAAAATGTGGCGCTCTGGCCCAAAACAGTTTCAGGCTGAACTGTACATGAGGCTCCTACATTTGGGGCCCTCACATGCACAATAAAAGTTGTCGATCGATTGATTGGAGGCGTTGTAGCCGTCGTACCGCGAACCGTCACCAAGTAATCGCCCGGCGTTGTTATATTTCGCAGAGTGAGAGTCGGTTTTCGCTGACATTCCCTATCCGCATTTGTGCGAGGAGTACATGTACTATCCACCCAACTATAAGTAAATGGCGTTGACTGATTGACGTTGTTGATCGGAGAAACTGTTGGAGCTTGGAGAGTTACAGCCGATGGCGTGCCAAAAATCCATTTGACGTGCATAATATTCGACGTTGGAGCGCTTGGAGTAATGGTAATTTCAGGTAAGCCAGGCGTGATTGAGTAATTAAATTGGGTGCTCGGCCTTGCGGCGAATGACGGACAAACAAACGGTCCAGTCGTATAAACTCCGGACGTAACAGAAACTTTCATTGTTTTCAAACCCTCCGTCATATAGGTAATCGGCAAATTAAAGCTTGAACCCATGAACGGTGTTGTGCCGGTGTGCGCGGGACTGTCATTATCCGCATAACTGTAGGAATAACTGACTCCGTCTCCATAGCGACCGCCAATCATCCAAGTTGGCGTAACGGGAATCGTGCCGTAATAAGATGGGGACACTGAACAAATTACTTCCGGACAGCGCACGCTTGATATTTGGGTCGACAATGAACTCCAGGGCGATGTAACGTTACCCGGCAAGACTGCGCGAATCTGATACCAATATTTTGTGTTCGGAAGTAAAGGCTTGTGACTCACATGACATGTTCCGCCAGAACACGCGGACGCGGAGCTGATGTAAGGAAGCGATGTCCAAACTCCGCCAGGTGGAATCGTGACGGAGGAAGCAGTGGTTGCAAAAATAACATCATAGGAAGTTGCGCCCGTACTCTCATTCCAATACAAATTGTTGACTCCCCCATCACAAAATGTGTTGTCGTTGATCGAGGTAAGTGGAACCGGAGGAGGCGTCACCGTTATGTTAAAGGTTTTGACATTCTCGGCCGACGTTGTGGTATCGCAATCGGGCGAACTTACAACCTTAACTTTGTAAAGTCCGGGAGTGGTACTCAAGGTAGTGTTTATGGTGGCCACGCTGGTGCAAGACGTCGTTCCAGGATTACACGAAGGAGCGTTAATCGTAATATTGTTGTTGGTCAAATTCGTAGCAACAGGATCACCCTCGAAAACAAACGAAACATTTTGTGGCGTACCGTGATCAAAATTGACCTTGATGTTCGTACCAACTTGCGAGCCTGCTTCAACCGACACGTCAGAAATTGTCTCCATGTTGTAACCGCAATCAATCAGTCCGCAATCGGCCGTAACCGTCTTTGCCGCGTCCATTGATACATTGCAAATGCCCGTGCCACTGCAACCACCACCCGACCACCCCTTGAAATCAAGTGATGCTCCGGCGCGAGGAGCGTTCAGCCAAGCTTCAATTTCTCCGACTTGAAGTCCGCCTACGTAGCCAGCTTCAGAATTTAGGCGGGTCAAGCGTACTGTAGTTGCCTTGATCGGCGCGCCACCCACCCGTACGTCAATGACATGCGCATTGTTGCCGGCATTGTAGTGCTGACCAACTTTTGAAAAGACCAGAGTCGGGCCGTCGTAAACTTCTATCTTCATAAACGCATTGTTGTTCGGACCGCAACTGCTCACGCCATCATACTGATACGGAACGTAAAGTTTCAAGGTATCGATTTCAACCTGTCCCGCGAAGTTCGCGTCGAAAGAAGCAGTACCGCCCGTATTCGGTGAAATGTGCGCCCCGAGACTCCAATTTTGGCCGGACGATAACACTCCGGCATCGTTGACACAGTTATTCGACAAAGTATCGATGGCCAAATTGGCCTTTGTCGGATAATTATAATTAGACAATGGGAAATTCTGATGAATAGTTCCACTTACGGGATAACCGACGACATTCGAAACGTTTGCAAATTTAATCTGCATCGGAGAATTTACCGACAGTCGAACCAAACTTGGAAAAACGCTCTGCGATGGATTGTATGGATAATTTTGATTGTCGCTTTGGCAATTGGTACCGCAGAAAATATTGCCGTCATCGGAAAAAACTGTGCAAGGACTGATTCCGGTTTTGTTTACGGTTAGAGGCACGGTCGGAACAATGACATTTACTGTAAGAGTCGGACATTGGGCGGGTTTTTCAATCGACGGCGCACTGTCCATCCTGACAAGCAGTCTTCTCGATTCTACTGTAGAACTTTGAGCCCCACCGCTTGAGAAAGAACCTGGAACGTCGCGGCCGACTATGTTAAACCAAGGCCTTATAACTTTCCAAGAATTCAGGTACTCATCAGGAGAATATTCTTCCCACTGTGCTGAAAATGGAGCAGTACCTCCGATTACTGTCCCACTCCAATATTTGTTCACCCATGTCCCCTGGTCTACCGTAACGGACGTCTGCCGGATGCTGTAGTCGGGTGGAGCTGTTATGTACGCATCGCACTCCGGGCCAAAATCCGGCACGACGATATCGCAGGTCTTTGTGTCGAGTACTGTATTTGTGCCAGATAGAACGGCGGTCACGGTGTATGGATAAGTGCCCGGAGTAAGTGTGGAAGATGTATCAAACTTAACGGGAATCGAACATTTGGAGCCCGGAGTGCTGGAAAAAGGAGTACATTCACCGGTTTGATAGCCATTTATCGGGTCCCACATTCTGTAAAACGAGGGGGTTATTCGTGAATCAACCGCAATACGCCCATTTATAGAAACCTTCGCCGCAAGACCACTCTCCAAAGTTACTCCAACATTTGTATCCTGAGATGTGGCAGGCGGCATACTAAGATCACTGCATGAAATAGAATAATCAGTTGGTCCGCCCACCGTCACGGTTACGTAATCCATACAGTTGACAGGAGAACTTCCTGTCACACCGACACTATTAAACAGATATGTGTGAACTCCGGGACCCGGGGCCAGCATTGAATAACTGGTCGAATTATTGCAGGACGTATCCGAACTGAAGCCATTTGAGCATAGAGATGCGTTAGTTGTTGACCAAGTAAAGTTTAGGAGTGCGCCCGGCTCTACCCGGACGGACGATGAATTGTTTACAAGTAAATCGCAAGTATGAACCGGCGTAGTCACAGCAGGTACCGTAAGCACAAAAGTGGCAGTGTTGTTGGTGTCATTTCCATCGGAACTGCCACGGACTGTTATCGTATTCGAGGTACCGGCGTGTGTGGCTGTAATTCCTGAAATATTGATCGGGATATTGCATGGAACTGTCGGAGTGCAACCGGCTCCCGGAGTTATTGTGATGCCTGTTGGAGCGCCCGAAATATTGGTTATCGTCTGAATAGAAGCGGTGCCTGATACGGGAGTAAGAACGGCGTTTAGAGAGCCGCTTCCCGATGATACGGGTATCGAAATTGAAGATTGGGAAACGCCAAGTGAATAATCGAACGGAGAAACGATGTAGTTGAAGGTGGCGACAGGAGACTTGTCAGCCTCCATTGTTACTGTACATGTAGTGCCCGAAGTGCTATCGCACCCACTCCAAGAACTAAATGTGCCGGAAGTAGCATTTGCGGTCAGTATAACAGTTTTAGCGGCACCCAATGTGAAAGTACTGCTACAAACTGAACCACAATTTATGAGCCCGTCACCAGATGTTACCGTGCCGCTCCCTGTCCCATTTTTGGAAACCTGTAGATTGGACGTAATTACCAAATAAACGGACGCACTATTATTATTCCCAGTGATAGGTGAGCCATTTATGGTAAGAAGATGTGTCCCTGCACGAGTATACGAAGGTATTGTCACACTCATAGTTGGAGAACAAGTCGGGTAACACCAGTTTGACTGATCAGTAAATGTAGCGGTGGGCTGAGGAACACCAGTTGCAGGCGGCAGACCGCTGACCGAAAGACTGACGGGAGACGGTGTTCCAGAGACAAGAGTTTTTGTAATGGTTGAACTGCGCGCCGTCGATACAGTACTGCTCCAAGGAGCGGTAAGAGTTAGTGGATTGGCGCCCAAACTATAATCAAAAGGCACCGCCACATTTATACTGCACGAACCGGAAAGTGTGGCATTCTGGCAGACCATTGTGTATGTCGAAGGCAAAGTAATTCCGGATATCGACTGCGTGCCGCTCGGAAGTGCTTTTGTCCCGCTCCACGCGCCGCTCGCAACACAGGAAGTTGGAGAATTGGACGTCGTCCAAGAAATGTTAAAAGGCGTCGAAGGATTTACTACAGTCGGCGCTGTTAAGGTGCATTCAGGAGTCGGAACGTCGGTAATCGTTAAACTGAAAGACGCAAGATTGTTGGTTAGGTTGTCGTCTGGAGAACCTTTAAGCCGAATGGGGTAGGTTCCCTTTGATGCTGATGCACTGACCGTGACAGTAAGCGGAACTGTGCAACTGGGTAAATTTGGCGTGCATGACCCCGAAGAAATTGTGACTCCAGTCGGTAAGGCGTAAGTTGTATCTCGTCCGACAGACTCTAAAACCGGCGTACCGTATCGAGGTGTTAATACTGCGGTGATTGAGCCGGTATCGTTAATACCAACACTTATAGCCGAAGAATTTAGAGTAAGCGCGTAATCAAAAGCCGGATTAACGGTCAATACAGGCACGCCCAAATCAGTTGAACAGACTTTTGTTGCCGTACGTGTTCCGAGTGTTGCTACTACCGTCGCGTCAACTGATTTTGGGTTAGCACCGGTCGAATATGACGGTGACCAAATATTACTTGTATTTGCCGCTCTCGATTGGCCGTCTGTGTCCGTCCACGAATATACGATAGTTCCGGAAGAAAAATTGCGTGGTGTAGCTGTCCACGTCACAGTGCTACCACTGACAATTGTACGTGAGCTAACGGAACAATCTACAGTTGGAGCTCCGGTGATTATTAAATTAAAAGGTGGCGCATCTTTTGGAATGCCGCTCGATGACACACCGTGCACAATAATTGGATACGTGCCCGCTCCGGTTGTAGGCGCAATTGTTATTGTAAGTCTTGGCGCAGTCGAGCAACTTCCACCGGGATTTGGCAAGCAGGAAGCCGGATTAAATAAATGGGTTGCATCGCGAGGAAGTCCGGAGAGAGATAAAGAAACATTTTCTGAAATCCCGGAAAGGTGCGTCACAGTGATCGTATTTGATCCAGAATCGATTGCTCCGGCCTGTATTGTAATATTTGGTGACGCTACAATTGAATAATCAAAAGGTATTGTTCCTACCGAAAGACTGTTACTACAAACAATTGTTCCGGAACTCAGCCCGTTTGATGTAATAATCACCGAAGCGGTTTTTTGCCCAGTATTATTGTAAATGAAAGGTTGGTTTTGAAGTGAGCCTGTATGACCATCCGAATCAGACCAAGAATACGTGTAAGTACCGTTGCCGCCTCCGGGAATTGCTGACCACGTGGCTGAACTGTTAACTGCAATGGATGAAGGAGAAACGGAACATGAACCGTTCACTGGTGGGTTGTTAATGGACAAAGTAAAGTTGGCTATCCTCGATACACCCGTCGTCATTGACCGCGAATTGACCGTGACAGTATAGTCTCCGACCGGTATCGTAGGCGTTACAGTTAACGTTCGCGAACACGGAGTCCCGGGCTGAGGCGTACACGTGCGACCGTCATCAACCGTAAATACCGCATTAAGACTGCCTGACGAAGGCACCGGAGAAATAGAAGCTATCGAAAATTGCACAGGCTCAGCAATACCGGAACCATATGTCGCCGTTACAACATTGGACCCATTTTGACCCGCCATGATAGAAATGTTACCGGAGACTGATAAACTATAGACCCAAGACGCAATCGGATTTACAACAAGGTTACAAGTCGCAACCGCAGGGAAACCACCCGAGGTAACTGAAATCATTGCAGTTTCAGTCCTAGCCACAGTGTAGGGCAAAGTTGTAAAAGATTGAGTAGTTTTACCACTAACTTGCGTATGCCCAGACCATGAATAAGTGTAGGAGCCCGTTCCTCCCGAAGGTGTTGCCTGCCAAAAAGAAGTTTGATTGACAAAAATTGGGTTTGGGTTGGGGCAAGTAACTGTGGGGCAAGAAATCGATGAGATTACCGCTCCGGACGATCTCGGATCAGATGAAACTCCGTTTTTTACCGTCCTAATCCGATAGTAGTAGCTTGTTCTCACAGACACTCCAGTATCCCGCCACAAAACAGCTCCCGACGAAAGTGTCTGAACATCAGTAAAAGGGCCGCTCGATGATGTCGAACGAGAAATTATGTAATTATCTATATTAGAAACGGCGCTCCAAACAAGATCAACCGAACCACCGCAAGATGAACCGGAAGTAACCGAAAAAGTTGATGGAGGGACTGGCTTAACTGTGAGTGAAGCAGAACAATTTTTTGGTCCGGTCGATATGCCATTCGCTGTCAAATTTACCGTTGCTGTTTTAATGCCGCCAGCCGTATAAGTAGCTGTCCATGGGTCGCCGGTTCCAATCATACCGTCACTACTCCAGCTAAAAGTATACGGAGCGCTTCCGCTAATGACGGTTGCATCCCAAGTTACAGCTTGACCGGTCGTCACCGTCGCCTGAAGGGGCAGACAGGAAACATCCACAATGCAAATTTGCGCGACATTATAAATATAATCATTCGAACGGGCTTTAAGAGAACCGTAAACAGATTCCACAGCATAGGTGTGAGTTGTGCCTGGATCAAGATTGGCATGAGCAAAACTGCAAACGCCGGAAACGCACTGCAAAGACGCAACTGACCCAATCAGAGTTGAAGAGTCATAAATATTGTAACTGGTAGCCAAGCTAACCGCGTTCCACCTGATCGTCGCGGTGTCTTTTTGGCCGGATGGAACACACGAAGGGTAAGTCGGTGTTACGGAATTGATCACAGGGCGAGGCAAAACCCTAACCTGACTACTATCCAAAATACCGTCACAATTAATTGCAAAAACAGTGTCATTGATAACGTTTGGTATCGTGGCACTTCCCCCGCCCGCGGGAGTCGGTGTTGTAGGCCAGGTGCCTGTGCCTCCGCTTGGAACACAGGACGTCGGGCTTCCTGTTGTAGTCCATGAACAAATAACCGAACCGCCGTAAACGACCGTGGGAGTGCAATCCAAATTGACGGACTTTGATGAGCCTGCCTGTGGTGGCCCAGGCCACACTTCATCAACCACAGGCGCTGTGGGCGAAGTTAATTCGGGGTTGTTCGTTGGAAGTCTTTTAATCGGGGGTGTATATCCCGGGTATCCTACACAGGCACTTGTTGGATTTAGATCATAAGGAGAATAATATTGATCGGGATTTGTCGTAACGCCATAAACATCACCTATGAAATCACCATCATAATTTTGCTGTCTATCCAACTCGATGCAATAGCGAAAAATGAAGTTGTACTGATTTCCACCAGCATAAACACTTAATATCTGATTATAAAATTGATTTCCTGGACGGTTGACACCCGATGCGGCCACAGCGAATGGTCCTATAGTACCAGATGAAGTTCTGGCCGTTGTAGGAACTGTACTTCTCGTAACTTGAGGCATCACCCCAATCGGGTCTACTGCTCCGTAATCATAAGATGGATCGCCCCCACTTGCCTCAAGAAAATACTGTGGCGGATTTGGACAAGTAAACTTAATATTATACTTAATAGAATAAATTTGACTGTTTGGAACATAGGTTATCCATGTATCACTCTTCTGGTACATATCCCAAGTTATTGCTCCAGGATTTAACTCGTCGGGAGAAATAATTCTCTGTTTTGACTGAAATACATTTCTTGTAAGCCAAGCGTATCCGGGATATCCATAAGTACCGTCAAATGTTGCAGTCGTCGAAAAATCCACCCTGTACTTTTGACCATCAGGCGGATAAACAAATCCCGCACTACTGGTATCGGGTATCAAATTATAAGTAGTGGGACTGTAAGCCCAGCTATGCCACCCATCATCATCAAGTACGACTAAATCACCCTTTAAAATAGGGACACAAGCCATATCCTCATAAGGATTAACGCCGTCAACGTTGATATATTGTGTGGTATATTGAGCATCCGCAAACCCTCCAACAAAAAATAGGCACAGACAAATCAGAACCGACCCCAGCACCAGTTTTGTAACTTGAAATCCGAACCCTCTCTTTTTGTTAGTTTTGTTCACAAGGTCGTAATTATACCCAAACTATTTGCGATTTAAGGCGTCAATGATCTGAACTTTTTCCTCATCGGAAAAATTGTAATAATTAATTTTATCTCCGGAAAGAGCCGTGATGATAATTTCTCGCTCATCCCTTGAAAGCACTTTGTTCGAACTGACAAGCGACAATATCTGAGGTTTGTTTTTCGCCACGGTTGCAGTATCCGGTCTGGCATCAGTCGTTGGAGTAGCGACATTTGAAGGCGCGCCCTCTTTTGGCTTTGACGCAAAAACCATTATGAGAACAGCCACTGCAACAACAACTACCACAACAAAAACGAGATTTTTAATAGTCGATTGGTTTTGCATAGAAAAATGTACCGAAAGTAATAATTGACTGAATTATACAACTTTCCCCGAATGTAAAATAGGAAAATTGTTGATAACCTAAAATAGGTTTCAACGAACCAGACTCTCTGGATGATGAGCCGGGTAGGCGGGATACGGTGACTTTGATAATTTGTCCGAAATATCTTGCATTACCTTCCGTATGGCCCCCTTGTACTCATTATCCCCCTCGAATTCTGGAGAGAAATGCGCCGAAATAATATCTTGAGCAAAAATTGGTTGACCAAAAGTCACCGAAACGTTTCTTTTGCGCGTAATGAATTCTCTACTCGTCATTTTATACAGACCCTGTATGACTATCGGGACAATTGGAAGATTTGTTTGCTTTGCCGCATACACCGCACCACCTTTTGAATTACTAACGTCCACCAATCCGGTTCGCGTTTTTCTTCCCTCGGGAAATATCAGCAAACTGCGTTTATGACTCAAAATGTCTATATGAGATTTAAGTGCCAACGCATAATCACGCTGACCCTTCTCCACAGCGTGAGCACCCCAGATTTTAAAAATCAAGCCGCCGTAGAATAATTTGCGCCAGCTACTGTGTATGTAAAAATTCCTCGGTCTTGAGGCGTAGAACATCGGAAAGTGTTTTGAAAAAAAAGGAAAACTGGCAGGGACAATAATCGGGTCCAATTCACTCGAATGATTAGAGACAAAAACAACACCCGGACCAAGGCTGTCGATATTTTGGAGTCCGTGGACTTGTAATTTAATAAAATAGCTGAACAAAACCTTAGTGACCGGCCATATGGCCTTTTGCAGAAAATACGGCGAGAGTAATAGAAACCTGCTTATCATTGGAGTACTCGCATTATACAACAAAATCATTTTTAACTCCCACACTTCCGATGCTAACAGAATTTTGAGCAAAATTTTTTGTTAGAAGTGGCCAGAATACCTCCATCCTCCAAAATTTGCGGCGTCGCCGGTTGGCGGGTTGGAAAGGAGCGTCCCCAACGGGACTTCCAACAATTTTCAATATATTTTTAATTTTGTCTTGTTCAAATTGCAACATCCGCCCTGGTTTAATAATGTTACTATAGTAACATTATTAAACCAGGCGCAATGTACAGGTTCATGTGGAATACGGCATGGATTTTGTTAGACATGACGCAAGTGACTGACCGCCAGACTGAAGTCGGGCGATCGGTTGCTTTGCTTATCGGTCTTGCCTATTCCCCTCGACAGGAATCGAACCTGTATCATGAGCTTCGGAGGCCCATGTTCTATCCATTAAACTACGAGGGGGGTAAAACTTGTCAGATTTGAACAACCGCAAAATGCATACCTCAATATACATTTATTGACGATACTTTAAAAGCACATATCCAGGATTTCGATATTTTAAAAAAGAGCCTCGAACAGAATTTGAGTCCGCAAGTGACCCCGGCGCGAGACATAAGCGAGTTAACGGCCAGTCGACAGTCGACTACGTTACCTGCGCGAAGTTTATCGAGATGAAGGCGAACCAGATAGTGACGATAAAAGAATCGAGTGCGCGAACAGCGAGTGTTGTCAGGAAAGCGTAAGCAATGGCCACAACAAGAGCAATTTCGCCCAACATGAAGCGGAACGTCTTCATTTTCGATTATTTTATAAACCAAAACAATTCAACAAGAAACAGACGACGGTCAACAGCGCGGTGGCAATTTTCACGAATTCCTGCTTTGATCTTTTTACGCTTGAACCCAACAGAAAGTGACGTTCTTATTATGCGTTCCCAAATTACCTATACGATATTTATGACTCAACTTGAGGCCGTAGATGATTCCAAATCGCTTTTAATATTTTTCAGCACGGAACTTAGGGCAAAAAGAGATATCGGCTTTATGAGATGCTGATCGAATCCTGCCTTTTTTATCGCTTCTTTGTCCGATGACTGGCTATACCCAGTGAGAGCAATAAGATAAAAATTCTTTTTTTTTGGTTTACTCTCTTTCAATCTTTTGGCAATTTCATAGCCGTCCATGCCTGGAATTCCAATATCAAGAATAACCACATTCGGACCCATGCTGGCGAATTTTTTTACTGCTTCCCGACCGTCATAAGCAAAATCAGCGACATAGCCGAGTTTAGTGAGCGCCATAATTAAGGACTGCACGACATCTTTATTGTCATCAACAATCAATATTTTAAGATCGCCGACTTCCTGATTCCCAACTGCATTTTTGACGTTATGTTTGCTAAGATTTTTTGTCAGGGATTGGTCTAAACTCATTTTGATTGTCTCTGGATTATCCATAGAAATCAAAGATGGCAAAATAACTGTAAACTTACTTCCCTTACCAAGACCACCACTCTCCGCCGTCACTCTTCCATCATGAAGTTCGGCCAAACTTTTTACCAATTGAAGACCGACGCCCAAACCACCAAGTCCTCTCTCGTTATTTTCCAATAATTTATCTTTATGTTGCTTAAATATGCCTGACAAAATGTCTTTTGACATTCCGACCCCATCGTCAACAACGTCAATTTCAATCTCATTGTTATGTCTCGTTACAATAAGCTCAATGCTTCCCTCCGGCGCAGTAAACTTTCCGGCATTATTCAATAGGTTTACAACAATTTGCTCGATACGTAATGCATCAGCACTAATTAAAATAGGCTGATCAGCAATAGAAATTTTCAAATTCTTCTTCTTAGAAGGAAATATAGATACAAAGGTATCTATAGCGTGTTTGATTGGCACCTTGATATCAATAATTTCTCTTCGAAGGGAAATTCTTCCGCTTTTTATTCGCGAAACTTCCAAAAGATCATCGAGCAAAGAGGTCATATGCCCTACTTGTCTTTCAATCATGAACAACGCCTCTTCGTACTTTTTGTCCGAAACATCCGCCCCCTTCAATATATCGACTGACATTTTAATCGGCGTTAAAGGATTTCGGAGTTCGTGAGAAAGAACAGACAAAAAATCCCCTTTCGCCTGATCTGATTGGCGAAGCTCTTCATATAATCTAGCGTTATCGACAGCAATGGCTGCTCTATCTGCTAAATCGGAAACGAAGGACAAATCGTCACTATTAAATCGGCTCCTTGAGGTTGAACTAATTAACGTCATGACACCTATCACTTTTTTTCTTGCAATCATAGGCAAACTGATTACCGACTGAATGTGTAATTCTTTAAAATAGCGGTATTCTTGCTCGTTATCGGACCACGATTTTATATCTTCATCCGACACATATGGACACAAATAAGATTTCCCCCTTAAGACTTTATTTTCAATTTCAGGCGATACTATTTTTTTTATTGTTTTTGCGAGCGAATCACTCGATATTTTAGCGTTTGCCGCGATAATTTCGTTTCCGTATCCATTGGCGCGCCGTATATCAAAAGCGCAGGCATCACAAATCTGTTCAACCATTAAATTCCCCAAATTTTGAAGTGCCACAGCATCGCTAAAGGAAAACGAAAGAGCTCTACTGGCGTTCGCCAGAAAAACCTGGCGTTGTTCATGCACTTTTCTTTCGGTAATATCTATGCATACGCCGATAATCTTTTTTAACTTTCGCTTGTCGTCAAAAATAGCATTACCCTGGGCCTCAATCCACAACAATTCGTTTTCAGCGCGAGTGAGTTGCATCTCGACATGAAGCCTTTCGCGCCGACCTGTAAGCATTTCTCTAATCTCTGTTATTAGCTCGTCAACACTACCCTGCTGAACATTTGCTCTCAAATTATTCAAGATTTTCTCCAGCGAAAAACCCGGTCCACCATCTAACTGTTTAAACTGGGCCGGCCACTTCATTGTGCCGCTTTCCAAATTCCACTCCCATGTCCCCATATTGCCAACATCAAAAGAAATCTCGCTGAGTCCAGTCTGCTTAATTCCTTCTATGAGTTCATGCGGAACCTTTCCTTCCATCAATATTTTCTTTGCGCTTTTTTTATTTTGTTTGAGCAATTTCTTAGAATTTATTACCTCAATAAGCAACCCGCACTAACATACCAAGCCGCCTCTCATTGCAAAAGGTGGATGTTATTTTTGAAAACCACCTTTATTTGGCCGCTGGCATGATACCATCTCTAATTAACCATTTCACACGAATTCCCGAATTTTGGCTACAAAACTTCGTTTCCCACTCGCTATATCTCGATATGACTCGCGCTCCAACTCGTTTTTTTTCGCTCAAAATTCAGAAATTCGTTAAATGTGAAAGCGTTAATTTAGAGATGGTATAACTTAAAATCATGAAGCAAAAATGAATTTTTAATATCGTACTTGGTATGCAATGACAATCTTCATTTTCTTCATCTTTACTTCATAGGTTATGTAGATAATGAAGTTTCTACTCGTCAGATGACCGAGCAATATGACTTAAATCATACGAAAAATGAAGTCCGTTTAATCTATCACATTTATTCAACGTTATATATAGCATAGTGTCAATTGTTTCTATTAGTTATAATTTAGCGAACAAAGATAAATTATGAGAATTTTATTGGTTGAAGACGATGAGCGATTGGCAACAAGATTAAAAAAAGGTCTTGAGGTTAAAGGATTTGCTGTTGACCATGTAACAAACGGCATAAAAGCCGTGACAAGAATTAGCCTCTATCGCAGTGAATACGATTCTATTGTGCTCGATCTTATGTTGCCCGGCAAAGACGGCTTCGATGTTTGCACTGAAATTCGCGCGCTTGGCGTAAAAACTCCGGTCATAATATTAACCGCCATACATGACGTAGAAGATAAAGTGCGAGCCCTAGACGCCGGGGCTGACGATTATTTGGTCAAACCATTTTCCATTGAAGAGCTTTGCGCCAGAATTCGGGCACTAACGAGACGGCCCGAGAATTCCCTGCCCGTTGTGGTCAAGGCTGGGCCAATCGAGATGCACGCCAGTACAAAAAAAGTTTACTGCGACGGAAAGGAAATCGAACTGACTTTAAAAGAATTCAGTTTGCTCGAGTATCTGATGCGTCACCCAAATCAGGTATTAAATCGAGAACAGATAATGGATCACATATGGGGTTTTGATTTTAATTCGTTCAGTAACGTCGTGGACGTACACATTAAAAACTTAAGGAGGAAACTGAACTACTCCAAAGGCCGGCCGCTAATCGAAACCGTTTGGGGATTCGGATACAGATTTAATGATAGCGTCTAGCTTTGATATTTAATTATGGAAACTAAAGATAATAATTTAAAATTGCCGCAAATTGACAGAAAACTGGCGCACGATATCAGAAATTCTTTGGCTGTCATTAAAATGGATTCTGAAACCGCGCTACTTACGGAAAATCTTGCCAGTGATGTAAAAAAAATTTTGCGGCAAATTGGGATAGAAGTCGACAACATCAACAAAATGTTTGATTAACAGAGGTCTGCTCTACCCCACTGACATAATTTCAGATTTTTTGTGAAGAGAGCGCTAAACTTTTTTACTAGTAGTTCGATATGGAAGTTGATGACGCAACAAAATTTTCCATGCTGTATTTGAGGATGGTAAGCGCGTCGGATTTTCGGTCATCGGAGCGCAAAACTATAATAACTATGGGTCTCGCCCCATTGCCAAAATCCTTATCCATCACATACAATCCGCTTTCTTTGGCGGCCGTTGTCTTACCGACTTTACCACCGCGAAAAGATTCATCCTCCGCAAAATCATTCATATTTTGGAGATTATCCCACTCAATATTGCCGTAAGCACTTGTAAGAAGACGCCCCGAAGATATTTCCCATATAAAACTCCTATTATTTGTGATGTATTTTGCCAACATAAACAAATCATCGACAGTTGAGACGTTACCCTCGCCCGCACCAGTCGGATCTACGAAAACGCTGTTTGTCATTCCAAGGGCCTTTGCCTTGTCGTTCATCATGCGAACAAAATAATCTTTGCCAATCGATCTCGCCAATGTTTCAGCCGCCTCATTTGATGATTCAAGAAGCAATGGGAAAAGCAATTGATAAGCTGTTACTTTGTCACCGGCAACTAACCTTTGTTTAGACGTGTATACTATAGCGGCTTTGGGTATCTCAATTTCCTTGTCTAGATTTAAATATTCCGTGACAACGAGCGCCGTAAGAAGTTTGGTAATGGAAGCTATTGGCACCCTTTGATTCTCAGTGCGAATAAATACTTGGTTGTTGCGCAAATCGGCAACCAGATAATGTTCGGCGCTAATATGCGGTTTGACAAATTCATAAACAAAATTGTCCGCAAAGAAATCTTTCTCATGAACTAATATAGGCGTTCCCACTTTCGCCAAATCAAACAAAGCTTTCGCCGACTCATTCGAAAGCCTGACGCAACCTCCGGAATACGATGAGGAAACTTCCCTGCCATCAGGATAATATGGCCAACCATGAATATAAAAATTGCCCTGAAAATTCATGCTCCAAGGCATATTAACCCGCCCAATTTTCGAAAAATGCGTGTCCTCCTTCGAGCTGATCTTATATAAACCAGCCGGTGTTTCCCACCATGAACCAGGACGGCCCTTGGTTAGCACGGGGACTTCAAGTTTCTGTAAACCTTCCTCGAAATATCTCACCTTCATTTGCGAAAGGTCGACTTCGATAAAATCAGCTTTGGCGTCGGAAAGTTCTTTTTTTGTTTTTTGAAAAAACGTCGGGTTGGCGAGCGCCAGCTCTGGCCCATAACGAAACTCGCTTACCAACGAATCGGGCGACGTCAGATAAATGTTATTATCGTTGCCTGTCTCTCCGATAATAAAAAGAGCAATAAAGAAAATCGATATGCCTATAAGAACGATTGTTATGTACAAATGAACTTCCGTGTCCAAAAAACGAGTAACGGAAAAATGACGCAGTTTTTCGGGATACGTACTGTAATATGATGCGTCAGCTATATCTTTCAAGGACCAACCTTCAGCCCTCAAATCATTTTTTACAGCGTCGATTGTCTTTCCCTTCTCTAATTCCTTTACGATCCTTTTTACCAGTTGACGTCTATACATAAATTAAAAATTTTATTGGCATTGAAATATTACCATAAATATTGGCTACTCATTAATTCTTCATTAAATTTCCCTATCATGCGTTATAATATTTTTTCGCGCGCACCATATATAGAGTGCGAATTTGATTAAAAATAATAAGTAAATTACTTATGGACAGTGAAAAAAAATTTCCAGTCGTAGCCGTAGTTGTCATAATCGCTATAGCATTATTAGGATGGTGGATATTTAGTCAGAATCAAGAACCCGGCGTAACGCCAAATTTGCCGGACTCCCAAAATGGAACTGAAAATAGCACGTCAAGCCCAAGTTCTGGAGGAACCGCGACTACTACGGACAGCAAAACGGTTACAGTTGATATAAAAGCAAATAATTTTTCTTTTGACAAGAGAACTATAACGGTAAACGAGGGCGACACTGTACGAATTGTCTTTAGCAACGAACAAGGATTTCATGACTTTGTTATCGATGAATTCGACGCTCGGACCAAACAGCTAAATGCCGGACAGACTGAGACTATAGAATTTGTGGCAGATAAAACCGGAACATTTGAGTACTATTGTTCAGTTGGTACGCATAGAGCAATGGGAATGAAGGGCAACCTGATAGTCGAGTAACACGCCTTCCTGGATTGTAGGGCTTTAAAATTGCGAAAAATTGCCGGGTATAGACAAAGTCTCATTCTCGGCTTTTTTTATATTTATCAGCGACTGGCGTGAATAACTTTAGTAAAAAACCCGATTTACAAACCAATACATTAGGCAAAAACCCAACATTATTCTTTTAATTCAATTGTGCGCTTGGCTTAAACTTCTCAAATGTTAATGAAATTTTTATGAATTGAATATGTTAGAGGTTCGCTAAAGGCCGGGGAAATAGTCTGTTTTTATTTGCTTTAGTTGGAGTTGCATTTTGATTAATTTTCTTTTAATGGACTGGACCATAGCCTGCGGGCCGGATACGTAAAATATTCTTTCTCTATAGTCCGAGCAGTGCTTTATTATCATTTCCTCATCTAAAGGGCCTCTCTCGGCTATAAACAACGGGGCAATATGAGGAAACGAGAGAACATGGACAACTTTCACCCCAACACTTTTTTCGTACCGATTTATTTCTTCTTCGTAGGCAATATCGTCTTTTGTCTTATTCGAATAAAAAAGAACAACATCCCATTTCTGCCCCGTATCGCTCATATATTTAAGCATGCTTCTAAAAGGAGTTATGCCTATGCCGCCAGCGACGAAAGCAAGCTTCTTTTTTTCGCTTGGCAAAATAAAATCTCCGGATAATTCTCCGGCAAATATCTTGTCACCCGGCTTCAGCAAAAAAAGGCTACTCTTAAAAGTGCTAGGCCTTTCGTAAAACTTTACCCCCAGTCTGATAAATTTCTCAGTCGGCGATGACGCAATAGTAAAAAATCGCCGGTTGCCCCTATCATCAGCCCCATTGCCATTTAGATTCCACTCGAGGTATTGACCGGGCTTAAAATTGATAACTTTATCTGAATCAAAGACAAGCTCTCGAGTGCTTTTCGAAATTGCAACTTTTTCCTTCAAAGTAAGTAAGTACCTCATTTTGGGACTTATAACGAAGGAGAACAAATTTCCAATGACAAGTGCCAACTCCGGAGTGGCATATTTTGTGCCCAAAATGAGTGTGAGGCCGTAAAGAAAACCAGTAAATGAACCATAAAGAATTCTTTCCCTTTTAGATGCCGGGGCGGTAAAAGGTTCAGTCAGCATAATAAAAGCAAAAAAAGGCAACGGAGACTGTATTACTGAATTCCAAATCATTAATAAAAAATCGGTACCGCTCCCCTTTGATATTATGAACATCAACGCAAACACCGACGCAAAAAAAGGTACAACTAAATCAAAACGCCTTATTTTTCTGACTACCAGAAAACCGCAAAGTATAGTCAGCACGGCAAGACGCCAATCTCCGCCCACATACCACGAAGCCGTTTGTCCGGTAAAAAAATACAATAGAACAAAGCCTATTGCCGCCGGATTAAATATATGTCTCCTGTGCCTGACTAAAATAAACTTTGATAAAATTGCAAGAAAGGAAACTAAAATGGCCGAACCGAAAAAAGCGATTGTTAGAGAGTTGTTGGGAGGCGCAAAGATGAGAAAAACAATAAGCGCTGTAATGTAAACTGATTCTATGTTTGCGGGAATTTTCCATAAGTATGAAAATAAAACGTTAAAAATAAAGCACGCGCCAACAATGACTATACTGGATACGAACATCGGCAAAAACCTGTACGGATGAATGGATAATAAACTCAAGATGTAAGATAAAAGCGCATGTGCCATGAGTACATAAAGCACGAGTCGATACATCGTTATGCCATTTAGAATATGGTCAATTTTTTTTAGCATAAAATTTAGATACTGCTCAAAAATTATTAGATAATCAGATAATATTCCGTAGCCTTATGCAGAGTTGGATAAAACCAGAACGGCAATAATCAAAGGATAATTAATGTGACGATCGGCAACGTCAACACATTAATTTTACAGTCTATAAACTGATTTGTCGCTTATGTAAAATAAAGAAAAACCACTTCCCTTGAGAGGAAGTGGTTTTTCTGTACCCGACGCTGATGATTATAACGTCGTAAACATTTGTTCAGTGCTTGTCGCAACATTACCGAAGGCATCCTTTGATACGGCAAGGTAATAGTAAGTGGTGCTCGCAACCAAACCAGTAAGCGATATGCTGTGATTTGTTACCATACCTGCGTCGCTAACTAACTGCATAGAGAGTGCAGTCAAAACCGGAGTCGATGTCGCGTAATAGACCTTTGTGTCCGAGGCAGAGGAAGTAGTCCATGCAACATTGGCAGTGGTAATCGCAGGGGTCGCGCTAATTGCGGTTAGAGTAAATGTCCCTGTGGAGAAAGCGTAGAGATTGCTCGAAGATGTCGCCACGTTTCCCGCCGCGTCAGTCGAAACGATTAGAAATCGATATAAAGTATTCTGTGAAAGAGGTGTCAGATTTAGTGAGTGCGAAGTCAAAAGACTCAAATCCTCGAGAGACTTGCGGTTTGGGTCAGACATTATATCCACCATAGTGCTGTACCAAATTTTAGACTTAGTTGGTTCGTTCGTTAGCCAGGAAATATTGGCGCTTCCAATCGCGGGATTAGCAGTAACACCATATACTATTGGCGCAGTCGTATCAGTAGAACTTGTGGTAAAAGACATTACTGAACTTGTGGCTGTTTTTCCTTCCGAATTCCTCGAGACGACTTTGTAGAAATAAGTTTCATTAGGATTGAGCCCGGTCAACGAAACACTGTGATTTGTGACAAGCGATGGGTTAACAACCTTTAACGCCCCGACTGTATCCAAAATCGGAGTCGACGAGGCATACCAAACAGTCGAATCAGAACTTAGGTTTGTCTGCCAAGTTATCGTAGCGCCATCCACAATCGGAGCCGCCCCGAGAAGAGAAATGGATAAAGTCGTTGTTGAAACAGGAGGAACACCGTTACAAGCACCAACACGATCTCCATGATTTATGTGCGCGATAAGCGCGTGATAGTCAACACTTTCTGTTTCCGTATTTTTGTGACAAATCAAAACTTTATGGTCAGAAAGCAACTTTTGAACTCGATTATTCTTTTTGTCATCATCATCACCATCATCATCGGAACTGTTGTTTTTTGAGAATATGCCACCAGGCGACACAATTTTTATAGTGGTGGTACTGCCATTTTGATATGTAAGAGTAATTTGGGTTAGCTTGCCCAAAGTCATAGGGCCAACAATTCCAACCTGCGAAATGTTGTACTTTTTCTGAAATTGCTTGACGGCTTTTTCAGTCAAAGCTCCATAGTATCCCGTCACCAAACCCTCGGGATAAATCTTCTTGTCCCCCGCCAATATTTGCTGGAGCAATGTAACGTCGGCACCGGACATGCCACGCCCAAGAGAGCGCTTGATTTTGTTATCCAACCTTTCGTTGTCTGCATTCACAAAAAGCGGAGAAACAAAAATAAGTGTCGCAAAAAAAGCAAAACTTAATCTCGTTAATATTTTCATATAATTACAGTTATTATTTTATAATATTTTTCCTAATAAGAGTCTCTCTGCTATTTTATGTTCAGCATAGTTCAAAACTCGTTTCACCGCCCTAATATCCTCATTTATGCGGTAAATATAAGACGATTCAAGTAATCTATTCTTTCCTTAAGTTTTGTGTCATAATTTTTTCCCCCTACCCCCGACAGTCAACGCTCTCATGCCGAATCAATCTCAAATTCCACGAATACTGCAAAGTCCGGCTGAGATAGTGACAAAATCTAATTTCATCTTTACGTCGAACCAACTTCCTTCACATTGGCGCACAACTCTATTGCCGCCAATTCGAGTGAAAGCTGGGGCAAGTGAGACCGTCCAGACTCTTCATACGCCACAAGCAATCGAGAAAGCGAACGCGCCCCGAGACGACTTGATTTTGACTGTGACAGCTTTTGGAGCAAAACGAAATCGTGCTCAGAATATTCCTCTTTGATGGACTTTTCCATAGTCGGCGCGTAGCGCAAAAGCATGACCGCACGCACTTTCCTTATTACCAATTTTGCCAATGATTTCATATCTGAATTACTCTCAGACGCCTCCCTTATAGATAGGAGTACATCCTCCACTTTTGCATTTTCGATACCCTCAATAATACTGTTGACGATGGCGGACGAAGGCGCGCCAGTGACTTCCAAAACATGCTTTTCGGTAACTTTTTTCTCTGAAGCAAAACTTATAACTTTTTGCAGTATACCCAAAGTATCGCGAAAAGATCCGTCACCTAAAATAGCCATAAGCTCCGCACCCCCATTTTCGACAACAAAACCTTCCCCCTTCCCGACACTAATAACCATATCGCGAAGTGTTTTCTCGCTCGGCTTTTTAAATTTAAAATGCTGACAGCGCGAAATGACGGTATCAGGTAACTTCTCGGGATCTGTTGTTGCCAAAATAAAAATAACGTGCGACGGCGGCTCCTCCAAAGTCTTTAAAAGCGCGTTAAAAGCATCTTTGGACATCATATGCACTTCGTCAATAATATAGACCTTGTATTTTGAACGATACGGCAGGGTGTGCACCGCTTCCCGAAGTGCGCGCACTTCATCTATACCTCGGTTTGACGCGGCGTCCATCTCATAAATATCGCTCTGATCAGTTTGAAGAGCCTTGGCAAATATTCGAGCAATGCTTGTTTTGCCCGTTCCCCTTCCCCCCGAAAATAAATAGGCATGAGATATTCTCCCCTCTTTTATGGAACTTTCTAGAGCGTCGGCAACGTTTCCCCTCTCCAAAAGATCGGAAAATTTAGTCGGCCGATATTTTCGATATAAAGCCATTTGAGACATAAGCACAGTATAACAAAAAATAGTAATACAAACCGTGTCGGATAAAAAAGCCAAGCACCGACGTGCTTAGCCCGAATATCCTATTATCCTTTTCATAAAATTCAGAAAAAGCTTAAACTTACTCACCCTATAGATGGGCTGTCGGACAATAGGAATCACCTCTCTGTAAGTCACGCGAATATTTTTTACATCCGCGATCCGACGAAGAATTGCCTCATGATGTTCTTTTGGCTGATGCCGAAGAGACACTAAGAGAGCTTTATCCGCGCAAAAATAGCAGAACTCTGCCGTGGACTCTTTATCGAAGCCAAGCGATTCAACAACTTTTGCCAAATCAGCAATATCATCATCGGAACACTCCGGAAACTTTCTCTTAAGAATTATTGCAGGTGCCTCCACATTGTCCTTGCTCATTCTAGAACCTCCTATGTACAAGGATACCCTTAGGCCAAACGTACAACAACTTGACGTTTGCAATATCTATTTTATATCATCGTCAGCTGATCATTTTTGACCATTATAAAAAAAGGAAATTAAATTAGAAGAAAAAAACCAAGCTAATACCAACCCCAACTAATCATTTCCGACAATCCTTTGCAATCTCGGGCTACGATTTTGAGAAAAATTCTCGACATATCTCGATATTCCTCGTATTTTTCTCTTCATCTCGCCACGAGATTTCAAACGCTATCAGAAAGCCTTACTTGGGGATAGTATAAGTTGCCTGGTTTAACTAAAAATCGAGGTTAACCACTTTGGAAAAAAGCTGGCTAATTGCCCGCGACTCTTCCCTCCGATCGAGGAATTGCCGATTTGAGGAGGTCTCGCAATTTTAGCGTGGTCAGCAGCTTTTAAAACCAGCTGCTCAACATCGAGACGGCCCCTTTTTTGCGTCTCTTCAAACGTTTTTAAGAACTTGCCATCTTGATCCACGCACTTCGCGCAAAATTCGGCTCGTTCACGATGTCCGTACCCCATCAAGGTAAGTGTGGAAATCAATTCCGTTGCTATTTTAATTTTTTGGGGACATTTATGCTTGATTATCGATAGTGCCAAAGACATAAGCTCTAAGTGTTTATCTCAACTGATAGTAAAACAGGCTTGCACAGTTTGCAATGGAGAGATTTGTGGACAACAAAACCGACCCAAAAGGGCCGATTATGTTGCTCTTTTAGACAGGAGACCGCTATATTATTTACTAATGATATTTCTCCAGAAGCCTTTGGTTTTTTCCACCATGTGAGACGAGTATGTTCCGACTGAAGAAATCGAGGATGATACGCTCGAAGTAACCGGCCCTTGGCTAACGATAACATGAGTTACTTCAACACAGTCACTTCTCTTTTTTGTATCAGCGTATCCATCATCGGGACAATAGAATTTCGGCCTCGGATTTGGGAGAGGAATCTTGGCGAAATCAGTCTGCGTCTTACATACAATGTCATTGATTTTCGTTAGAGTCGTAATATAGACACAACCTGTCGTACATTCGAGACCCCAGCTATCTCTTAATACATCCATATAATATTTTTGCTGGAACCGCTTAACCGCCTCTATGGTTTCCGAATTGTAAGTACCCGTTATTTCAATTCGCTCGCCCTCATAATCCCTCAAGAATTTCTGCAATTTGATGATCTCTCCGGAGTCATTACCCTTTCCACAACCTATGTAGGCCTTTAGATAAGGTTCACATCTGTAGCTTGGTACAGGAGCCGGTACAGGTGCGGGAGCCGGATTTGGCCTTGGCTGTCTGACGCGAGTAGTAGTGGTGTAAGTTCTGGCCGCATAAGTCTGTCCCGCGTATGTTTGAGCGGAATATGTACTTGCGCCGTATGACGTACCGGCTGAATATGTATTTCCAGCGTACGTATCTCCGGTATAAGTATTACCCGCGTAAGAATTGCCGGTGTATGTCGCTCCCGCGTAAGTACCTCCGGCCGTATATGACGTACCGTCATAACTTGTTCCCGCGTAGGAATCAGCCGCGCTGTAAGACTGACCTGCATAAGTATTTCCCGCGTAAGAATCACCTGCCGTATACGATTGACCCGCATATGTTTCTCCCGCATACGAATCTCCCGCAGTGTATGATTGTCCGGCGTAAGTAGTCCCCGCGTAACTATCCCCTCCCGTGTAGCTTTGTCCCGCGTAAGTATTGCCGGCATAAGAATCACCGGCAGTATAAGAAGCACCCCTGTAGGTTTCTCCGGCATATGTTTCTCCAGCATAAGATGCTCCTGCAGTAACTACTTGACCGACATATGAATCTCCTGCCGTGTATGTTTTTAGCGCGTAAGTTGCCGCAGTATACGAATCTCCCGCGGTATAGGTTTGCCCGGCGTAAGTAGCCCCTGCGTAACTGTCCCCTGCCGTGTATGTTTGCCCAACGTATGTTTTGCCGGCATAAGATACCCCCGCTGTAAATGTATTACCTCTAAGAGATAAATCCGTTGTGTAAGTGTAGCCCGCAAAAGTATCCCCGCTGTAAGCGCTTCCAGCGGTAAAAACATTGCCGGCGTATGTCCCTCCAGCGTAACTTCTTCCGGCGGTATATGTTCCGCCGGCATAAGTTAGAGCGGCATACGTTTTGCCGGCATATGAAGCCCCGGCTGTATAAGTATTTCCGCTGTACGATTGACTCGCAGTAAAAGTGGAACCAGCATAAGTTTGACCTGCGTAATTTTGACCAGCCGTATACATTCTACCGGCATACGAATTTCCCGCGGTATATGTCATTCCGGCGTATGTCAATCCCGCATAACTCTCGCCTGCAATGTAAGTATTTGCCGCGTATGAACCGCCGGCGTTATAGGTACTTCCCGCGTATGTTAAGCCGGCATAGTTTTGACCGAAGGTGTACGTCTGTCCATTATATGTTAAGCCTGCGTAATTCAATCCCGCAGTATAGGTATAGCCCGCGTACGTTAATCCCGCATAACTTTCGCCCAAAGTATAAGTGTGAGCGGCGTAAGTCGCACCAGCGTAACTTGCACCAGCAGTGTAGGTTTTGGCAGCGTATGTTAGGCCTGCATAGCTTTCACCAAGTGTATAAGTTTTGGCGGCGTAAGTTAAAGCGGCGTAATTCGTACCCGCTGAATATGTCATTCCGGCATATGTTAATCCCGCATAGTTTTGCCCGAGTGTATAAGTTTTGGCGGCGTAGGTTGCACCAGCATAGCTCGTACCCGTATTGTATGTCGCTCCAGCGTAGGTCAATGCGGAATAGTTTTGACCTATCGTGTATGTATTTCCTGCGTAGGTTTGTCCCGCGTAATTTGCGCCAACACTATAGGTATTGGCGGCATAGGTTAGAGCCGCGTAATTTTGACCGAAAGTATAAGTTTGGGCCGCGTACGTTAAAGCGGCATAATTCGTACCCGCTGAATATGTCATTCCGGCATATGTTTGGCCCGTATAACTTTCGCCTGCACTATAAGTATTGGCGGCATAAGTTTGCCCGGCCGTGTAAGTGAAAGCGGCATACGTTTGGCCAACGTAACTGTCTCCCGCGGTATATGTGTTGCCTGCATAGCTCGCTCCTCCAATGTAAGTATTTGCCGCGTATGAACCGCCGGCGTTATAAGTACTTCCCGCGTATGTTAAGCCGGAGTAACTTTGACCGATCGAATAAGTATTACCGGCGTAATTATTTCCGGCGGTGTAAGTTCCCCCGGCAAATGTTAAACCAGAATAATTCTCTCCGATGGTATATGTCGAGGCGGCATAAGTTAGACCTGCATAATTTGCACCCGACGAATATGTACCGCCTGCATAATTTCCTCCGGCAATGTAGGTGTTCGCCGCATAACTTTCTCCAACACTATAAGTATGGGCCGCATATGTTTGTCCAGCGTAATTCAGACCGGCATTATAAGTATTGGCCGAGTAAGTTAAAGCCGCGTAATTCGTACCCGCTGAATACGTCGATCCGGCATATGTTAATCCCGCGTAGTTTTGGCCAAGTGAGTATGTGTTTGCCGCGTATAAGTTTCCGATTGAATATGTATCTCCGGAATAATTTTGTCCTGCGTTATAAGTGCTTTCTGCATAAGTTAAACCCGAGTAGTTTTGACCAAGCGAAAAAGTGTCACCGACGTAACTTGCACCAATACCATAAGTGCTACCTGCATAATTTGAACCCGCATAATTTGCTCCGGCAGTGTAAGTCATTCCAGCATAATTATTTCCCGCGTTATACGTATAGGCGGCATAGTTTTGTCCGAGAGCGTAGGTATTTCCCGAATATGTAAGGCCGGCATAACTTTCTCCCACGTTAAACGTGCTAGCACTGTAATTCGTACCTATGTGATATGTGGCACCTGTATAATTTCCTCCCGCGTTGTAAGTATCACTCGCGTATGTTTCTGCTGAGTAATTTTGTCCGCTATTGTAAGTTGAGGCGACGTAATTATTGCCTGCACTATAAGTGTTAGCGGCATAATTCGAACCTAGGCCATATGTCCCTCCGGAATAATTTTGACCCGCCGTGTAACTGTCTCCAGCGTAATTGCCTCCAACTCCGTATGTGTTACCGGCGTAATTATCTCCCGCGTTGTAAGTATTACCTGAATAAAAATCTCCAGTCGAATATGTATCTGCCGCGTAATTTTGACCCGCCGTGTAAGCATTACCGGTATAATTATCTCCAACTGAATATGTATTGCCGGCGTAATTTACACCTGAATTATACGTATTACCCGAGTAAACCAAACCATTGTAGTTCTGACCAAGCGCAAAAGTGTTGCCGGTATAATTGTCACGGAAGACAAAAGTATTACTCGCGTAATTTGTTCCGATGCCGTACGCAGAACCGGCCAAATTCTCTCCCGCGGCGTATGTGTTACCACCGTAAACTAATGCCGAATAGTTTTGACCCGCGCTATAATTTAATCCTTCATAGTTTTGGGCGAGAGCATAGGTGTTATGAGCGTAATTTTGACCGGCTCCAACAGTATTGCCGGTATAAAAGTTCCCCGCGGAATAATTTTCTCCGGACTCATAAGTATTTGAATAATAGTTGTCATACAAATTCAAAGTCGGAGCGCTGTACATTCCGCCATTTTGGTAAGTGATTCCGGAGTACAATTCGTTAGTCGAGACTGCGTTTCCTGAGTAAAATTCATTTGAGGTGTAATTATCCCCCGCGTATTTATCGCCCGCGACAGAAGTGTCTCCGACATAATTCACTCCGGCATTATAATTTGATCCGTTATAGATATAGCCGGCCCCGTAAGTGTTCGCGCTCGAGTTTTCGGCAATAACGTAATTATCGCCTGTGTAATTTTGGCCGGAAGTATAGTTATAAAAAGAGTAATTATCGCCTGTACTTACGGTGTTCGGCGCGACATTTGAGCCGAGAGATATATTCGAACCCGAATAAAGATTTTGAGTTTCATAATTCTGACCACCGTAAAATCCTCCGGCGTTCACTGTTTGACCTGTAACTTCTAGAGTCGAAGCAACACTTCCTGCAGCCAAATTTTCGCCATTTGAATAGGCATAACCGTTGTACGAATCAAAAGATGAATACGAATTTCCACTAATCAAAAGACCGTTCGATACTGTACTACCGCCAAACAAATCACTACCGCTTCCCATGAGGCCGGAATAATTAGAGCCCGCCTCTACGGTATTGCCCGCCACGTTATCGGCGACCAAGACAGGCGACCCGGAATAATTTTCACCAACCTTGACTACGTCATCTGTTATATTCGTACCAATCCCGGCAGTCTCAAAGGAATAACCGTCACCCGCATTTATTGTGGAGCCGGTCAAATTGTCGCCATTTAGAACTGCTGAAGCGGCAAGGTTATCACCGCCATCAACAGTTTGTCCCGTATAAAGTTCGTTCATGCTAAGCGACAATCCCTTAAGCATATCGCCCTTTGTCAAAACTTCCCCCGAATATAAATTACTTTGGCTCCAAACGAGAACCGGCAAAAAGAAACTAAAGGCGAAAACGACCGGCAGTACAACCGCCAGTCCTGTCGCCATATTATTTTTTTGCCCGCTGAAATTCATAAGTTAAGTTTCTTGGACTTATACCATCTCTAATTAATCATTTCACACGAATTCCCGAATTTTGGCCTGCCTGCGCCTGGCCGTGCAGGCGGGCAGGCAGGCTACAAAACTTCGTTTCCCGCTCGCCATATCTCGATATGACTTGCGCTCCAACTCGTTTTTCGCCCAAAATTCAGAAATTCGTTAACTGTGAAAGCGTTAATTAGAGATGGTATTACCTATAAGAATACTGAGGAACAATCGCTCTTCCTCCGGTAGTGCCCACGGCACGACCAACAGGTCGGCCATTTCCATAATTGGAACCACTCACGTACACAGGCCCTCCCGCACTCATTAAATCATCGTAATATATGCCTGGTTTTCCTGGCGGTGTCGGCGTAACTGCCGCGGCGCCATGAGTTGGACTTGGCGGAACCCCGTAAAATGTAACCGGCCTATCCCAGTACACAATTTTCACGTTCGTGCTCTGTTTATTAGGCAAATATTGCGAATAATTACCGGAAATTCTTTGATTTAGCACTCCCGCTTTCTCATACTCTGGCAAATTCGGATCATTTGGATTAACTCCATAATTCAAGTTAAAAGGGTTAACGACGAAAGTCTGTCCCTGTCTATAAGTAACAGCTTCCGCGGTTTTTTGAGGCACAACAAAAGAACATATGGATGAAATTCCAACAACTACTATTAAACAAACTAGACTTAAAAATGTGTTTTTTTGCATATTTGGTGGCGAAAAGGCCATATTTATAGCCATTTTTCACCACTATATTATATACCAAAACATGGGCTTTTGTCAAGCTCGTATATTGACGCTCATTGCTGTCCCACTAAACTCCCGCAAGTTGTAATTGGAGCATTTTGTCAGGTTTGAATTTGTGCAGATTCTTTGGGGACAAAGATAACAGGTCAATAATGGTGCGGCGTGTAAAAAGTGTTTCCTT
>Ga0209542_10002775_pt1 | contig 38649 bp, 34 predicted proteins | sample RifCSPhighO2_01_FD_184028 | JGI IMG/M metagenome (GOLD analysis project Ga0209542, IMG submission 184028) | Soil microbial communities from Rifle, Colorado - Rifle CSP2_plank highO2_0.1 (SPAdes) (version 2) | ecosystem: Environmental > Terrestrial > Deep subsurface > Rock core/Sediment ... | reverse complement strand
AGGGGCCGCGGTTGAATTGAAATAATTAGAATTTTTGCTTTTTGATATTTGATATTTGATATCGAAATTGGTACAATTTCGGAGTATGGCTTTTAAATGTGATAATTGTGGAAAATCGCGCTCGATGGGGCACAGAGTTTCCCATGCAAAAAATAGAACAAATCATGCTTTCAAACCAAATATTCAAAGAAAGAGAATAATGGTAGACGGCAAATCTATCCGTGGCAAACTCTGCGCTAATTGTATTAAAACTTTAAGAAAAGTCAGGAAAGTCCGCCTCGGATCGACCGAGTCGAGACGGGTGAAAGCCGCGAAAGAATCGAATGTCCTTCAGGATAGCCATTTGCAAAGTCCGCAAATCGCATAATTTTCTTGCCCTCGACCTGAATTTTTTCTTCCGGCAGAAGTTTTATAATTTTTTCTTTACCATTTAATTTTGCACGAAACCAGACCGTAGGCCAAGGGTAATATGCCCGGATCATGCGAGCGAGTTTGGGAGGTTGGGGCGGTTTGGTTAAATCGATCAAACCCGATTCGCGAGTTAGTCTTTCGGTAAAAGTTGCTTTTGAATGGTTTTGTTCAACCGGTTTTAATTCGCCAGATATATACTTTGGAAGGACTTGAGAAAGTAACACAGCTCCCTTTTGAAACAACCGCCGATAAAGTGTTTCCGATGTGTCGTTTAGTTTAATTATTTCTTCGATCTGTGCCAACATTAGTCCGTGGTCAACTTCTTCATCCAGCTTGATAATAGAGACTCCGGTTGTCGGATCGCCATTTAAAATTGCCGCTTGTCCGGGACTTGCGCCACGATATTTTGGCAAGAGAGAAGGGTGGATATTGATTATTCCGAGAGGGAAAATGTCTAACACGCTCTTTGGAACAATAGTTCCAAAATATGCTAAAACCGCAATTTTCGCACCAAATTTCTTTATTTTTTCAAGAGTTTCTCGATCAAATTCTTTGATCGAAATATAGTTTATGTCCTTATTTTCTAGATATAAAATTAAATCGCCGTTCTGACCTGTTTCGGTTGTTACAACGAATCTTAAATCAAAATCTTTGTTTAAAGCTTCGATAATCGGCGCAACATACGGCCCGGCACCAAAAAAAACAACTTTTTCCCTCATATTTCTATTTCTTCGAATTCGTCTTCGCCCTTTTCATTTTTATAAGAACGGTAAAGTTGTTCGCCTTGTTCTATCACGTGTTTTGTGAATAGGATTCCGTCTAAATGGTCAAGTTCATGTTGAATTACTATTGCGGAGAATCCCCTGAAATCTTTCACATGCTCTTTTCCGTTTTCATCCCGATAGCTAATTTTTATCACTTTTTTTCTACAAACATTCCCCCAAATATTGGGGATAGACAGACATCCTTCAAGCAATTTTTTTTTCGAGTTTTTTTGGCCAGAGGACAATCGTCCTTTGGACGAGGCTTTCATATACTCAATTTTTTCTGAGTTTGAAAAAGCAGGAACTGCCATGCCTTGCGCCTCAATGATTTCAGGATTTACAAAAACCAAACCCCTCTTTTTCTCATCGGGTTTTGCCAAAAAAATTCTTTTTGAAACTCCAACCTGAGGAGCAGCAAGCCCCACGCCTTTGGGGTCAACTGTGGCATCTAAAGCCTCTGACATTTCGGCAATAACTTCCTTAAGTTTTTTATCAAACTTTAATACGGGTTCGGACTTTTTGAGAAGAATAGGACTTGGTGTGACAATGATTTTCAGCATAATGCTTGAATTATAAAGAAGAACGGATTTTTCTTCAAGGATTTATTCAAGAGTTTTTAAAAGTTGCTTGGCAGCGTCGTTGTCGGAATTTATGTTTGTTAATATAAAATTGAGATTTTCTTTTGCAAGTTTGCGCAAGACCGCCGCGTTTCCCGGGTCTTCCCGGGCAAGCTGTGAATAGAAAAGCCCCAGAGCATAGTAAGCATCAACATAGTTGTTTTTCATTTTTTTTGCTTGATTCAATAGTTCTATGGTTTTAGCGGTTTCTCCCTTCTGATTGTAAAAAAGGGCCATATTATAAATAATTTTTGGATCGGTTGGCGCAAGCACTTGCGCTTTTTTAATTGAATCAAGAGCCGAATCTAAATAGGAAGGATCTAGTTGGGAGAGAGCAAATAAAACCCTTGTCCTTGTTTTGTAAAATACAACATTTCCCCGATGACGGGAGACTACCTCATCGCTTAATGATTTTGCTTGATTTGCAAATTTGGCTGCCTCCGAACCCTGATTCTGCTGACTTAATAAAACCGCGAGAGTAGCCATATTTATTGACAATTCGTCTTTATATAAATCTTCAGAGGGAAGCATTTTAACGGCTTCGGATAAAGGCGTAAAAGCTTGGGTAAATTCTCCTGCCTTATTGAGATTGTATCCCAGGGCATATTTTTTATCCGCGAGCCAGAAGTTAAGAAGGTAAAATTCATAAAAAAGGGCAACTGCCGCAACTATAAATATTCCCGCCATCTTAAAAATATTAATTTCCTGCTCGCGACTTTTCTCCTTTTTATTCGGATATGTAAAGGATTTTGATAAGGCCTCACGATTCGTGAGTTCAAAGAAGAATAGGGGAAGGAAAAAAAGAAAAAGATTAAGGATCACAACCGAAAATCCAAAAAAGCTTGAAACAAGAATCGCTGTAAAACTTCCTAAAATTGCAATCGAAATGGGAGAGAAAGCAGAATGTTTATGGCGCGATAGGGTTTTTAAGCAGTAGTAATAGAAAAAAGCGATCAGAAAAAGATACGAGCCAAGCCCGAAAGCGCCGGTTGTTGCAAGATAATTTAAGTATTCGTTATGTGCTTTGTTGTATAGATAATCCCACTCGGAAGTTAAATTATGCTCAATTGGCTTGACTTTATAGTACGCAAAGGCAAAAGTCTCGACTCCCGTCCCAAAAAGCGGATTTCTGCTAAATAATTCAAGGGCTCCGCGCCAGACAATAAGCCTTATTTTGCTTGATTCTGTTCCTCCCGTCTCTGCCTGTTTTGCAGGACTTTGCTTGCTTTTTTCTTTTGTTTCTCGTAAAGCTTCTTGTGGCTTTTTTGTCAAAGCAGTCATTAAACCTTGCGCAGTTGTGTATTTATTAAGAGTTGGAATTGGACTACCTATTAAAAATGTTGTTATGGCAAAAAGCAAAGTTGCCGCCAAAACATACCTTAAAAATTTATCCCTAATTAATCCGGCCGCGCTATATTTTCTAAATTTAAAGAAGAAAAGAAGCAAAAAAGAAACAAGAATTCCCAAAGCCAGACCCAGGAAGCTTGATTGAGATCGGGTATAAAGGAGGGCAAGGTAATATAAAAATAAAAGCCCCAAGAATAGCGCGGGGATCATGTAGGCCTTTTTAATATCTTTTATATTTATATTTGATTCCGGCAGATTCGATAGCCCGAATCCGATTCCGATAGGAATTAGTACCGCAAGAAATGTTCCCAACCAATTTGGCTGTCCTAAAGTAGAAAAGATTCTTATCGTGGGCTTGAATGATTCACCCCAGCATGAAACATCCAAAGTTCCGCGAAAAAGAAAACAAGTGGGATCATAGCCAAAATGCGAAGGGAGTCCCCATAAGGTAACAATCAGGCCTGATATTAGAGAGACAAAGAGAATTTTGTAGCTAACTGGTGCTTTTGAATCGCTTTTCGTGAGATTGGTTGCAAAAGCATAGTATAAAAATATATACGCAATCATTGAAAAGAGGCCGCCGTTGAATCTTGAATAATAACCCCAGAGGGAAACATGCGGCTCAATTGATACAATAGTTGAGATTATTTGAGAAGCAAGAAATAGGGCAATTGGAATATCAAGAGGAGTTCTTCTTATTTCGATTTGTCCGCTTATGATCATTTTTGAAGCCCACAGAAAAAAAATTAAAATCGAAATCCCAAAAACAAACCACATTTTATTGAATTCAAATAACTCGTATGTGGCGGGAAACATTACAAGAGGTACAAAAAAGAAGAGGGCATAAAAACTCCACTTGATGAGCGAGTCAATTCGGGAAATCCAATCCGATCTCATGACAACAAATTCGAGTTTAACACAAAGCAAAATTACGAACAAGATGCTTTATCCAAAAGTGGCAACTTTTCCGCAGCCGCGTAATTTTTGACCAAATGTTATAGTTTGTCATATTGACAGATCATGAAAAACCAGCGCTATACTAATTCCCCTATGAAAAACCAAAAGATAGAAAATGATATTGATGCAAAATGGGAAAGAACAATGAGGTATTTAAATCTGATGTTCGCGCAGTGGGATATAAGGGATAAGATCAAACACGAATTTCCCGAAAAATATTTTGAATCTGAGAAGTCTTTATGTCAAATATTAATAGATAGAGATATCATTGAATGCGATCATTCAAAAGCAATCCGTAGATTGAGGGAAAGAATTTATGATCTTGAAAAAAGAATCACCCGCCTCGAATCCCCAACCAATCCCTAGACTGCTGTATTTTTGCATTGATTTATTCTAGGGATTAAGCTATATTCTTATAATATGTTCGACAGCTTATTTAGTTTATTCTCGCATGATCTTGGTATAGATCTTGGGACTGCAAATATTTTGGTGCATGTTAGAGGTAAAGGTATTGCGATCAGGGAGCCCTCAATTGTTGCCCGTCATAATAAAACAAAAAAAATTATAGCAGTTGGAGCCGAGGCGAAAAAAATGTTAGGTAAAACTCCCGGGACAATTTCTGCGATTAAACCTCTTGAACATGGGGTGATTTCTGATTTTGACGCGGCTTCTTACATGCTTCAGTATTACATAAAAAAGGTGCATGAGGTGGGAACTCCTTTTTACCAATTGGCGCGCCCGCGGGTCGCGGTTGGAATACCATCCGGGGTAACGGAGGTAGAGCGGCGTGCTGTTTGGGAAGCGGCGCTTCAAGCGGGCGCGCGGGAATGCTATTTGATTGAAGAACCAATGGCTGCTGCGGTTGGAGCAGGAGTTTCTGTTTTTGAACCTACGGGAATTATGCTTGTTGATATTGGAGGCGGAACCACTGAGATCGCGGTAATTTCTCTTGGCGGGATAGTCGTAAACCGATCATTAAAAATTGCGGGGAACGAGATGGATCAGGCTATTATTAATTACATCCGTTTAAGGCACGGCCTTTTAATTGGCGAGAAGACAGCGGAAGAGGTGAAGATAAAAATAGGAAGCGCATATAAACAAAATAAAAAATCAACCCTTCGGCTTCGCTCAGGGCGAGAAATAAAAAATCAACCCCGATTAGATCGGGGTCAAAAATTGGAAGAATCAGAGGTAAAAAACGAAGAAAAACAAATGAAAAAAAATGACATGGAGGACGTGGCTATCGATGAAGGTTTGGGGAAGGAGAGGATTGCAATAATAAGGGGTAGGGATATAGAAACAGGTTTGCCCAAGAGCCTGCGTATGAACGAAATTGAAATAAGAGAGGCAATCGGACCAATAATTTCTCAGATTATTGATTCTGTTATGGAGGTACTCGAAGAGACTCCACCGGAATTGACCGGCGACATATTAGAACATGGAATTATGGTGACGGGCGGAGGGTCTCTTATTCCGGGAATTGATGAGCTTATAACTGAGAGATCAAGGATCCCGGTGATATTGGTTGAGGATCCGCTTACCACGGTGGTGCGGGGAACTGCCAGGCTTCTTGAAGAACCCAACCTTCTTAATCAAGTCAAGGTCACTGGCGGCCTGAGATAATTTTCTTCGAATCCCATTCCATTCAAAGCATAACATAAATAGCATAGCAAAATTAGTCTTTCGCTTCTAGCGGGGGGGTCTTAGATAATGAGAGTGGGTAAAAAATAACGGCAGAAATTATTTATAGTTTGAGCCTAGCTCGATTACGGTTTAGCTTTAAAAGTAATTTTAAGAAACAAATATCGTCTGAGGCTAAACAAGTACTAATAATTTGTCCAGATGGACTTTAATTCATCGATTATATTGATTCAACAATCCAAACATCTAAATTCTACCCACTGTTATTATCGTAGAGCCCTAGCGGGGTTGACAATAGGCCTTATATACATTATTATATAGATGTTGATTTGGAAGATCGCCTTAATTTGGTTATTACATCAATGATTTGTTCGTAAACACATTTTAACTTCGAAACTTAAGACAAGACAAGCTTTGCCTTGCATCTCCCAAATCGGCTTGAAATTTGAATTTGCTCCTTGACAACAAGACGTTCAGATAGTGGTAGGATCTTTTTGCAATTTTAATGAGAGTTTGATCCTGGCTCAGGATGAACGCTGGCGGTGTGCTTTAGGTATGCAAGTCGAACGGTCCCGACGCAAGTCGGGGCAGTGGCGGACGGGTGAGTAATACGCAAGAATTTACCCTCGAGTGGAAAATAACCCCGCGAAAGCGGGGCTAATGTTCCATGAGGTCCCGATTTAATCGGGATCAAAGGGCTTAACGGCCCGCTTGGGGAGAAGCTTGCGTCCTATCAGCTTGTTGGCGGGGTAATGGCCCACCAAGGCTATGACGGGTAGCTGGACTGAGAGGTCGGTCAGCCACAGGGGCACTGAGACACGGGCTCCACACCTACGGGTGGCAGCAACCAGGAATATTGGGCAATGGGCGAAAGCCTGACCCAGCGACACCGCGTGGAGGATGACGGCCTTAGGGTTGTAAACTCCTTTTGTCCCGCCTTTCACAGCGGGAAGAATAAGCCTCTACTAACTACGTGCCAGAAGTCTCGGTAATGCGTAGGAGGCGAGCGTTATCCGGATTTATTGGGCGTAAAGGGTGCGTAGGCGGTTTTTCAAGTCCCGGTTTAAAGGTCATGGCTTAACCATGAAAACGGCCGGGATACTAATAAACTTTGAGGATAGTTCGGGGTATCGGAACAGTTGGTGTAGCGGTGAAATGCGTTGATATCAACTGGAACACCGAAGGCGAAGGCAGATACCTGGAATTCTCCTGACGCTGAGGCACGAAAGCTAGGGTAGCGAAACAGATTAGAGACCTGTGTAGTCCTAGCCGTAAACTATCCCCGCTAGATTCTGGTCGCAAGGCCGGAGTCGCAGTTAACACATTAAGCGGGGCGCCTGGGGAGTACGGCCGCAAGGCTAAAACTCAAAGGAATTGACGGGGACCCGCACAACCAGTGGAGCGTGTGGTTCAATTTGAGACGAAGCAAAAAACCTCACCAGGGATTGACATGTATTCGTTCACTCCGATGGAAACATTGGAGGATCCCACCTTCAAGAGCAGAAAAAACAGAATTTCAAATGAAATTGGGCATTTGGAATTTGAAATTAGAAATTTGAAATTCAAAAACATTTATGTTTTTGAAGGTGGGATGATTACACAGGTGTTGCATGGCTGTCGTCAGCTCGTGCCGTGAGGTGTTCCCTTAAGTGGGGAAACGAGTGCAACCCCTATTCTATGTTAAATATTCATAGAAGACTGCCCCGTTTTTTACGGGGAGGAAGGAGGGGCGGACGTCAAGTCAGCATGACCCTTATACCCTGGGCTACACACACCCTACAATGGCGAAAAACAATGGGTTGCAAACCGGTAACGGCAAGCTAATCCCTGAAATTTCGCCTCAGTTCAGATTGGGGTCTGAAACCCGACCCCATGAAGTCGGAATTGGTAGTAATCGCGGATCAGCAGGCCGCGGTGAATACGTTCTCGGGTCTTGTACACACCGCCCGTCAAGGCAGCAAAGTCGGTAGCTATCGAACCCCGCTTAGCGGGGGAGATAGAGATCGGTGATGAAGCTTAAGTCGTAACAAGGTATCCCTAGCCGAAGCTGGGGATGGATCACCTCCTTTCTAAATTAGATAACGGATATTAGATTTTGGATTTTAGATATTTTTATCTTTTATCCAACATCCGTAATCCAATATCTGGTTTTCCCTTCTCCTGGGACCTTTTAGTAAAAAGGAATGGAGCCTTCTTGAGTTCGCTCAGGAAGTAAAACCATTCCTACCACTATCTGAGCGTCTTGTTGTTTGTCAAATTAATCTCTCAGCTTTGCTTCTCTTGACATTTTCCGAGCTATTCCCTACTATTATATTGTGGAGCAAAAAGAGGAAATAAAGCCGCAAACCAATTCTCTGGAGTCCAAAGAAAATCCAAAGTCCTTCTTAATCTTTATTGTTGTTGCGCTTCTGGTTCTTGGACTTTCTGCCGGTGTCTATCTTGGAACAAAAAAAGAGCAAAACCCACAAGCACCCCAAGAACAAAAAAAGGAGCAGGCAAGTTTTAATTCTATCTCAAAACATACACTCGTTTTTGGGTATTGGGATTCAAATTCTTCCCATATTAATGCTGTAGACTTGAATTCGGGAGTCATACAGGAGGTTGCCGTTCTATCTTCAAATATTAAGAAGGTTACGGTTGTTTCTCCCCAGAAATTAATACTCATCAACCAGACGGATTCAAGAGACCATGGCAAGGAAATAGCAAGTTATGATTTAGGATCAAAGCTGACAAGTCCCCTTGTCCCAGCTTCTTCGGGGTTCGGAATAGATGACTATGTCAGTTCTCCCGGCAAACGCTTTCTTGCAACATGGGAAGTAATTCCCGGAGGGTCGAGCCTATTGGGAGGCAAATCCCGTGTCTATTCTGTGGATCTTCAGAATCCTGAAGTAAAGAATCTTATTTATGATGAAACCTTCTCAGCGGGTGTTCCTGTCCATTACCCCGTGGCAGTTCTTGATAATGGAGAAATCTTTCTTGACACTTTTGAGGCCAATACAACTGCCGGGTGGGCAAACGGAATGAGTGTTTCAAATTTCACAGGACAGGACAAAAAAGTGCTTTCCTCAATGCTCAGCGGGACATACGGAACGCAGCCAACCTTATCACCGGACGGAAAATATCTTGCTTTTGCAGGCTATGATGGGAGTTTGGGATCCGGAATATTTTCGGTAGCTCAAAATGAAAACTTCAGGCAGGCAATTCTTTCTCCAAATACCGTTGAGATCCTAGATACCAATACGAAACAGCGGATAAGACTGCCAAAATTATCAGGTTTAAACAGGTATCCTAATGTCGCGTGGGATCATGCTTCCGGAAATGTTATTTATTCCCTTATTTCAAAGAATTCAGCAAATAATGGTGTTTACCTTTATGATATCTCAAAATCCGACTTTAAAAGATTAAGAAGCAGTAAGGAAGGAGAGCAGAATGATTATTCCGTCATTTCAACACTAAGCAATAATAATTTATTATCAGGAATAAAAGATCCGTCTTCCTCATCTTTGGGCAATCTTGGTGAAAAATACGCATCTTCATTCAGCGAGATCTCGGTTTACGATTATGCTTTGGAAAAAAGAACTCTCATTGGTGTAAATCAGAGCTTAATCCAATACTTGACTGTTCTTCAAAATAACTATTTTAAAGACGCGAGAGAAATAGGAAGAATTGATACGAGCAAAGGGGCTGATCGAGAGAAAAATCAACTTCAGCTTCAAACATTTGTTTTAAAACCCAGCCTTGAACCTAAAAGAATTGAACAGCAAACCTTGCCTATTTGCCGTAATCTTGCGGCAGAACAATGTAATTCCCTGCTTGGTACAAATTTTGATTCGGATCAAAAAGGTAAAACTTCTAATAATCAATATAATGCCTGCTTTAATCAGCAATTTAAGGAGTTAAGAGCGACACAGGGAGCCTGCTCAGACAGCCCTTTGTACCTTTACGGGCAGGAAGGGCAAAGAATAGAAATTAAAATAGAGACAGATATTTCTTCATCAAATATTAACTACAATGGAAATTACAATGTCGTTTTGGGTAAAAAAGGCGCCATAATTTCAGGCGGAAGGGAAGTTGATAATATAAGTTTTGATTATGTTTCCGCACTAAGACGGCTGCCAAGATTAGAATATGGCAAAACGGTCAGGAGCCAAGATTTGAGCTTGATTCTTGAGGAATTTGGCAAGAAACTGGGCCTGAATGATAGGGAGATAAATGATTTAATCCTCTCTTTGGAGGGAAAAATTTCGAGTCCTTATGTTTTTGTTTCCTTTTATGATGAAGTAGCATCAAAAGCGATCCTGCCAATTTCATTTAATCCCGCGCCCGATATTTACAAAAATATTGTTTTTTTCCTTAAGCCTCTTGATGCTCCGCTTGTTTCCGTCGCCCCGCAATTTCCAGAAGTTCCACAGCGTCAAGGTTTCACCGCGGTTGAAGTAAGCTACATTATTGACAACTAGTTTCTAGTTTTTGGGTTGGGTGCAGCAGAAAGCCTGTCTTCCCAACGAAGTAGTGCACATCTCATTTCCATCATATTTCACAATTTCCCCCGAAAGACAATAGGATTGAGGCCGGCAGGTGTTTGTGGTTCCGTCAGGATTGACAGCGGGACAGCCGGGCGTTCCTGTAACTTCAGATGAGGGCACCTCTGTTGCTTCCTGTCTAATATCCTGCTTCTGATTAACCAGGAAAATTGTGACAGGCAAGGAAATAGCAACGAACAAGAAAACAATTCCGCTGATTGTTTTATAACCTTCTCCCACTAAAATTAGTATTGGAGAAAATTAAAATTTTGTCAACCCCAAAGATATCTTAAATAGATTTTGAGCTCAATTTGTGCTAAACTATTTATTCTGGCGCGGTGGCGAAGTGGTAACGCGGGGGTCTGCAAAACCTCTATGCGAGGGTTCGATTCCCTTCCGCGCCTCAAGTTGTTAGCCTCCAAAGCCTTTACTTTTTTAATTGGACAAATCGCACAAAAAGCTATAGTTTTCCCGGTGGCCGCGGCAATTTATATTACTAATGCAATAGCAAACGAATTTGAAAGATCTTGAGAGGTGGTATTCAAAAATCCCGACCCTCCGGGGAGAACAGCCGATCTTTTTTTCGGGGATTGATAGTGAGTCGAAGAGTGGGTCGCCTAAGAGTCGAACTTAGCACCTCTTTCTTATCAGGAAAGCGTTCTACCGATGAACTAGCGACCCAAATAATTCTTCAAAACTTTTTTTAAATGTGTTCGTCCCCAACCAGTTTTAAAAAACTTCTCTCTGGTTGTCGCATCTCGCTGGTTTAGATAACCTTCTAAATAAATTAGCTTAAAAGGTTTTCTATGTTTCGTAACATTCACTTTGCCTAAGTTGTGTTCCGCTAATCTTCTTAAAATGTTATTCGAATAACCAACGTACAATTTATTGTCCTTCAGACTTTGTAGAATGTACAAGTAGTACATTCAAATATTTTATCAAAGTTCACGAAACCGTTCTTTACCCGTCAAGGTTTTTGCCGAACAAAAATTTAGTCGGGTAAACCGGTGAACTAAGTGCCCGAGATTTTATATTTTAACAAAGTTTAAGGCTGAAAGACAAGGGATAGCCTTGTCTATTGTGCTTGAGGGGGTGGGGTAGTTATGGCCGGACTTGCCGGAGAGAGCGTTTGTTTTGAAAGCGTAAGATTTAGGGAAAGAGCTTCCTTGAGCACCGATTCATTCTCCCCCAAAACCGTAACCATGGTTTTATTTAGAAATACGATCGCTGTGTTTACGGGAGGATTGAAGGATTTTTGAAAATAAAGAGTGGCAATTCTTCCAATGCCTCTTTTCGCTTCGTCTCCGGGACTGATGGCAATTGCATAGGAAATCCTTCCCGTCTCTTGGTTTATATCATTAAATAAAACAGCAGCGGAAGGACCAAAGAAATCGGTCTCGGCAAGACTTGGAGTCAATTTGACGCCAGTTATAGCCTTCGGATCAAATACTGCTTCAATTTGAACTCCGCTGATATCAACGGGTCCTGTTTCAATCATGATATCCACAGTTGAAACAGGAGTTATTTGTTCTGAAAGATCGATATTTTGAGGGTTGAAAAAAATCCGGGCTGTTTTTTGGATTACCTTTTTGGTTGGTTGGGGAGAAACCTCATTGCGGGATTTTTGATTTTCAGCGCTTGCCGCCAAAAATAGCAAGACTCCCGTGACTGCCGCCAGTATTAAAATTAAAATTGTGGTTTTCTTAGGCATAGTAGTAATATTAAATATAAAAAATAAAATATAAAATATCTGTTTTCATTTTATGCAACTTGGCCTTCTCCTGTCAATTCCCCCAGTTAATACTAAATACTTAATACAAAATACTAAATACTGCGCGAAGCGCTTAGTCTCCGTTTCTTATCGCAAAACCCCTAAGCAATATATTAAGATCCATCTCCTCAACTTTCCCGTCATCATTTAAGTCCGAAAGGGTCTTTTTATCGCAGGTTTTATCTCCAAAGCAGGAGATAAAGATATTGTAATCCAGGATGTCCATGGTATTGTTTTGATCCAAGTCTCCCGAGACAAGGGCGACCTGAGGGATTTGAGACGAAGTTCCCGGAAGTCCGCTTAGATTTTGAATTCCGGAAGCAAGTTTAAGCAAAGTATTATCAAGCTTTATTTTAATCGTGTGCGGGCCTGAAAGTGTTTGCCCCGTATTTACATTTCCCGCGAACTTTGTTCCGTCAAAAGTGAGAGTGCCTGACGAATTCGCAACTTCCTGATTTTGGGCATTTTTTATAATTATCCTTGCTTCCCGTGTTTTTCTTGCCGGATTCGTATTGCCGCCCGCGCCGCTTCCGATTCCGGGCATTACGGCCGAGATTAAAAGAGGAATTCCCCCTTGTGGTTGAGTCGGAGTCACGGTAACGGTTGGAACTCCGGTGAGACCAGCCGTTGGTGTTCTGGTGGCAGTGGGCGTGGAAGTGGTGGGAGTCGAGGTTGGCGGCGGAGCAGATGGTTGATAGCAGACTGTGGCATGAAGCGTGGTTGCATATTGACCACCATCAGGGTTAGCAAGAGATTCTGCCTCTAATTCGAGATTCTGGATGTCTGTCAATGTCCATGAGCCGCCGCCAGGCTTGCTAGTGAACTGTTCTTGATATGTAGTATAGGCTTCGCTGCTGGCCATGGTTCGCGTAGCGCCGAGATTCTTGTTTGTTCCCAGCACCTGATTAGCTCTTGCCCGATGCGTCAAACTGCCCCAGTTTGTTCTTGCCCTCCATTCTGCGGTTACCCAATTAATGGTAGTGCCAGATTGAATGTTAATCGGATTTGCCAATGCGTAACGTTGAATCTCCCCAGCAGTACCTTCAAATATCTCGGATGTATCATCATCGTGAGGAGCATTAACTGCAGTTACTTTGTTTATGCTGTTCCACCACTGGTCAGGACTACTAACAGCAGTAGTCTCTAGGGTTTCTTGGCTGCCTGAACACGCCAGCGGAGATGGTACGGGGGTTGAAGTGGACGGTGGAGGAGTGGACGATGACCCTGTACAGCAGCATACATTGTCGCCGCAGGGGGCTGAAGGGAAAAAGTAGCCCTTCCCGCCTGACGTACAAGAAGTTTTACTGCCGCAATAACCGCCTGAAAACTTTTGCTTTACACATTCGCTGCTGCACGAGCTTGGGGGCGACTTAGTGGGGGTGGGGGCGCCGCCGGAACAGCAGCATCGAACTGCGCCCGGAGGGCCTTCAACATCACATTTTTGATTTCCTACATCACTATAACCTGATGAGCATATGCCCATACATGTTCCGTTTGAATATCCATTTGAAGTACAGTAATTACTACAGGTTGACCCCCCCGTACTTGCTACGCAGGCTCCGTTTTGACATACCTTGCCGGTACCGCAAGGAGTGGCAGTGCCCCCTGGTAAACATCCGCCTGCATTGCAATAGACCTGCATGACGCTCGTATTGTTATAACAGTAATCCTCAACAGAAGCGCCGCTTACACCGGTACACTTGCCTTTTACAGTTGGATCATTAGTGGGATCGGTATCCGTGCATGTCCCCCCGCCTGCGGCCGCATAAGTTACGGTAGCGGTCCAAGTCGTCCCTCCCGTAACTCGAACACTGCAGAGGCGATCGGCAATAGCATCATTATCATTGCACCCGTCCCACTTAGAGAAATTATAAGTTATGCCATTGGACAGAAATTGTTGTGGCGCGTCCAAGCGCGTAACAATGTCGCCGGTGCTGGGCTTGGAATAACCATCAGCGTCAGTGGTGCCGCCGAATCCTCCTCCATAACCATCGGTGATGGGCACGCCGGTGATCGGTGAAGATTTAACTACAAGAGTATTGGTGCCTCCGCCGCCGGTTCCGCTGCAGTCGTCTCTTGTAGTAAAACTCCAGGGCAAACTATTGGTTTCTCCTGCCGCGTTTTTCGATTTTACCCCCCAATAATACTTCCAGCCGGGGATTAGTCCCGTTTGGGCGTAGGGTGTGCTGGTAGAGATTGGAACAACGCCCGCATCAGTGAAGGGGTCATTATTGCCGTCATTATCACCGTCAACATAAAGCGTGTTGGTAGTGCCCGAGTCTGCGCTCCACGAATATGAAACCTTGACCGTGTTTCCCTCGCAGATTCCAACAGATGTGCTGTTGTTTGTGGGCGATGATAAAGTTGGGACATTTGGCTTGGATGTCGCAGGAGGGGGCGGAGCATCGGTGGTTGCGGGAGGAGGGGGCGGAGTGCTGTCACACTGAACATCCTGATCGGCAAACTTATATATAAGATCATTAGAGTCGCCTTTAGGATATATAGAGTAGTCAACGGTAGTCCTACTGCTACAATTTGTATCCCATTCCAATTCATAAGTCGTTGTTTCGCCATCAAGGGGATCATCTATATCATCAAATGCCACCCAAAGTTTACTAATTTCCGAACCCGCAGGTATAGTGACAGAGCCACTTATTATTGTGTCAGTTCCGCCTGAAGTTTTTTTCTGTTTGAATCTGTAATCTACAATTCGGAATATCGTGCCCTCCTTATTGATAAATGCTGCTTGCATGTAATCTTTATGTGCTCCGACTGCGGCTCGTTGGCGGATGTCTTGCTGTTGGCCGACAAGAGAAATTGTGATCGGAATAGATAGGGCAAGGGCTCCTATAAATAGAATTGCCGCGGTTCTTTTATAAGAAGAAAATATAAATTCAATACCGGTCTTTAATTTTTCCATTAAAAGCTCCTAGAATTAGAATAAGCAATAATAATTAAATTGTCAAATAGTAAACTAGTAAACGGTAAGCTAGACTAGAGCTTATCCGACAAATCTGGCAAGGCCCGGCCTTGACAGGACGCCGAAGGTTATGTATGCTAAAAATATGCCTTCTAGAAATAGAATTAAATCTTATGTAGAAAACGGATATTATCATCTTTACAATCGGGGCGTGGATAAACGAACCATATTTCAAGACAAAAATGATTGCATTGTGTTTTTGAGCTTATTGAAACAATATCTTTCTCCAAAAGAAGAACTTAAGAATTTCGTAGGTTTTAATTTGCGTCTTAATCGATTAATGCGAACGAATATGTACGGAGAAATAGAGCTTCTCTCATTTGCGCTTATGCCAAACCATTTTCATTTATTGATAAAACAAATTGAGAAAAATGGAATTGCCAAATTTATGATACGTTTATGCACTTCTTACTCGATGTATTTTAATAAAAAATATGAACGCATAGGGCATCTGTTTCAGGATCGCTACAAAGGAGCTCTTGTATTGGACGATAGCTATCTTCTCCACTTATCTCGGTATATTCATCTCAACCCTAAGAAGACAATAAAAGGTAAGATAAATTTCCAAGAGTTCACAAGTTATCCGTATTATTTGGGCCTAAAAAAAGCGAGTTGGCTTAAGCCGGACTTCGTCCTTGAATATTTTAGTAATAAAGAAATTGGCAATTACAACGGTTCCTACAAGAAATTTGTGGAGGAGTATAAAGAAGGCTTTACCAGCGAAGAGGTTCTTGGCGATCTTGCTCTCGATATAGGCGAAGAAGATTGAACTCTGGCAGGTTTTGGCAAGGCCGGGCCTTGACATCCCAGTTTCTGCTATAATTCCCTTATGGTTCTTTCGGATCGAGATATTAAGGCGGCAATAGCCGAGAAGAGAATAGTAATAACACCACAACCTGATTTTAGGACGCAACTTGGGACTTGCTCGATTGATTTAAGACTTGGCAATGTTTTTCGAGTATTTAACCATAGTAGTTACCCATATATCGATCCGTCTAAAAAAGACTATACTTCCGAAATCACAAAGAAAGTTATAGTTAAAAACGGGAAAGATTTTATAATGCAGCCGGGAGACTTCGCGCTTGCCGCAACACTTGAGCGCGTAAAAATTCCGGATAATATGATGGGAAGACTTGAAGGAAGGTCATCGCTTGGGCGAATCGGAATAGTTGTTCATTCGACAGCCTCAATATTTGACGCCGGCTGGGATGGTAATTGCGTTTTAGAACTTGGGAACCTGGGAAGAATGGCCGTAAAACTTACTCCCGGCATGAGAATATGCGCAATGAGTTTCGAAGAGCTTTCAAGCCCGGCAGAAGTGCCTTACTCAAAGAAAAAAGACGCAAAATATAAAACTCAAAAAGAACCTTTGGAATCCAAATTCCACGAGGAGAAGTAAGCTGCTTTAAATAAGTGAGTCGTATCCCTTCTTAAAACCGGCACACAGCCTAAGAGTTCAGGCTCTGCATAAACACCTCTTTCATTGAGGGGAAGCAACTGCGCAAGCCTTTCCCCACAATATTGTTCAAGAGCTCCTCTAGGCAATTGTCCGTTTTCTTCAAGAAAAGGTAAAATATCTTCGACAGAAGTAGGATAATCAATAACAGCTCTCATTATAGAAGATCTCTTTAGCCAAAAAGCCTTACGTTTCGCTTCTCCTGTAATCTTTTTTGTAATTGGATTGTAAATATGATTCTCACCTGTTACGCCGACAAAAAATAATACCGGAATTTTTCCTTGTCTTTGCATGTAGCGAACAAGCATTCTTATCCCGTTTTGTTCAAGCTCAATCATCCCTTTAATTTCCCCTGGCCTGCCACCGGGCTTTTGCCTTCCGCTTTCAACCGACCCTTCCGGAAGCACTATTGGAATTAAACCTTCCTCTACTGTATGCATAAGAGCATTGTATTGTTCTTCTCTATTTCTTGGTGTCCCATTTCTCGCCTCTTTTTCTCGTACAACATATAAAGGTTTAACACCAAGTTTCACAAGAGTGGGTTGTGCTAACTTAAAATAAGTTACTACTTCTTCATCTTGTTCTTCTGTGTCTAGGCTGCTTGCGAACAGGAAACGAGATCCTTTAATTTGCTGGTCATGTGGTAAAACAGAATTAGCGATATTTTTTATGTCTACTGCTTCTTCCATTGGAGGAAATCCGCCTGGATGGGATTTATGAGTTCCGAGAACAATAGGAAAGTGTCTGCCATCTCTCATAATATTCCGAACATAATCTCCATAGTAAGGCGGATGGTTTCGTGGAGAGTGAAGGATAACGGGTTCGCGTCGTAGTGAAAAAATATATCTTTCGGCACTCTTCAGCCGAGATTTTCTATGACCTGGTTCCCTAGGCTTTTCTAAGGTTCTTCCTGCTGCTTCGATTGACACAATCTGATATTTTACCAAAAATTTGGCAATTTTAAAAATATCTTTCCTATGATATCATTTTAAAACAAGTAAATGAAATATCCAATTGATTTTGAACTTGAATTTCAAAGGCATAATTATCCCGGCAAGCTTATTGCCCTGGAAGGAATCGATGGTAGTGGAAAAACAACTCAGGCATTGGAATTGGTCGAATCTCTTAAAAAAGAAGGAATAAAAACAGTTTACACAAAAGAGCCGACGGACGGAGAGATCGGTAAAATGATCCGGCGAATTTTAACCGGCGAGAAAAATTTTGAACCGGTATCTTTTCAATATCTTTTTGCAGCAGATAGAGTAGAGCATCAAGAGGAAATAATTGGTTTTCTTAAAAAAGGGAAAATTGTAGTTTCGGATCGTTATTTCTGGTCGTCAATACCGTACGGCGCAACGGACAGGGGAATAGATTTTAAGAAAAGCCAAGACGAGGCCAATATTTTGCTTGTTTGCTACAGCATTCTTTCTTTATATCATCAATTTATCGCGCCTGATATTACTGCATATCTTGAGGTATCAGCGGATGCCGCACTTAAACGACTTTCTGCCATAAGACACAATGTGGACATATATGATAAGCTCGAGAAACTTAAAAGTATTGCCCGCGGTTATGAGTGGTTAATAAGAAAATTTCCGAGAGAGCTTACTGTTATTGATGGAAGTAAATCGATCGATAAAGTTTCAGAGGAATTATTCGAAAAAGTTGTAAAGATCACCTCTTGAAAATACATAATACTTGCTACATAATACTTGATACTTATGATTTTAGGGCCTGGAAAATTATTGGAGCTTGTCCACAAAAAGAAATTAGTCGAGGGTTTGTCAGAACGGGAATTGACGAATCCTGAGGGGGCGGGGTTCGATCTTCGACTGGGCGAAGTCTACAAAATAACCGGCGATGCTTTTTTGGGGGAAACGGAAAGAAAAACTCCGAACATAAAACTTGTTCAAAAATATAAAAAAGGATCAAAAAACAAGATCAAAATAAAACCTGGAGACTTTTACCTTGCAACCACAATCGAATCGGTCAATACCCCTAAAAATTTAACCATTAATTTTAAGCCCCGGACAACTACATTTCGCTCCGGTCTGTTTCTTAGAACCGGCAATGTCGCACCGGGATATTGTGGGAAATTAACATTCGCACTCAAGAATGAAGGACCGATAACGGTCGAGATTGAAATGGGAGCACGAATTGTCCACGCGCAATTTGAGGAAGTTTCAGGCGGAGGGTCAATGTACCGCGGACAATGGCAAGGCGGCCGCGTCTCAACAGCAAAGCGGGAAAAACAAGTATGAAATACTACAAATACTACAAATGCCACAAATACTACAAATATTTCAATGATATCCAAACGGAATAATTGAACTATTGGAAATTGGTAGTATTGGTACTGTATTGGTAGTATTAATATGAGCAAAGCGAATAAACATCCCGAATATCAATATTTAGATTTGGGACGAGAAATCTTAAAGAATGGAATAAAACAGGTTGATCGGGGGACAAAAGTTGCAACAACAAGCGTTTTCGGCGTTAGGCATGAGTATGATTTATCAGAAAGTTTTCCTCTGCTCACCACAAAAAGAGTTTACTGGAACGGAGTCCTCCATGAGTTATATTGGTTTTTTTCAGGACAGACGAACATTAAATACTTGGTTGATCGAAATGTCCACATCTGGGATGATTACCCCTTTAAAAAATTTAAAATCAAAAATCAAAAATCAAAAATAACGAAAGAAGAATTTATAGAGAAAATAGGAACCAATTCGAAGTTTGCCCGGCGGTGGGGAGAGCTTCCTCGAATTTATGGCGAAATGTGGAGGAAGTGGCCGACTCGCAAAAAAGGGCGGACAATAGATCAATTGCAATGGGTGGTTGATGAACTTAGACAAGATCCTAATGCTCATAACGCAATTGTTAATTCGTGGAATCCTGAATATTTATATACAATGGCAACGCGAGAAGATGCGTCGTTGTTTCCAATTTGCCATAATATGTATCAGGTAAGTAATCGAAACGGTAAGCTTACTCTCCTTTTATATCAAAGAAGTTGTGATTTTTTCTTGGGCGTTCCTTTTAATATTGCAAGCTACGCCTTGCTAGCAGTTGTTTTGGCAAGGATCTTAGAATTGAAACCCGGGAAATTTATTCATGTATATGGAGATATACATATTTATGAAAATCATATCGAGCAGGTTAAGGAGCAATTGAAACGGAAACCCCGGCCGTTTCCGACTGTTCGAATAGTTGGGAAATTAAACAAGCTGGAGGATTTTACTCCTGACAAGGTAATTCTCGAAGATTACGATCCTTATCCTCCCATCAAAGCAGAGCTAACCGTTTCCGGCGGATTTTACCAAAAGAGTAGTAAGTAGTATGTAGAATGTATCATGTGCGATTTCATACTTGCTACTTACTACATAATACATAATACCATTTTAACCTATGGTTAAAATTTCGATGATTGCGGCGATTGGCAAAAATAGAGAACTTGGGGAGGGGAATAAATTAATTTGGCATATTTCTTCCGATTTGAAAAGATTTAAACAATTAACGATGGGGCACCCGGTGATAATGGGGAGGAAAACTTTTGAATCGATTAATCGATTGCTTCCAAATCGAATAAACATTATTGTTACCAGGGATCCGGATTTCACTGTCGAGGGAGCAATAGTTGTAAATTCGGTAGAGGAGGCAATCGAAAAAGCAAGGAACACTGAAGATATCCGCCTTCGCCAAAGCTTCGGTGGGCAAGGCGAAATTTTTATAATCGGTGGGGCGCAGATTTATGCCTTGGGAATAAAGTTTGCGGACAAATTATATTTAACAAAAATTGATGCTGAAGCGCCATCCGCCGACGCCTCCTTTCCCGACTATTCGGAATTTAAGAAAGTAGTCCGGAGGGAAGAAGGAGAAGAAAACGGATTAAAATATGAATTCGTAGAGCTGGCAAGAGAAGCTTAGGATTTCTTATTCGAAGCTATTATATTCAGCCAGCCGCTTTTAAGAGGATCAAAAGGTTCTCTGAAAAGATAGTCCCAATGTTTTCCATCGAAAGAAGAGCCGAAAAATTTTATATCTTTAAACTTTTCATTCTCAAGTAAACTTTTCATTTTCTCCTGGTCGGTAAATGCCATCACGCTGTTTCTCGTCCCGGACCATTTCCATCTTTTTCCGTCTGAAACAAGAATAGCAAAAGTTTTCAAAATAGTTTTGTCATGAACAGGAGGGTCATAAAATTCGACAAAACAGTATTCTCTTATAGGTTCCTCGCGTGAATTTACAAAACTGAAGTTAAGGAGCCTTTTGTTAACCTTTAAAATTTTTTCAAAATTAGTATTTTGGAAAATCATGACGCCATCTTTTGACAAATAGCCCGAGGCTCTTTTTAATAAATGTCTATAATTTTTAGGATTGTGAGAGAATGTATTTCCCAAAAAAAGAATGGCGTCAAAATTTGTATCTAAATCAAAAAGCAATTCTTCAGCATCTTTATGCCAGAAATGGACATTTCCGTAGTCTTTACTTGATAATGCCACCTTTCTCCTGTTTGCCTCCCTAATCATCGCGTTGCTTCTGTCTACTCCAATTACCGAGTATCCGTGCCTTGCCAATTCGATTGAATGGTCACCTGTTCCACACCCAACATCAAAAACCGTTTTAACATTGTGTTCCTTGAATACCCTTAATAGATCAGGCATTTCATATTTCAGTCGGTTTTCCCAATCAACCGTAGCATAATATGTTTTTGAGAGGAAGTCGTTATAATCTTCATTCTCTGTGAAAAGAAGTTTTTCTCCAATCAAACTCCTGTATACATCCCCTTTTGATATCATCCCCATCAATTTATTATCTTCATCAACCACAGGAAGTCTTCCAACATCTCTTGCTTCCATCAGGGATTTTGCTTTAAGAAGGGGAGTGTCCGGCTTGACCGTTACAGAAAATTTAGACATCAAAGTGCTCACAGGAAGAGACAATATTGTCATGGCCTTTTCTTCCATTTCTTCAAAATTAGACTCATGTACGGAATCCTCAATAAATTCCTGAATAGTGGGGTAAAATTTTTTGAGGATATCGGATTCTGTTATAAAGCCTACAACTTTTTTTCCTTCACAAACAGGAACTCCGTTAATGTTTCTTCCGAAAATTATTAAAGCGGCTCGCTCAACCTTGTCATCAGGTTTTACAAAATCAACTTGTCTTGACATTACATCGCGTACTTTCATGTTGCCTTTTTGTGTTCAGTTGCAACCTACTTTATCATTTAGGTAGAAAAATATCAAGGGGTGTGATATAATCCACAACGCCCCTTTTAAATAAGGAGGCTTTTTAGTAGATATGGCATCAGAACAATTCAAACCAGATAATCGAGGGGAGCAAGATACGCTTTCTTTTCCCGAAACTAAAGAAGAAGTTAAGGAAAGAGCATTCATGGTGCTTGATGCTTATGGAAAGCGAGCCGTTCCGGTGCTTCGGGACATGGTGAGAAAAGGGGAAGGGAGGCAAGTCATTGCTACTGTCCCAGGTAGGAAAGAAGACCGACAGCTTGGCATTGATGCCACCGGAGAGCATATGCTAACAGGCTTGGTGAGAGATCTTAATTTGCCCGCAGTTATTAGGGGTGAGCATAACGACTATAGGTCAGAAAATATGGATAGTTTAAAACCGGGAGGCCATTATGTAATCCTTCCAATAGACTCTTTTGATAATACTAGCCAGTATCAAAAAGATCTTGATACATCCCCCTACACTGTGGTTAGCGCCTTTTTTAACGGAGAAGAGGGAGAGCCCATAGGAGGCGTCGTCGGAGATATAAAGGATAACCGAGTTTATATGATAAATAGGCAGGGACATCCTGTTGTTTTGGATCTTGAAACCGGAGAAGAAAGGAGAATTTTTAAGTCAAATATTAGTGATATTAGAGATCCGGATTTCACTCTCGCAACATATCTTGGCAGCAATGAGTATTCTCTTGAATTCTGGGTATGCTATAGACATTTAATTAGAGAAATGGATCCGAAAGGGATTTTATATGCCGGAGGCGGAGCTTTTGTTCCGGCGCTCGTGGCAAGAGGAGCAGCAGTTGCTTACGTGATGTTTAATGAACCAAGGACAGAAACTGATGCCGGAGCGGGTCTGGCTTTATTGGCCGGTCTTGATGTGGTAACAGTTGATAGAGAAACTTATGAAATTACTCCCTATAGGTTTGATGTTTCGAAGCATGGCACTCGCGACCAATTGTTTATTATGTCTAACGAAAGGGCGACAACAGAAAAATTGGTGGAAGAACTACGAACCGGAGACCGGATAATCGCAGAGAGCGAATGGCTTGCAAACTTTGGCAAAGCAGTCCTACGATTAAGACCTGATCTTGCAGGAGCTTTGGCTGAAGAAATAGGAAAACTTCCAGATTCACTATCAAATCCTCCTGTAGGGAACTAAGGGATGCCATTCAGCTTCATTCAGGGTAAAATGGGAATTTGGAGCAGAGGGATTTTACTTCGGCCGCAATTTTTACCAGTTTTTTGTTCTTATCAATTTCAAGCCGAACTTTCCTCATAAATTCCGCGCGTTCTTCTTTTTTTTCGGGAAGCTTATAATTTTTGACTTCTTCAATAACCATGTTTATCCATGTAGCTATTTTAACCATTTCTTTTTCTTTCATTCCCCGAGTTGTGATTGCCGGAGTTCCAAGACGGATACCCGAAGGGTAGAAGGGTGGCATATTGTCATTTAAAACCAGGTTTTTATTCACAACGATATTTGCCGCTTCCAAAGCATAAGCGGCGATCGCTCCGTTTACTCCTTTGTTTCTCAAATCTGCCAAAATTAAGTGGTTATCTGTGCCGCCACTCACAAGCTCGAATCCATACTTTGTTAACTCTTCCGCCAAAGCTTTGCAGTTTACAATAATCTGCTTTGCGTATTGTTTGAAAGCCGGCTTTGAAGCCTCAAGAAGGGCAACGGCAATGGCCGCTGTTTGATTGTCATGCGGTCCCCCCTGCAGTCCGGGAATTATTGCGCTGTCTATTAATTTTGGCAAATCGGGATTTTTTGAAAGTCCTTTCTCAGTCACCATGATAAGCGCGCCGCGCGGGCCGCGTAAAGTTTTGTGGGTCGTGGTTGTTATAATGTGCGCGTAGGCAACAGGGTTCGGATGAACTTCCCCGACAATAAGACCTGTGATGTGAGAAATATCCGCCATGAGATACGCCCCCGATTTGTCTGCAATTTGCCCAAATCGTTTAAAATCTACAAGACGGGGATAAGCGGTAAAGCCGCAAACTATAATATCGGGCTTTTCGGCAACGGCAATTCTTTCGATCTCTTCATAGTCTAATGATCCGTCTTTCCCAAGTTCGTAATTGATAGAATTAAAAAACTTGCCTGAAATATTGAGTTTCAAACCATGAGTTAAATGTCCTCCGGATGCAGCGGACAGTCCCATTATTTTGCCTTTCAAAGGCTCAAGAAGAGCAAAATAAACGGCAGTATTTGCCGGAGAACCGGACAATGCTTGAACATTAACATAAGGAACTCCGAACAATTTTTTTGCTCGTTCTTCCGCTAATATCTCGACTTCATCAATGATTTTGTTTCCCTGATAATAACGCTTTTTAGGGTAACCCTCGGAATATTTAACATTTAAAATAGAACCGAGAGCTTCAAGAACTGCAGGTGATGGATAGTTCTCGGATGGAATCATTTCAAGGACTTCCTTTAATCTTTTTTCCTCAAGTCTTATTAATTCGTAAATTTTGGGGTCAGTTTGTTTTAAATTTTTCATGAACTAATTATAACAGTCAGTTGTCAGCGGTCAATTGTCAGTTGTAAATAATCTATTTCCCAAACCTTCTTTGGCGTCTTGAATATTCTTCAACTGCAAGATCAATATCTTCAGTCTTGATGTCCGGAAAATATTTGTTTAAAAATATTAATTCGGAATAGGCGCCTTGCCACATCAGCAAACCAGATGTCCTCAACTCTCCGCTGGTTCTAATAATCAGGTCAGGGTAAGGATGGGGTTGTCCGGCAGTATCCAGAAAATTAGCAAAGTTCTCTTCATTCAGTTCATTAAAATTAAAATCGGACTCATCGGCGGCTTTTATTGCCCGTAATATTTCGTCTCTGCCTCCATAATCAAATGCCAGGTTGAGTATATTTCTTTGAAATTCTTTTGTTTTTTCTTCGGCATTTCGAATCTTTTTAAGCAAATAGTCAGGCACCCTATCGGCTCTTCCAAGATGAATAATCCTTACCTCATCTTCTATTGCTTCCTTCAAATAGCGATCAATCATTTCAGCATAAAGCCTCATAAGATACCCAACTTCTTCTTTTGTCCTTTTCCAATTTTCCGTTGAAAATGCCCAAAGAGTGAAAGTATGGATTCCTAACTTTCTTGCATATCTGGTGATTTCAACCGCAGCGTCAAATCCCTTTCTGTGTCCATCAAAAGTTGGGAGGTTTTTTTCTTTTGCCCAGCGCCTGTTTCCATCGGGAATAATTGCTAAGTGATTCGGAATGGTTTTATCCATAAAGCAATGATGCTCAATTTTAACTCAAGTGTATAAGTAATTACAAATTAATTTGTTTGTGCGCAGATTTTGGTTGAAATAGCTTCTAATAGTTTTGTAGTTTGGTCTCCGGTTTGGGCTTCGAAATAGTTCTCGGGCTTTGTCGCAATGCTTCTCAGGAGTTCCGCAAGTTTGGGATCTCGGGATTGAGCTGAATCATATATTCCTAATGTATAAACTGTGACCCCCAGATTTTTAATCTCATCAGCCGGATTTGGATTATATTTTCGTGGATCCTGGTCAGCACCCGGATTTTGTGGACAACCCACGCCGGGACATGGCGCTCCGTCCGAAACTAAAATGAAATTAAATTTTCTTTCCGCAGGAAACTTTGGTAACGCCTCTTTTAGTTTTCCCAGTGAAAAAGTAAGAGCATCGTGAGTTGGAGTAGACCCATTGGCTATTAGCGCATTCACTTTTGAAGGAATTATTCCCTTGACATCTTTATAGTAGGAAATCGTAACATCATCGGTAATACTCAAGCTGCTAAATGATTGAATGCCTATTATAGAACTATCTGATAGTTTATTGGTGAGGGCAAGCATCGCTTCTTTAAGTCTTGAAATTTTTGTTTGCCCCGAAGGCGTATATAAGCTCATTGAACTGCTGCGGTCCAAAAGAAGATCCACGGTTGTTTGTCCCGAGCATTTTTTAAACTTCAATGTTTTAAGCTGTAGCGAGTCTTTTCCTCCCGGAGTTATAGAGGACATATCGGGAATTGCCTCCTCGGCATCTGGTAATGGTTCTTTTAATTTCGGAAAGATGCCTCCCGCAAGCATTATGCTTCCGGCGATAACTATTATCAATAGAAGAGTGATCGTAACGGATCCCCTGAGAAAACTGAAGATACCTTTCTTTGTTTTAGACCGCGACTTTTTTCTTCCCATATAATTAATTGTGTACAAAAAAGCTCCCTTTGTCAAGAAAAAAAGGAGCTGCTTGTTTTTTAAGAGCAATTTTTGTATACTTGCATTTATCACGCACACTCGAATTAATGTTCTGTCTGTTTGATAAGGCAAATCGGGTGGAGGAGAGCCGCCTTCGTTAAAACTACGGCGAGCTGAAAAGGACATGAGAGATATTACATTAGAAGAACTGCTTGAAGCCGGTTGCCATTTTGGCCATCAGGTAAATCGCCGCAACCCCAAGGCGGATGAATTCATTTTTGAAGAGAGATCAAACATTCACATTATAAATCTTGAAAAATCCCGCGAAGGCCTTATTAACGCGGGGAAATTTCTCTTAGACCTGTCCTCAAAAAATGGCTCGATTGTTGTGGTAGGAACAAAAAGGCAAGCAAAACAAATCGTTGAGGATGAGGTAGAGCGCGCGAGAAAATCTGAAGCAAAAAATATTTTTTATGTTAATTCCCGCTGGGTTGGAGGTACGCTTACTAATTTTTCGGAGGTTTCAAAAAATTTTAAAAAATTGAAAGAACTTAATGAATTTTTAAATTCAGGTAAAACTTCAGAATATACAAAGAGAGAAGTTTTGCTTTTCGATCGTGAAAGAAATAAATTAAAAGAATTTTACGGAGGAATTGTGGATCTTGAAGGTGTTCCCGATGCGCTGGTTATTATTGGTACCCATCTTGAAGACACAGCGGTTAGAGAGGCCATTTCAAGCAAAGTAACAACTGTTGGGATTGTTGATACAAATGCCGATCCGACAACTATTGATTATCCAATTCCGGCAAACGATGACGCGGTTGGATCAATTAAACTAATTACAAATTTCCTGGTTGATGCATGGATTGAGGGAGCAGGGGTTGCAAATAAGAATCTAGAAGCAAAAGCCGCGGAAGAAGAGAAGGAAAAAGCAATAGCTGCCGCAAAAGCAAAAAAGGAAAAGGCTGCGGCAATCAACCGAAAACATAATTCATAATATGGCTGTTGATGTTTCATTAATAAAAGAATTAAGAGAAAAAACAGGAGCGGGAGTCGCAGATTGCCGTGAAGCTTTAGAGGAAGCCTGCAATGATTTAAAAAAGGCCGAGGAAATCTTGAGAAAAAAGGGTTTTGAAAAGGCTGCGAAAAAAGCGGACCGCGACACAAATGCGGGCCTTATTGAATCTTATATTCATCAAGGGCGGGTAGGAGTCTTGGTTGAAGTTTTATGCGAAACGGATTTTGTCGCAAGAACCGAGGAATTCAAGAAACTTTCCCATGAAATTGCGATGCAAATTGCGTCTATGAACCCAAAAGATGTTAAAGCTCTTGAGAAACAGGAATACATTAGGGATCCCCAAAAGACAATTTCGGATTTAGTAAAAGAAGAAATCGCAAAATTCGGTGAAAATATTACAATCGGAAGATTTAGCAGGTTTGAGCTTGGAAAATAGCAGGGCCTGCCTGCCGGCCCGCTTCGCCGAATCGAGGCGAGCAGGCATGTTTGTATATAATTTGTGATGTATGCTGGTTACAATAATTGCTTTTTTAGTAATCCTCTCTGTTCTGGTTTTGGTTCATGAACTGGGACATTTTCTTTTTGCAAAAAAATTTGGAATCAAAGTTGAGGAGTTTGGCTTTGGTTTTCCTCCCCGCGTTTTTGGAAAAAAAATTGGCGAAACAATCTACTCCATAAATCTTCTCCCAGTTGGGGGGTTCGTAAAGCTATATGGTGAGGACGAAGCAGGCGGAGGGACAGTTAAGAGTTCAAAGTTAAAAGTTAAAAGTTTTGATTTAAAGCGGGCGTTTTTTGCAAGGCCTGCTTTGCAAAGAGCCACAATTATACTGGCGGGAGTCATAATGAATTTTATTCTTGCCGTTGTTTTGATCTCTTATCTTTTTACGGCACATGGAGTCGCTATTCCCACGGCAAACATCAGAATACTCGAGGTTACTTCCAATTCGCCCGCGGAAGCCGCGGGGCTTAAAAAGGCTGATGAAATAGTAAGTCTTAATGGTAAAAAGATCAATCAAACAAAAGACTTTGCAGATTTTGCCCGAAAAAATGCCGGACGGGAAATTAAACTTGAAGTCAAAAGAAATGGGAAGGTTTTTCAGGCCAAGCTTGTCCCAAGAAAAAATTTTCCTAAAGGAGAGGGGCCGCTGGGAGTTGCAATTACAAATGTTGAGATTAAAAAATATCCGTGGTATTCTGCGCCTTTTTTTGGAACGCTTGAAGCAGTTAAATTTTCTTTCATGATTCTTCAGGGGCTTTCTGAAATGGTGGTTAATCTCGTGATTTATGGGAAAACTCCTACCGGCATTGCCGGACCGGTTGGAGTAGCGCAGCTGACAGGGCAGGCTGTTTCCTATGGTATTGTCGCAACGCTTTGGTTTACAGCTCTTCTGTCTCTCAACCTTGCGGTTGTCAATATTCTTCCTATTCCTGCTCTTGATGGTGGAAGGCTGTTTTTCATATTTATAGAAATGCTTAGCGGGCGGAAAGTCAACCCAAGATATGAAGCTCTTGCCCATGCAATTGGTCTTGCAATTCTACTTGCGTTGATACTGCTCGTAACTTTCTCTGATGTTGCTCGCCTACTTTCGGGAAAAAGCCTCCTCCCCAAAATGTAGTTTTAGGTATCCTTTCGATAATACAAACAAATAATATGAACTCTCTCTAATATACAACAGAGTTATATATTGATTCCCCATAGAAATAAGTGTATTCTATATGTTGTTACCGTGGACTAGTCCACGGACCAAGATGAGACGGTATAGAAGACTTACAAAAGAGGAGATATATGAAGCTTTAAATAAAGTCCGGGATGCCTTTCTGGCTGCAAAAGACGGCAACGAAGTACATGAAATAATTAACTCTATTTTAACTACCGAGGAAAAACTAAAGATTGGGCGAAGAGTCCTAGTAGCAGAATATTTGAAAGTAGACTCATTAACTATGCGAGATATTTGCAATATGTTAAAAGTAGGTAGGTCGACTCTACAATTTGTTAGTCGTCGAATAGCTTTGCATCCAAAGGGTTTTGAGTTGATAAAAATAAGAAGTAAACGAGTAGAAAACGAATACCAAAAGAAAAAACTTCGAGAGGTTGGAGGGTCGCAGCTTGTTTTTAAAAGAAAAGAATACACCGAATTTAAAAGGAAAGACGTAAAAAGATAGTTCTTTTGCCGATACCGTGGACTAGTCGATGGTAACGAATTATTCGTACTTTTAAAACAGGTAACCATTGTGTATTCGGGCTGTTTTTGATATTCTTATTCTTGAATAGATTGAATAGATATGGATAATATTGTTCCGATTGTTCGGCAGAAGATGCAGAGGGCGTTTGAGGTTTTGCGAGAAGATTTTGCGACGGTTAGAACAGGGAGGGCATCTCCTGCGCTTGTCGAAAATATTGTTATAAATGCGTATGGTGGGACACAAGCACTTCGCGTTTTAGAACTTGCAACCATTCACATTGAAAATAATAGCACAATAGTTATTAGCCCTTTTGATAAATCAATAATCTCAGAAATTGAAAAAGGCATTGCGAATGCAAATGTTGGCCTTAATCCAATTGTTGATAGCGAGGTTTTAAGGATCAACCTTCCTCCTTTGACCGAGGAACGCCGGGGAGAATTGGTAAAATTAATTAAACAGAAAACAGAACAAGGAAAAATTATGCTGCGGCAGGCAAGACATGAGGGGATGGAGGATGTTAAAAGAAAGGCCAGCGGGGAAAACTTGTCAGAGGATGATGTAATTCGCATAGAAAAGGAAATTCAAAAGCTGACAGATGAATTTACGGGAAAAGTAGACACATTAGCTAGTGAAAAAGAAAAAGAATTAATGACATTGTAAAATAAAATATAAAATATCAAAGATAAAAAATACATATCAAAAATTAAAAATTTTCGACCTCAGATTATTGTGCCGTTGAATATTTGATTTTTTATATGTATATTTACTATTTAATTTTTAATATTTAATATTTTTATGAGGCTTCCAAAAGCAATAGAGCGGGTAATTGAAAGTTTCGAAAGGCTTCCGGGAATTGGACCAAAGACAGCACAGAGGCTCGGTTTTTACCTTCTCCATGTGCCGCAAAGTGAGCTTGAAGATTTTGCGCAAAACCTCTCAAACTTGAAAAAAAATACAATTTTTTGCTCGACCTGTTTTAATATTGGAGAGTCTGATCCCTGCTGGATTTGTTCTGATTCGGCCAGAGACACAAGTCTAATTTGTGTAGTAGAGGATTCTCTTGATCTTCTGACAATTGAGAGAAGTGGAAAGTTCCGCGGAGTTTACCATGTTCTTCATGGGGTAATTGATCCCCTTAACAGTATTGGACCGGATGATATTTATATACCCCAGTTAATATCAAAAATCAACCCTTCGACTCCTTCGGCAGGGCTCAGGACAAGTCCGCTCAGGGCAAGAAATCAAAAATCAAAAATCCAAGAGATAATTTTGGCAACGAATCCCACAATGGAAGGGGAGGCGACAGCATTATATATAGTTCGGGAACTAACAAGTAGTTCGAATGGTCAAAATAGTTTGAATGGTTTAAAGATCACGCGCATTGGCCGGGGGCTTCCAATTGGAGCAGACATTGAATATGCGGATGAAGTGACAATCGAGCGCGCCCTCGAAGGGAGAAGAGAGTACTAAACTGTTTTCCGTTTTCTTGGTCTTCTAATACCGACTACTGTCGCGGCCGTTGCTTTAGTTGCTCTTGGATCAGTTTCGCGAAACGGGATAAGTCTTTCGATTGCGACCGATGTTCGGAGTTTACGAAGCGCCTCTGCTTCAATTTGACGGGCTCTTTCCCTGGTGAAACCAAATTCCTGCCCTATCTCCCCCAGAACCCTTTCTATTCCGTCGTTGATGCCGAATCTAAGTTGAATAACCAATCTTTCCCTTGGCGGCAGGGTCTGCAGTAACATTCGTACCACTTCTCTTAAGGCAGTTCTGTCAATCTCTTCGTCTAAATCTTGAGTTTCACAAGGTATAATCTCACTGAGGTTGCTGTTCATTCCATCCTGCCGGCTTATCAAGAGAGAGGGGATTTTGGGCCCTGCGGGCGGCTAAAATTTTGCCTTGTTTCTGCAGAGGTTGTCCATTGCGCCTCTGTTTTGCAATGTCTTCCTGCACGTGAGTCGGTACGCGAATCAGCCCGCTATTCATTGTCCCTTTTATAATCCTTTCCGTTATCCACTCTGAGGCATAGGTTGAAAATTGAAACCCCCGATTATAATCATATCTTGCGGCAGCAACAACCATGAGGCCCTCTTCGGCAAGACTCACCAATTCGGACAATTCCTTTCGGGCGTCATAGTTATCCCTATATCTCTTAGCCCAAGCAAATGCCAGCCCTAAATTTCCCTCAACCATCTTTTTCCACGCCGCGATTCCGCAGGCCGCAAGCTCTCTCTCATGCTCTATCATGCGTTCTAAAGCCTCTTCTTTTAATTTGCCGTCTGAAATTTTTTGTATACTCTCAAGTTGCGCGTCTGTCTTGTTTCTGTAGGCATTTACTATTTCAATAAATTTTTCATCTTGTCTTCGTCTATCCTCGTCCATATACCTGTCTGCGGCAAGTCTCGCCGTTACTTCATTAATTGCTAAATTAGATTGGGTAGCAAGAAAATTGGCAGTATTATCTTTTAGTATCCTTTCAATTCCCTTATGTTGTACGGGACTCGCGAGGCCCGATTCGGCAATGCAGCGTAGGGCCATGAGCGCGAGTCGCCCGTCAAAGATCCGAACTCCCAATTCTTTATTTTCCTCAGGAGGAACCTTGCATTGTTTTGCCTCAAGTTTATGAAGCCCAATTGAACTCAGATTGCTTCTTCCTCCATTTTCAGACTCCCACGGCTCATTGTCTGTTTCATGCGGTGGGGGAGTTTTTCCTCCATTGGAAGAAAGATCAAGGTCTGGTATTGAAATAGGCAAGATGCCCCGTTCGATTGCTCCCATTGTGCGGCTTAGTATAAGGCACAGAGATGGTCTATTGTAAAGTTCAAAATCTTGACTTGACAAGCATAATCCCTTCTGCTATTCTCGCATTAAATTATGGCGGTAGAACAGGTACTAGGGCAAATTGGCAGGGCACCGAGAACTGCGCAAACGGAGGGAAGAAATTTTATACCCTTTTCAAAGATCCCCGAATACAGGAAAGTAAATAGAGACTTGTTAAGCATACTTGTTGGTATGCTTCCCGACAATTTTGTTCATGTTGATGTTGCCTCAGGAACTGGACTTGTGGCTCAAGAAATGACTGTTCTCTGTCACGCACAGGAGAAAAGGGGGAAAATAATTTGCGTAGAACCTGATCCTTACGCAGTTAAGCAAGCAAGAAAAGACACTCCTTCAACCGATTTAGTTCAGGTTGAATTTATTCAAGGAAAAGGCGAAGACCTAGAGGAGCTGCTTGCCGGAAAGATTCCAGAGGAGGGGGTAGATAGTGTAAGTATTCATGACGCTATCCATGAAATAACAGGAAAAGATGAAGAAACAGGAGTGACTAATAAGCAAAAAGTTTTGTCAAAAATGTCAAAAATAACAAAAATAGGTGGCTTCATTAGTCTAAATAGTGCTTTTACAACTGAAGGGCTAGGCGGTGACGGATTCGGGTATGGGAAGTGGTCCAGCCACGCCTTCAGGTTGGCAAATGGCCGAATCAGAAGAGACAGAAAAGAAATTAAGGCAGAAGACGAAAAAGACGAGTCAACAAAAGTATATGAACCAATAGAATATTTGAACATGTCTCGCGAAGCAGGCTTTGGGAAAATAATCGTATTTAGAAAGAAACCGGTAACTATGACCCATGATGCGTTAGTAGCTATATCTATGTATCCAAGATTTTCCGAGGGAATATTCGAGAATTACGAACCAAACCCCGGCGCGGAAATCCCGGATCCCGCGTCTCAGAGCGATTATTTAATTCAGTCGCTAAACGATAAAAATATAACAGAACTTGGGCGTGTATGGCGTGATTATCTCTTAGAAAAGACTTCAGATTCTCCATGGTCTCGTGCTTCTTAGCTTTTTATTTGTCTTCAAAATAGCCGTAGATGTTCCTGGAGAGCTCGGCTATACGCTCGGCCGCGCCCTTGGGCGAGTTACTTTCGGATAAGATCACAATCAATATCGGATCTTTTGCAAAAACAATACCCGCGTCGTGCTTGAATCCGCCTATCTCTCCTGTTTTGTGCGCTACTTCAATTCCCTTTGGCAAATATTTTGGAATTCTGTCATTTAATTCCTGCCTTATTAAAAGCTCCAGCATTTCTTTTGATCTGTTGCCGTCAACCATGCTTCCCGAATAAAGTTTTTCGAAAAACAAAGCCATATCTCGTGCTGAAGTTTGGGGTGGAGATCCAAGTCTTGAATCTTTAAAGTTTTGCTCTTTCATAAAAGCTGAGATAGTACTATTCCTAATTCTTGAGACCAGAAGGAGGGCCGCGTAATTATGAGAAGCTGTTATCATCCGATCTATTGCCTCGGATGTTGTCATTTGGATTGTTCCTTCAGTTTGCCCTGTTTCTTCTTCATCAATTTGAAACATCTCGTTTAATTCTTTAACATCCCGTGCTAATACTTCTGTTTTTGAAAGTTTGCCTTCTTTGATAAGTTTGAATGCGGTACCCAATACCCAAAGCTTATAAAGACTTGCCGGCTCAAATTTTTCGTTTTCATTCTTAAGATATGCCTCACCGTTTTTTAAGTTCTTAATCACAATCCCATATTTCCCTTTTGTTCCTAAAAGCGATTTTTCCACTACTTCTTTAAGCGACCCTCCTCTGATTATTGGAGTATTGCCTTGATTTGAGTTCCCGGATAATGGGGAGAGTATCTTGGTTGAAGTTTTTTGGGGAAAAATTGCAAAAAGAGAAAGAGCAAAAAGGATACTACCGAGAGAAACAATAAGGAATTCCCTAGAATTCATAAAGGCACTGCAAATTATACCAAGAAAGAAGGAAGATTTATCCTGGAAAGAGTTGCATTAATTGATCTCCTTGCTCATCCAGGGAAGGAGGCATTTTAAGAGGGAGCGCATACCCGGTCAAAAAGAAAGCATAGGTTCTCCATAAGGATGGCTTTATATCCGTTCTTATATCGCTTGGCGTTATTTGGCCTGCCACAATTTTTTGAACCTCTTCTCTCAATTCATCAATTCTTGAATAGAATTCCTGATATGTTCTTGGGGGAGCAAACATTCCGCGCCTTGAAAAACCTTGGGGAAGGCGAGGGTGAATCATCAATTCAGGCATTAAGGCAAAAGCCACGAGTGTTAAATTAAAGGCTACATTTTCCTGACCGGGATTAAGTGAATATTCAAGAATCGAGCAAGCTTCTTCTAATTGATAGGGCAATAGTTCAACTTCGTTAAGCCTTAGACGTCTTGCTAATCCCCTTTTTGCTTCCCATAAATAATCCAATGTGTCACTCGCGAGAAGATCTCTAAGGGGTCTTGGATCGCGGAGTTCCCCGTTAAAGTATAATTTCATCCCCATGGCGGTATTTCTTATGGTACTTAGTTGTCTTAAGGGAAGTCTTCTGGTTTTTTTTTCGTGAAATCCTCCATCTATCTCAAGCATTAGGCAATTCTAAAACGGGATTTGTTTCCTGTCAATAGTTTTATGAATTATAATTCGGATAGTCTTGCGGGATTCACTCTTAATATTTTGTCATCATCATTTAGCACTTTGCTTCTCCCGTCGCGATTACTGGTTGTGATGTAAAGCATTCCATCGGGACCCGCTACGACATCTCTAATCCTTCCGATTTTATTCTCAAGATATTTCTTAATTTTTTGTTCGGAAGTATTGAATTCAAAAAGAGCCGTTCCTCGGAGTCCCCCAAAAAATAACGAATCACCAAGAAACGCCGCGCCTCCCGGCGCCCAAGTCTCATTCCCGCTTTCAATTCGTGGCGTTTCCATGCCGTTTTCTTTCTCCATTCCCTGAATTATCGGCCACCCATAATTTTTACCTTTTTCTATTTTGTTAACCTCATCATGATTTGATTGGCCGTGTTCCGTTGCCCATAGGTTTCCTTGATTATCCCAGGCAAGTCCCTGAGGATTCCTATGGCCATAAGTCCAAACATGGTTCTTAAAAGGGTTATCTTTTGGAATATTTCCCTGCCGATCAACCCTTAAAATTTTACCCGCAAGAGAATTAGTGTCTTGAGAAAACGAAGGGTTTTGCGCGTCTCCGGTTGTGATATAAAGCATTCCGTCCGGACCAAACTTAATTCTTCCGCCATTATGATTTGGCGCGCCGGGAATCTTATCAACCAGAATTTTTTCTTCAATCAATTCCCATTCGCTCACTCTTGCTCCCAGTTTATATTTAACCACTCGATTAAATGTATTTTCGTTTTTCTTCTCGTAAGTATAATAAAGATAGATATTTTTGTTTTCTTTAAAATTCGGATCAGAAGCAATTCCTAAAAGTCCTCCTTCTCCGATTGCCTTTACTTGCGAAATTTGCGCAATTAAAATCGGCTTACCCCCGTTTACATCAATCATCCAAAGCTTGCCCGGCCTTTCGGTAAAAAGAATACTTCCAGGCAAAAATTGGATTCCCCAGGGGACCTCAAGATTTTTTGCAAAAATGAACAACGCTTCGTCCTTTCGGGCAGTTTCTTTTTGAGTTCCGGTACTAAACGGATTCTGGCCTCCGTTTAAAACTTTTAAAAAATTAAAGGAGACCAATATTAAAATTATTAGAACTAAAAAAATTAGAGCATTTCTCATTTATTCATCCCAATGTTCCTCTTCAGGTTCCCCGTCTTGTTCAAATTGAGCTTTTCCCGCGGGTAAAGATGGATTTATATGAAAACCACGCAGATCTCGTCTACCGACAATTATTGGGAATTTCAAATGAGATCTTGCGGCAACAGTTGCAATAGTTGAGACCTTTTTTCCTCCAAGTTGAAATTCTACTTTTACTGCAGGTCTTGTTTGTTTTCCGCTTGCTGAAACCGCGACAAATTTCTTGCTTACCAGAGGAAGATTCAATTCTTGGACTACGGATTCATCAAGAGATGTTCTGTATGCGCCTGTATCTAGTTTTGCCTTGTATTCTTTTGACTTTCCATTTGAAATTATAATAATGGGCTCATATACAGAAAGAACTTTAATTTCAGTTCTGACCTTATCTGAAAATTCCTCGGCAAATACTGACCTTGCAATCTCAACCCCTCGCTCCGCTGTCTTAACATTGAGATTTTCAATTCGTTCGAGCCTCGCGCGCAGCGAAGCAAGATTAGCGTTTTGTATATTGAGACCGGGTCTGGAGTTAATCTCAAGAACAACCGGACCTCTAATCTTATCAAATACAATGTCAATTCCCGCATAGCCCAGACCGCTTAAATCCTGCGCTCGGGATGCAATAAATAGAATTTCATCCCAATTCGGAATCTTGATTCCGTTTGTTTTAATTTTTGTTCCGGGCATGAATCGAATAGATTTATTTTTATATATTGCATGTTTTGTGATTCCCGTTCTCATTCCTATTCCTGCGCCTATTGCTCCCTGGTGAAGATTTGCTTTTCCGTGAGACTCTTCTGTTGGGATCCTCAGCATTGCCATCACAGGAATTTTATGAAGAACTATAATTCTTATGTCCGGCAAGCCAATTGGCGTGAGTTTTCTGAAAAAAGGGGCGGGGATAATCCTTTCCTCAATATAAGCTTTATCCGGAAGGGATTGAAGAGAGTAGATTCCATCAAATATATCAAGAATATGAGACTGTAGTTGTTTCAGTTTGTATTCTTTATCCGAGATAGTTGTTCCACTCTCATATCCCCATTTTTTAAAGACCATGATTCCTTCTCCCCCATATCCTCTTGCAGGTTTTATCACAAATCCTTCAGCTGGCAAGGCCCAGGAATAATTTCTAATGCTTTTCCTTGTTGAAAAAATATGTAAAAGGCCGGCTGTGGGGATATTGTCATGAATTAATAGTTTTTTGGTTGCAAGCTTATCGTCAGCTCTTCTTTTTGCGGCTGGTTTATTATATTTTGATATATATAGAAAATTCCGGGCATTCATTCCCAAAATACTTCTACTGATTGACATATTTTCTAAATGGGGCAAATCTATGGTATTCTGTAAGCCTTAATCCAAAATATCTCCCGAGAAGTAGATTTATCGGAATCAGGATAAAGATAATTTCAGGATAAAGTAAAAGGTAATTTCTAATAATTCCCACGGAAAGTATTACATATCCGGCAGCGCCAAGCATCAAAGTGAAAAAAGTAATAATGATCGCGGGTTTGCTGCCGCGAGCCAGTTGCAAGGCTACAATTTTATCGCTTAGAAGAATCAACAAAAGCACGGGAAAGAAGGAGAGCTGTCTTACGGTGAGAATCCCAAGGGAAGCGCTTACTGTAAGCGACATAAAAACAAATATTGCGACCAAAAGCATTGAGAGAGCCATTTTTGGAAGCTGCATAATTCTTATTTTTTTCAAAATTAACCTTGCTACAAATGAAGCAAGAAGAATGGTTATGAGAAGAATAGCTCCGGCCGTCAGTCCTGTTGCAATAAGGGTTATTGCCAATGCAATTGGCACAAGCATTTCAAGAGTAGGAAGGCCTATAATCTGCCTGAAAAATACAACAAGCGTTGCAAGAAAAGGCAAGAGCAATATTAGAATAATTGTATTCGCAGGAACTCCGGAGCGCACTGCATACTGGACAAAAAATCCCGCAAAGTTAAAAAAGGTAATATCCTCAATTGGCCGGCTCGAAAATAATTCTATAAATTCTTTTTTTGCTTCATCCTCTTCGGGTTTGGTCAAATCCTCCTGCGTGAGCTTCTGAATTTCTTCTTTTTCCGCTGATTTCGTAGCTTCCTCGGCGCTCTCTGTCGCCTCAATGTTTTCCAAAAGCGGATCTTGGTTCTGAGCCGAGGCGGGTACAGATGGAATGCGCATAAATAAAAGAGCAATGATTAAGGCTAAAATTATTTTCTTAATACCGTAAATATTAACAGAACTTTATTTCCGAATCAAATTTTGCCTTGCTTCTTCTTTTTTCATTTTAATTCAAATTTTATTTTTTCCTTGTCTGCTATCTTTCCCAAAACAGGGAGCATTTTTTCTATAAAGACCTGCGGTCCTGTTATAAAAATTACCGGCTTGGCGGAAAAATCTATCTCTTTTTCAATAATCTTTTTTGTTATGAAACCGTGGTAAGCAGGAATATAAAGCTTTTCTTTTTCTTCAGAAAAAATATGTATTATTTTTAAAGTAATTTTTTTTGAAATTTCCTCGAGCTCCTTTTTATAGGAAATTGTTTGCTGAGTTCTATTGCCGTAGAGGAGGGTTATCTTCTCTATTGAATTCTTTTTAACTATGTACCTTAACATTGACATGAAAGGAGAAATTCCTATGCCCCCTACAATAAAAACAGCATTTCTTATTCCGTTTTTCCATATAAATGAACCCATAGGAGAGCTAATTTTAATAATTTTGCCTTTTTTTAATTGAGATAAAGCTTTTGTCCAATTGCCATAAATTCTTATACAAAATTCGAGATAGGATTTATTCTCAGGAGACGAGGCGAAAGAAAAAAAATGCTCTCTTGTCTTAGGGTGATCAGGAATAATAATTCTTGTGTATTGTCCGGGTTTAAAATTTAAAACCCTGCCTCTTAAAGGTTTTACCTTGAGGATAAAAACATCTTCCGAATCAAAGTTAATATCAATAATTCTATGATCAAAAAATTTCATATTAAA
>Ga0209542_10002774_pt1 | contig 38657 bp, 41 predicted proteins | sample RifCSPhighO2_01_FD_184028 | JGI IMG/M metagenome (GOLD analysis project Ga0209542, IMG submission 184028) | Soil microbial communities from Rifle, Colorado - Rifle CSP2_plank highO2_0.1 (SPAdes) (version 2) | ecosystem: Environmental > Terrestrial > Deep subsurface > Rock core/Sediment ... | reverse complement strand
CAGCAAGCCTTACAGACTTGCCATAGATTCGGTTTCCGCCTTTGCTATTTAACCGTAGAGGGAGAAGTGCCGCCAGATTTACCTCTGGGTTCGGTAATTTTTCCCAGCCATGAACTGAGGGGCAGAGATTTATCAAATCCCAGACAGGCTCCCTGGTGGCAATTATTGACCCCGCGCGAGAGGCGAATGGTTTGCCCCCCCGACTTTTTTGGCCAAAGCGAGTCTTTGCGCTGTGGGCGTTGCAAAAAGTGTTTTTAGTGCAGCTCAACAGGGGGCGTATTTATGATGATGCGCCCTTTCAATTTGGCGAATTTTTGCTAGAATAAAGGCGATTTAAGCATGCCGCCATCGTCTAGTCTGGTTTAGGACGCATGGTTCTCAACCATGTAACCCGGGTTCAAATCCCGGTGGCGGCGCCAAATAATAGCTTTATCGTCGGCCGGCCGCTATCACGGTTCGGCCCCTTTTTGTTATAATTAAAGAATGGCTAAGGATATAACGTTGTGGCACGCTATTTCCTGGGGCGAGACGGCCGAAATCTTATCCGCGGACGGCAAAGAAGGCTTGAGTTGGGAAGAAGCCCGGGCGCGCCAAAAAAAATACGGCAAAAATAAACTTCCGGAAGAAAAGCCGATGCCGGCGCTTTTGATTTACCTTGAGCAGTTCAAAAGCCCCCTCGTTTATATTTTGGTTATTGCGGGAATCATAACTCTCGCATTCAATAAAATTTCTGACGCTGTTGTTATTTTCGGAGCCGTTTTATTGAACACGGTCGTCGGCTATTTTCAGGAGTCAAAAGCAAACAAGGCCCTGAAGGCCCTGAAGGATATTGTGCGCGTAAAAGCCAGGGTTTTGCGCGAGGGTTGGGTGCGGGAATTGGACTCTGAAGATTTGGTGCCGGGCGATATTTTTATTCTGGAGGCGGGCGATAAAGTTCCCGCGGACGGCCGTTTGCTGGAGGTGCACGGCCTTAAAATAAACGAGGCCGCGCTTACCGGGGAATGGCTGCCGGCAGCCAAAGATTCCGTTCTTTTGGCGCAGGATATTCCTTTGGCGGACAGGGACAATATGATCTATATGGGAACGTTGGTTGAGGAGGGAAGGGGGCGAGCAATGGCCGTGGCGACCGGCCGCGATACCGAAATCGGCAAAATCGCGTTCTTGGTCAAGGAAACGGAAGTAGTTAAAACGCCGCTGCAGCGAAAATTATCCAAATTCACTAAACTTTTGGGGGCGGCGCTTCTTTTTCTCGCGTTTCTTATTTTTTTTGGCGGAGTTCTGCGGGGGCTGGATGCCGTGATTATGTTTGAGACCGCGGTTGCGGTGGCGGTTGCCGGAATCCCGGAAAGTTTGCCCGCCGCAACAACGGTGATATTGGCTCTTGGAATGCAGAGGATTTTGCGCAGGAAGGGATTGGTGCGCCGCCTTATCGCGGCAGAAACGTTAGGCAGCACTTCCATTATCGCGACCGACAAGACCTTAACCCTGACCGAGGGCAAGATGGAAATTGTAAAGACCGTTACCTCAGAAAAAGAGATTGGGGGCAGGTATGCGCTGAAATGGGCGGATGAGTTTCAAAAGCAAAAAGACGAAACACATATTTTAACCGTTACGGGAGCTGTCCTGACGAGCAAAGCGTTTATTGAAAATCCGCAGGACCTTTTGCATTTATGGCAGGTGCGGGGAACGCCCACGGATAAAGCCTTTGTCGCGGGAGGAGCGGCGGTCGGGCTGGACAAAATAACTCTTGAGAGGGAATTCCAAAAAATTGACGAGCTGCCCGTGGACTCCGTCAGAAAATACGGAGCGGTTCTTTGCGAAAAAAAGAATGAGTATTTTCTTTTCGCGTCCGGCGCGCCGGAAAAAATTCTTCTGCTGTCAGAGTTTGTTCATACGGATAAAAATCCGCTGGCCATAACTGAAAATCAGAAGCATGCTTTTCGCCGGACGCTGGAGGATTTAACCCTGCAGGGACTGCGGGTTATCGCCGTCGCATACAGGAAAGATAAAGCCTTGCCGCAAGGTAAATTGCGCGATGATAACCTGCGCAATCTCGTATTTCTGGGCTTCATCGGACTGGAAGATCCTTTGCGGCCGGAAGTTAAAGAAGCAATGGGTTTGTGTAAGTCGGCGGGAATGCGCCCGATTATAGTAACAGGAGATCATCTTTTAACCGCGAAGGCCGTGGCCAAAGAACTCGGACTGGCGGTTGGCGACAAAAATTGCATGACTGGAGAAAACCTTGACCATATTTCAGACGAAGAATTCGCAAAACACATAAAGAACGTTGATATTTATGCCAGGGTTGAGCCGCGCCATAAACTTAAAATTATTGAGGCCTGGCAGAAGCAGGGTGAAGTGGTGGCGATGACCGGGGACGGAATAAACGATGCCCCGGCGCTTAAAAAAGCCGATATAGGCGTGGCGCTGGGATCGGGCACGGACGTTGCCAAGGGGGCGGCGGATTTAATTTTGCTGACGGACAGTTTTAATGTCATTGTGGCCGCGGTGCAGGAGGGCAGGGTTATGATTGATAACGTTAGAAAAGTCCTCACCTATCTTCTTTCCAGCGTTTTTACCGAAAGTATTTTGGTTGGCGGCAGCATATTACTGGGATTGCCTTTGCCCGTCGGCGCCGCGCAGATTCTATGGGTTAATCTGCTTATAGACGGCTTGCCGGGGCTTGCTTTGGCTTTTGAGCAAACAGAAAAAGATGTTATGGAGCGCCAACCCGAAAGGCGCTCGGCCCCTCTAATTACCCGTCAGATGAAGGTGATAATTTTCATCATCGGCGTAATAACGGACCTGACGCTTTTCGGCATATTCCTGTGGCTTTTCGCGCAATTCGGCGCCGCCAATCACCAGTATATACAGACCATGATGTTTGTGGGTCTGGCGATAGCATCATTGTTTTATATGTTTTCCTGCAAGAGTCTGAAAAAGAATGTCTGGCAAATAAATCCGTTTTCAAATAAATTATTGATTTTAGGTTGGCTGGTGGGGGTCGTTATGCTGGTCGGAGCCGTCTATGTTCCCGTTCTGCAGGTTATGCTGAAAACGGTGCCATTAAGCTTCGGCGATTGGATTTTGCTTGGAGGATTCGGCGTATTTAATGTAATATTAATTGAAGTCGCAAAGAGTTATTTCATAATGAAAGACAAAAAAGCCGTATGATCTATTATTTTTTAATTTTCATCGTCTCCCTTTTTGCTCTTTCCCTTTCGGGCCCTTTGGTTGTGGATACGCTGTCAAGAATTGCCAAATATCTGGGCTGGAGAGAATTTGTGGTCGGCTTCTTTTTGATAGCTTTTGCGGCCTCTTTGCCCAATTTCGTTTTGGGGATCACAGCCGCCCTCAAGGGCATTCCGGAGCTTTCCTTCGGGGACGTGGTGGGCGGAAACGTCGTAGATCTTTCGCTTGCAGTTGCGCTCGTGATATTGCTTTCCCGCGTTATTCTTCCTTCCGAAGGAACTTCAAGGGCCAGCGCTTTATGGAGTTCGGCTATCGCCATTCTGCCTCTTTTGCTGATTCTTGACGGGGAACTTAGCCGGCCGGACGGTTTAGTTTTGATATTTGCGTTTTTGCTTTATATTTGCTGGCTTTTTTCAAAAGGAGAGCGTTTTAAAAAACCCTATGACGGTATCGATCCGCAACCGCCCCTGAAAGCATTCAAGGGATTTATGAAGGATTTAGGCCGGGCGGCCGTAGGGCTTCTTTTATTGGTGTTTGGCGCCCAAGGCGTGGTTGCCTCTTCTACTTTGTTCGCCCAGGCGCTTAACGTTCCGCTTCCGGTGATAGGGATTTTGATTATCGGGCTTGGGAATTCCTTGCCGGAAATATACTTTGCGATTTCTTCTGCGAAGAAGGGGAAGACGGAAATGATTTTGGGGGATCTTATGGGTAGCGTTATTGTGCCGGCCACTTTAGTTTTGGGCATAGTTGTGCTTATTCATCCCATAAGGCTAGACGGTTTCTCGGCTTTCGTAACCGCAAGAATTTTTCTGGTTTTGGCCGCCATACTTTTTTACATCGCCGCGCGGACCGGGAAAAGGATTACCCGAAGAGAAGCCTTTGTGCTGTTGGGGCTTTATATTGCCTTTGTGGCGTTTGAAATATTGTTTTGCCATTGCGGGGCTTGAGATGCCCGTAAAATACTATATCATAAGGGTTAACGTATGCCGTCCATAGTTACCATTACTTTTATTCTAACGGATATAATTTTTCTCGGAATTATCTTTTTTTTGTTTTGGCGAGGAAGAAAACAGGATAATTCTTCCAGCATGCTTATGCTTCAACAACAGATCCAGGAGCTCCGCGGAGTTTTGGATAATAGGCTGGGGGATTCCGTCAAAATGTTTCAGCAGCAGTCTGATAAGTCGGCCCGCATTATAGCGGATATAACGGAGAAATTAACCAGATTAGATGAGACAAACCGCCAGGTTGTCAATTTCGCCGAACAGCTTCAGAGCCTGGAAGATATTTTGCAGAACCCTAAACAACGGGGCGTGCTGGGCGAGTATTATCTGGAAACGGTGTTAAAAAATGTTTTGCCGCCGGGCACGTATCAGATGCAGTATCCTTTTAAGGATGGAAGCATAGTGGACGCGGTCATTTTCGTTAAGGAAAGAATTATTCCGGTTGATTCAAAGTTTTCTCTGGAAAATTATAACCGGCTGGCCGAAACAAGAAATCCGGAAGCGCGAGAGCGCTTTGAAAAAGCGTTTCGCCAGGACCTGAAAAACCGCATAGACGAAACCGCGAAATACGTTAAGCCAAAAGAGGGGACAATGGAATTCGCCTTTATGTTTATTCCTTCGGAAGCCGTGTTTTACGATTTGCTGGTAAACAAAGTTGGGACGTTGGAGGCGCAGGACTTGGTGCAGTATGCTTTTAGGGAAAAACGGGTGATTATTGTTTCTCCGACTTCTTTTATGGCTTATCTGCAGACCGTGTTGCAGGGGCTTCGTGCTTTGCAGATTGAGGAGTCGGCAAAGGAAATACGAAAACGGGTGGAGGATTTGGTCCGGCACATCGGAAGCTATGAGACATATATGCAAAAACTCGGCGCGCATTTGGGCACGGCCGTTAATACCTACAATACCGCCTATAAGGAATTCGGAAAAATAGACAAAGACGTTATGAGGATTACCGGCGAATCAAACGAAGTTGAGGCGCTTTCGCTTGACCGGCCGCAAACGGAGGAAGAATGAGCGCCGGGGCCGTCCGTTGAAGACCCTGCGTCAGCCGCCAGCTCCGCACCAGTCTGGTGCGGAGCATCACCCACGGCCTACCCGATGTTAACGCAAAGTCTTCAACGGACTTGATTAATTCAGTATTTTGTATAGAATAGAGGATATGTTAGCGGTCATTAAAACCGGCGGGAAACAATATATAGTTTCTCCCGGGCAAAAAATAAGAATAGAAAAACTTGATGTTGCGGAAGGGAAAGAGGTTGTTCTTTCCGAAGTTTTAGTGTTGGAAAAACAAAATAAGGTTGAAATCGGCGCGCCCCTGGTGGAAGGCGCGAAAGTGACCGGGAAAGTTTTACGGCAGGGGAAGGGCAAAAAAGTAATTGTTTTCAAATACAAATCAAAAACCCGATATAAAAAAAGAAAGGGCCACAGGCAGCCATTTAGCGAGGTGGAAATCACAAAAATCGCTTAAGCTGTGCAATTCAGGGGTCAAAAAAGAGCGCCGTAAAACGGCGCTCTTTGATTTACAGAATTACCTTCTGTTGTCAAGCGCGGACGATAAGGTTTCCTCGTCGGCGTATTCCAATTCTCCGCCCAAGGGCAGGCCGCGCGCAAGGCGCGTTATCTTTATTTTTAATGGCGCCAAAGTTCGCTGCAAATAAAGCGCGGTGGCCTCGCCCTCGCCGGTGGCGTTTGTCGCGACGATGATTTCTTTGAATTGGGAGCCGGCAAAACCGAAATTTTCGGGATGAACAACGCGCTCCTGCAGTTCTTTGAAGCGCAGGGCCGCGAAATCCCGTTTCCTTAATTTAGCGACCGTTCCACCGAGAATAAAATAAAGCCCTTTATATTTTTTTGTTTTTTCCAGCGCCTCCAAATCGGTTTCGCGCTCCACAATACAGAGAGCGGTTTTGTCGCGCCGGGGGTCGGAACAGATGGGGCATAGCCGCTCTTTGTTTTCCTGCTGGAAAGGAGTAAAGCAAAACGCGCAGGGATGTATTTTTTCTTTTAATTCGTGAATCGCTTTTACGAGTTCGTCTATTTTTTCTTTCGGAAGCTCCTGCAGGTAAAAAACAAAACGGGCTGCGGTTCGCGGCCCAACGGTGGGGAATTTAGAAAAGATATCAATTAAACGTTGAATGGCAAGGGGGTACATAAAATGAAGCCGCTGTTTATTCGCTCGGCATGCATTCGCAACTTGACGCGGTTTCCCGAACCAGCGTTCGGGACCCGCTCAGTGCTCGCCCCGCCATTCCGCCTTCGGCGGAAACCATGCTGGCGGGCCTACGCCTCGCCGAAGTGGCTTCGGCCACGCAGGCGGGGCTCCGAAATGCATTTGCGAACGCAAGCCTCGCGAAAAACAATTTGGCGAGCGGAATGTTATACGATATCAAAATCGCCGCCATCTCCAAACCGTTCTTCTTTGGCGAGGGCGCGGAAAGTCGCGCAACGTTCGTTAAAGAAAAGTTCAATTTTTCCCACGGGTCCGTTGCGGTGTTTCGCTATGATAATATCGGCTATGTTTTTCCGTTCGGTGTCCGGCCTGTATTTTTCTTCGCGGTGAATAAATAGGACGACGTCGGCATCCTGCTCAATAGCGCCCGACTCGCGAAGGTCGGAAAGCCTTGGAATCTGCGGCGTGCGCTGTTCCACCGCGCGCGACAGCTGGGAAAGGGCGAGCACCGGAATGTTTAATTCGCGCGCCAAAGATTTCAGGGCCCTTGAAACTTCGGTCATCTGTTGCACCATGTTGGCCATCGCGTTGCGCGGTTCCATCAACTGCAGATAGTCAACTATTATCAGGCCTAATCCTTTCGTCGCCTGCAGTCTTCGTGCCATTGCTCTCATTTGCAGAATATTCGCGCTTGCCGCGTCATCTATATATATTGGAGTTTCAGAAAGTTCGCCCAGGGCCTCTTGTATCTTTTGAAAATCATTATCGCCTTCCTGGTGGCGCAGTTTGCCGGTTCTCAGCCGCCATAAATCAATTCCGGCCTGCGCCGAGATAAGGCGGTCAACTATCTGGTCTTTTGACATTTCCAAACTGAATATGCCGACGGGCACCTTGTGATTTAAGGCGACGTTGCGGGCGATGTCTATTGCCAAAGATGATTTTCCCAGACTGGGCCTGGAAGCCAGGATTATCAGGTCAGATTTTTGAAATCCCGCAAGCATATTGTCTAAATCCGCGAAACCGGTCGGCAATCCGCGCAGGTTGCCGTCGTGCTTTGAGAGCCGGTCAAGCCGCTCAAAGGCCTCGCCCAGCATTTCCTTTACCACGACGAATTTCTGGTTAAGAGATTTTTGGGCGATGCTGAATATCTTTCGTTCGGCTTCGTCCAGAAGCACATCCGGATCTTCCTCCTCGGCGTATCCCAATCTTCCGATTTCGTAACTCGCTCCGATGAGGTCGCGCAGAATTCTTTTTTTCTGCACGATTTTCGCGTAGTTGAAAACGTGAAAAGCGGTAGGCACGGAGTTGATTAACTCCGCCAAATAAGCATTCGCGCCCACGGCCTCAAGCTTTCCAAGCTCTTGAAGCCGCGAAGAAATTGAAAGCAGGTCAATCGGTTCTCCTCGGGAAAAAAGGTCCTGTATCGCTTGGTATATTTCCTGATGAGTCGCTTTATAAAAGTCGCGCGGCTCCAAAAAATCCACCACCTTAACGATGGCGTTTCTATCCAGCATTAAACTTCCAAGCAAAGAACGTTCCGCCTCAAGGTTTTGCGGAGGCAGTTTTTCCAAAAGCTCTGAATTGCGAGCGGTTTCTAGGGACATCAATTTAACTATATAAGAAGCCTGCACGCCGCGCAACCATTGACATATTGATTGCAAAATGGTAGCATGGGCGGTAAGCACCTTTTCAGTATAACAACATAAAAAGGAGGTAGGTAAAATGAAAAGGCTGGGAGAGCTGATGGACAAGCTTATCAACGATGTGGTGTGCACCCAAACGTTTCTGGCATGGACGGCGCTTTCTGTCCTTACTGGAATGGCGGTCGGCTCGTTCTTTATTGCCGTTGCGGCAGATTCAGCGGGTCAAGTGGTTCTTGCGGCCGCTTTTTACGGAGCCGGTTCCGCGTGCATCGTCGGAATAACCGGAATTGTGGGGTATGCGTATTGGTACGCATATGGAGGCGTTTATGACCGGCGATAAGAACTAAGAAAAAGGCGTCTCTTCGGAGGCGCCTTTTCAAATCTTTTTTATTTCGTGTCCCCCCGCGGTGTCTTCAATCCGATAGCCCAGGACTGAAATTTGTTTTCGTATCTCATCGGCTTTTTGCCAGTCTTTTCTCCGGCGATATTTTCCCCGTTCTTTTGCCAGGCGCAAAATTTCTTCGGGAATTTTTTCTTTCCTTTGTTTGCCCCAGAAAATAAATTGCAAAAAACCGTCGGTTTCCGCCAAAAATTCGCGCATTTCTTTAGCGGCTGCAGTTCTCATCTCATTTTTCGCCAGCAGGGAATTGCCGCGATGGACCAGCGCAAAAATGGCGGCGAGGGCTTTTGGTGTATTGAAATCATCTTCCATGGCTGCGTCAAAAGCGCCTTTCGTTTTGGCAATCTGAATTTTCATCAGGTTTGCTTGGACGCCGTCTTTTCTTAATTTATTTCTTTCCAATTTTTCCGTGAATTCGTCCAAACGCCGTAATTCCTGTTCAGTTTGCCTGATGGCATTTTCGGAATAATCAATAGGGGAGCGGTAGTGCGACTTCAGCACCATAAGCCGCAAAACGCGCGGCGAATGAGTCCTCAAAAAGTCGCGAATGGTTATGAAGTTTCCCAGCGACTTTGACATTTTTTCGCCGCTAACGGTTAAAAATCCGGTATGCAGCCAGTAATTCACCATAGGTTTTTTGCCGGAAACAGCTTCCATCTGCGCGATTTCGGCTTCGTGGTGGGGAAACATTAAGTCCCTCGCGCCGCCATGAATGTCGTATTGCGACCCGAAATATTTTTCGGTAATGGCGGTATCTTCAATGTGCCAGCCGGGCCGGCCTTTACCCCAAGGACTCGGCCAGCGCGGTTCGTCCTGCCCGTAAGCCTGCGAGTCTTCCGGCGGAGAGAATTTCCACAAAGCGAAGTCGCCTTTATGCTTTTTTTTGACCGATTCGTCTATTCGCGATACGGCGTCTTCCGCCTGTAAGGTTGTGCGATGCGACAATTTGCCGTAGTCCTTAAATTTTAAGATGTCGTAATAGATACCATCGGTTGTTTCATAGGCGTATCCTGCCGCGAGAAGCCGCTTTATCTGCGAAATAATTTCTTTTATATGTTCCGTCGCCCGCGCGTATTTTGAAACGCTGTTCACTCCCAACGCTTTCATGTCCCACGAATATTCCTTTTCAAATTCCCGCGCCAAATCCTTGGGATTTTGTTTGAGTTCTCTCGCGCGCTGTATTATTTTATCGTCCACATCCGTTATGTTCTGCAGATAAAAAACTTTGTACTTTTTTTGGCGCAGATATTTTACGACCATGTCAAAAACAACATAGGTTCTGGCGTGCCCCACGTGCGAAAAATCGTAAACCGTCAGCCCGCAGACAAAAAGATTGAGCGCGCCGTTTTTCCGCGGTTTTAACGGCTCCTTTTTGCGGGATAGAGAATTGCACAGCTTAATCATGCGTTTTTATTCTAGCAGATTTTATGCTATTGTCACTTAATGAACCCTGCTGAAATAACCTAAAACTGCGGGGATTCATATTACACAATGGAAAATACATCCGGTGAGGTTTCGTCGGGCGGCATGAAAAAAAGCGACATGCTGGCCGCTTTGGTTATCGGGGAGGTTTGCGCGTGGCTTATTCTGGCGGTTTTTAAGAATCTTAGGGTTGATCTGCCTCTTGTTTGGGCTTTGCCCGTTGTTCTGCCGATTTTGTCGCTTGCCGGGCTTTCGGTTGCGTTTTTCATCGGCAAGAAAATTTCGGTTTTATGGCAAGTGGCGAAATTCGGTTTGGTCGGGATTTTGAACACGCTGATGGACCTTGGCATACTTAATTTTTTAATTTTTATTTCTGGCATAGCGGAAGGACTGCCTTTTACCGTTTTTAAGGGCGCCAGTTTTTCGCTCGCGGTAATAAACTCTTATTTTTGGAATAAGTTTTGGACTTTTCGCGGGAAGGGTACCGCCACGGGAAAAGAGTTTATCCAATTTTTGCTGGTAAGCGTTACAGGTTTTGGAATTAATGTGGGATTGGCTTCGCTGGTAGTTAATTTTGTGGGTCCCCAATTCGGTCTGACGAAGGAACTTTGGGCTAACGTGGGCGCGCTTGCCGCGGTTTCGCTGTCCATGGTCTGGAACTTCGCGGGGTATAAGTTTATTGTGTTTAAGGGATAAAACGGAGGAAGCAACTTTTGTACCAATGTCGTCTCTTGTTCTCTACCGTAAATATCGTCCCAAGACCTTTGCCGAGGTCGTGGGCCAGGAGCATGTTGTGCAAACCATCACGAACGCGCTTGAAATGGGATTGGTTTCGCATGCCTATTTGTTTGCCGGGCCTAGGGGATCGGGTAAAACAACTATCGCGCGTTTGCTTGCAAAGGCGGTCAACTGCGAAAACAGGAAGGGAGCCGAGGCCTGCAATAAATGCCCGGCCTGCGAAGAAATCAACAGGGGAGGCGCGATGGATATTCTGGAACTGGACGCGGCGTCCAACCGCGGCATAGACGAAATAAGGGAACTCCGCGAAGGAGCGCGTTTTGTGCCGGCGCGCCTGCAAAAGAGAGTATTTATCATTGACGAAGCCCACCAGCTTACCAAGGAAGCGGCAAACGCATTGCTAAAACTTTTGGAGGAGCCGCCGGCGCACGCGATGTTTATAATGGCAACCACGGAAATTCACAAAATGATTCCCACTATTATGTCGCGGTGCCAGAAGTTTGATTTTAGAAAGCTTAATTTAAAAGAAATTGTCGGACGCCTGGAATGGCTGGTGGCGCAGGAAAAAGCCAATGTGGGAAAACCGGCGCTGGAACTGATAGCCGCGCAATCAGGCGGTTCAATCCGCGACGCGGAAAGTCTGCTCGGGCAGGTGATAACGTTTTCCGCTGCTCTTGGAAAAAAGAAGACGGACGCTCAGGATATTCGTGATCTGCTGGGCTTGGTGGATACGCAGGTGGTAGGGCAGTTGGTTGATTTGATAAGCCAGAAAAAATTGGCGGAATCAATAGCGTTTTTGAACGGCATTTTGGAGCGAGGCCGCGATCCCCAGGATTTCGCGAAAGCCGCGGTGCATTATCTGCATCAGGGGCTTTTGCTGAAAATAAATCCGGATTTCAGCAGCCCCGTTATCACGGGACTGACGCCGGACGAGGAAAAAACTTTGCGGGCGCAAGTAGTTAATTTTTCCGAGGACAACCTGCGCCGCGTGCTTGAATTGTTTCTGGAAGCCGAAAACAAAACAAAATACGCGCCGATACCCCAGCTCCCGCTGGAGCTGGCGATTATTGAAGCGGTGGGAGGCGGTGAGTGATGGCCACCTCGCCGGGCAAAAATGAACCACGGTGACATGATAAATAAAATCATTAACGTGGTTCAACATGCCGAAAACCAGCGAGCGAGAAAGAGCAATTAAATTAAGAAAAAAAGGATTTTCGTATTTGGATATAGGTGTTAGGAAGATGGATAGAGGGAATTTATAATCAATGCGGGGTGGTGCAATGGTAACACGCCTCTCTTTGGAAGAGGAATTCTTGGTTCGAATCCAAGCCCCGCAGCCAATTAGGACAAGTTTGAAAGGTTGCCTCGCGGCTTCGCCGCGCGGCAACCTTTCCGATTCATACAATGTGGCTGTCCCTCCTGAACAAAATCCGAACTTTTTACCAAATGAATCCCGACGAATGAAGCCGCCCCGCCGCCGCTCGCTACCACTCGCCGCACCACAGAAAAATACTCTTTGCTCTTTTCATTTTGCGCGCGCCGGATTTTTTCTTCTAAAAGGAAAAGAAAACTTTTTTGCTGGGTTCTGCTCTGAACGAGCATGGCGGCGGGCTTGGCCTCTATTTTTTGCAAGAACACGGCGGAATTTTTGGCGGCAACAAATTGAGAAAAAATAAAATTCATGTTAGTATAATTGTGCGAGCTTGCATCAACGCTCATACTTATACTACCATACTATGGAAAGCAAGAACAATAAACAAATTGGGGATAAAATAAAAATCATACGAACAAAGCAAGGATTGACGCAAGACGCACTCGCACGGAAGTGCGACATTCCTTATACAACTTTGACTAAAATTGAGGCGAATGTAATCACCAAGCCCTCAATTCAGACAGTCGTCAAAATTGCCGCAGGGTTGGATATTTCGATAGACCAACTTTTGAAATGATATGAAGACAAAATTTCCAGAAAACTTTTTGAATAAGATCGTCTGCGGCAGCGCCGTTGATGTAATGAAACAGATACCGGACGGCTCGGTTCATTTGGTGATTACTTCGCCTCCATACAATCTCAAAAATTCTACCGGCAATGGAATGAAAGACGGCCGTGGCGGAAAATGGGCAAATGCCGCCCTGCAAAATGGCTACTCTCATCATAACGACTGTATGCCTCACGACGAATATGTGAAATGGCAAAGAGATTGTTTGATCGAAATGATGAGGATTATTCCTGATGACGGCGCGATTTTCTACAATCATAAATGGCGTGTGCAGAGCGGCTTATTGCAGGACCGCCAAGACATCGTAAGCGGTTTTCCGGTTCGCCAGATCATCATTTGGCAACGGAAAGGCGGCCTTAATTTCAACGCTGGATATTTCTTGCCAACTTATGAGGTTATTTATCTTATCGCAAAGCCGAAATTCAAACTTTCTACCAAAGCCAACGCGCACGGCGATGTTTGGGAATTTACGCAAGAAATGAACAATGAACATCCGGCCGCCTTTCCGGTAAATTTGATTGACCGGATAGTTTCTGCCACGGACGCTAAAATTGTTTTGGACCCATTCATGGGTTCCGGCACAACGGCGATTTCTGCGATAAACTTCAAGCGAGATTATATTGGAATTGATATTTCGCCGGAGTATTGCGAAATGGCGCGAAAAAGAATAAAAGAACATCAAGCCCAATCTAAACTTTGGTAATACAATATTATGGCAAAGAATAAACCAAAAACCTATACAAAGCCGGAGCTGATAGCCAAACTGAAAGAAATATCAGCGATGGGCTTTATCCCTAACGCGCGGCGGGGAAATGCGGGCGGTATCGGCAATACGCTTGAGGATTTACTTGGCATTAAAGAAAATAATTTACCAATTCCAAATGCCGCAGAGTGGGAATTGAAAGCGCAACGTCTCAATTCAACCTCGCTCACAACACTTTTTCACATTGAACCCTCGCCGCGCGCCATTCGCTTTGTCCCTCAAGTGTTATTGCCAAAATATGGCTGGGCACACCAAGAAGACGGCAAGAAATATCCAAAAGGAGAAATGAGCTACCGGCAAACAATTCACGGACAATCGCGGAGTGATCGTGGCTTCAAAGTCGTGATTGACCGAAAGGAACGAAAAATTCTGATTTCGTTTGACGCAAAGAGTGCTGACTTGCGGCATAAAGCATGGGTTGAATCGGTGAAAAAGCGTGTTGGTCTTGGCGAACTTGACCCACAACCATACTGGGGCTTTGACGACTTGGAACACAAAGCCGGAACAAAACTGCTCAACGCTTTTTATGTTCAAGCCGAAGTGAAAATTGTCCGGAAGAAAGAATTTTACCACTACACCAAAGTAATGATGTTACAGAAATTCAATTTTGAAGGATTTTTGAAAGCGTTGGATGAAGGTAAAATTCTTGTGGATTTTGACGCTCGCACCGGCCACAATCACGGCACAAAATTCCGCATGAGGCAGGACGCCTTACCGATGTTATATGAAAAGATCAAAAATTATCCCTTAAAACATAAACACCAATAGCAAGTCAAAGCAAAGCACCACAGAAAAATACTCTTTTCATTAAGAGAAAAAGAAATCCGGCGCGCGCAAAATGAAAGAGCAAAGAGTATTTTTCTGTGGTGCGGCGAGTGGCAACGAGCGACGGCGGGGCTGGCTTCCTTAGTCGGGATTCGTTTGGTAAAAAGTTCGGATTTTGTTCAGGAGGGACAGCCCTTTTTCGCACTTTGTGCTTATTAGGGCATTCGGCCCGAACATAATAAGAAAGAAGGAGGCACTGAGGAGGAACGACGAAGTGATAAAAAGTGCCTTCGGCCCGTTAAAATATTAACTAACAAAATACATATGAAACAATATATTTTTATTCTAGCTATCGTGTTTTTGGTTCCGTTGTCGGCCGGGGCGCATGGCAGTATGATGGATTTCGGTTCCGCGCAATACGATATGATGCAGGGTATTGAGGGGCAAGCACTGCAAAACGACCAGCTTCATGAAGAAATGGAAGGCCTGATGGACAAAATGATGTCGGGCAATCTTACCAACGAGGAATCCGGCCGTCTGGCTCAATTTATGAATCAATATCCGGGTCCGATGAGCATGATGATGAATCGCGTTGGCATGATGAACGGCAACTGGTCAGGGAGCCAAAATATGATGAACGGATGGGGATTGACGGGCGTAACGACGGGAACGTTTTTCGTTTGGCTTAGCATAGTCACTTTGATGGTTTGGCTTATCGTCGGCGTCCTCGCGATTATATTGATATGGAAGAAGATGGGGAAGAAGTAAATAGTAGAATATAACAAGCATGGATATTCAGGCACCGGAAAATGTTAAGAGGCCGTGGTGGCCCGAAAGCCGCGAGGGAAAAAAGGCGGTGATGTTCGCCGCGCTGGCGGTGATATAGGGCATTTTAATGGCAATCATTCCGTTTCCGGAATTATGGAGGGGGTGGTGGCTTGGAGGAATTATCGGCGGCGCCTCACGAGTTGCGCTGGAATTTATTCTTTGTGCGCTTGCGGCGAAATATTTGCATAATCGGCGAAATAGTTTACCCGCGCTAAAAAGTGAAAAATATTTTGAAAATAAAAATAACTTGGTGGCTGGCGTTCTTGATTTCAGTGGTCATTGGAAGCCTGACGGTTTTGCTTGAGATTTTACTGCTAAAATAATTTTGCTAAAATACATTAACGGCTAAAGGTCGTAACCATAATCAAGCGCGAGAAAAAAATATGGCAAAAGCAAAGGCAGTTTTCAGAAGCTCTGTCAGTGGCAAGTTCGTGAAGAAAGGCTACGCCAAGGCCCACAAGAACATCACCGAAAAGCAGACGGTTAAGGCGAAAAAGAAATAACGCACCGGTTGAGCCTGGCAAGTCCTCATCCAGGCGGAGCAATGAACCGCTCCCTATGCACGTTTTGCAAAATATGATAAGATGCAAAGCGTGTTTTTTATGGCGCCACAAAGGCAAATTCAAGGGGAACAATATATTATCTGCGAATCTCCGGAAATAAACGTTGGATGGATAGGTGGTTGGAAGCGCGGGATTGCGCGAGTCTTTCCGGCCTTCCGGAGCCGCAATTATCGGCTGTACTTTGCGGGACAGCTTATTTCTTTGATTGGAACATGGCTTCAGATGGTGGCGCAGGGATGGCTGGTGTGGCAATTGACGGGTTCCGCTTTGGCGGTTGGGTCCGTGGCCGCGGTTGCCGGCCTGCCAATGTTTCTTTTCTCGTTTTTCGGCGGGATGGCGGCGGATCGTTTTGATAAGCGCAAAATTTTATTTTTCACGCAGGCATCGGCAATGGTTCTTGCCCTGGCGCTGGGGGGGTTGACCGTTACGGATAGAATATCTGTGCCCGCAATCGCGTTTTTAGCTTTTCTTTTGGGAGTGGTGCACGCGATTGATTCTCCCGCCCGGCAAGCCTTTGTAGTAGAGCTGGTGGGCAAAAAATATCTGCAGTCGGCCATAGCGCTTAATTCCGGAATTTTCAACGGCGCGCGGGTTATCGGTCCGAGCATTGCCGGATTCGTCATTTATTTTGCGGGAACGGGAGGGGCCTTTTTAATGAACGGCGTCAGCTATCTTGCGGTGTTGGCCGCGCTTCTTTTTATAAAAACTAAAAGCAACCTTCCGGAAGTTCATTCCCATCCCATGAGAGCGATTCAGCAGGGACTATTCTACGCCTGGACGCATCCCGTCATCAAAACCCTTCTTTTTCTCACTGCGGTTACATCCATTTTCGGCTGGTCATACGCCACAATGCTGCCCGTGATAGCGGCCGGAACTTTTGGGTTGAACGCTCAGGGACTGGGATTTCTATATTCCGCCGCGGGGCTAGGAGCTTTGGCCGCGATGGTTTTGGTTTCCGCTTTTTCCGCAAAAATTCACCCTTCAGTTTTTATCTTCGGCGGCAACGCTCTTTTCGCCGCCGGCATATTTCTTTTCACGCTCGCCGCGCATTTGCCGCTCGCGCTTTTTTTCTTGTTCATCGCCGGACTGGGTTTGCTGGCGCAATTTTCCACCATCAACGGAACCATTCAGCATTTGGTTAGCGATAATTTCCGCGGCAGGATAATGAGTTTGTATACATTTATGTTTATCGGATTAATGCCGCTAGGCAATGCGGAAATAGGCTATCTTTCGGAGCGCTTCGGCACCGCCCACGCCATACAGATTAATACGGCTATAGTGCTTTTGCTGGGGCTGTTAGTATTTTTAAAAGCAAAAAACGTTAATTTACGCCAATAATACAAAAGAGGCGCGTTGCGCGCCTCTTTTTTGTGAGGTAATTTTTCTAAAAAAATTTTCAGCCGGCGATTTTGCGCCCGTCGAGCACTTCGTCAAATAATATAAGGAGCTCTTGATTTGAAAAGCCGGCGAGGCCGGCGCAAACCGGGCTTCCCGCGCTCATTGTTTTACAAGTAAGTTTTTCGTCGTCTGCAAGCAGGTCTTCGTGATATTCCATAATCACCGCTATGAGCCGGTTGCCGCACAACCCGTTAATGTCGTCAATGAGGTTGCGATAACGTTCATGCAATTCATTATCGCTTTTGCTCCAAATTCCTCCGCAATGAGGCCCTCCGATGCCGAAGCGGAACTCAAGCTCGCAAACGGAAGAACAGTCGTATTCTTCCAACAGGCCGCGCTGCCAAAACTCAATGCGCTGTTCCGTTTCGCCGCGCGTGATGATTTCCCCCGCGTCCATTAAACAATTACCCTCCTTTTACTTTTAAAGAGCGCTTAAAATATTTTTGGACCCGGTTTTTTTGGGTCTGCAAAATAAGTCTAGCAAACTCTATTGCGGTTTTCAACACAAAGCTTGTTTGCGCTCTTTGTGTTTGTTTGCGACAATAAAATAAAGTAGAGAGGGTTTTATGCTGAACCTTTTCAATTCAAAAAGGGGTAGGAAACGGTGCCGAACCAAAACGGACAAGACGGAACCGAAAAGCTGATATGCTATTATATCGGCGCAATTCAATATGCGTGGAAAAGAGGAAAAATGTGGCGGCGGGACATGGATAAGCTCCTGCGGCCCATCGGAATCCGCGCCTTTAACCCGATAACGGTTGAGGAGCAACTGACCGGCATGGATCCCGAAGCCATAGCGGTTAAACGCGACGGCTGGAAGCGAACCGGCAAGTGGAAAACATTCCACGAAGAAATGTGGAAAATACGGCTGGCCGACATCGGAAGGGGCGTGCTCCATTCCGATTTCGTTATTTTGTATTGGCAGATCGGCGTGGAAAAGGGCGGAACGTTGGACGAACTTTACTGCGCGGCAAAATGCGGCATTCCGGTTTTTGTGATCATCAACCAGCCGATTAATATGATGAACGATTGGGTGCTGGACGTTTTGCGCCAGATGGAAAAGGGCGATTATTCGCCGCATATGAAAGAGATTATGGGAGCCGGTCTCACAAAATTTGCCCATGTTTTCAGCTCTTTCAGATCCGCCGCGCGATACATCGCCGAGCACAAGGATGAACTCTTGGCGCGAAAACGCGTTCTGCAAAAACTCGGCATTTTGGAATTTCGCCGGCACCTCGCCCCGCTTTTTCTTATTCCGGGAGCGCTGTTTGATTTTCTCTGGATTCACCGCGAGCAGTACCTGGCGTGGCTAGCCGCGCACCCTGAATACCAGATAAAAGAACCGGAAGAACTCCGTGAGATATTTGAGCGCAACGGCGCGAATTAAAGAGGAAGCCCCGGACACCATTCGGGGCTTTTTGTTTTGCGGGCTTACTGTTACAATTTTAGAATGGCGAAAAATTTTGCGGAAGCGCAAAAACGAGCGCTAAAAATACTTCAGATTTTGGAAAAGCATAACCCCCGGGCGCGCATCGTTTTAAGTTATTCCAATTCAATACAGCTTTTAGTTGCCGTGATTCTCTCGGCGCAGTGCACCGATAAGAAAGTGAACGAGGTGACGGCCGGACTTTTCAAAAAACACAAAACCGCGCGCGATTTCGCGAAAGCAGACCTCGGGATTTTTGAGCGGGAAATAAGACCCGCCGGATTTTACAGAACAAAGGCAAAACATATTATTGCCGCCGCAAAAATTATTCAGGATAAATTCGGGGGGAAACTTCCGCGGACGATGGAGGATATGGTTAAACTGCCGGGCGTGGGCCGCAAAACCGCTAACATAGTTTTGGGCATAGCTTTCGGCGTTATTGATGGCATTGCGGTTGATACTCACGTGCGGCGTCTGGCCCGGCATTTTGGCTGGACAACCGAGAATAATCCAGATAAGATAGAACAGGATTTGATGCGGCTGTGGCCCAAAAAATATTGGCTAAAGGGCGCTTATCTTTTGCAAAATTACGGCCGGACCATATGCACCGCCCGCAAATGCCGGTGCAAAGAGTTTTATCTCAAAAACTTTGTTTAAATCTGTGATAATATGGCGCTGATGCCAAACAATAAACCAATCCAGCTTTCTCCGAACTCGCTTAATCTTTTTTACGAATGCCGGCTTTGTTTTTGGCTGGATAAACGTATGGGTATTCGCCGGCCCCAGCCATTTCCTTATGCCCTAAACTCCGCGGTGGACGTCCTCTTGAAACAGGAATTTGACGGTTATCGCGCAAAAGGAGAGCTGCATCCTTTGCTTTTGACCGGCAATATTCCGGTAAAACTTTTTCCGAACCAAGAATTATTAAATGAGTGGCGCAGCAATTTTAAGGGTATTCGTTATTACGATCCGAAACTGGACGCGACGCTTTTTGGAGCGGTTGATGATGTTCTGGCGCAGGATGAAAAACTGGCGCCGCTGGATTATAAATCAACTGGCAGCGCGGTGGCTAAGGTATATGATCGTTTTCAGCTGCAAATGGATATTTATACGCACCTTCTGGAGCGTAACGGCTATCAGACGATGAGAAAAGGATTTCTGGCTTTTTACGTGGTGGACAAAAATAACGGTTTTGAGGATAAACTGCCTTTCCGCAAAGAGCTTCATATAATAGATACGGATACTTCTTATGTGCCCGAAGTGTTCGCCGAGGCCGTTTCGCTTTTGCGCCAGAATACTCCGCCGGCCCACAACCAAGACTGCGAGCACGGCAAATGGCTTTCCAGCGCGAAAGGGTTTTAGGGGGTTGACACGAAAATACCGGCATGCTATAAGGTATATGGTTCATTCGCCAAAAAATTAGAAGGAGGAGAAGATAGGCAGTGCGCAAAAGGAAGGTAGAAGGAATAAGCATAGAGCTTTTGCTTTCGCCGGCTTTGCATCACCACATTAAAAATCATAGGCCCGGAATGCCATATTGCGACGAAAAACTGCGTGTATGTCTTCTCACTAAGGGGCACCCCGGTCTATGCGTTTCCGCGGCGTTTACTATGCTAATGGGGATGTTTATAGAGAGGCACAATAGAAATGTGTTCGCTGAGCTGAGAATGAGAATCGGAGTGGACCGTGGCTCCGGCGGCAATTGAAGTTGTTGAGGGTCCGGACAAGCGCGGCCGCGTTATCATACGATCGGGGCCGTACGAAATTCATTTTGCGCCGGATTCAAACGGTCATGCCCGAAAGATAGGTTTTACCTGTCAGGGAACATCGCTGGAAGGTTTATATGTTCCTCCCCGCTATTTTGTTCCCGCCGTGATACGGGCGAACGTGATTTTGAGCGACAGAAAAAAGCGGCCGCAAAATAAACTTCCTTCACATTCTTTCCGGTTCCGTTAAAATAAACGGAAGGCGCTTTCGCAGACGCGGAGCGCCTTTTTCATTTGGCGGCAGACATGGTAAGATTAGAAAGTCCAGCATTTGTTTCGGCTCTACCTTGTTTTATTGACGGATAACGGAGGCAGACGCTATACTGATAAGCACAGAATAAAAATAAAAAGTCGTTAGCTTAAACAAAATTAATATTCATAAAAAAACGTATGGCAATCAAAGAAAAAAAATATTATCAATGCGGAGTGTGCGGGTTTGAGTACGATGATAAAAAATGGGCGGAGAGATGTGAAGAGTGGTGCGAAGAAAAAGGCGCTTGCAGTGTAGCGATAACCGCTCATGCCGTTCGCGGCGCGGCGCAGAAAGCCGTCGCAAGATCCGAACCCGCCATGGGCGGAATAAATACCGCCGTATTTTATGGCCTCATCGCCGTCGCGGCTTCGCTGGGTTTCGCGTTAGTCTTGTATTGGAGCCTTCTGCTTAATTCAAATATTGACAGTTTAGTTTCAAACACCAAAAACGAGCCATTTTATTTTTGGCCCTACATTATTCTCACTTTTGCGGCAATTATCCTTTTCGGAGCGAATATTGCTTTGTGGGTTTATCGCTGGCGAAAGTTCGGCCCTCCTAAAGTATGGGGCAGAGGCGGCGGTACCGGTTTAGGTTCTATGGTCAGCATTTTTGCCTCTGCCTGTCCGACGTGCGGATCAATTCTTCTGGCCGCCATAGGAATTGCTGGCGGAATTGCGGCCTTTCCTTTGGCCGGGCTGGAATTAAAAGCAGTTTCCGTTGCTCTGCTGGCTGTTCCGATCTGGATTAATATGCGCGATATAAAAAGGTTTTCCTGCGGAGATGCCGACGTATGCCCCGAACCCAAAGATGCTTCTTTTCGGCCATCCGACGTTCCGGCGGCATATCTATTGGCAGGCCTTATTTTCCTTTTTGGCATTGCGGGCTGGAATATGCTAAGGGTTGAACCGATTTTCAGCGATCTCGCGGCGGCCTCCGCTAAAAATAATACTGCCGCGGCACCAGCCGGTATTGCGGGCGGTGCATCCTCCGCCGCACAAACCGGAAACGGACAGAATGAGCTGACGGCCGAAATTGCGGACAGAGTTTTACCTCCGCAGGGATTTCAAACGAAAATCGTGCTGGGCGACAGCATCCTTAAGCTGGCTCAAAACGGAGTTATAAGCCGCGAAAAGTTTGAAGAGTTGTACGCGCAGAGGGGCGGTTTGCCCGCGGAGTTTCAGAATATCTTTGACGGCCCGGTGAACGCCCCCGTCGTTCTTTCACAGCAGAACGCGCAAACCTACGTGAATCTTCTTTGGGCTCTCGGGCTTTCAAATCACATGGAAACCAATAAAGAAAGTCCGGTTAACGGCCCTTCGCTTTTCAATTTTGCGTCCACCGGCGGCTGGACCTTGGGGGAAGAAAAGAGCGGGGGAGCGTATTTCAACCAGTTTGATATCGTCCAACTTACGCCCGAGCAGGAAGGGCTTGTTACGCGAATTGCCAAAAACACATATCGGCCCTGCTGTAATAATTCAACTTTTTTTCAGGACTGCAATCACGGATCAGCGGTGCTGGGCCTTTTGCAGTTGGGGGCCGCGCAAGGGCTTTCAGAGCAGGAACTTTACCGCGAGGCGCTGGCTTTCAACTCTTTCTGGTTTCCCCAGCAGTATATAGAAACCGCACTGTATTTCAAAACGGCTAAAAATACCGATTGGGAAAACGTGGATCCGGCAACGGCTATGAGCAAAGATTTTTCCAGCGCGTCAGGCTGGGCGACAAATGTGCATAAATATCTTCAGGATAATCAAGTGCTTCCTCCTCCCGCCAAGGGCGGCGGAGGGTGCGGCGCCTAACAATAAGGCAATTTCGCAATATGCAAAAAGAGGAATATGAATTAAAACAGCGGCAAAAGGAAGCGGAGCGGCAAAAAGAAGCGAAAGCGCACGCCCTTAAAAAAATGGGCAAAAGAACGGCCATCTTGCTCATTTTGTTTTTGGTTATCCTTGCTGGCGCGATATACATCAGAAAGACGGCATCGCGGGTAGCGGTTCGCGAAAATGAGCAGCTCTCCACGTCGGGCATACATTGGCACCCTCATCTTTCAATTAAAATTAAAGGGCAGGAACAGGAAATTCCGGCCGGCATCGGCTTGGGCGCTACGGAAAGTCCCATACATACCCACGAGGCCGACGGTATCATACATCTTGAATTCGCCGGGCGCGTTACGGAAAATGACGCGCGGCTTGGAAAATTCTTCGCGGTATGGGGCAAGCGATTTGACGGCGAGTGTATTTTTGACAACTGCAGCGGGCAGGACGGACAGCTTAAAATGTTCGTGAATGGACAGCCAAGCGACCGGTTCGCTGATTACATAATGCGCGATGGCGACCAGATAGAAATAATATTTGAATAGCGCGGCATTAATCAATAATTAAAACTTTAAGTTTAGAGTAAAATATAGTGTACGAAGTCATTATTATAGGAGGCGGGCCGGCCGGAGCCGCGGCCGCGGTATACACCGCCCGCAAACGATTAAAAACCCTGTTAATCGCTGAAGAATTTGGCGGGCAATCCATTGTTTCTGCCGATGTGCAAAACTGGATTGGGGAGCCGCATATATCCGGCTACGACTTGGCCCAAAAACTGGAAAGGCACGTTCGCAGTTTTTCGGATATTGTTGATGTAAGACTGCCGGAAAAAGCCGTTGCCGTATCCAAAGAGGGCTGCGACGAGGAAACGGGAGTTTGCTACCCGCCGGGCGTATATATTTTTAAAGTAGCGACCGACAAAGGAGTATATCTGGCGAAAACGGTTATTTTTGCCGCCGGCGCAAGAAGAAAAAAACTCGGCATTCCCGGCGAAAAAGAATACGACGGCAAAGGAGTTTCTTACTGTTCCACTTGCGACGCGCCGCTGTTTCAGGACAAGGCGGTTGCGGTGATAGGCGGAGGAAATGCCGGCTTGGAAGCGGCGGTAGATCTTTTGCCCTACGCAAAAAAAATATACTTGTTGGAATTTTCATCCGCCATTAAGGGCGATCCAGTTACCAAAGAAAAAATAGAGAAGAGTGCAAAAGCCGCGATAGTTTTTAATGCCGAAACGAAAGAAATTTTCGGCGATAAGTTCGTGTCCGGGCTAAAATATAATGATCGGGTCTCAAGAGAAGAAAAAAAACTGGATATTCAGGGTATTTTTGTGGAAATAGGTTCGGTTCCAAACACGGAAATGCTGAAAGGTTTGGTTGATATGGACGAGTGGGGGCATATAAAAATTGATTCAAAATACGCCACGACTTCCTGCGCCGGTTTTTTTGCGGCGGGGGACGCGACAGACGATCCTTTCAAGCAAAACAATATTGCTGTCGGCGACGCGGTAAAGGCCGCGCTTTCGGCGTCAGAATATATATTAAAAGGCGCAAAGGTCACGAAAGCAATTATTTAATAACTAATTCATAAAATCAAAAAATATGAAAATGGACAAAAAAATAATAATTTTCGTTATTGTAATAGTGATTGCGGCCGGCGGATACCTGATGTGGAAGGCTTCAGCATCAACGCCGACAAACGAAACTCTGGGGGGCGCAAATACCGGCGAAAATCAGGCGGCAACCGGCGGAGAACAACTGCCCCTGAAAGAAGTTACGGTAACGGCTACGGAGTTTGCTTTTTCCCCGAACGAAATCAGCGTGAAGCGCGGCCAGACGGTCAGGCTGACGGTGGTTAACAACGGAAACTACCCCCACGATTTATCTATTGAAAAATTGGGCATAAAAACAAAGCGCCTTTCGCGCGGGCAAACCGAGATCATGCAGTTTACTGTTCCCGCGGAGCCCGGAGATTATCCGTTGACGGCGATCTGTTCCGTGCCGGGACATAAAGAATCCGGAATGGTGTTTAATTTCAAGGCGGAATAGCCGCAAGATGACTCCTCACGCGCTTTTATTTACGATAGCCGCAATAGGGATAAGCGAAACGTCGTATTTGATTCAAAAACGCCGCGCGGGCGTTCGCCCGGTGTGCGTAATCGGCGAAGACTGCGCCAAAGTCTTGGAGAGCAAATATAATTCGCTTTTGGGCATTCCCAACGATGTTTTGGGATTTCTTTTCTACGCCGCAGTTATTGTTTTGAACGGATCGCTGGTGATAGACGGCGCACTAGTGCGGCCGTGGTTGCAAGTGATAGAGATTTTTCTGAAAATTGTTATTCTGGGAGGAATGGGCATGTCGCTTTCCCTTTTTTATCTTCAGTGGCGCGTTATTAAAGCTTGGTGTTTTTGGTGTTTGATGTCGGCAATAACGACTTTTCTGATGGGCTTTATCGTATTGATTACAAACCTGGCCATTTTCTAAGAAACAATGGAAAAAGCGTCATTTCATATTTTAAGAGTCGGCACGGGAATCACCTTTCTGTGGATTGGTATATTAATATTGCGCGATCCTGAAGGTTGGAGCGGAATGATTCTGTGGTGGGTGCGTGACGTTCTTGGTTTTTTTGCGCCTTCTCCGTCCGGAGCATTGGTTGCAACGGCATTTTTGGATATAGCAGTTGGGTTTTTTATGCTGATAGGTGTTTTTACCTGGATTGCGGCGCTCGTGGGGGTTCTGCATTTATCCCTTGTATTAACTGTCGTTGGCATTAACCTTATCACCGTGCGGGATATCGGTTTGCTGGCGTCAGCATTGGCTCTTTTGCTGGATTCTATGCCCGACAAATATCGCTTTTGGACCCATAAAGCGCAAAGGTCGCCCGCGATTTAAACGATTTTATATTATTATGCATGAACTTTTATTTCTTCTCGGCAGAGTTGTCTACGGCGGATTTTTTGTTTTGAACGCCCTAAATCATTTCACCAAAACCGGAATGATGGCGCAGTACGCCGGCTCAAAGAAAGTCCCCTCGCCAAAGTACGCCGTGCTATTGTCCGGATTGTTGATTCTGCTTGGCGGTCTGGGAATTTTGCTCGGGGTATACGTGCAATACGCGATTCTTTTGGTCGTAGTTTTTTTGGCGGTGGTATCTTTTACGATGCATAACTTTTGGACGGTTCAGGATCCCATGCAAAAACAGATGGAAATGGTGCAGTTTTTGAAGAATATGGCCTTGCTGGGAGCCGCGTTGATGGCATTGGCAATTCCGGAACCCTGGGCGTATAGTTTGACGTTTTAGTAAGTTCTTATATTGAAATACAGAAAAATAGAAAATGCGGCTCAATCATATGATTGAGCCGCATTTGCGTTCGCCGCATAGCGAACCCGGAGTACACCACAAAGGACGGCGGCTGGGAAGTCATGCCGCTATCCTAAAAGCGCGCGCGTACAGATTTGTACGCGCGCGCTTTTGCAACCTGCCGCTTGTTTGGTATTATAAAGATAAAGTCAATTAATAAGATATACGTATTGCATACGGATTACACATTCGTGTCATTCGTGCGCAATTCACGTATTATCGGTGTCGTTATGGTAAAAATAGCAATCAACGGTTTCGGCCGAATCGGCCGGCTATTTTTCCGAAAGGGTTGGGAAAAAGAAAATTTTGAAATTGTCGCCATAAACGATTTGGGCAATGTTGATAATCTTGCCTATCTCTTAAAATACGATACGGTTTACGGCAGGTTTAAGGAATCGGCGGAGGCTAGGGGAGATGAATTGCTGGCTGGCGGCAGAGCGGTTAAAGTGTTTCAGGAAAAAGAGCCGGCTAATTTGCCGTGGGGCAGGCTCGGAATTGATATTGTCGTAGAGGCGACGGGCGCTTTTGAATCGTTCGCGAAAGCGAAAGTCCATTTGGACGGCGGCGCAAAGCGGGTGGTAATTACGGCACCGGCAAAGGACGATGATGACGGCGGAGGCAAAACCGTTTTAATGGGCATTAACGAAGAAGATTTAAAATCCTGCAGAATTTCCTCCAATGGTTCCTGCACCACTAATGCGGTTTCTCCGGTGCTGGAAATATTTAAAGAAAACCCCGGCGTAAAAAAAGCGATGCTTTCCACAACCCACGGCTATACCGGAACGCAAAATCTGGTAGATGGTCCTACGCACGGAAAAGATTTTAGGCGCGGAAGAGCCGCGGCGCAAAGTATAATTCCTTCCAGTACCGGAGCCGCCATATCCGTAACCCGGGCAGTAAAAGAACTGGCCGGAAAATTTGACGGTATCGCTTTTCGCGTTCCGACCATAACCGGTTCAGTCGCCGACATTACTTTCATCGCAAAAAGAAAAACTTCAGCCGAGGAAATAAATGAAATTCTGGAAAAGGCCGCAAAATCCCCGCGCTGGCAGGGAATTTTGAAGACGACGCGAGAGCAAATTGTTTCCGCCGACATCATTGGAGAATCTTACGGCGCCATCGCGGACTTGAACTTCACGCGGGTTGTGGACGGCGATTTGGTGAAGATACTATCGTGGTATGACAACGAAATGGGTTACGTTGCAACGCTTATAAAACACATAGAGGCAATCGGGCGGCTGCTTTAAATTTCTATCAATGACGAAGCTCCAGGAGCTCTCCAAGCTTATTCGCTATTATATTCTTATTTCAACCACCGAGGCGGGATCCGGGCATTCAACATCGGCTCTTTCGGCGGTTGAATTGATGTGCGCCTTGTTTTTCGGCGGAGTTTTTCGTTACGACGCGGACCGCCCGGAAAATCCCGATAACGATCGCCTCATTTTTTCCAAAGGACACGCCTCACCCCTTTTATATGCCTTGTGGGCGGCCGCCGGCAAAATAAGCGAAAAAGAATTGCTGACCCTTCGCGAGTTTGGCAGCCGCCTTGAGGGTCATCCGTCGCTCGCGTTTCCTTATGTTGATGTTGCTACGGGTTCTTTGGGCCAGGGTCTCTCCGCGGGAGTCGGCATGGCTATGGCGGCAAAAATGGATAATCGCGATAACCGTATTTATGTTTTGCTCGGCGACGGCGAAATGGCCGAAGGTTCCAATTGGGAAGCGATGCAGTTGGCCGCGTATTATGGCCTGGACAATCTCGTGGGCATTATTGACGTGAATCGCCTCGGCCAAACAGGAGAAACAATGCTTGCTTATGACCTTGACGCCTACAGAAATAGGGTTTCCGCTTTCGGTTGGGAAACGATTGTTGTGCGCGACGGCCATTCTTTCCAGCAAATCAGCGAGGCCTACGCGCGGGTTTTTGAAAAACGCGGCCGGCCGGTAATGATTATCGCTCGCACGGTAAAAGGCAGGGGAGTATCTTGTCTGGAAAATAAGGATGGGTGGCATGGCAAAGCGCTTTCCCGGGATGAATTGGAAGCGGCTTTGGGGGAACTTGGTAATATAAAAAAAGATGTCAGCGGCGCGATAGATAAGCCTGAAAAGCAGACAAAAAAACCGAATGCCCTACCTAAAACCAGCAAAGTTCAATTTGGAGCCGCGGAATATAAAAAAGGTGAAATGGTAGCAACGAGAAAAGCATACGGAAATGCGCTGGTGAATATTTTTTCTGGATTTCAGAATATGATTGTTTTGGACGCCGGAGTTTCCAATTCCACCTTTTCGGAGATATTCAAGAAAGAGCACCCCGACAAGTTTATTGAAATGTTTATCGCTGAGCAAAATATGGTAGGCGCGGCTTTGGGACTGGCAAGGCGCGGCAAACTGCCCTTTGTTTCCACCTTCGCCGCGTTTCTTACGCGGGCTTCTGACCAAATTCGCATGAGCCAATATTCCAACGCGCACATTGTTTTTTGCGGCTCGCACGCGGGAGTTTCAATCGGGCAGGATGGACCTTCGCAAATGGGGCTGGAAGACATAGCTATGTTCCGCACGATTTTGGGGAGTACTGTTTTATATCCGGCCGACGCGGTTTCCTGCGAAAAACTGGTCCGAGAAGCCGCGGCGGCAGAGGGAATAGTTTATATTCGTACCACAAGAAAAGATACGCCCATTATCTATGAGAAGGACGAAGAATTTCCTATCGGCGGCTGTAAACTTCTGAAAAAAAGCGCGGATGATAAGGTTACCATTGTTTCCGCCGGAATAACTGTTTTTGAAGCTTTGGCCGCGGCGGACGAATTGGAAAAAGAAGGCATTGCGGCGCGGGTGATAGATTGTTACAGCGTAAAACCCATTGACAAAGGGACACTTTTGAGGACAGCGAAAGAGACAGATGCTATAATCACGGTAGAAGATCATTTCGCGGAAGGGGGATTGGGAGAGGCGGTCGCCTCGGCGCTGGCGGGCACAGGCGCCAAAGTCCATCTGCTCGCCGTGAGAAAAACGCCGAAAAGCGGGAAGCCCGATGAACTCCTGCGCTATGAGGAAATATCCAGAGAGGCAATCGCGCAGAAAATTAAGGGATTGCACGGTCTGCCCGAGATGGAGTAAAGGTCGGTGTATAAATCAACCCTAAACACATCGCATGAAAAAACAAATTTTAGCGGCAAGTTTTATCGCCGTTTTTGCGGTAGCGGCCTTATTGGCAGCCGGTCAACTTGTTTTCGCAACCGACGATACCGCGACGACCTCAACCGGCACAACCACCGGAGATAATGTTGAAGATGTCAGTCCCGTAAACGTTAACGCGCTTCCGGCCCACCAGGGAAAATTTGAATTAAAGGGCGCGGTCAGCGCAGTAAACGGATCTTCAACCACTATTTCGGTAAACGGTCTTGCCGTAAATGTTGCGACCGCAAAGATTACGAGGGGGACCGGCCGCACGTTGGCCGATATTCAAGTTGGCGACCGCATTGAAATGTCCGGGCGCATTGAGTCGGGCACGTTGTACGCCGCCCGTGTTGTGGTCAAAGGTTTTGGTTCCGGCAATATATTGAATAATGAAGCGGTTTTGAAGGTTAGAAGTGAGATTAATGAGAAAATTCAGAATATTTTGAAGCAAATTGAAGAACTGCGAAAACAAATCAATTCAAGATTTGGGACGGGCAACGCCACATCTACCCAGTAATAAGCAGGATCCCCTCCGAAGGGGGGTGTTCCACACCGCGCACGGGTGATAATATGATATAATGGAAAGAGGAATGGAATGACAGAGTAAAACCAAATATATGCGCGAAGCGTTTCTTAATTTTCCGCAGCAACTGATTTGGGAGCCTAAACTGGAAAACAAGGACCGTTTGCCCCGAGGTGCGAACCGTTTTGTCGTTGCCGGAATGGGAGGCTCGCATTTGGCGGCCGATCTTTTGCGCATGCTGGATCCCTCGTTGCGGCTGACAGTGCACAAAGATTACGGCTTGCCCCCGCTTTCCACCGATGAATTAGCCGAAAGTTTCGTTATTTGCAGTTCGTATTCCGGAAATACGGAAGAAACCTTAGACGTGTATAACGCCGCGGCCAAATTGCGGATTAGCCGCGGCGTTGCCGCGGTTGGAGGGAGGCTTTTGGAAATAGCGAAACGTGACGCCGTTCCTTATGTTCAACTTCCGGATACGGGCATTCAGCCGAGGTCAGCCCTTGGTTTTTCCGTAAAAGCGTTATTGAAACTTATGGGTAAAGACGAGATCCTGCGGGAGCTTGTCGGATTCGGGCGTTCTTTGCAGGTTCTGCGCGCGGAAGAATTGGAGGATAGGGGCAGGGAATTGGCAGAACGGTTAAAGGGATATATCCCCATTATTTACGCATCCGAACGCAATTATCCTATCGCATACAATTGGAAAATAAAATTCAACGAAACCGGAAAGATACCCGCTTTCTGTAACGCATTTCCAGAATTAAATCATAACGAAATGACCGGATTTGATATTAACGATACCACAAAAAATCTTTCCGAAAGATTTATTTTCATACTTTTAGAAGATTCAAACGACGATCACCCGCGTATTCAAAAGCGCATGGAAGTTTTGACAAAGCTTTTGAAGAGTCGCAATTTTAAAATTGAGATTCAAGAGCTGGAAGGCGTAAACATATTTCATAAAATATTTTCTTCGCTTTTGGTCGCCGATTGGGCGTCTTTCTATTTGGCGCAAGCCTACGGGGTAGATCCCGAGCAGGTTCCGATGGTTGAACAGTTCAAGAAACTAATTTAAATGAGAGACTGTAAATATTATCTTATCTTTTTATTAGGACTAGCGTTTTTTACTTTTTTTGGCGGCGCGGCTTCGGCCGCGACCCTTAGTTTAAGTCCGTCTACGGGAACCTTTCAGATAGACAGCACCTTTCAGGTGTCGCTTTTTTTGAATACCGCGGAACAATCGGTGAATACTCTGGATATTTCGCTAAAATTTCCCGCCGACAAATTGCAGCTGGTTTCGCCATCAGCCGGAAAGTCCATTATCAGCGTATGGACCGCCCAGCCGGTTTACGACAATCAAACCGGAGAGATTCGCTTGCAGGGCGGCATGCCGGGCGGCGTTACCACCAGTAACGGCCTGGTGACAACTTTAACTTTTCGCGTCAAGGGGATGGGAACTACGGCGGTAAGGTTTAGCGACGCAACGCGGGTGCTGGCGAACGACGGAAAAGGAACCGATGTTTTACAGGATACTCAGGGCGGAGTTTATGCCTTGGTTTTGCCGCCGCCGGCCGGCCCCATTGTGGCTTCCGAAACGCATTCGGACCAAGTTGAGTGGTACGCAAACTCCACGGCGGTATTAAGCTGGGCCAATGACAATCCCGTGCAAGGCTATAGTTATAGTCTAAGCGATCAGCCCGTGGAAATCCCAGACGATATTTTCGAGGGCACGCAAATGAATGTTGCCTATCGAAATCTTTCAAGCGGCTCGCACTATTTTCATATTAAGGCATTAAGAGAAGGCGCATGGGGCGGAACAACTCATTTCGCGGTTAACGTAGATATTGATCCGCCCGCGGAATTTTCCATCGCGGTTGATCCCGCCCCTACAACCGTGAGTAAAAGCCCGGTGGTGCGCTGGGGCACAACCGATAAAGATTCTGGTTTAAGCCACTATGAATACGCGGTTATTGCCCTGGTGCCGCAGTCTGTTGAGGCCGCGGAGCAAACAATGTTTATAGAGGCCGGAAGCCCGCAGCTTCTGCGCCTTAACGAACGAGGAACCTACGATGTAATTGTCCGAGCGTTTGACAACGCGGGAAATACCAGAGAAGCGGTTAGGAGAATTAAAATCGTAACTCCGCTGGAGTACGCCTTTTTAAGTATATGGTCATGGATAATAATTATTTTTGTCACTATTGTGCTGGTCGGGGGCGCTGTATTCGCCTGGAAGGCTCATCGCCGCGTGGATGCTCTGCAGCAGCAAAAATCAATGGCGCCCGAAGTTCAGCGCCAGCTTGAGGAACTGCAGGAGTACAGAAAGAAATATGGCAAAACAATGCCGTTGTGGCTGCTGCTTGCCGTTTCCATGCCCTTGTTTTTTGGCATCATTGGCGCAACGAACGCCGATACGGCTATTTCTTCGCCGCCTTACGTTTCAACCATTTCTCAGAACATATCAAACGCGGAGATATTCTACGTGGGCGGAAAGACCGATGCCGGCAATATTCCGGTTACCATTTATCTGCAGAATCTTCGGACCGGAGAGGCGCAAAGCTTCACAGTAACCTCAAATAGCAAGGGCGATTGGTTCTACAGACACACCGGTTTTCTTGAGGCGGGAAATTATCTTTTGTGGGTGCAGTCAAAGATTGGGGAAGAATCTTCTCCGCCCGGGCCCCAAATTAAATTGACGGTGCGCCAGACCGCCTTGCAATTCGGCGCTTCGCGCCTTAGCTACGAGACATTATATCTTTTGCTGGCAATATTGCTTTTGCTGGGCAACGCGGGTTTGATTTTCTTCATCATTTCCCACGCGCGCCATGCTAGGAAAAAGCATAAAGAATGGCTAAGGGAGGTGCGGGAAGCTGAAGAATCCGTGCGCAGAGGGTTTGCCGTTTTGAAGCGCGACATAAATGCCGAAGTGCAAATAATTAAAAAGGCAAAATTAAACAAGGAGCTTTCCAGCGAAGAAAGCAGGCGGGAGGAACAGCTTTTGCGCGATTTGGCGTGGGCAGAACAATATATCGGCAAAGAAATCTGGGACGTGGAAAGAACGGAACACGAGGACTAATACGAATTATTTCCGTTTCGTAATTTCGCTCGGCAAATGGAAAACCCATTTAATATTCTTCAGCAGGAAAAAAAAAGACGGCAGCAATATTTTGCGCTGGCAGAAGGGAAAAACTATAGGCATGCCGAAGAAGTTTGGCATCGGCTTTCGCGGGGTACATATATAGGCGATGCGGTGTATGGAGCAAGCGACGGCATTGTAACCACTTTCGCGGTTGTCGCGGGGGCCGCCGGCGCCGCGTTTTCGCCAGCAATAGTGATAATTTTGGGATTGGCAAATCTGGCGGCGGACGGATTTTCAATGGGCGCGTCAAAATTTTTATCCTTGCGGTCGGAAAGAAAATTTATCGCCAGCCAGCGAAGACGTGAGCAATGGGAAACGGAAAATTTTCCAGAACTGGAAAAAGAGGAAACGCGCGCCATTTTCCGGAGATGGGGTTTTTCCGAGGAATTGGCGAGACAGGCGACCGACATCGTCATTCGCGACGAGAAAAAATGGGTTGATCTGATGATGAAGGAAGAGCTTCATTTGCCCGAAGATAACGGGACCAAAGCAGTCGGGCATGGTTTCGCAACGTTCGCCGCGTTTGTGGCGGCGGGCGGCTTCCCGCTTTTGCCTTTTCTTTTCGGCAATTTCCCTGACAAATTTTTAGCATCGGCCGTTCTTGCCGCGCTGGCTTTTTTCGCCGTTGGAGCCGCGCGCACCTTCGTTACCTCGGAGAGTCCCTGGCGGGCGGGCGCCGAAACATTGCTGGTGGGCGGATTGGCCGCCGCCTTGGCATATTTCTTGGGTTGGGTGATGAAGACAATTTTTGCCGTAGCGATTTAGCGGACGCAGCAAGTTTTCCACAGATTTGCGCTCCGCCCCGCACTTGACGCGGGACGGAGCGCATCTGCTACAATGCGTTAATTGAACGCGTTTTTTTATTTCGCGGCGCGGCCAACGACATGATTTTTAGCCATCAAATCAAGCAAATCAAAAAGAGAGACGGACGGATCGTGGATTTTGAACAATCGCGCATAACAAGCGCGCTTTATAAAGCTATGCAGGCGTCGGGCGAGGGAAACTTGGAGCAGGACCCGGTGCGGGTGTCCGATAAGGTGGTGCAGGAATTGGCGAAACGTTTCCCGAAAGAGCACATCCCCGAAGTTGAAGAAATTCAGGATATCGTGGAGGAAACGCTCATTCTGATGGATTTTGCCAAGACGGCGAAAGCATATATTCTCTATCGCCACAAGCGGGCCCAGGTACGAGAAAAAACAAAAGTGATTCCCGAAAACGTAAAGCAGCTGGTGGTCGAAAGCAAAAAATATTTCCGAAACGGCCTCGCCGAGTTTATTTATTTCCGCACCTATTCGCGGTGGATTGAAGAAGAGGGGCGGAGGGAGACATGGGTTGAAACGGTCGGAAGGTATGTTGACTTTATGAAAGAGAATTTGGGCAAACGTCTTTCCGGCGAGGACTGCGAAGAGATCCGGCAGGCCATTTTAAAACAGGAGATTATGCCGTCAATGCGCCTAATGTGGTCGGCCGGAAAAGCCGCCAGAGCGACGAACGTTGCGGCCTACAATTGTTCGTTTATAGCGCCGAAAGAAATCCGCGATTTTTCAGAAATAATGTATTTGCTGATGTGCGGCGCGGGCGTAGGTTTTTCGGTGGAATCCCAGACTGCCCAGCAGTTGCCCATAGTGAAGCGCCAAGGCGGGGAAACGTTGCCAACGCACGCGATTGAAGACAGTAAGGAGGGGTGGGGAGCCGCGCTATACGTAGGATTGAAGGCATGGTATGGGGGCAAGGACATAAAATACGACCATTCCAAAATTCGTCCGGCCGGAGCCCGGTTAATGACGATGGGCGGAAGGAGTTCCGGCCCGGCCCCTCTTAAATCTTTGCTGGATTTTGCGCGGGAAAAAATATTGAGCCGTCAGGGCCGACGGCTTAGCAATCTGGATGTGCATGATATTGTTTGCAAAATTGGAGAGCTGGTGGTGATGGGCGGAGTTAGAAGATCCGCTCTGATTTCGCTTTCAGATTTGGACGATGTTGAAATGCGCGATGCCAAAAAGGGGCAGTTTTACTTTACCCAGCCTCAACGTTCCATGGCGAACAATTCAGCCGTTTACAATGGTAAGCCTTCCGCAACGGAATTTATGGAAGAATGGCTGGCTTTGGCCAAGGGCGGATCGGGAGAGCGGGGAATTTTCAACCGCGGAGGTTTGCGCCAGCAAGTGCCGTCCCGCCGCTGGAAAGCGCTGGAAAAACATGCGCAGACGGCCGGATCCAATCCCTGCGGAGAAATCATTCTTCGCTCCAAGCAGTTCTGCAATTTGTCGGAAGTGGTGTGCCGGTCGGAAGACACGGAAGAATCTCTTTTGAAAAAAGTGAGGCTGGCAACAATTATCGGCACATACCAGTCCACGCTTACTAATTTTCCGTATATTTCCGGCGAATGGAGAAAAAATTGCGAAGAAGAACGGTTGCTCGGCGTTTCCCTTACCGGCCAGTGGGATTGCGCCGCGGTTCGTGTCCCCGCGGTTTTTGATAAACTCCGCGAGCGCGCCATAGAAATTAACAAAGAATATGCCCAGAAATTCGGCATCAGCTGTTCAACCGCTATCACCTGCGTTAAGCCCTCTGGTACGGTTTCGCAGTTGGTTGACGCGGCGTCCGGAATGCACCCAAGGCACGCGCCATTTTATATCAGGCGCGTCAGGATTTCGGCTTCAGACCCCTTGTTTAACATGCTGCGCGACCAAAAATTTCCGTATCATCCCGAAGTGGGCCAGCTTGAGCAGTCCGCTACCACGTATGTGCTTGAATTTCCGGTGGCGGCTCCGCCGGGTTCCGCATCCCGAAACGACCTAAATGCAGTTGAACAATTGGAGTATTGGAAAGTGGTAAAACAGCATTATACCGAACATAATCCGTCCGTTACCATCTCAATCGGCGACAAAGAATGGGTTGAGGTTGCGAATTGGCTGTATAACAACTGGGATATTTTAGGAGGGCTCGCGTTTTTACCTAGATTTGAACATGTGTATAAGCTGGCGCCATATGAGGAAATAGACAAGACGGCCTATGAGGAGTTTGCGGCTAAAATGCCTCAAATTGACTTTGCCAACATAGTTGCGTATGAGCGAGAAGATGAAACCGCCGGAGCAAAAGAACTGGCATGCGTGAGCGGGGTGTGCGAGGTTGATTTGGGGGTTAATGAGCCAGCCGCAGTTTTCGCGTCGGCCGCCGAACCACAGGACAAAAAATCGGCCGAGGGCTAGGAATCTATTCGCGCGCGATTTATGATTTTCGTTTTTACCGGCGATGGGAAGGGGAAGACAACCGCGGCCATAGGACAGGCGATTCGCGTCCTCGGGCACGGCAGGAAGGCGGCGTTGGTCCAGTTTATTAAAAGCGAAAAATGGCAGTCTGGCGAGGAAAGGTCCCTAAAGAAATTCGGAAAATTTTTTTTGCTCTACAAAGGAGGAAAGGGGTTTGTTGGCATTATGGGCGATTCTCTGCCGAGGTTGGCGCATCTGGCCGCGGCGCGGCGAACATTCACGTTCGCTAAAAAGATAATTAATTCCGGAAAATTCGGCATAGTTATTTTAGACGAGATTAATGTCGCCCTTGCGCTAAAACTCATTGGCATTAAAGAGGTCGTTGCATTATTGCGGCGCGTTCCGGAAGAAACGGACGTGATTTGCACCGGCCGCGCGGCGCCAAAAGAACTTATTAAAATTGCCGGGTTGGTGACCGAATGCCGAGAAATAAAACACCCCTATCAAAAAGGATTTCCGGCTAACAAGAGAAGAGAGTACTGAATATGGTAAAAATTCTAGGCCTTGCCGATTGTATGGCGGGCGCTATTTTTTTCGCGAATGTTTTGCGCGCCGATATTCCGATTACGATGATGCTGTTTTTCGCCCTTTACCTAATAATCAAGGGCGGCATTTTCATATTGAATTCTTTTGACGCGGGAAGCGCGCTTGATGTGGCGGGAGGTATAATCCTGATTCTGCTTATTTTCTTTTCCATGCCGTCGGCTGTTCTTATTTCCTTCGGCGCGTTTCTTATGTTAAAAGGCGGTGCAAGCCTTTTAAGCGCATGAAAAGAAAAACCTGTCCCGTTCGCGCGATAATTGTTTTGAATACGAAGGGCCGAATTTGGCCCAACGGACTTGACGGGACGTTGCAGGATGAGATAATCTAAAAAGGGCCACCGCAGTATTAATTTAATATAATAAAATGAATATCAAGGCCGCATCCTTTTTAATATTAGTTGCCGCAGTTTTGCCGAGTGCCGTTTTCGGCGCCGTAACATACAGCCGCACGTCCGCGCTTACGGGAACGTATATCACCTCACCTTTTACCGTTATAGTCGGCGTTGATAGCTGGAGAAACGACTGTAATGTTTGGGCAGACGATTACTATATAGCAGTCAGCTATGACTATCCGATCGGTACGGGATATACTCTGATCGGCGCGATGCATCCGGTAGCGGAAACAAGCTTTTCAGAGGTCCTATCACTGCCTGTTGGCGCGGCAATATGGGATATTTCAATAGGCGCTTGTATGTTGGAGGCGAGTGTAACGGAGACCCTTTTTACTATTATCAGCGCGACGGGCGATTCCGATGGCGATGGTATTTTTGACACAGTTGACGTCCAGCCGTTTACGTCTTCAGCTGCTTTCAGCGATGTTTCGTCCGGCGGTTCAACAACCGGAAGTATTACGGACCCGGGCGATCAGGCTGTAACCATTCAGGACGTGGCAAGTCCATCTGGCGTCCGCGCGACCGCGGCGGCTGGAGGCGGATCAAAGCCGGCTAAAATTTCAGCTTGCGCCGGCGCTACTAATGTTAATCTTAGGGCTGGCAACCAAACGGTTATAACGTGCGGAAGCGTTACGGCGGAAATCATCAGCGGCCCCATAGAGTTTACTTTTTTCGCGGATGACGGATCGGTTGCGACATCGCAAGTGGATACCGGAAATACTTTGACTTTTGAGCCGGTTATGGCAACCTTTACCGCCCCTGCGGACAATCCGGAGCCGGTAATAATTGTTATAGATGGAAGGGAATATTCTTTGGATCCCGGCGAAACATTTATGCCGATATTGATAGATGTTAAGCCGGACGACGATTCCAATACCGTCAATCTCGGCGCGCAAGGCGTTATTCCGGTAGCCGTTTTAACGGAAGGCATATTTGACGCGGCGCACTTAGATGTGCCGACCTTGACGTTGGAGGGTATCGCAGTGAAAGCTAATGGTAAAAGCGGGAATTATGGAGACCTGAAGGATATTGATGGCGATGGAGATTTAGATCTGCTGGTTCATTTTGCGAGCGGGCTCGGTTTGCCGGCAGGCCAACAAACTGTCACCCTTGAGGGCAAAACCCTGGACGGAGGATCCGTTGAGGGAACGGATTATATCCGAATTGTTCCGTAGTATATTTGCCGCAAATAAAATTTTGACAAGTCCTGCGCCGAAAACGGCGGGGGCTTGTTGTTTTTACAGAATACGATATAGTAACGCAACGGCTTTTTGTTCCAAAAATATGCTGACGATCAGGAATTTGCACGTAAATTCGGGCAAAAAAGAAATCTTAAAAGGAATCACCCTTCATATTAAAAAGGGCGAAACGCATTTTTTGATGGGGCCTAATGGAGCCGGAAAAAGTACTTTAGGAATGGCCCTGATGGGACATCCCGATTTTGACGTAACCAAAGGAACCCTATTTTTCAATGCAAAAAATATAACCCGTTTTGCGCCGGAAGAACGGGCAAAACTGGGTCTTTTTCTCGCGTTTCAGCATCCGCTTGAGTTTGAGGGCATACGGCTTTACTCTTTTTTGCGGAACATAGCGGTCAAAAATAATAAAGCCGTATTCTTACCTGCCGTTTTTTACAGCGCCCTGGAAAAAAATCTTTTGTCGCTCGGCATGGGGCGTGAGTTCGCGGAACGCTATCTTAATTTGGGTTTTTCCGGCGGAGAGAAGAAAAAAACGGAAATATTGCAGCTATTGGAAGCCAAGCCGAAATTCGCCATACTGGATGAAATTGATTCCGGCCTTGATGCGGAAAGTTTGTTGCGTGTTACCAAGGCCATGGCCGCATTAACGCGAAACGGCGATCTTTCGCTTTTGGTTATTACTCATAACGCCCGCACGGCTAAGTATTTGCCGCCGCGAAAGGTGCATGTTATGGTGGGCGGCAGAATTATAGCCAGCGGAGAGAGGAATCTTATAAACAAAATAGACAAACATGGCTATAAAATCTTCAAATAAATACGGGTTTGCGATGCCGGACATCTCGGTTTACAAGACGCCCCGCGGACTTTCACCAAAAGTAGTCCGGGAAATTTCGCGCCAAAAAAACGAGCCCACATGGATGCT
>Ga0209542_10002771_pt1 | contig 38680 bp, 38 predicted proteins | sample RifCSPhighO2_01_FD_184028 | JGI IMG/M metagenome (GOLD analysis project Ga0209542, IMG submission 184028) | Soil microbial communities from Rifle, Colorado - Rifle CSP2_plank highO2_0.1 (SPAdes) (version 2) | ecosystem: Environmental > Terrestrial > Deep subsurface > Rock core/Sediment ... | reverse complement strand
TGGACTGAAGTGTCAGACGAAGATATTGCCCGCGCAGAGTATTTAATCAACACGCGCCCGCGCAAGCGGCATGGCGGATTAACTCCGGTTGAGGTATTCTTCAACGCAACGGGCGTTGCAATATATTCTTGAATGTACCCTCTACGATTTTTGCATCTTATAGAAATAGGAAACACTATTCCGAAGCAATTCACGTGGAGCCCCGCGTTCAATGATGCGCCCGTGGTGGAGAACGAGAATCGCGTCGGCCTCGGCGACAGTGGAAGGCCGGTGCGCGATGATAAGCGCTGTTATCTTACCGTGGAGAGCGCGTATGGACTCGTGGATAAGCTTTTCCGATTCGTGGTCGAGCGCGCTCGTCGCTTCATCAAGAATAAGAAGAGCGGGATTGCCCGCGAGCGCGCGCGCGAGCGCGATGCGCTGGCGCTGACCGCCTGAGAGCATCACGCCCCGGTCTCCAGTCATCGTCTTAAATCCTTCCGGAAGTCCCTTGATAAAGTCGTAGATGTTCGCCTGTTTAGCGGCATCCTCTATGTCTTCTGCCGTCAGTGCCTGATTGTAAAAGCGAATATTATCTTCAATGGTTCCGTTGAACAGAAACACGTCCTGCGAAACGTAGCCGATATGTTTCCTCCAATCCGCAAGCGGTATCTCCTCGGCATCAACGCCGTCTAACAGCACGTGGCCTTGTGCTGGTCGGAACAAGCGCAGGATTAGGTCGGCGATGGAAGTCTTCCCCGCCCCGGAGGGTCCCACCAGACCGACGGTCTGCCCCCGTTCGATGGAGAACGTCATATCCTCAAGAGTTGGTTTGGATGAGATGTAGGCGAAGGACACGCTCTCAAAGGCGAGCGAGCGCTTGAATGAAAATGGTCCCCCCTCCGCACCCGACGATTCCCGGTATTCCGCGAGAGCCTGCTTCACGTTAGATATATTCTGCGCGTACGGCAACATCTCATTGACCGAGATGAGCGCGTTCTGTCCGGATTCAAGGTAGGTAAATATTTTCTGGATGAGGTAGAGCACGGCGGCAAATGAGATGATGTTGAAGTCGGGCGAGCGGTGAGTGAGTAAGAACAGCACGATGACGAGGACGAGGCTCGCGGGCTGGAAGAAGCTGGCGCTCAACGCGCGGGTGAATGCTTGCCGTATGGAGAGGGATCGCAACCGATTGACCTGCAACGCGCCATCGGCGAGTGCCGGCTCCTCCGCACCCGCGGCCTTCACCGATTTCATTCCGATAATGTGTTCGGACAGGAACTGCGAGAACTGCTTCTCGGTAATGGAAACCGTATCTCCAAGACGCCGCATGCGCTGTAGAAGCGGCCGTACCGTGACGAGGAGCGCGCCACCGCCGCCGACCGCATAGAGGGTCATCGTGGGCGAAATGTTAACCGCCACCAGAAGATACATGAGGAGGCCGCTCCAGGACTGTACGACTTGCGCAACTACAGAAAGCAAATTGCTCGTGCATTGAATATCGCGCACGAGGTTGTTATGCATCGTCCCCAATTTCTGCTTCAGGAGGAACGGCCACGACGCCCGCATCATCCTGCCGAGCATGTCCTCGGTCTCCTTGCCCAAGAAATCGGCAACAATCCATCCGCGGATGTATCCGAACACGACCACCGAGACGGCCCGCAATACGAACAATCCGAGGATAAAGCCCAGCAAGTATCGGAAGCTGAACGGTATGTGAAGAAAAGCGAACAGTGCCTGGATAGTCTGGCTTATGAAGTCGGTCGGGGTGTTCGCCCCGCCGGTGAAGAAGGAGATGAGCGGGATGACCGCATTGATGCCGATACCCTCCAGAAGCGCGCTCAATATGCCGAACACCGCGAGCACTATCACGTGCCAGCGATATCTGCCGAACGCCCGCCAGAGCGTTGAAAGAGTGTCTCTCATGTATTGGTATTTACTATAACCTACACCGAAATGTATTGGTCGCTTATACCATCTCCCAGGTAATGGTGGTGTCAGCGGGGATATCGACGGATGCGCGGCGGCCGACGACGATGTCCCGATATTTGGGACGGACGCCCGTGCCGGGGCGCTTATGGGTCAGCATCTTTTTCATTATCCTCACCCCTTTTTTTATATCGCACGCGGACACGAGACTGCGCTTGTCATAGAGATACGTGTGCTGCTCCGCTGGAAGCACGTGTTTCCGCGAGGTACCAAGCGCCGCTTCTACATGACGGATGGCGGTTACCATCTCCTTGAGTTCGGCCGGGTCCACCGAAAGCCAGTGGTCGGCGCTTTTCAGGAGCGTCTTATCCACCGTGTAGTGCTTTTCCACCATGCGTGCGCCGAGCGCCACGGCCGCAGGCGGGATGTGGGTACCGAGCGTGTGGTCCGAGAGGCCGATTGGATATTCCGGAAATATCTGTGCGAGCGTCGGGATAACGCGGAGATTCGTATGTTCAAACGGCGTAGGATACACGAGCGTGCACTGCATGATGACTATTTTTTTATTGTCTGCCGCTTCAATCGTGTGGACCGCATCTTCTATCTCGCCCATCGTTGAGGCGCCGACCGAAAGCAACATGGGTAGTTTGTGTTTCGCGAGATGAGAAAGAAACGGCAAGTTAGTAACATCGGATGAAGAAACTTTGATGGCCTTCATGCCGAACTTCACGAGCGCGTCGGCGCTATCCTCGTCAAAAGGGGTTGAGAGGAACTCCACTCCGTATTTCCGGCAGGTCTTAATGAGCTCAGGGTAATGTTTGAGCGGAAACTTATCAAGCAGGGAGTAGGAGTCGTACTGTGTGCCACGCTTCTTCTCCTCGCCCTTCCAATCCCAAAATCGCGGGGCCGTCTTGGTAACCAGCTTATCCGCCTTGTAGGTCTGGAATTTGACCGCGTCGGCGCCCGCGTCGGCCGCTTTGCGTATCAGCTCCTTTGCTCGGGCAAGCGAGCCGTTGTGGTTCACGCCCGCCTCGGCGATGACATAGGTCGGCTCATCGCCGCCGATCGCCCGCTTGCCGATATAGATTTTCGCCATATGATGAATAGTCTTGAATATATCTATTTCTGCCGTTTTTGTCCACGACGCGTACGAATCTCTTTTTTGATGTGCTTGCGCTCCGCATGTTCGGTACTCAAGGCGCTTCCCTCCTTAAAATAGCGGTAATAGGGGAGCCGCAGATGATATCCTGAATATTTTTTTTCATATCGCAATAACAGATCATAATCTTCACAGTTGCGCAACGACTCATCATATCCGTTAAGAGCCTTTAAATGTTTCTTTCGGAATAATACTCCCGCACCATGATTGAGGAGCCGCTCAAGGGTATTACGCTGAAACTTCCGTTGGTTCGGAGCACCAGAACCCGTAACGATTACCAGATCACAATACACGAAACCGATATCCGGATTCCAGTCTAGAGTTTCTGTCATCACAGAAAGAAAATCTTTGTGGATATAATCATCGCCGTCAACACGCACTATGTATTGCCCCTTGGCCATTGCGATACCGACATTAGATGCATGCGCCGGTCCTTTATTTTTCGTCAAAAACTTCGTACGAATAAAATGATAGCCCGAAAATCCGTGAAAAAGCGATATGGCATCGCGGCTCTTGTCGGTGGAGGCGTCGTCCACGATAATGATCTCGTATTGATCCTGCGGGAAATCCTGATTGATACAGCTATTGACAGCGCGACTGATATACCGCTCCTTGTTGTAGCAGGTGATGATGATGCTCGCATTTATCATGAGGGACTTATACTATAACCACAGCAAGTGCATAAAGGAAACATCCTCCGTTATTACGCTTTCGGGAAGGTTTTTTGGACCATATTTTTATTTATCGCGACGATGTCCGGATGCGACTGCAGAAACGTCAGTACCCCATTGGTCGAAGGCTGTTGTAACGGTTCCGAGAATCCCATGCTTTCTGTGAGATGGTGCTGGAATTCGAAATCTTCGGCAGTATCAAGTGTGAGCCGTGCGCTCTCCGCGAACGGATGGATTGTGGATGGCGCGACAATGCGTTGTTTGAAGATTTTCGGATGGCGGTAGAAATACGGGGTAACGTGCTCGTGCTCGTACGGGTCCTTCGCCTCTGCAACCATACGTGCGAACGCGGCGGCGCGATATACCTCCGAACCAGTCCCGAGCGGCAGCCCGCCAGGATGATTGTTTGCATAATCCAATCCTTCTTCGCGCAGGATATCCGCAAGACGGTCCATTTCGTCAATATCTACGAGCGGTTCGTCAGCGTTTATCTGCAGGATGACATCGGAGGGGTATGCGCGTGCGACATCCGCAAAACGCGCGAGCACATCTTCCTCGCTTCCTCGTACAAAATCACATCCGGCGCGCATGCACGCATCCTCGGTGGCGTCATCTTTCGGATTCGTCGTCGTCGCAACAACCACGCGTTCGGCGCGACGGGAAAGGCGCGCGCGAGCGATAATCCATTCCAAGACGGTGTAACCGCCCGCATACGGCTTCAATATCTTCCCCGGCAGACGCGTTGAACCCATGCGGGCTTGGATGATAACCTGTACTCCGACTTTTCTCATATCGAGGGACTATATCATTCACGTGGCGACACAAGAGAATCAATAACCCTCACTATGCGCTCGGCAGCGCCTTTCGGCCAGAGCACGCTCACGTCAAGCGTCGCGGGCGGCGGCTCGCCCGCAGCATAGGCGCGAAGAGCATCCTCCAGCTCTGTTTCGGTAGCGAGCTTCTTAGTCAGCCCGAGACGATTCGTCGCGAGCGGGTCCTCCCCTTTGAGGCCGGGCTCGTATGAAAGCACTTGCTTCCCCGCCGCGGCCGCTTGGATAAGCACCGGCGAGAACATTCCGACCACGAGCCCCGCAGTGGAGAGGGACTCTTCAAGAGAAGAGGCCGTAAACATCGAGATGCGCCCGCCGAGGTGCCCGTCAAATTTGTGCGGCTCGTCCTTTGGATGCAGACGTATGTGCAGATAAAACGGCTCCGGCATTTTTTGCACGGCACGGGCGAGATGCTCAAGGACGAGATATTCATCAAAGCCGTATTTCTCACCGTCCACCTCGCGCACGGGCTGGGAGATGAAAACGATTTCGTCCGCATTTTCTCGGTCGTGGGTGATGCCTTCGGTAAAGTGCTCGGTGTGCGGATTGCCCGTGACATGGAGCCGCCTGCCGTCAAAGCCCGCGGCGAGCATTTCGCGCCGCGCAAGCTCGTCAATCACGCATATGGCGGTCGGTAGGTATCCGAGATCCTCTTCCCCCGCGCTGAAGCGCATCCGATAGTTGGACCAGAAATCGAGCACATACACCGACGGAACCTGTGGAATGAGCCTGAATATTTTTTTGTCTATAGAATCGCCGACGCTTGAGCCGGCGAGGAATACCTGCGAGCGTGCGGCCTCCACTTTTCCCCGCAGGACCTCTTCTGGACATGCAGAGGCATCCTGCACGGCTATTCCATTTTGCGCGGCAATGGCGACGGCGGGACCGGTCGTAATGCCGACGACCTCGTCGCCGCGCGCAATAAGCGCCCTGATGACCGGAGCGATGGCATTCATCCCGCCTGGGTCATTCGCGCTCCAGAGTATGCGCTTAGGAGAGTTCATCTTTATGCGCGATGACTTTTTTCATGGCCGCAACGAAGAGGTCCACCTCCCTTGCCGTATACGGATACTGGCACACATCGGTGAAAGTAAATTCTTTTTCAAACATTCGCTCCACGACGGGACAGTTTCCCTTTGAGTAATCGGGGGAGCCGTTGTAGTATGTATTTTTTTCAAAAGGGAAACCGGTTCGGTTGAACGCTTTCCGCTCTTGGAAAAGTCGCAGTAAGTAAATGGGCTTTACATAGCCGCGAGACATTGAAAATCCCTCGGCGGCCATTGCCTCGACAAGTTGGTCTCGCGAAAATCCAAGTTTCTTTTCGTCTACTCGGATCGCGTATCGATGTATAACGTGTGTATTGTCAGGATGCACGAATGGCGGCGTGAGGCCGGGGATCTTCGCCAATGCTTTGGTGAGCCGATTGGCGAGTGCGACGCGCTTCTTGGTCAGGAAATCAAGGCGGCGCAATTGCACGCGTGCCATCGCCGCCACTACTTCGGTCATACGATAGTTGCTACCGAAGATGGGTCCGGAGTCATATTCGTGCATATCGTCCACAACCGCTTCGCCGTGATTGCGGCACAGCTGCGCCCGAAGTGCGTAGGTCGGATTGTTCGTAACCAAAATGCCCCCCTCGCCCGTCTGTATCGCCTTGTGCACATTCAAACTAAAGACGCCGATATCGCAAACAGTGCCGAGCGGCTTCCCGCGCCAGGTAGCGTCCGGCGATTGCGCGTTGTCTTCAATGATCGCGAGATTGTGCTTCTTCGCGAGCGGGAGGAGCTTCGCGAAATCAGCACCCTGCCCCAAAAGATTCACGGCCATAATGGCCTTCGTATATTTCGTAATCCGTTTCTCCACCGATTTCGGATCTATGCAGAATGTCCGCTCGTCAATATCTGCGAAAATTGGTACTGCCCCGTTCATAAGTACTGCAGTTGCCGAAGCAGACATGGTATAAGGCGGCACGATGACCTCGTCGCCTGGTCCGATGCCAAGCGCCACGATGGCGCCGTGAAGCGCAGTTGTCGCCGAGTTGAACGACACTGCATGCTTAATCTTGAATTTCTTGGCGAATTCCGCCTCAAACACGCGAACCTCCTTGCCGCCGAAGAATCGGTCGTTGTGCACGCCCGCGAACCCCGACAAAGGGCCGCCACGAATAACACGCGAGACCGCCGCAATCTCCTCCTTATCCATAATATGGACGGCTGGCAGAGGCTTCGCCATCACCGGCTTCCCTCCGTTTATCGCCAAAACTCCGCGTTTTCGTTTCGTTTTCATGGCCTAACTATAGCGCACGAGCATTTCCTTCCCAAGTTTTGCGGCGCTCCGCCGGAGAGCGTCCAGTACGGCGATGACTTCCATGCCATTTGTAAGGCCACTTACTGGCCGGGTCTTCTTTTCGTAACAGCGGATGGCTTCATTGAGCGCTCCCTGCATAAAGCTTACTTTATTATGCGCGCGGTGGCGCACGGTAAATACCGGTATGACCGCATCGCCCTTAATGGTTGACCACTCCGCGGAGAATCCGTGGTCTAGGAGTTTGATGGCGCCTTTCGTGCCAAAAAACTGCATATGGTGTATCGCGTACGCACGCTGGTCAAAGCTTTGGAGCGCAATGCGTATGCCGCTCTTCGTTTCTAAAATACCATCTATATTTATGTCGCCATCCGGATGCGCTGGATTGAAAGTATTCTCCACTCCGGAAACTTTCGTTATCCGCTCGTTAAGCAGGAAGAGGATCGCATCAATCGTATGCCCTGCATTGTTATAGAGGCCGTTGCTGTAATAGCATGCGACTTGCTGAATGCGTCCGATATTTTTGTTCGCGATGTCCGCGCGCACACGCTTAAAGAGCGGCCAGAACCGGCGCTGGTAATTAAGCACGAAGACGGGCGAGTGTGGTCTGGCGAACACTTTACGAAGCGACGTGGCCTCTCGCGCACTCGGGGCGAGCGGCTTTTCGCATATGATCATCTTCACCCCGCTACGCACTGCGAGTTGTATGAGAGAAATGTGCGTCTTCGGCGGTGTGGCGATAACAACGATGTCCGGCTTTTCTTTTTTAATAGCTTCCTCCGCGGAGAGATAAAGGCGCGTCCTTGGAAACATAATTCCCGCTTCTTTGAGCCGAGTCCGATCAGAATCAACAAGCGCTACCAGTTCGGTACGCTTCCCGCGCGCAAGCGCACCCGCATGAGAACGCGGTGCTGTGCGGCCTTCCCACGTATCCCACCGCGCTCCTATTGCGCCGCAGCCGATGACTATTCCCGTATAGCGATTTTTCTTCATGTGCGATTTCAATAAGCTTGTCATACCATACTATCGGCGCTGACGCTCGGCGACGATTTTACGCAGAAACGCAGTCATCCTATCCTTGGACTGGCCGTCAAAACAGAACTGCTCTTTCATAAATTCGTCAGCGCGCCGAACTTGCTTTTGACGAACCTCTAGGGAACTAAGCTCTTGGAAGTGTCGCATAAGATCTGTTCTGTCACGCGCGATGCGGAGCGCCCCTGCTGTCTCCCACGCATCAAAATCATGATCGAGCGTGAGCGGCAGATAGAGAATAACCGGCCGGTGGAGAATGAGCGTTTCGAGCAGAAGCGTCGAATTCATAGAGACAACGATGGTCGAAAGTTCGATGAGCGCGCGGAGATTATCGAACTGCGCCATATGCGCATCTGGACCAAAAAGATCAAGTGTTTCCTTACGGTTATAGAAACTGTAGCGATCCTTCCCCGGTTTCGGACGCAGAAGATACTGTACATTTTTATTTTCTCGAGCAAGAAAGGCGAGATCCTCGATAATGTCTCGCGCGGTATAGCTCGTGAATCCATAATAATCGAGTTGAGGGAAGAGGAATGGGATGCCGAGAAGTGCCGTCGGTGCGGATGAGTGGAGTCCAAGTTTTTTTCGAAGCGCAGCCTGTTCAACCTCCGGTAGAGGCGTCGCATATGCATCAAAGCGCGGTGAGCCTATCGGGATGATACGTGAAGCATCGACACCGAAGGTCTCGTACTGTTTCGCCATATGCGGGCCATAGGAGGCGAGGTAATGCGCAGAAAGACGGGAATACGGATGATTGAGGTCCATCGGAGCAAGTGCATGCTGTAGGTCGATACAGGGAATACCCGCCTGTTCGGCGACGCGGGCGATTATATTGTTGTACCCCTTAACCGAAGTGAAGAGCAGGACACAGTTGATCCGCCGTCGCGAGAAGAGGCGCTTAGTGCTCTCAATCGTATGGACCATATCTTCCCCGCTCGCTATCACCGCTTTGAGCGCTTCGCGCGCCACTTTCCACAGCGATATGCCGTTGTAAACGAACGCCTTAGCAACCTCCGGACGTTCTCCAAGAGCCTCGAAGGCGCGGATGAACTCCCTGGTTTTCTCGTGTGCGATCGTTCTCTCGCGCGCGTCGGCGAAGTCAAGACGGTGGTGGAAACGAGCACGTGATCGCCAGACATCGCCCTTCATGGACCAGATCTCTCGGCGGCGGGACATCACGACCTCCAGATCCGGCATGGCGCGCACGAAGGGAGCTATGCGTGACCACGGATCAGTCGCGAAAAGCCTTATCGCACGCGGTCTGCGGAGACTGACCGCGGCATTCACTACGACCGTGACCGCGCGCACAAGACGTTCTTTAATGCCGCGCACTATTGCCTGTCGTTCACCCCGATGCCGATACGTCGCAGGAACTTCGATTACTTCACATTCGAGACCGCACATCTGCGCAAGATGCCGGGCGACAGCGAACGGAATCTGTACGAAAGGCGCTTCGGTCGGCAATGCCGTCTTCGGCACATATCGAAATGATTCGGGAATGACGACGCGGCTCGGTCGCAGGCGTTCGAGTACCTGCCCGATGACGGAGAGGTGATAGTAGAGCATCTGGAAGTAATATAAAAAGGGCATTTCATACGGCTCCCCGAGGAGGATGCCGTCGTGCGCGAAAAAGGCGAATTCCTTCTTCCGATACCAAGTCCGCGCGAGCTTTCGCGTGAACTCAACTGGCCCCCGCTCGCCTTCCGGCGACTTCGCCACCTGCCGGAGCGGTACATGCGGAATTCCGCGGTTCTTAAGTTCAAGCTCTATCTCCCAGTCGAGCGCCACTACTTCGAATTTCTCTCCGGCCGCCAAGCGCTTCTCGAGCACCGGAAGGTGCTCGAGCTCATAGATAATAAATAAGTGTTTTTTGCTCTCATTCATTTTGAGGCAAATTGATCTCTCAAAGAAGCAATGCGGCTCTCAATTGAGTAGAATCCGCCGATAATCTCTCGGGCCAGATACAAGCACAACGTCACACTGTAATAGAGTACGACCCACGAGAGAATGGGGTAATGCGGCACTCCTGGTAGAAGGAGACGTTCTGCGGCATATGCAATCGCGAGGACGACGATCATGTATCCGCCCTCGTGTAATTCGTGAAGGTACCAAAGGATATTCTTCGTCAGAACTCGCAACGAAAAACGCGAGATGCTTGGTGCGGTTCCAGTACGGGCCTCTAAGGAGGTCGGCGGGATGCGAAATAGCTCAGGACGCTCGCTATAAGGACGGACAAAAAGAACGCGGGGCAGGTCTCCGATGGCTCGCCGCATGCACATAGCAAGCGCGCCGACAACTCCTACCACCAGTAGTACGAAGTTTGGTCTCGTCCATATTTCTGACACCGCGAACGTGAGCCCAAGAAAGAACGCTTCAAATACCACAAGGTGATTAACGAGATCAAGATAGACACCGCGCATAGAAAATGTTTTCCGATAGCGCGCGAGTTCGCCATCAACAGCATCAAGCACCAAGTTCAAATAAATAAGGGCGAGGCCTGACCATATATAGCCGAATGCTATAACCACTCCGGAAATGACGCCAACGATAATCATGACAGCCGATATTTGATTGGCTGTTGTACTTGTCAGGAGAAAAAAACGGGTTACATATATTGAGGGCACGCGCTGTAAGATCGGGTGTCCGAGCACATTGGTCTGCAACATGACGCGAAGTTCTTTGATGGATTCCATACGCTATATGATTTTCTGAAAAAAGTTAATAATGTCCCCTTCGCGGATTACACGCGGATTATTGCCCAGTCTATCGGCATTCACCTCAGACGTGAGAGACGGAATATCGGAAACCGTGACGCCAAAACGCGACAGATGGGTTATGCCGAACCTCTTCAGCAAAGCCACGAAAGCCTCAACGGTCTCTATTGAATCCGAATGTCCCATAATACCATTTAACTCTGCGAATATCGGCACGGTGGCATCATGGACGCTGTTGTACGCATACACGTCCGGCAAGAATATCGCAACGGCGATGCCGTGTGGGACTCCGAAACGATACGTCAGTCCGTACGAGAATGCATGACATGCGGTGGTCTTGGAAATGTTAATGGCCTTCCCCGCCAGATGCGCGCCGAGACAGAGCGCTGCGACAGCTTTCGGGTCCCGCTTCTCAAGCGCGGGGATGATGTTCGGCCAGATGAGGTCGAGCGCCTGCCACGCATAGCCACGGGATTCTTCGGTCGCCTTGTTTGACCAGAACGATTCTATCGCTTGGCAAAGCGCGTCAAGCGCGCTCGGTAAAGCGGTTTCTTTTGATACGCTCATCGCGAGATTCGGGTCCACGATAGCGAACATCGGCATCATTTCTGGACTTTCAAGCGACGTTTTAGTGCCGTTTTTATACACAACAGCAAATTGAGTTGATTCGCTGCCGGTACCCGCAGTTGTTGGGATAGCCACGAGCGGCCTCTTGCCGGAAAGAAAGTTGATGGACTTCGCCATATCCAGCACATGCCCCCCGCCCACCGCGATGACTAGATCCGGCGCGAACGCGGCATACGCTTCTCTCCCTTTTTGCACCTCTTCTTCAAGCGGTAACGCTTTGAAGTCGGTGTAGTGCAGGACTTCTCTCCCCGCGAGTGCCTCCACGACTTTCTGCGCGGCACCTGACGCCTCATATGACCGCCTGCCCGTCACCAAAAAAACTTTTTTTGGCGCGAGTTCCAGCACGATGCCCGCGAGTTTGGAGAGCTCTCCCGCGCCGATGTATTCCGTTTGTTTCATATTAAGAGCTATTCGCCAACAAAATCCATAAATTCCTTTTTGTTCTCCCTCGGACTTTCTTTCGGGCGGCCGAGGTCTTTTCGGGATTCCAGGTTGACGCGTATTTCCAAAAATGTCGGTCCTTGCCGTTTTTTAAGGTCCGCAAGCAACGGGACCAACTCATCCTTCATTGATGCGCGCGCCGCAAACGCATACCCGCAGCTTTTTGCGATAGTCGGTAAGTCAATGATGCTCGCCGCCGAAGCCTGCCCGCCGACCGACTCGTGGGCGAGATTATTGAGTACGATGTGCTTGAAATTATTCGGAGCGAGCCATCCGACGGTCGCTAGGGCGCCCATATGCATAATGGTCGCGCCATCGCCATCCAAGCAATACACGCTTCTGTCCTTTTTTTGGTGCGCAATGCCAAGCGCTATTTGGGAGGCGTGGCCCATGGAACCGACTGTAAGAAAATCTTTTCCAGATTTTTCGCCACGCCGTTTCCTCTCCTCATACAATTCGCGCGATATCTTCCCCGTCGTGCTGACCACAATATCACTCTCCCCCAAAGCATCTAACACCATCCCTATAGCTTCTTCCCTGCCGAGAGGAGCGTCTTTTGTCGTGCGTTTTACCGCCAAGTACGCTTCAAAAGTCCCACTCCGTACGAGAATGGCACACGGCTTCAGTTCCTTCCGCGATAATGCGCTAAGCCGCGCGACCTCCGCCGCTACGTTCTCCTCGGACATATCCGCCGATAGCACAGCATATGGAATTTCTAGCACTCCAAGCAGCTTGTCCGAAATCCGGCCTTGTTTGATGTGTTGCGGCTCGTCCGAAACGCCGGGCTCGCCGCGCCAGCCGATGATGAGCAGCATCGGGATTGAGTAGACTTCTTTGTCCGCAAGCGAAGTCAACGGATTAACTGCATTGCCGAGCCCAGAGTTTTGCATATATACAGCAGGTATACTGCCAGTCGCGAGGTGATATCCGGCAGCTATTGCTATTGCATTACCCTCGTTTGCAGCGGTGATTCGGTCAGTCTCTGGAACTTTTTCTTCTATATAAGCAAGGAACTCCTTGAGTAGAGAATCTGGAACGCCGATAAAAAACGAAACACCGTTTCGCTTCAGCGATTCAACGAATTGTTTAGGATGCACCATTGCCTTTGCGCTCAATGAGCGTGAGTATCTCCTTTATTGGCATGCAATATTCCGTTGAAGCCTCATTAGCTCTTCCGTGAGAAAGGATGAGTTCTGCAGTCTTCAGCATCGCCGGATACGCACTCCGAAGCAGGTGATTCGCGTAAATAACGACATTGACGCCCGCTTTTTCCAACTCACGTTCAGTAATGGTGTCATAGGTAGTAGGAACGGCAACGAGCGGAACTTTATGCTTGAATTTCTTGTATCCTTTGCAAAACACAAGGACTTCATCGGGAGTTTTCTCCTTGCTATGAACCATAATGCCGTCGGCGCCCGCGTCAATGTACCGCTTGGCACGTTTCAGTGCGTCCTGGATGCCCTTTCCCGCTATCATGCTCTCCAGCCGAGCGATAATGAGGAAGTCTGATGTAACTTGCGACTTCTTCCCTTCGTGTATCTTCTTGCTGAACAATTCTGGGTCTTCCAAATCTTGCTTTACAGAGGTGCCAAACAGGGAGTTCAATTTGAGCCCGCACTTATCTTCAATGATGACGCCAGAGACGCCGAGGCGCTCAAGCGTGCGTACGAGATACGGAAAATGCTCCACCTGCCCGCCGGTATCGCCGTCGTAGATAAGCGGCTTCGTCGTGATCTCTAGGACATCGTGGATCGTGTTGAAGCGCGAGGTTGAATCAACAAGCTCGGTATCGGGCTTGCCCTTCGCCGTGGAATCGGTGAGGCTTGAGAGCCACATGAAATCGAACTCCTCAACCCTTGTCCCCTTCTTGACTGAAGCGTGTTCGGCGATAAGACCAGTGATGCCGTTATGCACCTCGATGCCGCGGACGATCGTCTTCGCATCAAGCAAGCGACGGAACCGCTTGAGCCGGATGTCGGCGGTCGTACCGACTTCTTTCAGCACATTGTTGAGCGCGGTAGAGGAGATGTTGCGTGTGTACTTCGGTTCAACGAGCTTGCCGCCCCATGCCTTGAGCGTGTCAACGACCTGCGTGCGCGTCTCGCGCTGGACGCCGGTCTTCCAGTCGTCGCCATGCACTACATAGTCCGGCTTGAGCTTTTTTAGGTTCGGACGATAATCAAGCGTAGTCTGCGGAATGACGCGCGAGACGCCCTTAATGTTCTCCACCACCTCCTTGCGCTGGGAATATGGCATATACGGCAGGCGTTTGTAGCTCGCGATTGCTTGATCGGTTAAAAGCCCGACGGTCACTTCCCCGAGCTTCGCCGCTTCTTTGATAATATTCAAATGTCCGGGATGTACGAGGTCGGCACTCATGGCGACGTATATAACCTTCTTCTTGTTCTTTTTAATCATGCGTAGCAAATCTAAGTAAAACTTATAAGAGTCAGTGTATCTTAAAACCCTTGTATCTGCACGCTAGTTTCACTTGACAAATATATAAATTGTGAGGCGGCGTCCCCTAATGACGCCGTTTTTATTTTTGGGATACGAAATTCAAACCCGGCTTTCGGCAAAAAAGATGCCGCCGCTTTTTATGGCGACGGCATGTGCTACAAGAACTGACTAACTCGCGATTGCTTTCGGCACTGGGTCAAGACGGTATAACTCGTACTTGAATAGCCAGTGACGAGCTACTGCCCACAAGGCGTCAAACTTGAGACCGATAGGAGCACTCGTATTCAGAGCTCCAGTGTTCACTACGTGCTTGGCGAACATCGCACTTCCGGGGAAGAAAATGAAGTAGTATGGGTTCTCCTTTACCACGTCTGGAAGCTCGTCAAAAGACGAATATTCCATTGAGTGTGTCAGGTCATGTACCCACTCTTTCGCCTTCTCTCCCTTGCCGATTGATTCAAGGTGCTGTTTGGTAACTTCGCCGAGCTTCTGCCATGTCCATTGTTCTTTTGGCAGAGTTACGAGCTTCTCCGCGAGAATGTCGCCTTTCGGGACCTTGGAGAGCCAGTTGAAGAGTCGCTGGTTGATAATCGTCTGCTCGGCGTACCGAGCGTTCGCCTCATCATCCATAAACTCAATCTCGCAAAGCGCTTCAGGACCTGGTAGGTGTTTCTTTGAAAATGCATCGCGCTCGTCGAACATATACACTTCAGAAAGAAACCTGCTTTTCTTTTTTGCTACCATTTTCCGCAGAGGACTGTCCATCCTCTTTGCTTCTATTCTATTCACTACGGGTTCAATGACATTGCGAGCCGTTTCCGAATGCCGGAGCACGCTCCGGTCAAAAAACGACTCTTCAAGGTCATCATTGGTACCTTCGTAAAACCCGAAGTTCTTGGCGACTTCGCCCATCTCGGTCCCGCCGTAGGGAGCAAGAATTGACGTCCATGCCATTTCCGGATTAATCTTGCAGTTCAGACGCAAGGTTGAGAGATCCGTCTTTAAGTTGCTGAACGGCACGGCGAGAATCTGCTCCGTACGAAGTGTCATTCCACGCGACCGAATCATCTCACAGCCCTCCAAGATAAGCTCTTCAGGCATCGGACGATGCAGTACGTGTTCGCGGATAAAAGAGTCACCGGATTCAATTGCAAGAGTGATGCCTGTGCAACCGCCCTCTTGAAAGAGTTCCAGTCGTCTTTTACCCGCTTTGTGACGCGTCAGCTCCAAGCGGATTTGACAGTGCCATGGCGTACCAACTTCCTTCTTCCACCTCGTGGTGAATTCTTCCAGCCATTTTTTATCGTAGCCGAAAATATCATCCTGGAAGTAAATCATCTTGGCGGGCCAGTTGTCACGAATGGTTTGTCCTTCATTCACGATTTCATCAACGGAACGTAGGTTGAGACGGAACCCGCCGTACATTTCGTTGTATGCAGGCGCGTAACAGTAGCTGCAGGCAAACGGACAACCGATGGAACAGAAAATACTCTTGATTTCGCTATCGCGAAGTACGGGATATTTTCCGTACACGAGTTCGCGATTCGGTACTGGGAATCCTTCAGCCATTCGCTCTTCGTCAAAGTGAGTCCCAGACTGGGTCTCTCCTTGTAGAATTCTGCGAAAATTTCGGAAACCTTCCCCGCGTACTACCCAATCGGCATGCTTAGCGCATTCTCCGGTGAAGTAGGTCGCGTGAGGTCCACCGATAATGACTTTTGAGCCCATTAGACGCACCTTGTCGCATGCCTGAAAGGCCTTAAGATGATACCCGGTCCAAATTGAGAAGCCGACGATATCAGGCTTCCATTCCTCAATTTTCTTAAAAAGAGGAGTGAAGTCAGCTACGTCCACAAGCTCAACATGAACATCCCAACCGGTTTGACGCGCGAGTCCTGCGAGATAGAGAATCCCCAAGGGCTCGATTATGTAGTTCCTTCCTACAAGTATTATTTTCTGGCCCATTGGACCCTCCGATATTTAGTAGTTTGAAGTTGAAGACAAGTCAAAGACCGTCCAGCGATGATTGTTGCACATTTTTATATCTTCGCAAGATGGTGTATACTCTCAAAAATGACTATGGCTAGGCAGAAGATCAAGAGAAACGCTAATTTTTGGTTCGGTAAAAGAGTATTGGTAACTGGAGGTGACGGTTTCTTGGCCGCCAACCTCGTCCAGGCTCTTTTGGCCGAGGGAGCTGTGGTAGTCACCACGATAAGGCATAATCGTCCTATTAGCACTTTGCTGCTGCTTTATGAAAATGGGAATCCGACGCTCGCCGACGTAGAGCACACTAACCTTCTCAATTATCAGGAAGTAAGGCGTCTTTGCGATAGGCATCAAATCGATACGATCTTTCATTTGGCAGCAACAGCTATAGTGAGCGACGCGGCAAACTCTCCGATGTCGGCTATTGAGAACAATGTCATCCCAACTCTGAATCTCTTGGAGGTAGCCCGGATGAACAAGATCCGCAGAGTAATCGTGGCTTCTTCAGACAAGTCTTATGGAGACCATGCTTTCGGCATGACAGAGCAACTGCCTTATCTGGAGGGCTACGCCCTGCGCGGTCTGGACGTGTACAGCGCCTCAAAAGTGTGCGCCGACATGATCGCCCAGGCCTACGCTTTTCAATTCCGTCTGCCTGTTGCAGTAACCCGATCTTGCAACATATTCGGCCCCGGAGACTTGAACTTTACCCGACTGATACCGAGAACCATAATGAGTCTTCTTTCTGGTCAGCCTCCAGTCATTAATCTTGGAAATGAAAAAGTCTTGCGTGAGTACATTTACGTGGAAGACGCTGTCAGGGCCAATATGCTTATAGCCGAACGACTCGAAGATTATTATGGCTCTGACAAGCAAAACATTCCGAGATGCGGAGCCTCTGTGTACGGTTGGCCGGCCTTTAACATCGGCTCATATGTTGAAAAAGAACTTAGGGGAAATTTCAAGAATTGCGAAAAAATAAAGAGTGTAATAGACGTTATCTCAATTCTGAATAAGCAGATAAAAAATATTCGACCCATCATTATAGAAAAACCGGCGAATTTTATCGAGATTCCGGATCAATACCTCGACTCATCCAAACTAAAGGCGTTGGGCTTCCAGCCGCGAGTTTCTTTCGCTAAAGGATTGGCGAAGTCTGTGACCTGGTACAAAAAAAATTTTGGAACTCTAGAGAAGATGGCTCACCATTACACTAACGGCAATTCAGAAAAAACTAGAGGCTTTCGCCGCGACCGCATCCATGTCGAGCGCAGCAAGGCAGTCAGGGTACGGCTTGAACACGTGGCCTCCGACACAGAGGTCCGCACGCGTAAATAACGCTGCTGGGATGCCGGGGCCGTACTGGTCCTGACCCCACCAGCTTATTCGCCCGAGACAGGTGGACATGATGACCGGCGAACGGCCAAGATGCGCCGCCAAGTGGCCGACGCCCGTATCAAGCGAGACGACTACCCTTGAGCCAACGATAAGATTCATAAGCTCCTGGAGTGACGCACGGCCAGCAATGACGACTGCTGGCAGTCCCGCCGACGCCTCGGCCACTTCGGAAGCATCGCCAGCACCGCCAGAAAGGACCAATGTGATGCCGGGCATTAGCTTATGCAACTCAACAAGCAAGGTTCGCATTTGCTCCGTCTTCAGTCCGCGTGTTTTGCTTCCAGAAAACAGATGCACGATGACATAGTTCCCGCTGATGCTAAACTTCTCCGCGACGCCGACCATCGGCACGTACTGAAGCGTCAGACGCTCGTGTGCTATCGGCACCCCGAGAGCCTGCAAAGCATCGCATTCATGCAGACGCACTGATCGATCACGCATCGGTCGCGGGAGCAAGTAGTCGTACAGAAAAGGATTCACAGAAGAGAAGTCGTCAAATCCTGCGAGCGATCCTCGTTTGGCGAGTAAACGACCCATGAGCTTGGCGGACAGATTCAGCGTGCCTGCCGTGTAATTGGTGAGTACAATTTCGCTTCCTCGCCATCGTTGCCACATCTTCATGAGTGCCGGTAGGTTTCGGCGATTTGCCTCAACCACCTCCAGCCAAGGTTCGCCCGCGAACAAGTCTTTCAGCATTCCGGCGCGGCTGCCGACGACGATGGCACACCGAGCGTCAGGATGCTCCGCACGGATGTTCTCTAAAAAATATTTGCCCATCAACGCGTCGCCGATGGAAGCGGGCCGGAAGGTAAGTGCTTTAAACATGGAGGAGACGGCGCATTAAGGTATCAATATTTTTCGCGCGCTTTTCCCAACTGCTGTTTTCAGCGAGAGCGCGTGCAGCTTCAGCCTTCTTCGGGTCGCCCTTGAGAGCCTCCGTAATAACGCGAGCGAAACTCTCGCCGTCGTCTGGCTGAGCAAAGAACACCTCCCGCTCCGAGACGATATCCCGGATGGATGGAATATCCGAAGCAACAATAGGCTTACCGGAAGCGAGATATTCAAAGAGTTTGACTGGGGAAGTTTCCACACGCGAAGCCTCTTCCTTCGCCGTATTCGGAAGAACGAGCACGTCCGCCGCTTTCTGGAAGAGCGGTATTTTGTCAGACGGCTGATGCGGCACGAAGGCGATGCGCGGCAGTCTTCGTTCGCCGATATATTTCTGCAACGCGCTTCTATCTTCCGGCGTTCCGCCTACGAAAAGTACCGAGACTTCAGCTGGCAGAAATGCCGCCGCATCGGCAAGAGTATGCACGCCTTTCCATGCGAAGAGATGTCCGGTATAGAGCGCGATTTTCCCGGTTGACGGCAGCCCAAGCCTTTTACGCGCCTCCGTTTGTGTAACGGAAATATCAAAGGTTTTCACATCCACCGCATTTGGCTGGCGCAGCATCCGCTCGCTGGATATAAGATAATGGAGAGCGATGTATCGTAGTTTATGCGAGTTTGTAACAATAAGCCCCGTAACACGCTTGAATACGAAACGATTGATAAAATCCAACGAGCTCATATAAAAATCGTGTATCTCCACAAAGACCGGCATGCCTCGAAGCAGTGGCAAGATAACGTCGCGAATATCCGGCGCATATATAATGGCCATCCGCTCGTGACGTAATTTTAAATACGCAGATATATTGAACGTAAGCACCATGAGTAAAAATCCGAACGTGCCAAGAGAACTCATCGTATCAATGCAGGCGAGCCGGCGTATGACGAATCGTGGCGAGATCTTGTAGAGCTCAAAAACATCTTCCGTCGGCTTGTACTCATTATGGCGACGCGGGACCCACAGCTCCACTTTCCAACCGAGCCGCGCGAAATGGGCACAAGTTTGCAGGACAAACGGCGTTAGCGTCTTTTCAGATGGAAAACGCCAATGCGATAGGTAGATAAGCTTCATGTTGTGTTGCCAAGTATAACCTTCTTACTTCCGCGTAAAGATGCGCGATACGCGCTTGCTCTTTGCGGCAAGATTTTCGCCTATAAGATGATTGATGAGCCAAATATAACTACGGCACGGTACCGGCAACGGGCGCTCGCGCGGTACGGCAAGCAGGTCAAACGGCGCGCTGTCGGTGTGCGTGAACCATGCCCGCGGCGCGATAAGCATCGTCACGAGCTGAGCGCTTCTCACACGAGCTACCTGCGCATCAAGCGGGAAATAGAGCCTATATCCGCGCTCTGTAAAAAATTGTTCAAGCGCACGCGGAGATGCCTTATGCGCTCGCAATTGCGACAGATTGACTTCAAATAGTATAACTGGACGAGCGCGCTCTATGAGTCGTGTCCCGCCATGGAGCACTTCCAGCTCCATACCTTCAACATCCATCTTGATGAAATCCGCATGCGCCACTTCGTCGTCAAGCGTCGTGACTGGGATGTCGCCGCCAGTGATGATGAGTGTATTCGCTCCGGCGTTTGACGCATTACGCACGAAAATCGTGCCACTCCCCTTTTTGCTTCCGAGTGCTGTACAGAATGCGCTGAGCGGAACGCCATTCTCTTCTGCATTGCGTACTAAAAGATTGAAGGCCCGGATGGACGGTTCAAAAGCCATCACCTTCTCGACTCCTTTCGTAATCGGCAGTGCGAACGTCCCGATGTGCGCTCCGATATCAACGACCGTACTTTTTTCATTCACGAATCGTCGCGTCATCTCGATCAGATGCCCGATCGGGTATGCTTCCTTCTCGAGCGTATCTGCCATCTTTTTGTCGCTTTCGCACTCAATCTCGAACACGCCGTAGCGTGTGCGTATCTTCTTTGTCTCGTATTCCATACTCTTTATTTCCATCGTGCGCGTAAGCGCTGCAGAAGCGGATACAGCGAAGATTTCCTAACCCAATATTTAAAAGTGCGCAGAACACTACTCTCGTCTATGTGAGCCGGATACCGGCGCGCACGAAGCGGCAGTACTTGCAGTTTTTCTACATCGATAGGTTTCCGATGCCAGATAAGGCGATCGCAGCCAGAGATGCAGAGCGTCCCGTCGTAGAGCTGGAAGAGTTTTGTTTCGTACTGATGATCGACATGAAGCGCCTCAATGGAATTGTCTGTTATGCAGAACTGTGGGAACAACTCCGAAAGTACGAAAAATGCATTCGCCTCGTTTGCGGCTACCAATTCATATCCCTTGCGCTTCCCCAATTCCACAAAAGCACGGAGGGATGAACCCTGAAACACTTTCATGTCGCGCGGTTGGATGAAAGTGATGTCATTTGGAATAGAGGGATTGAATTCCACAAGCATGACGCGCGGACGGTAGTCGGAGAGAGATTCCCAGAGATGATATTCGTTCCCGTCAATATCAAGAGAGAACAAGTTGAACGTGTGCGGTAAGGGTGTACGCCTGAATAGGTTATCGAGCGAATCTTCTCCTTCAAAAGACACGAACGCATTCACGCAGTGCGCGCGGCCACTGCCAGAATATTCCTGCTGTAGTTTTTCAAAATAGGTCTTATCGGCTTCTATCAGCACGCCAGCCCACCCGCGATCTTTGATAAGGTGCCAGACATTGCTCCCGTGCTTGCCGTTCAGCGCACCAAGCTCCACGCACCAGCGCGCTCTTTCGCCGATAGTCTCAAAGATTTTCTCAAGAACGCCGTCCTCACCGTGCTCGGAGGTGATATTGAGATTAAAGTCCAGTAGATTCATAAATCATACTTTCCCAAGTTTTTTTGAGGCCATCTTCCAATCGGACCTGCGGTTGCCAGCCGAGCTCTTGCCGCGCTTTGGAAATATCCAAACGAAGGGACAGAGGCGGAACAGGCGGCTTGCCTGAAGGCATGACTCGAATTTCTTTGCCCGCAATGGCATGAATTCTTTTTGCAAGATCGGCAATGGTCACAGCTTCGCTACCGCTAATATTGTATACCGCGCATCCGGTGCCGTCTTTTTGCAAACTCGCCTTAATGGCTCCGACAACATCATCTACATATACCGGTTCGCGCACCTGGCTGCCGTCGCCATCCAATAGAATTGGCTCACCACCGCGTACAGCTTTTATAAAGGCGGCCACCATGCCATGATCGCTGCCTGGCCCATATATATTGTTAGAGCGCAATATGATCGCGGAACGGAGCGTTTTTACATCAACCCTTTCCCGAATAAGCAGTTCTGCCGCGTATTTTGAATGCCCGTATGCCGAGGAAGGGGAAATTTCATCTTCTTCCGAGATAGGTGATTCCGACTCCTTATACACAGCTACCGTGGACATGAACACTAACTCGGATATATGCCGAATTTCCATGCTGCGGAGCAGGTTTTTTGTCGCCTGCACATTGGCTTTTTCAAGGTCGGCCGCGGATCCGCCGGCTAAACCCGCAATATGCAGCACACATCCGAGATCGTCGGGCAATTGTGTACCTAATTCAGGGTTAGTCAAATCACCCACGACCACCGACCAGCCATCAAGGTGGAGACTTTCGGCCGACTTCTCTCTTTGAACTTGTAAAAAAACCTCTGTGTCTAGTCCAAGATATTCAGGATGCATTCGAAGCTCATAAACAAGATGCCCGCCAATGAAGCCGCCGGCTCCAGTGATGAGAATTTTTTTCATACACTAGCCCGCCTGTGCCAACTTTTGGCCGAAAAACACGGGCATTTCTTTCTGCAGAATATCCGCCAGCTCCTTTTCTTTGAGACAGCGGGTATTTTGCGAACTGAAATACGGGATAGTGAGATTCTTATATTTGGCATAAGCGGTCTTCAGTTCTTTGGAGGCATAATGGGGCAAGATGACGAAATAGCCGTTGCCGAGATCCTTCGCCAATACAATCTCGTTCTTGGAGATAAGCACTTCGTGCATTTTTTCGCCGGGTCGGACGCCGATATTTTCAACGACCGTTTTACTGTCGCCGAGCTGTCGCACCATGACCCTTGCCACCATATCCATGGTGGCCGAAGGCATTTTCATAACGAATACCTCTCCCCCTTTCGCCGCCTCAAAGGCTTGAAAGACGAGACCAATGGCTTCTCGGGTGCTCATCAGAAACCGTGTCATGCTTCCATCGGTCAACGTGATCTTGTTATTTTTCCGGATCTGCTCCGCAAACAAGGGAATGACACTGCCGGTAGTGCCGATCACATTGCCGCCCCGTATGCACATGAACGTTGTGGCCGAGGGATAGTTTTTGTTTGCATTGATGACCAATTTCTCGCCGCACGCCTTGGTGACGCCGTACAGATTATACGCCTCCACCGCTTTGTCGGTGGAAACATCCACCACTTTTTTGACGTTGTTCCAAATGGCCGCCTCGATAATATTCTGCGTGCCGTAAATGTTCGTCAGCACCGCTTCCCAGGAGTTGTCTTCGCAGATGGGCACATGCTTCAATGCCGCGAGATGAAATACGTAATCCGCTCCGCGCATAGCGAAGTTCAGGATGTTCTTGTCGCGCACATCGCCAATGATGAACTTGATCCTCGGATCCGGAAATGCGCGACGCATCTCCACCTGTGCATGTTCTCCGCGCGAATAAATGCGAATCTCTTTGGGGCTGAACCGCTCCAATGTCTGTCTGGTAAGCTCCCGCCCCCACGCACCGGTGCCTCCCGTTACAAGAACAGTCGTATTGTCGAGTAAATGCGCCATGTTATTTCTACGTTACCATGAACTTGCGCATCCGCAAATGCATCACGGTGAGCCATATTTCCCCTGTAACGTGCGAATGAATATGCCCATGAGGCCTTCGAGGGTCTTGATCGTATCTCTTATGTATTTGATATTGGAGGTCGAGATATCCGTCCAGGTGACTGGGATTTCATGTATCGTGTAGCCGAGTTTCGTAGCCGCATATACCGTTTCGGCGGGGCCTACATGCCGATTATCATACTGATGCTTGAAGATATTCACCGCGGCGTTCCGGCGATACATTTTACAACCGGCCATAACATCCGAAAACAAAATGCCAGTACCGACACGAAAGAGCCAGCGAAAACCCTTCCCAGCCAGGATTCGGAGTGGAGGTTGGTTCACTACCGCGCGCGAATGTCTGTGTTCGCGCGTTGCGATAACAACGTCACACTCGGGATGCTCGTCTAAATACTTCTTAAACACTATGCATTGTGAGACGTCATACGAAGCGTCGGCGTCGGTCTCCCAGACAAGATCTCCTTTCGCCTCAAACATACCCGTGCGCACCGCGGCACTGCGACCTTGGTTTACGGAGTAGCCCGCGACGACCAGCTGCGGGTTCTGCACCGCGCGCTCAAGTAACATTTCTCGCGTGCGGTCCGTACTGCCGTCGTCAACCGCGATACATTCGAACTCATCCAACGCGCGACACATGCGCTCAAAGAAGGGGTCAAAATATTCGCGCAAACGTTTTTCCTCATTATAGAACGGGATAACAATCGATATCATATGAGTGTTTTATTTTAGCATGGAATCAATTTGTCCGCTCATAATGAATCTTTTTGAGCGCTTCTCGTTCGCGCCGGCGCGCTTTCGCATAGTGCCAAGCAATTTGCGCTCTGCTTTCGCGCCACCGCGAAAGTTCATCCGGGAGCGCGCTCCCCGGATGAAAAAGAACCTCTATCACACCCGTTCCCGCATGGGCAATACCCGATCGAGCGATGTCTTCATTCATATGCCCCGAATAGAGGAACCCGACAAACCAATCGTTCGTCCGGATCCCAAGCGCGCGGGCACTCTTTGTGGCGCGCTGGGACAGCATCGCGAGCACAAGTCGAGCGAGCACATTCACGGGAGACGGTATGCCACACAAAAAGAAGTTTTCCCGAACGATGCGCACGGCGCCCACTCCTCTTATAGCCATCAGTTCTTCAAAAACGAACGGTATCATATGCACATGCTGATGGCCATTCACTGTAAGTGCATTCGTTCCAAGCGCGGTGCGGACAACTGCGCACTGCTTCTCCATCTCAGCGCGTACTTCGCGCCGGAGCGCCGCGCGCGTTTGGTGTGAAGCGAACAGGTACGCTCCCCAGAGTCCCGCGATTGAATGCTTGAACACGCCGCGTGCGTCCACAAGATGCGGGATAGTCGGAAAAGGTAAAAGCGCCTTCCCTTCGGTAAGGGTAAGATGCACCGCAAGCGTCACATACGCAGCACGTTTTTTATATTCAGACAACGCATACTCAACTGCCTCGCCGTTCGTCAGGATGCTTACCAGCCGTACAGGCCCTTCGTCAATAACTTTAAGTATCGTATCAGTGATGCCGCGCGTGAGACCAAAATCATCCGCAGTAATAGTAATGGTGCGTTTCATAGATTATCTTTGTTGATCGTGACATTGCTTTTCCGCGCGACAACGACGAGACTCACACCGAACGGGAGCGAGAATAGCCGAATAAAAAATGCCTCAACCGTAACGACGAGTGTGAAAATCCAATTGAGAAATCCGTCCGCTAAAGACGACGACCCTGAATGTCCCATGAGTCGAACGAGTGCGGCAGGAAAAAAGAGAAGCATATTCCAGTAGCTCAGACCGACAGGTTCATATCCGGTTTTTTGTAAGAGAGTCGTGAGTGACAGTCGTGTATATCGACGGAAATGTTTGTTCATCACATCGTGCTCGCTCCACAAAAACGTAAACGCTGGAACGGTAATGATAAGCAGTCCGTCTGGCGTCAGTGCTTCATGTAGTGACTGTAGAAAAGAAAGATCATCTTCAATGTGTTCAACAACATCAAAAAGCCCGACAAGCGCGTAGCGACGTGAGAGCGCCTCTTCATAGGTAGCATAGGTGACGATATACCCGCGTGTCGCGGCCTCGGCACGAGCCGCCGCATCGGGTTCATATGCATACACCTCGGAGCCAAGACGTTTAAGCTCTGCGAACATTCCACCGAATCCTGCCCCAAAATCGAGAATGGGGCCAGCTACTGCATTCACGCTGGATCGCGTAAGCACGGCACGAATCGCTCGCGCCCTGCCAAAGTACCACCACGAGGTTTCGGCCTCTTTCAGCATCTCAAAGGCTTCTTTTTTCATATCTTTTCAAAGATAGTATAGTCGTGCGTCGTGGTGGAAACTTTATATAACTGGAAATGGTCCTTTTCCATATTTGTATATGCGTCGGTTCTTAAAATAATTTCATCAACTTTACCTTCCGTGATTACCGGCAGTTGTTCCTTACCGATATACCAACCGGCCGGGTCGAAGTACTGGTAATAATTGTCGCTATGTATAAAGAGAGCTGCTTCAGGCACGTTATAGAAGAAGACTGATGTCGTCGGAAGTACGGTAGCGAAGTGCGCTTCCAAAAATGCGGTCTTGTTCCGATTGTACGACTCTGCAACAAATGAGCTGAACATAACTTGATATGCACCGATAAGAGTCAAAGCAATAACGGCTAGAAGTACCATCTTTCCCGGGTTGAAGAGACTAGTAGTTGCCCGCACAACAATCAGTAACGAATTCGGGAAGAATAGCAGTGAAAGTACTTGTGCCTCAAAGAGATACCTATACCAGCCTGCGGTACGCAGATACGCGACAATAATAAGAAGCGAAAAACCAAGCGCAACTATTTCGGCGATATGGATCGCTTCTCGCCTGCGCAAACGAATCCATAGAGCACACACCCACACGCCCATAACGCCCATAAGATACAGAGGACCTATGCCGATAAACAAGCGTTGAATGTTCCCTAAGATAACTTCGGACAGATTGGGGAGCTGATACGGATTCGCATAGTAGGAGAGAATACTTGCGAGCGAATCCCCTCCCTGGAACTGCAAAAGGAGCCAGAGGAAGAGCGGGATGACTCCTACTCCTGCAGCTATAAGAATTTCTCTAATACTCAAGGTCTTACGGCGCCATTCAATGAACACGCCGACGGCGATAGCTGGTATGAGTAGCAGAAAGGTCGGTTTGGTGGCAACACAAAGGCCAGCCAAGAGTCCTGCGAGAACGAACCAGAGATATTTCCTAGTTGTACTTGAAAGAGCGATGGTGAGAAATAGAAGAGAAAGTACGAGATACATGAGCCCCGGCACTTCGCCTAAAACGCTTTTCCCGTTGCCGTAGAGCGTCGGCAGAGTGGCTAGGAGAGCTAGTGCTCCGAGGGCTAATCCCGGACCAAAGAGGCGCTTGACGAGAAAATAGCCCGCGAGAAGAAACCCGAGGATGAACAACACCATAAGCGAACGCGCGGAGAGGACGCTCACGCCGAACGCCTTGAACCATCCCGCAAGCGGATAGATGAGCGGATATCCGACAGTAATGAGCTTCGAAGACGGCTCAATAGTGTCCGGTGCCACTCGTAACCCTGTCTGGCCGTAGGTTGCAAGATTGGCTGCGGCCTGCGTGAACATTCCCTCGTCGTACCAGACCGGCGGACTTTCCTTAAGATGATACGTAGCGAAAAACCCGGCAACGACAAAAAGTAATACAACGAGTATCGTATACAGTCTAGTATTCATGGGAGATTATTATAGTATAGCGTCTTACCAAAACTTTAGCTTGCGGGCGGCAAAAATAGTCATTTTGAGCAAGAGCCAGCCGTGTTTCCACCGGCTGATGTTCGTCTCTCCATACACGCGCTCTTTGTAGCGTACCGGCACTTCAATAATTTTAAGATTGAGCTTTGCTGCACCGAAGAGAAGGTCGAAGTCGCCGAATGGGTCGAAATCGCCAAAAAACGCGCGGTTTTCTTGTATGCTCTTGTAGTCTTTTTTCCAGAGGACTTTCGTCCCGCAAAGTGTATCCTTGAGTTGTTGCCCGAGAATAGCTGTAAAGGCGAGGCTGAAGAATTTATTGCCGAAAAAGTTCAAGATGCGCATAGCCCCTTTCTCAACCGGATACACGAGGCGTGAGCCGTTGATAAAATCTCCCTGATGGCGCACCATAGCACGGTAAAATTTCTCCATATCTTCTGGAGGAACGGTCATATCGGCATCATAGATAGCAAGAATATCTCCCGTTGCCATATCAAAGCCCTTGCGCACAGCGTCTCCCTTCCCATTGCCGTCTTGAACGGCGTAGCGAATACGTTTATCTCCTGTATATTCTTTCGTTACCCGTTCTATCTCTGCAAGTGTGTTGTCTTTGGAGTGGCCCTCTATGAAAATGATTTCCGTAAGAGGACCGAGCGAAGGTAATTCTTTCACGATGCGTTCTATAGTCCCCGCCTCATTACGCGCTGGCACAATAATTGAAAGTGATGGATTGTCAGTCCTTGCGTTCGGCAGAGGACGCGCCACAACATAGTGAATGAGGCCGAGTTTAGAAAACGGCCAGATATTCGCGAGCACTTTGTTGCAAAGAGAGGAGAGTAGCGGAACATATATGGGCAACAGCATCTTATTCCCTTCGCGTATCGTTTCAAAGCCCGCCAAGTATAAGAAGTTACGGAGGTCATGAGGAGAGAGCCAGTTCTGCTCGACTGACTGCGCGCGCAACCGAAGCACCGACGCGAAACGCAAGATGGGTTCCCAAAGAGAGTTGTATTGTGTGATTACGACTCTCCCATCGACAACGAGAGTGTCGCGTGCACTCCGTAAGAATTCTTCAATGTCTTGAGTATAGCCGAGTACGTCTGAAAGGACTATGTAGTCATATTTCTGACCGGTTTCAAGACCTCTGAAAGACCTGTCCAGTGTGCCAATCACTTTATCCTTTGGAACGAGAAAAACCAGTAGTCTGTCGACATACTGATGATAAAAATGACCGTGCTTTTTTACTTCTTTGTCCAAGTACATGAAGAATAGACAGTACTGGTGATAGCTCCCGACCGCACTGTGAATAGAATGGTACACGAATTGAAGAAATCACGATAGAAGCCATCATAGAGCGGCGGAATATTAATCACGAGAAAGACCCCTTTGTATTCTGGAAATATGTCGCGCTGTTCAGCCTCAAATTGTGGTGCCGCAGTAAAGTGGGACTTATATTTACCGATACGTTTCAGCTCGTATGCGCCGATATCGTTATGGGTATTGACCCTCTCTATACCATCCGTCGCTGAAAGATACGCGAGTGTCGGGTTAAGCACCGCCGGTACGCTGCCGTAGACTTTCCCGAAGCTGAACTCTTCTATAAACGCCGCGTTGTACGCCACGCCGACGCAGACGATTATGACGGCTGCCATACCGAGTAGAGACCTCCGTACACGCCACAGAAGCGCCGCTATGCCCGCCACAAGAAACGAACTCGCGATAACGAGGAATGACATATAGAAACCAACAGGACCCGAACCGCCGTTAAATGCTGTAAGTATGTTCCAGTCCCCGCGAATGACTCGCGAAAACCATTCTGTCTTTGGGTACAGCGACACAGTTTCCGGCGATACGAACAGGAGCGCGATAAGCGCTATTGAAACGAGCGCCCCAGCGACGATCGCACGCGCGTGTTCACGCAAAGAAAAAGAAATGAAGATTTGTGATAAAACAGCTCCAGAAAGAGTGCATAAAGGAACGATTGTAAACATAAGATATTTGTCCAGAGCACCTCGAGAGAAATCAAAGAGGATAAAATAAAACACGAATCCTAATGCGAGATACCAGAGAAACGGTGTCGCTTTTCTCAATATATCCTTTGAGACAAAAAGAAGTGGAACTACAAGAAGTGGCGATAAATAAAATACTGCTTTGATTGATTGGATAACAACTTGCAAATAATTTCTTCCAGACAGATGCACGTAGTAAAACGCATGCGAAATCATGCTGTCTATGCGGAACGCCGGATTGAAAAAAGCGGCCACCGCAAAAGCGGTTCCAATAAGAACGACGACGAATGCTCCTATTGCCCCAAAATAGGCAAAACGCGCCATCGTAAGTTCTTTACGCTTTTCAAACAAAAAGTCCGCTATGAATGCGCCTATCACCAGAACGAAAGAAAGTTTTACTAAAAGGCCCGTTACCAACGCGAGAGCGAGGAGGAGAATCCATCGTTTCGTCTCTTTTTGATTCTCTCGCGAGCGGTCATAACAATAGAGAGTCGCGAGGAACAACGTCGGCAGTATCGCCCCGTCCGTGTCGAGCATGAGCGATGACCAAACACCATAAAAAGAGACGGCATACAGGAAAAGCGCCCACATAGCAGCTCTCTCGTCGAATCGGCGCCGTACAACGAAGAAAAGAAGTACGGCTGAAATAAACCCGAACATGAGCGGCATGATGCGCAAGTTCTCTCCACCAAAAACAAGCGCGTCGGCTCTAAGAAGAAACGCGGTCAGCGGTGGGTGGGTTAAAAAAGAGCTCGCTTCGGAAAGTCCCGCTTCGGCGGCAATCGCTGTTTTGAACTCGTCTTGTTGGTACGGGACTGATAATCCAGGCAAACGCACCACAACAAACAAAATTAGGAGTCCGATTAGGAGTACATGTGTTTTTGGATTCATACTGCCGTTTTGAATATGAACCGCTGATAAACAAAGAAACTTTCAATAGCAATGAGCGCGCTCGCAAGTATTTGAGCGATGATGTAATGCAGGCCAGTCTGTTCAACGAACAGATACACGAGGAGTGTGTTCAATGAGAGATTAACGACAGCGACAAAAAGATAAGCTCCCATCTGCATATGCATACCCTCCTGCGAGCGGTCGCCGAACGTCCAGAATTTATGGAGAACGAAACTGACAAAAAACGCAAAAACGAAAGCAATTATCGCGGATGCAAGATACCAGATGCCAAAGATGTCGGTAAAAAGATAGAGAAATATTATGTCGGTACCGAACGCCGTACTGCCGGAAAGCAGAAAACGAAAAATTTTCGTATGCGCCGGATATCGCTCGTCGAGCCGTACATACAGGTCTCCGACTATTTTTATCATAAGAAAAGTGCATTTAGCATAGCACGGCACACTTTCATAATTTAATAACAAAGAAATGATGGTACGGACTGCCGAACGGCACAAAATTGCGAATGATTTTCCCGTGCATAGAAAGCATATCGCGTATACGTTGCACTGGGTACCCACGCTTGCAAAGCTCCCAGTAATGCTGACCGTTGAAGACGTGTTTCTTTGGGAATGGGATTTTCACTGAAAAATATATCTGTGGCAAGAATGGAATTTTTTAGAGAGAAAGAAAACATCGGCCCGAAGTGTGGAATGCTTATGACAACATGTGTCCGCGCAACACGACAAAGTTCTGAAACTGCTTTATCAAAGTCTTCAAACGGTAAATGTTCTAAAACTTCAAATGCACATGTAACATCAAAAGACTTGTCGACAAACGGAAGCTCTAGAACACTTCCAACTACATCAGGGTTTAAATCTTTCGCGACATCCACGGATGTATAAGAAACGTTCGTGTTCTGTTTTATAAAACTGCCAAACACTCTGTCGCCTACTCCGACCTCAAGTATTGATTGCGGACTAAGCGCTAATGTTTCTTTTAGTTGCCAATAATAACTGACGAACCGCCCTTCAAAAGCGTATTTACTAAAATCGTAGTGAGACTTGCAGACCTGCTGTGAATTATTCATATCGCTTGAATTGAGTCTAGTATCGTAGGAATGAGACGCTGTAACGAATGGTGTTCGCGGATATATGCGGGACCGGCGTTTTCAAGCGTTTTGAGTGCAGAATCATTAGTGCGGACCGGTAGCCCGCACGCGAGCGCCTCAAGTACTACTTTGTCCAAACTCCCTGTTTCGCTTGTATGTATGAGATAGGTGGCTTTTCTATATTCGTCCCGCAGTTGCGACTGGCTAATGCCACCCAAAAACTGTACGCGGACGCCAAGCGAGCGTGCAAGTAACTCAAGATTTTTTCGTTCAGGACCCTCTCCTGCGATACGCAACTCCTTATTCTCTTTCGCCGCAATTCGTATGGCGAGGTCGTGCCGCTTACTCGGCATAAGCCGTCCGACTGAGAGCAGACAATCTCCGCGCGAGACAGTTTGGTCGGGAGAAAAGAAGTCTGTGTCTATACCATGTCCCATGACTCTGACATTGGCGCTTTTGAGCCTGAAACTCTCTTTAGACGCCGTAAATACGACATGCGCAAGGAGAGTTGCAATTCGTAGTTTCAGATTAACGCTCTTGTGCGTATACCACAGCGCTATTCGTTTATTCAAAAGCCTCCACAGAACTCCCGCCACCACGACATATTCAGGATTCATATGCACGAAGATAACATCATATTCTTTACGTAACTTCCATGCGAGCGAAAATAACCTAACCGACCTACGTATACTGCCAGCCGACTTCCCAAGCTCGTAAACTTTCACATTATCAGCTACCGTGCGTTCGCCGTTACGCAAGCAAATAACAGTCACTTTTTCGCAATGCTTTGAAAATTCTTCTATCCAACGGACAAAAAACCCGAGGATCGGGTCATTGATATCAACCGTTTGCGTACAGATAAGTAATTTCATTCGTGTCCTAGCGTTTGCGAGAGGTCAAGAGCTATACGAGACGGAATATCGCCGACTGAGGTGAGATGCGCAAGCGCTACTGCTTTAGCGTGAATGGGGAGCTGATGGCGTACGGCGTTGTCTTCAATGAGCCCGACGATGTGGAGCGAGAGCGCAGTCGGGTCTGCGACCGGAACGGATAGAACGTCTTCATAGCCCTTGAAGACTTCACCAACGATGCCAACGTCAGTCGTGATAATAGGGACCTTAGCGAGCGCCGCCTCAATCAACGTCCTACTGTAACCCTCATAGGCACTCGCCTGAATGAATGCCTGCGCGCTCGCTATGAGCGCTCGCACGTCCGGACGCTCTCCGAGAAATATAACCTTGTCCCCGAGACCGAGGTGGCGCGCCATCCTCTCCAGCCGTCCACGTTCGCTCCCCTCGCCGACTATAAAAAGCCCCACCATCGGATACTGCTTGGCGACAAGCTTAAGCGCGGCAAGAATGTCTTCAATGCGCTTCTCCGGCTCCAAACGCCCGACCGCGATGAGTGTGAAAGTGAATTGGTGTTCGGGCAAGCGCATAAGAGTTGGTACGGTTACATCAACGGTTATCGGTATTACTGACGGCTCCGGGATACGGAAACCGTAACGAGCGACGAGCGACACTTTTACACGCTTCGATACGGCGCGAATTCCGTCCGCCTCAGGCAGAACGCGGTCGGCGATACTGCGGCGCCAGCGATTCAAAAACGGCATGCGCACACGCGGACTTCTCCAATTCCCGCTTTTTATAAACCATGGGGAGAGGAAGTCAGTGTGCACTTGGATATGTAACTTCGCCCGCGTGCCGGCTGCCGCGCGGAGCGCGGCGAGCCCGTGTTCAAACGGGTCCTGCGCCGAAATGACTTCAATGCCGTGTTTCAAAACTAGCTCGTGCGCTCGCTTCGCGAGCAGGATGCAAAAATAAATTCCCGTCCTGTTCTTCTCTCGCGTCTCTATATGCAGAAGAAATAATATGCAATTCACCTATCGCTTCAGCATACGCGCGCATACGCGTGCGCGCGGCGCTATTGGCAACAAATATAGTAGGGTCGTTTGAGATAAAGAGGATTTTCATGAGAGGCTGTTCATAAACTGGACCGTCGCATCAAGCATATGCGGGAGCGAGAATTCGTCCATACGCCTCCGCGCGGCATCCGCGCGCGCCCGAGCCGCCACTGGATCGCGCGCCACGTCCACAAGCGCCTGTTCCAACGCATCATCATTCCCTGGCGGCACCAGGAGCCCCGTTTTCCCATGCTCAAGTAAAGTTCTGTGGAACCTCGCATCGGTCGCGACGACGGGCGTGCCGAGCGTCATCGCCTCGATTAGCGCGTGCGGAAACCCTTCGTATCGCGAGTTGAGCACGAAGACGTCCGCCGACTTCACCCAGCCGAGCGCTTCGGCACGCGGGAGGCTCGAAGCGATAAATACCCGCCAATTCGGATGCCCGCTAACTACACGCTCGATTGCTTCAAACCCCTTCCACGGCACGCGCCTGCCGGTCGATACGATAAGAAATTCTCCGTCACTTTTTTGTTGCATCGGTAGATGCGCGGGAAGTTCAATCCCGTTGTAAATCACACAGATTTTTTCTTCTGGAATTCCCCACGTAACTACAATGCTTTTCAAATGTTCGCTCGGCACGATAATCCGCGTAGCGCCTCGCGCCACGCGTGTTTGAATTCGCCGAAGCACGCGTACCGGAAACGGCACTTTTTTCATCTTCACGAACTCATCTAGATCCTGTGTAACGCCAAACCTCTGTTGCCCTTGTTCCCACGCATAATCGCCAACTATCTTTACGACAAGCGGTTTCCCGATTTTATGTGCTGCCTTCATCGCCGGAAGACCGACTGAAACTGGGTCTAACGCAAGAATCGCATCAGCATCGCGTGCAGCCTTCAGTACGCGGCGATAATAAGCGTAGTGTCGGATAAGTTTCGGCATATGCCGCACTTCGCTGAACTTCACCAATTCAACTTCAATGCCCTTTTTAGGTAATCCTTCTTCAAGAAGTTTCGCATACGTCGCCGGCCCGCCTATCTCGGGCGGATACAGTGGCGTCGCGATGATGAGTTTCATATTCGTATTTTAACGCTTCTTTTTCTTCCCGCGCGGCTTCGCCATGCGGATTTTCTCTGAGTGTAACTCCAACCACACTGCGATAACGTCTCCTTCTGGTTTTTCGGTTGCCGTAAAAAGCGCATATTCAAATACTTCATCATCTGTCGCGGTCATGCGATAGCCGTTCACTTCTAGAAAGGTGAAAGCGCTCATCATTCCCATGCGCTTATTGCCGTCTAGAAACGGATGCTGTGTGATTATCGTGTGCATATAGACCGCCGCTTTGTGAAAAAGTGTCGGGTGCAATTCTTTGCCGAACACGCTTTGCCGTGGAGATGATCCAAGTCCGGCAATAACCCCGGGCTCGCGGGTACCGAACAAACCACCACTCTTTGCCAGCACGCCGGCATGTATGAGCTCGAGTTGTTCGGCAGTAAGATAGATAACCTCAAGCATTGGCAAGACGTTCGAGCGCGACACGATACCTCTTAATGAGTCCGAGCGCCGTATCCGCAACTCGTTCGTCTGAATTCTTTGCACTAAGATTTGCAGTCTTGCGTACCGAGCGAATAAGAACACCACCGAGAGTATGCTCTACGGAAATGCTCGTGCCAGCTGATATGCCAGTCTCTTTAAGGAGTGCCTTTGGAAGCACCGCCGCGATGGATGAGCCAACCCTTATTGCCCTCTGTATCGTTGCCATACTTTTGATTGTTATGATTATAATGCCATTATAATCTATTCTTTCGGCGCGTCAAGCGCCACAACAACTTCCAGTGGGAACCGTGGGTTATCCTAAGCATGTTAAATTGGCTTATATGAGAATCGTGCTGGCCACCCCTCTGTACCCGCCCGAAATTGCGGAGCCGGCTCCGTATATAAAGGAACTAGCAAAACATCTCGCTCGGTTACATGACGTAACAATCGTTGCCTACGCCCGATTACCCGAAAAAGTCCCTGGGGTTTCGATCATATCTGTCGATAAACGACAGCCGCTTTTGCTGCGTCTCTTTTCCTACTTTTTCGCGCTTCTGCGCGCGGCGCGCGGCGCAAACATAATATATGTGATGAACGGCGCTTCGGTCGAATTGCCCGCTGCACTCGTAGCGCTTTTTACCGGGAGGCCTCTCGTTTTCCATGTCGGCGATACAGTTGCGCACGAGCGCGCGAAACAAAGTCGGATGCTTCAGTTCATTGAGCGCTTCGCATTCTCGTGTGCAAAATGTGTGCTGAATGATTCGCCGGATGCACGACCGGAGATTATCCCACTTGAACCGTTCCCTGCCGAAAAAATGACCGCGTATGAACAATCATGGGATGCTCATCTGCGCGTTCTTGATGAAACTTTCAATCATGTCGCCTAACTCCGCACAACAATCATGGGAGAAGTATCGAGAGCGCGAAATCTCGAAGATTATCCCAGTACTCAAGAAGCTCGGGTTCGAGCTTGAGCCGCTCCAACCGCACGCAGGTGGCGAACGATATCTCATGCAAGCGGTCACGACTGCAGGTGGCAAAAAACTCATCCTGCTCGGACGGCGCAAGAAGGACGGTACGCGCGTGGTGATCAAAACGACAAATGATAACAATGGCATTCGCGAACTCGAACACGAACGAAAGTGTCGTCGTGTGCTTCAAGAAATAAATTTCACGTATCAAGTATTCCACTCCCCTTCCGAACTCTTCTTCGGAGAACGCGAGGGGCGGCTCATCTCAATACAACAATTCATTGAACAAGAAAGCACCTTTCTCGCACGACCGATTGAGGAACAGTTCTCCATTGCTCTCAAGGCGTTCAAGGCCCAAGAAGGCGCTCATGCAACCACATATGGCCATGAACGTCTCGTACGGAAGACCTTCGGTTCCATGAATGCTACGACCTATCTCGATACGTTCGAGGGATTCAAACGAAACATCTTTCGCGAGCTTTCCGACGGGATGATTCCACAAAGCACCCTTGATGAAGCATCAAAACAGCTCGCGAAAGGACGAGAAGTTATCGAGCAGTACGGCGGCTTTCTTACGCATACAGATTTCGTTCCGCACAACATTCGGGTGCGGGGCGGAAAAATATATCTACTAGATCACTCGTCGCTCCGGTTCGGCAATAAATATGAGGGTTGGGCGCGCTTCGTGAACTTCATGACGCTTTATAATCCGTCACTCGCCGACGCGCTCATAGAATATGTACGGGCGAATCGAACACCGGAGGAATCGCTCTCGCTCAAGCTCATGCGCATCTATCGCCTCGGCGAGATTATCTGGTATTACACCAACACGCTCGAAAAAAGTTCAGGAAGTCTCCACATACTAAACGAAGAACGCGTCCGTTTCTGGGCGCGCATTCTCGCAGCAGTTCTGCATGACGAAAAAATCACGCCTGCGATTCTCGACGACTACTGTCACAAACGCGACACCCTCCGCAGCGAAGACGAAAAACTCCGCCAGAAAAACTTGCACTAAGCCACGAGCACACGAGCGAATACCCGTTCGCGCATTTGCTTTGCAATATTGTCCCAGTCGTATTTCTCTTCCACCATTTTTCGCGCGTGTGCAGAAATCTGTTTTGCTTTTTCTGGATTTGTAAGAATTTCTTGCACCTTTGCGGCAATTTGTTCCGGAGAATCTGGATCAACGACCCATGCGGTGGGCTTTTTATCTGGGTTGTGTTTTTCATCAAAAACATAATCTGCCATGCCGCCGACTTGTGTCGCGATGAGAGGTAGCCGCGACGCAAGCGCGGAAATAAACGCGTTACCAAGCCCTTCTGATCGGCTTGGCGCAACAAAGATGTCCGCCGCGCGGCGATACAACGTCACCACCCTTCTGTCTACCTGCCCTGTAAATATAACTCTGTCTGAAACCACGAGCTCGGCTGCGAGTTTTTTAAGCATAGCTTCATCAGACCCGCTTCCTACTACAAGAAGTTTGATATTGTGTGGAAGTTTTGCGAGCGCGCGAATGGTATCGTCAAAAGCCTTTTGATGGACCAATCGCGAAGTGTTGACCAAAAATACATCACTGGGTTTTTTGCCGAGCTTTTTCTTCATCTCTTCTACTTCAGTCATGGATACGGCATCCTTGATGTCGCGCGGGTTGGCACCGTTATAAATAAGCTCTATCGGTCCCTGGTATCCGCGCTTCTTCGGCCACTGTGCTAGGAAAATCGAAATTGTCTGCACGATCGAGGTTGTCCTGAAACCGTAGTCAAGCAAGGGGATAATCGGCCGGATGAACCAACGTTCAAAAACTTTCTCATACGAGTCGCCGTCTTGAAGTGTCAGCACGCGCGGAGCGCGAACGCCGATGGTGCGCGCAAGTACTGCAGGGAAAAGCATATACGTCATCATTGACCACACAGCATCGATATGGAGCGTTCGGTCAAGAGAACGCGCCTTAAACGCCGCAAGCGGGATAAACAATATCTTTGAAAGATACGCGTCACCGAAGCCGACCCGGTGCACGTAAACATTCCCGATCCGCTCATTGCGTGGGGCAGCACGATCGAACAGGAGCGTCACCATGTGGAACTCGATGTAAGACGGATCAATGCGGTCCGTAATTTCTTTAATGGCCGCTTCAGCCCCACTTACGAAGTTGGGATAATACGCAAGAGAAAAAATAAGGATTCTTTTCATTTTTTTTGTTTCTTAATTTCTTCAATATATCCATTGAGCGTCTTTTTCTGCTTCCAGCCCAGCATTTCTATTTTTGATGTGTCCACATCGCCCGCTCCTGAGCGTGTAGTGCGTGTTGGAGGGATCATCTCTATTTCCCCGCCGAATAAATGCGCGAGGTCCAGAAGCGTGAATTGTTCTTTTGCGGCGATGCCGTACCCATCTCCATCTCCGTTTTCTCCTGCCAGCACTATACCTTCAATGGTGTCGTCGACGTGAGTAAACGCGCGTTTTTGCGTTCCGGGAGAATGAATCTGATGTGACCTATTATGCAAATAATTCTGTTTGAATGTCTCGACCACCGTGCCGTAACCATCGACACCAGCACGTTCTCCCTGTCCGTACACATTGTAAAAATACGTAATCGCATATGTAAGGCCGTACCAACGACCGTAGTTATTTACTAAGTCGGAGTTTACTGCTTTGCCCCATGTATATGGAGCGAGATTGCGACCGAGGGTCCCATCTTCGCGCGCGCCAACTGATTTTGTAGAAGATCCAGCATACACGAACTTGCATTTTTTCTTTCGCCAAAATTCGAGCACGCCAAATGTGCCGACGATATTAAGATCAAAAACTAATTCTGGCTCTTCAAGACTCTTTGCGACGCGCGAGTATTCGCCGAGGTGATAGATGAGGTCCGGCGTCTCTGAAATATGTTTTTCTATGTCCTTCGTGTGCCCTTCGCGATATTCGACGCCCTTGATGTGGTTCTCGCGGCTACCGGTAAAGTAATTATCCAGCGAAATGACTTTGTGTCCGTCTTTCACCAAGTGTGCGCAAAGATTCGAGCCGATAAAGCCCGCACCGCCAGTTACTAAAATAATTTTTTGATTTGTCATTATAGAAATATGAACGCTACTCCTGCGAGTGTTATGACGCCAAGCAGGCTGTAGAACCACGGCGACTTAAAGAGCCCACCGGATTTCTGTTGTTCAACAGATGCGACGGCCGGCAATGCCGCCCCCGCGGCGGCGAGCTCTGTCGCCGCCGCGGGGGCTACTACTGCTTCATCATACACTTGGATGTTCGTCGCCT